>Ga0316600_10000243_pt1 | contig 29955 bp, 23 predicted proteins | sample OWC_soil_day5_CT_FD_207652 | JGI IMG/M metagenome (GOLD analysis project Ga0316600, IMG submission 207652) | Wetland soil microbial communities from Old Woman Creek delta, Ohio, United States - OWC_soil_day5_CT | ecosystem: Environmental > Terrestrial > Soil > Wetlands | place: USA: Ohio... | reverse complement strand
GTCTTTGGACAACCGAAGTTGTCCTGTTCTAACTTGTGTGAGTTAGAAGTGTGTGTGTGAAATAAATGAGTCAATCTACAATTATTATTATGCTATACTTTTCTTTGAAAACCATTTGATTTTCCTTTGTTTTTCCTTTATTTTATATTTATTTTTATTTTTCTACATTTAAATTACTTAATTCATGTATGATAAGTCACTCTTGTTTAAAACAGCTTTTATTTTGCCATTAATTGCGCTATTTTGTTGGCAAAGGCAATTGGATCTTCTGGCAAAATTCCTTCGATTAATAACGCTTGTGTATAAAGTAAATCGCAATAATCCTTAAAGGTATCTGAGGTCGCATCTTGACTAAAAATCGTTTGTAGGCGACCAAACAATTCATGATGAGGATTGATCTCTAAAATACGGCGTGCTTTAAACATTGGATTATTTGCTTCGGCAAAAACTTGTTCCATCGATAAGCTAATCCCATTATTATCACTAACTAAACATACTGCACTAGATTTTAACCGATTACTAATTTTCACATCAGCAATTTTATTATCTAAGGCTTCTTTAATTGCTTTGATCAAATTCTCATTATCTTTGGCGATCGTTTCAGTCTCTTTTTTTACTTCTTGTGCTTCTACATCATCTAAATCTAAATCACCACGACTCACTGAATGGAATTTTTTATCGCCATATTCACGTAATGCTTCAATCGCAAATTCATCAACAGTGTCGAATAAGTATAATACTTCAATGCCTTTTTCACGTAATAATTCCATTTGCGGTAAACGATCAATGGTGGCAGGATCTTTTCCTGTTGCATAGTAGATTGCTTTTTGACTTTCTGGCATACGTTCTTTATATTCTTTTAAACTTGTTAATTTAGCACCTTCCCTAGAAGAAGCAAATAACAACAAGTCTTTTAATTTGGCACTATCTTGTGGGTTCGTATAAACGCCAATTTTAAAGGATTTACCAAATTCGCCCCAGAATTTTTCGTATTTTTCACGGTCTTTATTAAGCATTTTTTCTAATGTTTTTAAGACGTTCTTCTCAAGATTTTTACCAATCAATTTGAGTTCACGACTTTGTTGTAATAGTTCACGAGAAATATTTAACGAGAAATCTGGTGAATCCACAAGTCCACGAACAAATCTCAAGTAATCTGGTAATAATTCTTGGCATTTTTCCATGATGAATACATGGCGAGAATAAAGCTGAATTCCAGCACTGTACTCTGCATGATATAAATTATATGGAGCATGCGTTGGAATAAATAAAAGCGTTGTATATTCTACAGTACCTTCCGCTTTAGAATGGATAACTTCCATCGGTTCTTCCCATTCATGGAATAGATTTTTGTAGAATTCACTATATTCCTCTGGTTTAATTTCATTTTTACTTCTCGTCCAAAGTGGTTGCATCGAATTTAATGTACGCATTTCATTGCGCTTTATTTTAGCTGCACCTTCGATTATTTTGCCTTCGTCATCTTTTGCGTCTTCTTCAACTACAAAATTCATTTTAATTGGGAAGCGCACATAATCGGAATACTTTTTAACTAAATTTTCTAAGGTATAAGTTTGTAAGAAGTTTTCTTCTGCCTTTTCACCAAAGAATTCTGGTAATAATGTTAAAATAATCGTCGTGCCACGATCAGCTTTCTCCGCTTCTTCAATGCTATAGCTACCATCACCAGTAGATTCCCATTTTACGCCTTTACTTTCGCCAGCTTTACGCGTAATTAGTGTTACTTTTTCTGCTACCATGAAAGCAGAATAAAAACCAACACCAAATTGACCGATTAATTCTTTATCGGAAACAGATTCTTTTTGTTCTTTTAGTTTTTCTAAAAAAACTTTTGTGCCTGATTTTGCAATTGTACCAACATTTTCGATAACTTCATCGTAAGTCATACCAATACCATTATCAGAAATTGTTAACGTATGGCTTTCTTCATCAGGAACTAAATAAATTTCAAAATCAGATTTACCTTCCAATAAATCTTGATTCGTAAGTGATTCAAAACGAATTTTATCAATTGCATCCGATGCATTGGATACCAATTCCCGTAAAAATATTTCACGATTCGTATAAATTGAATGAACCATTAAGTCCAATAATTGTTTCGTTTCTGCTTGAAACTCGCGCATTTCTTTTGCCATTCTATAAACCCCTTTACCTTAGTTATTTTTCTTTGTTAGCACTCTGTGTTCGTGAGTGCTAACCCTAATAATAATAATAACTCTATTTGACATTTAAATCAATATCTACAAGGCTTTTTTGTATAAAATTTTAAGATATACTTAGTTTTTCGGAACTGAAAAAATCTGACTTGTTACGTTTTTAAGCCAACTCATATGCCAAATAACATGGAAAAACACCGCAACCGTCATGATATACCCAGACCAAATATGTATTTTTTTCATCATCATAGCTAATTCTCTCGTGCTAGTAAGATGAAAATCTATCACATAACCTGTACCTATACATACTCCCCCGGAAATTAACAAAATAATATCCATCCAATAATTTTTCACTACTTTTGTCATACTATTTAAATTCCTCCAATATATCTTTTTAAATTCCAGTTAAGCATTATTAGGATGATTAACTATAGTTATAATATACCATTTTTGTATGACAATTCAATGACAACATTTATCTTTATGGATAAAACCATAACATCCATTTATCTTTATGTTATAATAAATGTTATATATCAACAATCTAATGTTTGAAATTAAGCTATATTTCTAGGAGGATGTTTATTATGCTAAAATCTATATCAAATTTTATTATAGGATTTGCCGTTTTTTTTATTGTTTATTCCTTTATGAATATTAATGCAATATCGACGAGTGAATTTTATATCAATATAACGTTAGCCATTTCTTTTATTTGTACTAATATTTTTAACGTTATAAACTTTAACAGAAAAGGCATGATCATTCTCAACACAATCGCAAGTATTTGCCTCTTAATTGCAATCATTTTATGGCTTTTATCTTAGCCCCTGTCCTTCTCTTCTATTTCAAAATAGTTTTCCAACCTCCATACAAGCTTTAACATTAAAAGCACGGATGAAAAAGTGGTATAAAATTAGCTTCTTGTTGCTATTTATACCACTTTTTTGTTTATTTTTTATTCATTTAATTCTATAATTTTGATATTTTAATCCCTTAAACCCTAAACTTATGAATTGTAGTTTGTAACTCTTGCGCCATCGTTGCAAGTGATTGACTCGCTGTAGCAATTTCGTTCATCGACGCAGTTTGTTCTTCAGTTGCAGCAGATACATTTTGTGCTTCATCCGATACACTCTTACTCATTGTATCAATCTCTTGAACCGAACCTACAATTTTTTCCGTACCACTTGCCATATCATTCATTGTTGATGCAATTCCTTTCGTTTCTCCTGCAACTGTTTCAACTAATTTAGCAATCGCAATAAAGGACTGACCTGCGTTGATCACAACTTCTGTACCTGTCATAACTTCTTTTGTCCCTTTATTCATTGTGACAACTGCTTTATCTGTATCCGTCTGAATTTGACCAATCAATTCCGCAATTTGTTTTGCCGCTTCTTGTGACTGTTCAGCCAGTTTTCTAACTTCTTCAGCAACAACAGCAAAACCTCGGCCTTGTTCACCAGCCCGCGCTGCTTCAATTGCCGCATTCAGCGCAAGCAAATTCGTCTGTCCGGCAATACCAGAAATCGTATCTATAATGGTCCCTATTTCTTTCGAACGTTCCCCCAATTTCGAAACCACTTCTGCCGAATTATTAACGGCCTTTTCAATTAAATTCATCTGATTTACAGCATTATCAACTTTTTTGCTACCTTCTTGAGCAGTTTCAGTAGCTTCAATAGCCTTGTCAGCTGATAATGTTGCATTTGCTGCCACTTCTTGCAAACTAGCTGATAATTCTTCAACAACAGCGGAAGTTTCCTGTACGGCCTCTACTTGTTTATGCGAAGAGTGGGCAACATCTGTAATCGAATCCGCAACTTGAGAGCTAACCAAAGCCGATTGATCAGCACTTGCGGTCAATTCCTCTGATGCGGACGCTACCTGTTCAGCAGAATTTGCAATTTGTTTAATTAGTGCATTCATCGTTTTATTTACAACAGCAAATGCTTTTGACATTTCACCAAACTCATCATTACGATGTATAAATTCACTAGAGCCATGATCAGAAAAATCCCCATTTGCAAAAAGATTCAAACGATTTGTTGCCGCAACGATTGGTGCTGCAAAATATTTCGCAATATAGATTGCTAAACACATAACAAGCAGTTGTACAAGAACCATAACCCCAAACACCAATAATAAATTTTTCCACAAGTTTTCACTTGCAACTTTTTCATAGTCTGAAACTAAATTATCAATATTGTCAATCCACATCCCTGTACCAATAACCCATTGATAAGGTTGAAAGGATACAGTGTAGGCACGTTTCGGTAGATCAATCTTTTCACCCGGCTTTGGAAAAGAATAATTACTAAAACCGCCACCGTCTTTTAAACCATTGTTCACCATCTCTTTTATGTAAGAAACACCTTTACTATCAACATCATTCATACGCGATCGTCCTTCAACATCTCTACCTAAAAGGACAACATTGACGCCTTGCGTTGTATCAATCCAAAAATAAGAATCTTTATCATAACGAAGGTTACGCACTAAATTAGCAGCTTGTAACTTTGCTTGTTCCTCCGTTAATTTACCTGCTTGTTGCTCTTTATAAATTGAGTTAATCGCACTAATGACTGTTTCAACTTGCGTTTTTAATCCTCTATCCACACTTTCTTCTAAAGAAGTACGATACTCTGCACTGTGTCGAACATTTTCTTGTACTAAGTCATAGATGAAGTAATTTCCTATTAAGAATATCGATAAAATACTGATCCCATTTAAAATCATAATGATTTTTGTTCTAATAGACTTCATTTACGATCACTCCCACCCATCTATAATGTGTACTGATTAAATCTCGTTATCAATCAATATTACACATTCTTTTGGCTTTTATTATACTCTGTATCGTCTTCTAAGACAATATATATAGTTTACATAACATATGTTTTTGTTAAAATTATTAGTTTATTTTGTAAATTCATATAATTTAATTAACTATACTAGGATAATAAAAGGCTAGGTTGGAAATCCAACCTAGCCTTTTTACGATACCGTCATTAAACTTTAAATTTATTTACTTCATTTTGTAAATCTTGTGCTAGCTTTGCTAAAGATTGACTGGCTGTTGACATCTCATGCACAGAAGCTGATTGCTGCTGGGTCGCTGCCGAAACAGTCTGTGCTTCTTCCGATGTTGTTTTACTAACTTGATGAATATTTTTTGTAGAATCATTAATTTGTTTCGCTCCATTTGTGATTTTTTCTACAGAAACTTGGGCTAATTTTACTCGATCATTGACCAAAATAACCATTTCATCAATTTCTTTAAAAATATTACCAGCATTATTTACAATTTCAGCACCACGTTTCACTTCATCAGTGCCATTATGCATTGCATCTACCGCATGATCTGTATCTACTTGAATTTGATTAATTAATTCTGCGATATGTTTTGCAGCTTCTTGTGATTGTTCAGCGAGCTTTCTTACTTCTTCCGCTACAACAGCGAAACCTTTACCTTGTTCTCCTGCACGCGCTGCTTCAATCGCTGCATTTAATGCCAATAGGTTGGTTTGCCCTGCAATTCCAGAAATAGTATCGACAATTGCCCCTATTTCTTTAGAGCGCTCACCTAAACCTTCCACTACTTTTGCTGATATCCCAACTACAGATTCGATACTTTCCATTTGTTTTACAGCCTCTGCAACGGCTTGATTACCTAAATTTGCTTTATCTGCCGCACCAGAAGCTTGTTCTACAACTCGATCTGTATTTTTTATTAATTCACTAATATTGTTACCAATACTTTCAACTTCTTGCGTTACTGTATCAATCGCAATAACTTGACTATCTGCCCCACCTGCCACATTCGTAATAGACTCGGCAACTTGCTGTGATACTTGTGCTGATTGTTCAGCACTTGCCGTTAATTCCTCACTAGCTGCCGCAACTTGCTCAGCTGAATTACTCACTTGTCTAATTAAGGTTCTCAATGCCGTGCGCATTTCAATAAGTGAGTTATCTAATTTACCGATTTCATCATCACTATTCATTATTTTTCGTTCAGTTTCCCTAAAGTCTCCTTGGGCAAGCCTTTCTGAGAGTTGTGTCATGATTTGCATTGCATTTGTAATCTTCAAAATCGCCCACAAAATAATACCACCAAGCAAGATGGTAATGATTAACGTGCCGATTGCAAAAAAAACTGCCATTTCATGAATTCCTGCAAACATCTCATCATAATTCATCGCTATGCCAAGAATCCAACCACTATTGCCGACTGGTACGCCACCGATAATTCGGTCAGCACCTTCAAGCTTAATTGTTTGCACAACGTCTTCACCTTTAGAGACACGTTCAAAAAAACTTGCTAAACTTGCATTATCGATATTTTTAATATTGTCTTCACTTTTAAATTTAGGATGGCTAATAAAAGAACCATCTTGAGCAACTAAGAAAGCATACCCAGTAGTTCCGACTTTAAATTCTTGTACTTTCTTTAATAATTCGCCTAAATTCACATCATCACAAATAGCACCTTTTAACGTACCATTGCTCATAATGCGCTGACCAATACTTACAACAGTATTGCCATCCATACTTTTATACACTTCTGTATAAAACGGTTTATCATCTTTCGCACTACCTTTATACCAACCGCGCTGCCGAGCATCGAAACCTGCTGGTACAGCATAATCTTCACTGTTTACATAGGTACCATCTTCTAAACCAACAAAAACGCTTAATGTTATTTTATTGGCACCATCTTTTGTTAGGTGTGTCAAATTCCTAATTTCATCTAGTGGCAAATTTTGTTTACCGATCATCACCGCTAAATGTTTAATTTGGCTTTCTTCTTGTTTTAACTCATTATTTAATTGTTCACTATATGAGTGCATCATATTACGATTCGTTTCTATAATTTGTGCTTCCATTTGGTTTTTGGCAGTACGATACCCATATAAACTCAAGAGACTGGTTAACAATATGACTGGTACTAAAATCATAACTAACATCTTGGTTTTTAAATTCATATTTTCAGCTTCTTCCTTTCATGCATACTTTATTATTATAACAAATTACCTATATAGTTTAATTTAATTCTATGATAGAGTTTATATTTTGTCCATTAGAATCTATCGAACGCAATAAATTTTAATGAAAATTTAACAATTCCTTAACAAATATTTAGACCACCTAAAATAGTTTAAATAAAACACCAATTATCTACTACATAATTGGTGTTTTATTTAAACTATTTTGTTTTAAACGTCATTAAACCTAATTGATAAGGGTTAATTCTATCTCTAAAAATATCTTTATTCGCAGTTAGCGCAACCACATATTTTTTGCCATTTTTACCTCGAATATAAGTTTTTGCCATATCTTCAGTTTGCGCAATCGTATAAATAGCAGGCTGTCCTTCTACTGCAACGACTGCGGCTATTCCATTATCGGCTACGATTGCTTTTAACACTTCATCTACCTGTTCTTTTGTTAATTTGGTTAAGTCAGGGATGTTTTCATCAGTAAAAGCATCTACCATAATAATCCAACCGCAATTAATTTCCATACCTTCATTTTCAAAAACAAGCATAACACCTTTATTGCCACCTGGTTGTCTCGACAAATCAAGGACGCCAATCGGTTTTTCAGGACATTCAATTGAAAAGCCATAGGTATCATCTGTATATGTATATGCCGCTGCTTCTGCCGCTTTTGGTATAACCACAAACAAAGTTACAAATAACGCAGCTACAATGACTTTATGCATTGCTTTAAAAAGATCGTTTTTCATCATTTCTTATCCTCCCAAAATTCATTATCGCATATATTATTATATAATATTCAAACAAAAATAACTAGTAAAAACGCCCTTGGCAAACATTAGCCAAGAGCATTTTCACCATAAACCATCTTACATTAATTCATTCACATTTTTCGAATGTTTTTTTATTTTTCTCGTACCGAATTTTTCGGAAATCTTTTCTACTACCACAAACATAACTGGAATGAGGTATATCCCCATAACTGTCGCTACAATCATACCACCAACAACGGCAGTACCCATTGCATTACGCGCCCCAGCACCAGCTCCAGTTGCCATTGCCAGTGGCAAACAGCCGATAATAAAAGCAAGTGAAGTCATGATGATCGGACGAAGACGAAGTTTTGCTGCTTCTACAGCGGCTTCTATCGGTTCCATTCCTCTATCAACACGAACTTTTGCATACTCTACAATTAGAATTGCATTTTTCGCCGCCAAACCGATTAGCATAACAAGACCAATCTGCATATATACACTATTGGACAAATTACGTGTATACTCTGCAAGTAATGCCCCAAAAACACCTGTTGGCACACAAAGCAGAACTGCGTAAGGTACTGTCCAGCTTTCATAAAGAGCAGCCAAACATAAGAATACAAAGACAATTGCCAAAGCAAAGATAATCAACGTACTATTACCAGCTTTTCGTTCTTCACGACTTTGTCCAGACCATTCATATTTAAAGCCATCCGGTAAAACTTCTTTTGCGACTTCTTCCATCGCATTCAAAGCTTGCCCTGAACTATAGCCAGCAGCTGCTGCACCATTGATTTGAATACTACGTGCACCATTAAAGCGCGTAATCGTTGCCGCAGCAGTTGTTGTTTTTGGCGTTAATAATGTATTAAGCGGAATCATCGTTCCAGAAGAAGATTTTACATATAAGAAACGAGTCATATCTGCTTCATTACGGAAACTGCTATCCGCTTGCATAACCACTTTGTAAGTACGTCCAAAACGATTAAAGTCATTGACTTGCGAACCACCAAAATTTACCTGAAGCGCCGTAAATACATCATCAAGATCTACACCAAGATTTTTAACTTTTTCACGATCAACTTCAAACTCAACATTTGGTGAATTAATCTTAAACGTTGAATATGCTTTTGCAATTTCTGGGCGTTGATTTGCTGCCGCCACAAATTTTTTCGTAATCGCATCGAGTTCTGCATCTGTATGCCCTGACATGTCTTGTAGCATCATCGTAAAACCACCAACCATACCCAAACCTGGAAGAGCTGGCATATTGATTGGTATAATTGTCGCATTGGTGATGCCTGCTGTGTTTTTCATCAGCATCCCAAGTTCAGCACCAATTTGTGTTTGTGGCGTAGTTCGCTTACTCCAAGGTTCTAGTCCAGCAAAAATAACGCCACTATTTGATTTTGCTGCACTAGACAGCAAATCATACCCACTAATTTCCATGGTGGTTTTTACACCTGGTTGGTGATGAATCGCTTCCGCTATTTGTTTTATGGTATCTTGCGTTCTATTTAAACTAGTACCTTCTGGTAAAGAAACTGCTGCAATAAAAAAGCCTTGGTCTTCATCAGGAACAAAGGTAGCTGGTACTATTTTGAATAAACCGATCGTACCAATCATTACAATTAACAGGAATACACATGCATATTTGGCATGGTGAATGACATTTTTTACAATGTCACCATAAATATTTGTATTTTTTTCAAACCAAGTATTAAATTTATCAAAGAAACGTCCTAACCAACCTTGATGAGCATTTGGATCATGCGGTTTCAACAACATTGCACAAAGTGCTGGTGTTAAAGATAACGCCACAAATGCAGAGAGTGCCATTGATACAGCAATCGTTAACGCAAACTGTTTGTATAAAATCCCTGTCATTCCACTAAAAAAAGCAACTGGAATAAATACACAAGCAAGTACAAAAGCAATCGCTACAACTGGACCGGAAACCTCATCCATTGCAAGCTTGGTTGCGTCTTTTGGACTCATTGACTTATAACGCATATTATGTTCTACGGCTTCAATAACAACAATCGCATCATCTACTACTAAGCCGATTGCCAAAACCATCGCAAATAAAGTTAGCGTATTAATTGAGAAGCCAAGTATTGTAAACGCACCAAAAGTTGCAACTAAAGATACAGGAATTGCGAGCATTGGAATGAGCGTTGCCCGCCAACTCTGTAAAAATAAAAATACTACAATTAAAACAAGTAGTAATGCTTCAGCAAAAGTATGTACCACTTCGCTGATCGACTCACGAACATATTCCGTGTTATCTACAATTGGTTGCAGTTTCATGTCTGGTGGAAAACTTTGCTGCGCTTCATCGAGCACTTTTTTAACTGCATCAATGGTTTCTAGCGCATTCGCATCATTCGTTAATTGGACGCCAAAAGCAACCGCATTCATATTATCCATTTTACTTGTAATGTTAGTTGTTTTTGCTCCTGTTTCAACTCTAGCAATATCTTTTAAATAAATGAACGAACCATTGCTTTCGGCACGTATAATGACATTTTTAAAATCATCTACTGTTACAAGACGTCCTTTTACTTTACCAGTATATTGGAATTCCTGATTAGATGCTGCCGGCATTTGACCAATTGTCCCTGCTGGAGCTTGAATATTTTGCTCTTTCAAAGCTGCAGACACATCAGAAATTGTTACATTGAGCTCTGCCATTTTATCTGGATTCAACCAAACACGCATGGAAAAATCAGAACCAAAGATCATGATATCCCCGACGCCTTTAACACGTTTGATTGCATCAAAAACATAAATATCTGCATAGTTTTTTAAGAATGTACCATCATAAGTACCATTAGGTGAGTATAAAGATACCATATAGGCCATATCGGAAGAAGCTTTTTTCGTTGTAATACCAACTTGCTGTACTGCCGATGGTAAGCTTGCATTCGCTTGTGCTACGTTATTTTGTGTTTTAACGGAGGCAATATCACCATCTGTATCAGGCGAGAAAGTAACCGATAAACTATAACGACCACTATCATCACTGTTACTAGTCATATAATCCATGCCTTGAACACCATTTACTTGCTGTTCAACAACTTGCGCCACCGTTTGATTGACAACGTCAGCACTCGCACCTGTATAAGTAGTAGCAACACTAACGGTAGGTGGTTGTATACGCGGATATTGTGCAATTGGTAAATTCACTGCAGATATGGTCCCTAAAAGTACCATTATAATTGATACTACTATTGCAAATATCGGCCTTTCAATAAAAAATTTTGCCACTTAAATTACGCCCCCTTATGAGTTGAAGGACAATTGCAACTCTTCTGGAGTTACCTCTGTCACATCAAGGGCTACACCATTTTGAATCTTTGTTAACCCTTCAACGACAACCTTATCTGCTGCTGTTACACCAGATTTAACGATATAATAACTGCCCACTTTGGAACCGAGTGTAACTTCACGTGACTCAGCTTTACTATCTTCTCCAACAACTGTTACAAATGTTTTTTCCAATAATTGTTGAACAGCACGTTGTGGAATCAAAATTGCGCTAGGAATCGTTTCCCCAGTGATTTTTACACGGCCAAACATTCCAGGCAACAAAATACTGTTGGGATTGCTAAAAGATGCTTTAAATGTCAATGTACCACTGTTATTAGAAAGCGATCTATCTACCTGCTCCACTTTACCAGTCACAGGATACGCAGATCCATTACTTAATGTTAAGCTAACATTACTTCCCCATCCATTACCAATTCCGCCTTGGTTATCTCCTGTCAATTGCAAATATTCGTTTTCACTCATACTGAACTGGACAAAGACTGGATCCGTCGAAGATACCGTTGCCATTGTTGTCGAACCTGCTGCTACATAAGTACCAACACTAAGATCATTCACATCCATACGACCATCAACCGGAGACACAATAACAGTATCATTCAAATCATCCGCGGCTTTTTGCACATTCGCACGATTATAGGCTACTGCTGCTGCGTTTTGTCTTTCTGTCGACTGTTGTGCAGTTAATGTTTGCATAGCAAGTGCATCACTCGCAACCAATTGTTCATAACGTTCTCTATCTAATTGCGTATTGCTTAATGTCGCTTCTGATTGCGCTAAATTTGCTTGTGCAGAATTCAACGTACTTTCATATTGACGTTGGTCAATTTTAAATAGTGGTTGTCCCTTATGTACAATATCACCACCATTGACTAATTTTTCTACGATGTTACCAGATACACGCGCTTGAATTTTCACTTCATTCTTTGCTTGTATTTGACCTGCATATTCATAAGACATGGAAGTATCTCTTTGAACGACTGGCATCGCTTTTACTGCAATAGCCTTACCACCCATTGCTTGTTGTTTATTTCCACACCCAACTGTCGTTGCTAGCATGCTTATAGCAATCAAGCCAAAGCAACAAGCTTTCATTTTTTTTTCTGAAAACACTATATTTGATTCCTCCTTCATATTTAGAACCCACAAAATCACATACCCCACTCAAAATATTAAGCAAGACATGTGATTTCTTACAAGTTTTAATCAACTCATTACTCATCAATAGTAAATAACTATTTACTATTGATGAGTAATATAGTATATTATTTACTATATATTTGTCAATCTATTTTTCCAAAAGAAAGGAGTAGAAAAATCAATCATTATGGATAAGACTACAAGAAGATCTCTAGCAAAAGGTATCACTGAAAGTTTTACCGTATTCCATCAGAAATTTGTCCGTGAAGTACCTTTTACAATTCCGGCTAATCATTGTCTTACATTGGTGATTTTAAATGCCCATGGCACACAAACCATTTCTGAACTATCAGAAAGATTACTTATTTCCAAACAGCAAATGTCTCCTATTATTGATAAGTTATGCAAAACAGGACTTATTAAACGTGAAAAAGATCCTAGTGATCGGCGAAATAGTAACATTACGATATTACCAGCTGGCTATGCGATTATAGAAAAACATCATGAAAATATGATCGATATATTAGATAGAAAATTGGAACATCTTGGAGATACTGATATAATGGAATTTCAAAAAGCATTAAAAGTTTGTTTTGGTATTTTCCATAAAATTTCCTAAAGAAAAATCATCTTGTTAATTTTCTTTCCTTATATAATAGAAAAATCAATTATATACAAACAATACACATTTGTATCATCATCATAAACATTATTGACATATGAAATGTAATGGTGTAGACTACTTTTTAAGTCATTCATTCGACTTTTATGTGTACTTATCAGCCAAGATAACCACTTGTTATCTTGGCTGTCATTTTTCATCATTAGAATACATAGGAGGTTTTTCTATTATGAGTAAAAACAGATTGGTTATTGTTGGGGTAGGTAATGTTGGTTCAGCTGTATTAAATCGTGCGATTGCATTTGAGTTAGCGTCTGAAATCGTACTCATTGATATCAATGAGAAAAAAGCAATCGGGGAAGCGCTAGATGCAGAACATTCTACCCCTTGTAATTACAGTGCAAACATTCGTGTTCGTGCTGGTAGCTATGAAGATTGTAAAGATGCTCGACTGATCATCATCGCAGCAGGTACTGGGACAATCAATGGTAAATTAATTCAAGATAGATTATTACTGGCTGAATATAGCATCGGTATTATCAAAGACGTCATGACAGGTATCACTACCTATACCAAAGATGTTCCTATCATTATGATTACAAATCCACTGGATGTCACGACTTACTTAGCTGCTAATTTCTTTGACTATCCTGAATATAAATTATTTGGCACGGGTACGACACTAGAAACACATCGTTTCAAAAGAATCGTTGCCAACCATTACAATGTAGATGCAAAAGATGTCCAAGGCTATATGCTAGGCGAACACGGCAACTCAGCTTTTCCTGCTTGGAGTACATTATCCATCGGTGGCATGCGTGCTGATCGTTTAGATGAATACTTTAGCCCAAGCAATCCTCTTGATCGCAACTTTGTTGAAGAAGAAGTTGTGAAAACAGCATTTGATGTATTAAACTTTAAAGGATATACGAACTATGGTATTGCCATGGGTGCTTGTCGTCTTGCCAAAGCAGTATTATGGAATGAACGCAGTGTATTACCTGTTTCTACGACAATACGAGGCGCTTATGGTTTAACTGATGTTTCCCTTAGCTTACCTTCCATTATCACGGAAGACGGTGTTGAAAGAGTACTTGAAATTCCGCTTACTGATCAAGAATTAGAAAAATTACAATTCAGTGCAAACAGTATTAAAAATGTATTACAATCAAATAAACTAATAAAATAGTAAAGGTTGATTCAAATGAGAAATTTTACTTCCTTAAAAGCAGCGCAATTTACCGAATCCGTTATTCGTGAAATGTCACGCGTCGCAAATAAAAATAAAGCGGTTAACTTAGCACAAGGATTTCCTGATTTTTCCGCACCAGATGCGCTCAAAATCGCCGCTGCTAAAGCTATTTTTAACGATTATAACCAATACGCAATCACTTGGGGTACTAAGGAACTTCGTGATGCGCTCGTTGGCAAAATCAAACGCGACTACAATACTACGCTTGATCCCGAAAAACAAATTACGGTTTGTTGTGGGGCAACGGAAGGTATGATTGCGACATTACTTGCGACCATTAATCCGGGCGATGAAGTCATCATCTTTGAGCCATTTTATGAAAACTATGGTGCTGATGTCATCCTTTGTGGTGCAACGCCGCGTTACCTCACGTTAGAAGCACCAGATTATGCGCTTGATAAAGAAAAACTAGCCAGTCTTTTTAGTGAAAAAACCAGAGCAATTATTTTAAATACGCCGAACAATCCAACTGGTAAAGTATTTACCTTAGAAGAAACACTGTTTATCGCTGATCTTTGCCAAAAATATGATGCACTAGCAATCAGCGATGAAATCTACGAACACATTGTATTTAATGGTGCAAAACATATTCCGATTTGGACGTTACCGAATATGTTGGAACGAACAATTGCCGTCAATAGTGTTTCTAAAACGTATAGTGTAACTGGCTGGCGGATTGGCTTTGTTACAGCTTCACCTGAACTTACAGCATCCATTCGCAAGGTTCATGACTTCTTAACTGTTGGGGCAGCAGCTCCACTTCAGATGGCAATTGCCGAAGCTTTTAAATTTGGCAAAGAATATTATGATGAACTCAGCGCCTTCTACTTAGAACGCCGCGACTTTATGATCAACGTGTTAAATAATGTTGGCTTTCAGTGTATTGTTCCCCATGGGGCTTATTATATCATGGCCGATATCACGAACTTTGGCTATGAAGATGATGTTTCTTTCTCCTTCTTCCTTGCTGAAAAAATTGGCGTAGCGGTAGTACCAGGCTCAACTTTTTACCGCGCCAATATACCTGCTGGAAAAAAATACGTTCGCTTCTGCTTCTGCAAAGAATATACAACCCTCAAAGCAGCCGCTGATCGTTTAGCTAAATTAAAAGGCTATAAAAAATAAATATCGTAAAAAATGAAGGCAAAAGATATGAGGTTCCCCCTCCATCTTTTGCCTTCACTTTTCCGATCAACTAAATATTCATTTGGTTATCTTAAATTACGTTAAATATAATTCCGTTCATTAGAGTTAACTATAATTTAGTGATTTCGTTAAAGCAAATTTTACTTCGGCGCAATAGCAGTCACAAAAGTAAGCACCAATAATATTGCCATAATCCCATAATTTGTTTTTGGATTCATAAGAAATACCCTCCTTGATAATAAAAAGACAAAGTAATAGATTATAAAATCTATTGCCTTTGCCTTTAGATTTTTAATCAGCAAACCGCACTGTTTATTGATTTTTGTATTATAATTCATTTTCATGATTCAGTCAAGTATTTTTAAATTTTTATGTGATTGTGTGTGATTGATATATGATAATGTCCTAGTATACGGTTTTTGATTATGTCCCAAACCACCTATAATATTCTTTAAATATAGAATATTATAGGTGGTTGTTTATCTATTGTTTTTTAGTGATCCCTACCGTAAATGGTAAATACTCTAAGCTCAACCAATAAACGCAAAAATTCCGTAGTGTATGTTCGGCACTACGGAATTTTTTTATTTAAGCATAAGTCACAAACTAAATTAAAATAATAAATTTGTACAAAAAGCCAACACATAGTGTAGGCCCACTTGAATCTTGGCTTTTTGTGCCTTTGTTGATGTATTTTATCGAATTATTCGAAACAAGCAAGGTAATATAATTCATTAATTAAACTTATTTTTCATTAATCAATATTTATAGTTTAACTTTTAAGAGTACTTTTGTCAATATACAAAAGTGTTTATTTATGTATTTTCATCAAACACTTTTGCCAACAAAACTCAAAAAATTCTTTATTATGCTTATACCAGTAAGGAAATCACAAAGTTATTCATCAGTTTTGTTTATAATTTAATAAAGAAAAGCTAGCGAAATTGCTAGCTTTTCTTTTATTTTAGGGTGCTTTTATGAAAACCTGAGCCACAAACCAAAACGTACAGGCAAGTACGCTACATCTCTCAGAAATATCAAAGACTGATGACTAGACATTCTAACACCTTTGATGATTAATTTTCATTATTGTTATTTGAGAATTTAATAATCTATATTAATAATATAAGTTTAAAAACGCCATTTTTCAATAATAAAAATTAATAGCATCACCAAACAGCGATTAGTTTTATTAATATTTAAATTATATGAACTACTTACCTTTAGCAAACTAATCCACCTAAAAAAATCCACTTTGCAAAATTACAAAGCAGATTTTTTAACTCTATATTTTTAATGAATTACAATATTAAAGATACACATTCATTAAATTAAAACACAATGTAACAATTTGTGGTGCAATAAAAGTCGTTACAATCCCCATAAAAATCATAGCTAGACTTGCAATTACACCTTCTACCTGACCTAATTCATAGGCCTTGGCAGTTCCCGTCCCATGCGCCGAAACACCATAGAGCATTCCCTTCGTTACAGGACTTTTAATTGGTACATATTTCAACATTGTCGTTGTAATAATCGTACCGATGATTGCTGTAAAAATAACAAATACTGCTGTAATTGACGGATTTCCACCGAGAATTTTAGAAACACTCATTGCTATCGGTGTTGTTATTGAACGCGGTGCAAGGCTAGCAACAAGTTCAGAATTGATTCCTAAAACACTTGCAATCACCATTGAAGTAACAATCGCAACAATTGCTCCACCAGTAACACTAACCGTAAGTTCCATTAGGTATTTTTTTACTGTTTTACGATACTTATACATGGGTACTGCTAAAGCCACTGTAGCTGGTTGAAGCATCATTGTTAACCAATGCCCACCTTGATCATAGGATTCATAAGGAACGTGGAAGGCTACTAATAAACCAATAATGGCAACAGGACAAACAAGCAACGGTGAAAAAAGCATATTATTGGTTCTTTGATATACTTTTTTCGCAATAAAATAAATTAACAAAGTTAATGCTAAATAAAAGAGCATCATGATGCATTCCTACTTTCGCGAAACCGAACGATCAATTCAGTAACGATTCCAACAAATACTACAACCAAACAAATACTAGCACCAATTGCAAATAACAGTTGGGCCCAATCATGTTTCAATACATCTTGAAATTGAATAACGCCAATGGCTGATGGGATAAAAAACAAAAGTAACTCGGCGATCAAAAAATTTGCCCCTAATTCAATTTTCTCTAATGGCAACCACTTTTGTTCAATAACAACAAATAACAATAATATTCCCAAAATACTACCAGGAATCCCAATATTTAAAAAGCTAGCAAGCACATTACCAATATAACTAATTGCACATAAACCTAGAATCTGAATTAAAATACTTACAATTTTCATTTTTACCATCCTCCGCTCTACTTACGTTTACAAGTTAACACTTTTTATGTTATATTTCATGTAAACATCTTTTAGAATCAATTATTTCTATTTATAATATTATTGTTTTTAATATTATAAATTTATTTATCATCTTTATGTTTCATAGTTTACTACAATTAGCAGGAATAATAAAATACTTGTTATATATATATAGTATGCGTCTAAGTTATATCAAATCTAAAAATGAGGTGTTCAAGAAATGGATATTTTACATTTAACTTACTTCATCGAAGTAGCTAGGCAAAAAAGTTTTACGAAAGCTTCACAATTATTGCACGTCAGTCAACCTTCTATTAGCAAAGTAATTAAAACACTTGAAAATGAATTGGATGTAACATTGTTTGAACGCCTTGGTCGTGAAATAGAACTTACCGATGTTGGACATGCTGTATTTAAGCGGGCACAAAGCGTCGTTAGTGAATTCCATGATTTATCTAATGAAATTCACGATGTTGTTAACATTAAACATGGTGAAATCACCATTGGACTCCCGCCAATGGTAGGTTCTCGATTCTTTCCAAGCATCATTGGTGAGTTTAAAAAAACGTATCCACAAGTGATGCTAAAGCTGATTGAAGTAGGTTCAAAACAAGTAGAACTAGATGTAAAAAATGGTTTACTTGATATTGGTGTAATGGCCTTACCACTAATAGACAAAGATATCGAAAGCTTTACCTTTGTAAAAGAAGAATTAAAGGTTGTCCTGCGTCGAGACCATCCATTGGCAACTTCTAAAAAACTGAGCTTAGATAAATTACGTGATGAAGATTTCATTCTCTATAGTAATGACTTTTCACTCAATGATCTTATCTATAAAGAATGTCAAAAAAACAACTTTTCTCCTACGTTTGTCTGTCAAAGTTCTCAGTGGGATTTTATCGCTGAAACTGTTAATGCGGGTTTGGGCATCGCCTTACTCCCTGAAACTATTTGTAAAGAACTTGACCCAAAACGATTACTTAGTATCCCACTCTACAATGCCCTAATTCCTTGGAATTTAGCTATTATTTGGAAAAAAAATAAATACCAATCGTTTGCCACCCGCGAATGGCTAAAACTTTGTAAAAAGAATTTTAAAAATCAAGATGTAGAACTATAATCAAAAAATGTCTGTTGCATCCACTTTTGCAACAGACATTTTTTGATTTTATTCTGAATAAATAAGAAAATCATTTTTACTCTTACGTTTCACTTCATATAATGCACAATCAGCCTTTTTATATAATTCACAATAATTAGTACCTGCCTTTGGATAAAGAGCAACCCCCATGGAACAAGAAACTGGATAGGCAACATAGCCTGTAATTCGTATACTCCTGAATATATCACATATTTGATTGGCTCGCTTCGCAATATAAGAATCGTCATTTATAAATTTTAGTAACAAGACAAACTCATCGCCACCAATGCGCCCAATAATTGCTTCTTCTTGACTAAATAATGCTTGCAGTTTCTCTGAAAACTTTAACAATACCTCATCACCAACGCTATGACCTAAGCTATCATTAATACTTTTAAAATTATCGATATCAATAATCATAAACGCATGTAAATATTCACAATGTAAACGAATAAACTGCTCAATCATCGATTGTGTTGTCAGTTTATTATACAGTCTAGTAAAAGAATCAAGTTGTGCACTCTCAATCAGTTTTTCTTTTTCTTTTTTTATATGGTCAATATCAACAATCTTGCCAATCGCTTTAATTGGAATCCTATGTTCATCAAAAATAGTACTTGCACTAAATTCAACCCAAATATATTCATTGCAATCATTTAAAACCCTGATTTCCTTTTTACCAAATGATATTCCCTGATAAGCATTCAATAAAATTTCTTCAATTAATTTAAAATCATTTGGATAAATAAATTCACTTGTTACTAGCCGTTTTAACATATGCTCACTCGGTAAATCATATTTAAATTTTTCTTTCCATTTGGGTGAAACATAAAAACTATCATCATCAAATGCGTATTCAAAAATAATATCATCTGATTGGTTGGTAATAATACTATATCGCTCCCTTTCATATTCTAGGACAGAATAACTTTCTTGTAGTCTCTTTTGGTCTTTAATACGAATATTAATAAAAACAGCAAAACTTAACAGAAGAACAAAGATAATAATCAAAAAGAATTTTTTCAGATAACGAATTAAGCTTTGCGTGGTACTAAAATCATTAAAATCTCCAACGCTGTTTACCATGTACCAATCATTAATCCACTGAACAGGAACATAACTGATAATTTTAGCTCGATCTGTCAAAAATACATTATAGGCAATATAACCTTCTCTCCCTTGGTATAGGTCATCACTCATTTTATTGGTATCAATCGTATTGGCTGTTTCTTTTTTGATAATCTGATAAATATTGTGCTCCTTATCATATTTTGCATGCTCAGAATTTAGTAATATCTCACCATTTTTATTAATCAGATAGGTCGATCCTCGATCTTGATAAAATCCATCCGTTAATATTTGCCGTATTTGTGCCGCAGATTTCGCACCACTAATTACACCGACGAGTCGCTGATTTAAGAAAATAGGCACGTTAAATGTAATAAATTCTTTTCCTGTAATTGCATCAGTAAGTGGCTGAGATATTTGTACTTCACCATTCATATATACCTCAAATAGTTTTTCATTCTCATCGTAAAAATCAGCGTTTTCAGAAGTATAAACAGTCCCATCCAGCTTTTTAATAACAATGCAGATATAATCATTTTGTCTAGCAAAATAATTTAGTAACCTGATTTTTTTATCCAGTTTTTCTGCTCCAAGATCATCTAATTCAAGAGAATAAGCCATCACCTTTAAATTATTCAAATTGCCATAAAATCTATCGCGCACATATTTTTCACTTCGATTCGTTTCTATGGTAATTTGCTCTACTGCCTCATTATAAATCGTCTGATTAATATACTTCATATGCCAATAGGCAAAAAGAAGCGTCATGATTGTTATCGCAATAAGAATTATAATATGTAAGTTTTTGTGTTTATATAGCTTCATAAAGCAAAACCTCGTTACAAAATATAATTTCAATTAAAAAAATCAAACCAAAAGAGCTGCGCTAAATAGCGACAATCCTTTTGGTTTTGCTGAAACTATTGATGTATGAATTCTTGAAATGCTGATGATCTTGTATAGTCTTTAATAAAACTTACAAAGTTTTGTCCAGCCTGTGACAAGCATTTATTACTACTCCATATGAGTAAAATATTTACAACCAGTTCTGGTACAATTGGCACTACAGAAAAGCTAGTCTCACCATGCGTCACCAAATTAGGTAATACAGAAATCCCTGATTTATTAGCTACCAGTTGCTTAATCGTTTTTAGTTGTGCCGTACAAAGGACTGTATCTGGCTGAAAGTCATTTTCTTGGCACCGTGCATAAATTTCTTTATATTGATGCGTATTGGGATGTTGTAAAACAAATTTTTCATTTTTGAGTTGACTAAAATGAACTGATGTTTCATTTTTAAGTGAATGCTCATTATTAACACACAAACTCATATCATCTTGCATGATGAGTTGACTATGTTTCATGTTTTTATCTTCATTTAAAATAATTCCTAAATCAAGTTCGCCCTCTTCTATCTTTGTTTGTACTTCTATGGATGAAACGTATTCCATAATACGCAATTGGATATTGGGATAAAGCTTTTTGAACTTCGTAAAAATATCGGGGAATAAATAACCTTCAATCATCGGTGGTATTCCAAGTTTTAATTCACCTTGCTCATTTTTTTGAAACTTGCTCATATGATGAATAGCGTCTTCTACTGCATAAACAATTTTTTCCGCATGCACTAAAAAAGCTTGTCCTTCCGGTGTTAGCATGATATGTTTTTGACTCCGATCAATTAGCTTCACTTTGAGTTCCGTTTCCAAGGTCTTAATTGCCTTAGTCACTGATGGCTGTGACACATGTAGCAACTCAGCGGTCCGCGTAAAATTCTCGAGTTTACTAATCATACAAAAATATTCAAGTTGTCGAAATTCCATTGTTCCACCTTCTCATGAATTAAAAATATATAACCTTAATACTCGTTCTTTATACTAAGAGATGATTACAAATACTCATTGATTTTATTGTAACATTATTGGATATACTCTACTACTAAAATTTACAAACAATTTAATATTTGTTCCTACTATATGATAAGTAACAAAGTAGTGTAACTTCATCAAAGCATCCTAGCAACTCATCATTATTTTTTTCATTTTTGGGAAACCTAAAAACTGTTATCGTCAAAAAAAATATTCAAAAACTATAACATATATTTGATGTCGTATATAAATATATGTTATAATTTACACATTACATCATAATTTTCAGAAGATTCATTAAAATACTTTATATGTAAGGAGCTAACCATCATGACAACTATAAACAAGGAACGGGTTGACTTATTTAAAAGCAAATTATCTATACGTTGTACTATTCCATTAGAAAACAACTATGACTTAAGTCGTGCATATACGCCGGGCGTTGCAGAACCTTGCAAAAAAATCAAATTAGATAAAGATTTATCTTTTCAATATACAAATCGAGGTAACATGATTGCCGTAGTTTCGGATGGAACACGTGTACTTGGGCTTGGTGATATTGGACCAGAAGCCGCAATGCCTGTTATGGAAGGAAAATCTGTATTATTCAAGTCTTTTGCTGATGTTGATGCCATTCCAATCTGCTTAGATACCAAAGATCCTGCGGAAATCATTAAAATTGTAAGAGCATTGCAACCTTCTTTTGCTGGTATCAACCTAGAAGATTTTTCATCGCCAAAATGTTATGAAATTGAAGATACTTTAAAAGAACAAATGGATATTCCCGTATTTCATGATGATCAACATGGTACTGCCATTGCCTGCTGTTCTGCTCTTATCGGTGCGCTACGTCTTATAAAAAAGGAGATTAAAGATGTCAAGATCGTAGTCAATGGTGCTGGTGCTGCTGGTACTGCCATTGCACAATTAATCTTGCATATCGGTGCAAAAAATATGATTGTTTGTAATAGTAAAGGGTCTATTTATGCTGGACAATCAGGCTTAAATAACGTACAAGAAAAATTAGCACAGGCTACAGGCATTACCAAACAAATTCCTTTCAAAGATGCTATACGTGATGCTGACGTATTACTTGGAGTTTCTGTGCCAAATGTATTCACAAGCGAAATTATTAAAAGCATGCATAAGGATGCGATTGTTTTTGCTATGGCTAATCCTGTTCCTGAATGCGATTATCATGAAGCAAAAACTGCTGGAGCTAAAGTCGTCGGTACTGGTCGCTCTGACTTTCCTAACCAAGTAAACAATGTAAAAGTATTTCCTGGCGTATTCCGTGGCGCAATTGATGTTCGTGCAAAAACAATTAATGAAGAAATGAAAGTTGCTGCTGTTTATGCACTTGCAAATTTAATTAAACCCGAGGAGTTAACTGAAGAATATATAACCCCAGATGCCTTTGATCCTAGGATAGCACCAGCTGTTGCTGCTGCTGTTGCAAAAGCTGCAATGGATACAGGTGTTGCAAGAATCTATATAGATTCTGAGGAAGTCCGTAAAAACACCGAAAAGCGTGTAGCGAAAAAATAAAACTAAAAGGATTGACTGCGATAAGCATGTCAATCCTTTTAGTTTTATGAACTGATATTTCATTTCTAAGCAAATGCTCATTATTGACAAATAAGCACATATGCTCTTGCATAACACATTTTACTATAGATTCTATTTTTTATTTAAATAAGAAAAGTCATATTGCTTTTCAATTTTTTTATAGCTCGTATGCAGCAATTTATGCGCTTTATGGCTAAGTGGAGCTTCGAAATAGTTTTTATAAAGCGCAGTTACATCTGGATTTTCATGCGATTTTCTAATACTATGTGTTTGATCAATATCATAGAGTGCATCCATCCGTAATTTTTTAATGTCTGTTGTCGATTGAATTGGTTGTCCACCACCACCAATGCAACCACCTGGGCAAGCCATGATTTCTACAAAAGTATAATCACATGTACCAGTACTAATCGCTTCCATAATTTTCTTTGCATTTCCAAGACCATGGGCAATGGCGACTTTTATACTGGTATCACCAAGACTAATTTCTGCTTCTTTTACACCTTCCCAGCCACGAACCTCTTTGAAATTAAGCTCTTTTAATTCCGTGCCAGTATATACTTCAGCCACCGTTCTAAGCGCAGCTTCCATAACCCCACCACTTGCTCCAAAAATTGCACCAGCGCCACTACCAAGGCCAAGTGGACTATCAAAAGAACCTTCATCAAGATTGACAAAATCAAGCCCAACGTATTTGATTAATTTACTTAATTCACGAGTCGTAAGTACGATATCCACATCTTTGATACCATCACGCCCCATTTCTGGGCGATCGGCCTCAAATTTTTTCGCAACACATGGCATCACGGAAACCGTCACAATATCTTTGACAGCAATACCAGCAACTTCTGGATAATAAGATTTCGAGATTGCCCCAAAGATTTGTTGCGGTGATTTTGCACTGGAAAGATGATCGATATAATCACCATAATGTTTTTCCATATAGTTGACCCAACCAGAACTACACGAAGTGATCATTGGTAATTTGCCGTTATTTTTAATCCGGTCTAATAACTCACTGCCTTCTTCCATAATGGTAACATCAGCAGCAAAGTTTGTATCAAACACTTTATCAAAACCAAGCATTTTAAGGGCGGTAACCATTTTACCAGTAACGATTGCCCCTCTTGATAAACCAAATTCATCACCTATCGCAACACGAACGGATGGTGCTACTTGTACAATGACATGTTTACTTGGGTCTTGCAGTACATCTAAGACTTTTTGCGTATTATCTCTTTCAACGATTGCCCCTACCGGACAGACGGAACTACATTGCCCACAGAGAATACAGTCTGTTTCTAGTAGTGGTTTATTATAAGCAGTCGTTACAGCGAAATTCTCTGAACGACCAGCGTAAGTCAATGCACTGACGCCTTGTACCTCATTGCAGACCTTTACACAACGACCACATTTTACGCATTTTGACAAATCACGAACAAGACTTGGATTGTTATCTTCGATAACACTTGCTTCACTAACTTTTTCTAGTTGTGGTTGCAATATATTAAAACGACTACATAAATTTTGCAAATCACAATTTTGATTTCTTGCACAAGACAAACAATTTTGCTCATGGTTTGCTAAGATCAATTCTAAAATCCCCACTTGTGTATCACGAACAAGTTTGGTATCGGTATGAATTTCCATACCTTCCCATACTTCAGTAGAACATGCTGCAAGTAGCCTTCTACTACCAACGACTTCAACTGTGCAAATTCTACAATGTGCTTTGATTGTTTGATCAGGATGATAACAAAGATGTGGAATATCAATATGGATTTTTTTAGCCGCTTCCAGTATTTTTGTACCTTTCTCTACTTGAAGGGGAATATTATTGATTTTTATATTAACTATACTCAAAATCTACACCTCATTTTATTTAATTTGAAAATCTTCTTCAAAATTTTTCATAGCCGAAACCAATGCACTTTGCGCTGTTTCACCTAGGCCACATAAAGAGGACATCGCCATAATCTTCGCTATTTTACGCATAGAAGCTAAATCATCTGTCGTATGCGTACCTTCTGCGACTTTTTTCAATAACAATTTTATATGACGATTTCCCTCTCTACATGGGGTACATTGTCCGCAACTTTCATGAGAGAAAAATTCTTGTGTAGTTCTTAAAAAATCAATCACACTCGTGCGTTCATCTACTACTAGAATCGCACCTGATCCCACGCCTACACCAGCTTTCCGTAAATCTTCATACGTGTAAGGTGTATCTAAAATACTCTTTGTTGCAATTTTACCAGAAGCACCACCAAATTGAATCAATTTAATTTCACGATCATCAACAATACCGCCAGCTAAACCGTAAACAATATCACGCACAGTAACTCCAAATGGAATTTCAAAAACACCTGGATTTTTTACATTACCACCAACGCTAACTAATTTGGTTCCGACCGAGCCTTCTGTACCATAGTTTAAGTATTTTTTCTCATCATCTAATAAAATACTGCTTACTAGCGATAAGCTCTCCACGTTATTTACGCAAGTAGGTAAATTATATAAACCGCATTGTTTAATAAATGGTGGTTTCATCCGCGGACGACCACTTTTTCCTTCTATGGATTCCACAAGTGCAGTACCTTCACCACAAACATAAGCACCGGCACCAGAATAGAGATGAATATTATAGTTAAAGCCTTTACCTAAAATGTTCTCACCCAAGAACCCATAGGTTTTTGCTTGCTTGATTGCATCTAGAATAAGTGGTCTAAGATGGCTATATTCTTCGCGTAAATAGATATAACCATTTTGCGCATCTACGGTATAACCAGCAATAATCATCCCTTCGATTAGATTAAAAGGATCTTTTTCAATTAAAGTACGATCTTTAAAGGTACAAGGTTCTCCTTCGTCGGCATTACAAACTACCACTTTATTATCGGCAATCACCGATTTTGCCTGTGACCATTTTCTCCCCATATCATAGCCTGCACCACCACGACCTTTGATTTTTGCCGTTGCAAGCGTATCTGCAATTTCTTCCCCTGTCATGTTCACCGCTTTTTTCAAAGCATTAAATCCGCCGATTGCCATATAAGAACCAATGGATTTCACATCATATTTACCAAAGTTTTTTGTCATAAAACACACAGCTTTACTCATTGGGCTCTTCTCTCCTTTAAATCAATTCGTTTAACATATCAGCAATTTTTTCTTTTGTGGTCAGATGGCCATACACTTTGCCATTTACCCTTACCGCTGGCGCGACATCACAGGCGCCAAAGCACGCTACACTCTCCAATGTAAATCGACCATCATACGTGATCTCGTTTAAATCAATATTTAACAGCTCTTTTAACGTTTCAAATAAACTGTCATTATGATTAATTTTACAAACAATACTATTACAAACTTGAATCGGATATTTTGCTCTAGGCTTATCTGATATAGATGAGTAAAAGGTAATACAATCATAAATTGTCGTCACTTTAACATCTAATTTATCTGCCAAGTAATACGCTACTTCTGTTGGAATGTAGTGATTAGGAATCACTTCTTGAATATCGAGTAGGATACCAACCAATTTAGAACCGTCGTTTTCATGGGCAAATAAGATAAGGTCAATTTGCTTTGCTAGTTCTTTTGTTAAAACTTTGTCATTTGTACCGAATGCCATAATAAAAAAATACCCCCTCATTATAATAAACTTAACTATAATCGATAAATTAACGGATACTGTATACGTTTTCACTTAAAAAAATAAATTTTTCTAAATTGTCACACAATAAAGATACACACGAATGCACTATAAAAGCCTTAGATATATGATAGATAATTAAAGTAATTAATTTACAATATTCGTCAATTTAATTGTGACATTGATACTTATTCTATATGATAGGTACTAAATCCTTTTCAGAATATCTATAAATAAAAAGTTGTAATTTTATGAAAATTTAAAACCGCGATTTTCTTGGAACTATAAGAAATACGTGGTTTTTTTCACATTATTCTTTATGTATAAAAATTCACAAAAGCAAGTATTTATCCAACTAAAAAATAGATAAATTGCCTTTGTTTAGCAGAAAATAACCGTATTGACCAGTTGATCAATGCGGTTATTTTAACATTCATGATAAAATTTTAATGATATAACAAAAAATTATCATTAAAAACTTTCCCAGTTTCATTTTTCGTAAATTTATTGTTCTTTTTTCATTACTTGTGTAATTTACTTTAAAACAATGTTGGTATGAGTCGATAAATAATATCATGCAGCAAATCTTCATCATTACTTACACCGATGATATCTGCGACTTCTTTTACCTCCGGCTCTGCATTGGCTGGAGCGACACCTAAGTGTGCTAGTTTTATCATTTCGATATCATTTTGAAAATCGCCAGTAGCAACAACGGTTTTATTTTTATATTCTTCCATTTTTAAAATTTTACCAAGCATACTACCTTTGGATATATCTTTACCAACAAGTTCAAGATAAATTGGAGCAGACAAGAAATAATTCAGCGCTTTATCTAGCCCAAATTCCACTAATACTTCACGAACAGTATGTAAATTCTCATTCGTATCACACAAAAGAATCTTAATCCATTCTTTATCCAAAATTTCATCTAGTTTTGCATAAACAAAAGCTTGTTTTTCACGTTCCATATACTCATCGACATTTTTAGGATCGGTAACAATATAAAGTTGTTCTGCGCTAAAAATTTGGATACACATATCAGGAAACGCCTTGATGCAACGCCGAATGAATTGAACCAAATTTGCGCCTTGTACTGGAGCAGTTTTAATAAACGCTTGTTTATTCCAATCAAATAATGCTCCCCCATTATAAAAAATACAGGGAGCATTGACAATTAAGCCCTTCATATAGGGGCCAACATTATGTTGGGTTCGTCCCGTCGCAATGGCAAACTTCCCGCCTTTGTTTATAAAATCCTCAATTGCAGCTTTATTTTTTTCGGATACTTCATGTTTACTATTGGCTAAGGTTCCATCCATATCACTGATTAAAAAGAAATCTTTGTATGTCTTCATAAATTTACCCCTTTACTCTCTAATAATACAGCCAGTATTTTTTACAAACTCCGTCGGTGAAGTCTGTGTATATTTTTTAAAGACAACACAAAAGTTTTTATAATCACTAAATCCCGTTAAATCGGAAACTTCGTAAACACGATATGTACCTTTTTTCAATAGACCAATTGCTTTTTGAATGCGATACTTCGACAATAGTTCCAAAAAGGTATGAGAGGTAGCCTCTTTGAACTTACGGCTGAGATAACTGGTACTCACATTTAGTTCTTCCGCTAAAACTTCCAAACTAATTTTCTCATTGTAATGATCACGTATTTTATAAAGAGCTTGCGAAACATAGCTATTATTTAACGTATCTTGCGTTAGATAAATATCCCAATCCACCAATTTATCTAACTCTTTTTTCTTGGTAAGTTCCATAATATTCGAATACATTTTATTATCTTGCATCGTCTGTTTCACCCGATTGATTGTTACTGCTAACTCATCTTCATCCACTGGTTTTAGTAAATAATCAGAAACCTCTAATTTCATTGCTTTATGCGCATAATCAAATTCAGCATAACTCGTTAAAATAATGCTCTTAAATGGTGGTAAGTTTAAGTTCTTTGCCATCTCTAGCATCTCAATGCCATTCATCTCTGGCATAATAATATCCAAAATCACGATATCTGGCCTGTGCTTTTTTATCATTGCTAAGCCTACTTTACCATTTTCGGCATCACCAACGATCATACAATCCATCGAAAGCCAATCAATCGTATAGGCTAACCCCTTACGAATCATATCTTCATCTTCAACAATCAATACTTTTAACATTGTCTCACCTCCACAAACTCTACGAGCTTTCGATTTTCCTATGAACAGGTAAAATAATCTTGACGACTGTTCCTTCGTTTTCTTTACTCATCATATCTAGACCATACGCATCACCGTACATCAAACGAATCCGCCGATTTACATTATAAAGGCCCGAGTGTTCTGAACGATTTGTCTTGGAGTCCAGCCTTTGGCGAATTTCCGTTAAGGTGTCTTCCTGTATGACAGCCCCATCATTATAAATAATGATGCTAAGCTGATCCTCATAAAGACTGATTTCCATTTCCACCATTAAATGTTGAGAATCTTTAAAACCATATTTAATCGCATTCTCAATAATTGGCTGAATGATCAATTTTGGCACAATACATTCTTTTACTGCTTCTGGCACATTGAGGATATAGTTCAGCCGATTACCAAAGCGATATTTTTGAATTTCCAAATAGTTTTGCGTATATTCCATGTCCTCTTTTATTGTAACTTCCGTCATACTCGTATTGATACTATAGCGAAGCAAATTAGACAGTGCAACAATCATCTTACTGGCTGCAGTTGGATCAAGTTTAATCATAAATTTAATATTTTCTAAGGTGTTAAATAAAAAATGAGGATTAAATTGCGATTCTAATTGCTTAATTTCCGATATCACCGTTTC
>Ga0316600_10000242_pt1 | contig 30144 bp, 18 predicted proteins | sample OWC_soil_day5_CT_FD_207652 | JGI IMG/M metagenome (GOLD analysis project Ga0316600, IMG submission 207652) | Wetland soil microbial communities from Old Woman Creek delta, Ohio, United States - OWC_soil_day5_CT | ecosystem: Environmental > Terrestrial > Soil > Wetlands | place: USA: Ohio... | reverse complement strand
GGTCATGCCATGGTAGCGTCGCGGCCTGATCGTGTTGTCGGCAGATGGCGGATTATATGGTTTTCCATTGCCCGATTTGTCTCGCCGCTGCGTCAATAATAAGAGCGATTTCCGGAAGCCGGGTAAAACGCCGGTAAAATAGCGCCATGCACAGACTTCCATTCCGGCATACGCTTCCTGTCGTCGCCTCCTATGTGATTGCCGCACTCCTCTTGCTGATTGCGCTTCACAAAGGACTGATCGGCGCGCTGTTCTCGGGATTGCTGGTGTATTCGCTGATACACCAGATGACCCCCCTTCTTGGCAAACGTCTGAGCGGGTCTCGAGGCAGGCTGGTTGCAGCGACTATCATCGGCGCAGCCGTGGTCACCCTGCTTACCCTGGCGATCTGGGGGCTCGTCTCGCTGTTTCAGGGAGATCTTTCGCACGGGCGCCCTCTTCTTCAGCGGATCGCTGATCTGATCGAAGCATCACGGGCACAGTTTCCTTCCTGGCTGAAAGACAGTCTTCCAGTCGATGCCGACGATCTCAGCAGGATGATGTCAGGCTGGCTCCACAACCATGCAGTGGAGGCACGGACCGTTGGAGCCGAGGCTGGCAGAATGCTTGCCCATCTGTTGATTGGCATGATCATCGGCGCGATGGTGGCCGTGCGTGATACTTTGCCCGATTCGCATGTCCATCCGCCCCTTGCGGCCGCCTTGCGGGAGCGGATATTTCACCTTCGGGACGCATTTCAGAGCATCATCTTCGCGCAGGTCTGGATATCCGTGATCAATACCGCCATCACGGCGGTCTATATTTTCGTCGTGCTTCCTCTGGCAGGCATATCGCTTCCCCTGTCCAAGAGCCTGCTGATCATCACGTTTTTCGCAGGCCTGCTGCCGGTCATCGGCAATCTTGTTTCCAATACCCTTCTGGTCATAGCGAGCCTGTCCATCTCTTTCCATACCGCTGTTGCTTCGCTGGTATTTCTCGTGGGCATTCACAAGCTCGAATATTTTCTGAACGCCAGGATAATTGGCAACAGAATACAGGCACGGGCTTGGGAAATATTAGGGGCCATGCTGTTCATGGAGGCTCTCTTCGGTATTCCTGGTGTCATTGCGGCGCCGGTATTCTACGCGTACGTCAAACGCGAACTGGCCGCCCTTAAACTGGTCTGATCATCTTGTCCCGGCCGTGGCTGTTTCCGGGCCTCGCCTGCTTGCGGACGCGCAAAGAAAATAGGACTCTATATCGGGAAGATTGCGGTCGCGTCCGGCTCGCTGGTCGTGTTCATGCTCCGGGTCTATTATTCGGCACAAATTTTCCTGTTGGGCGCGGAATATACCTGGGTTTACGCCCGGCGTTCGGCTCGCATAAATGTGAGGGAGATGCGGAAAAAACGGGTATTGCAGGGCAACGAAAAGCGAGTTGAGATATCCTTCTCCTGCATCTGCCTTGGATGACGCTCGCATGACGGGCTCGTCGGGTGTTTATTGATTTATCGCCAATTCCATGATCATTGGCCCGTTAAGATAAAAGAATATGAAACGGATTCAGCAGGAGTCAGGTGAGGCAAGATACCATCTCTATTACCCGGATTGCAGCATGATGTTTTTTCACACTACGGTCCGCCTTTGGAGGGCGTGACGTGAATATTTTTTACCTTGATCCCGACCCGGCAACCTGTGCGAGGTATCACTGCGACAAACATGTAGTCAAGATGATCCTTGAGTCAGCGCAGTTGTTGTCGACGGCCATTCATGATGCATGTCCTGGCATGCAGGGTTTGTACCGACCGACGCACAAGTCCCATCCTTGTGCCATATGGGCCAGACAAGGAAGGCAAAACTATGAATGGCTACTGAACCTGACATATTGGCTGGGAGAAGAGTACAGGCACCGTTTTGGCAAGACACACAAAACGATACGGGAGGTATTTCCTCTTTTGAAAGAAGGACTTGCGCTGCTTGATTCGAGTAACCCATTCACTGAGCCGCCGCAATGCATGCCGGAGCAATACCGCCAGGCAAGTACCGTGCAGGCGTACAGGGAATACTACCTGCATGAGAAGAAGCGTTTTGCGAAGTATACGGACAGAGAATACCCGGCATGGCTTATGGAAAGCGCTCCGGCAAAGGGGAAGATGCATTTTCAGCAGGAGAGCATAGCCGAGGCTGCAAAAGACGGAGAGATTGCTTGAATGGAGCTCTCATTCTTGTGAATTAACTTTAAGTTTGTAATGCAAGTGATTGTATTGTTTGTTGTTGATGGCCATTCTGTCTTGACTATACTAGACGAACCATGCCTCACATCCATACGCACTATGATAACCTCAAGATCAGCCGCGACGCGCATCCGAACGTAATACGGTCCGCGTATAAGAAACTGTCGCATCAATATCATCCGGATCATAATGCCAACGACCCAGAGGCGACCAAGATCATGCAGGTCATCAACCTGGCTTATGATGTGCTGTCCGATCCTGTGAGGCGCAAGGAACATGATGCGTGGATCGCGCGCATGGAAGCGGAAAGTGCGCCTTCGCGTGAACCGCCATTTGCCGAACCCGGACCTGAAAGTGCGCCCCGTCAAGGTGCTCCGTGGACTGCTTGGCACGAATTTGAGCAGACGCCCTATTTCAAGCCTGATCCGTCTGCGGCAAGGCGAAGCCGCAGCAAGAAAGAGGGTGTCGAGATCGACAACAAGGCGATCGTCGAGCATATTTCCAGACACTGGTTCTGGTATGTGCTGGCTGTCGCGATGGCCATCGGTTTCGGCTATCACGATTACTCTCACGGCGTCTACAATGCCTTTTCCGCTACATACCCCAACGTGCCGAAAAAACCGCCAGCAGGCAGTGTGCACTCGGCATCCGGAACGGCAACCAGCCAGGTCGGCACGATGCCGAACACAGCGACAGGCAATGCAGCCGCATCGTCGCAAGAAGGTATTTTGGCGTATGCGCCGGATGGGCAGCCCTGGCCAAAATCAGCTTCCTACCTGCAGGGATTCGAACAGATCAATGCAGGCGGGTTGTCTACGGTAACCATCGACAACAGCCGGAACGATTCGCCGATCATGGCTAAACTGTACTATATCGGCGGTATGAAGCCTTATCCGGTGCGGACGTTTTTCGTGCCGCCGCACGAGTCGTTTCGTCTTGAGAGAATCGATGCCGGCAGCTACGATATCCGTTACCGGGATCTGAAAAGTGGCCAGCTTTCACAATCGGATCCCTTCCATTTGATGGAAACGGCTTTCAGAAGCGGAACGGGACATACTGCTGTGCACATGATCGTGACACGGACTCAGGATGCCGGAACAAGACTGACGGAAGACGATTTTTGATCAACCGGCCATCGATGGAAAAAGGGACTTGAGTCCCGCAGCCATCATTTCCACGGCAATCGCCGTCAGCAGGAACCCGGCCAGCCGTTCCACCACTTTCAGCGTTGCGCCTGACAACAGGCGTCCGCTTCTGCTGGCGATGCGGAAACTAAGCCACGTGGCGATGCCGACCAGGACAGGAGGCAGGATGACGTAGAACAGATCTTGCCACCTTTCGATATGCGATGTCGCCATTACGTATGACAGGGCAGCCGGTCCGGCCAGGAGTGGAACGCCGAGTGGCACAATGGATGGCTCCAGCGCAGCCTGGGCTGATTCCGCTTCCGTATACTTGACCGTCTCTTCCTTTGCGATGACCATGGCCACGGCCACAACGAATACGACCGCACCTCCGCCGACTTGGATGGCGGCCAGGGATACACCCATGAAAGAAAGGAAATGCAGACCGAACAGGCCGCCGGCAAGCAAGGAAACCGCAACCGTTACGCCCAGTTGTCGGCTGAAGTGCTGCTTGCTGGCCATGTCCAGTCCGCTCGTCGCGGAGATGAACAGCGGAATCGCCAGCAACGGGTCGACCAGCGCCAGCAGCGTCAGTGTTTTCTTGAGAGTAAGTGCAAAATCCATGACGTCGGCATCCAGCACGAGGTTGGGAAAGAGTCTGTTGGCGCATTACTATTTTATAGATGGGGGCAGGCTTGCACAATCCAAGGCCGTTGCATGTGTATAGTCGACACACCCGCCGTGAAAATCTTCTTTCCCGAGGATGCCGGGCGAATCATGGACAAGCCCGCAAATTGGCGCTCCGGCAGATAAACTAACCATGATCCGTATGCGCTGATACGGCAAACCTTGGCGACCAAGAACCAGAAAACCTTGGATACTCGGCTGCACAACGCCCATTTGACGGGATTCGTTGTTACCGAGGCGCCCTGCTACTGCCGTCATGCGCTTTTCCGAAAATATTGTCAGAAAAGGCAACCATCCCGGGACATCCATTCGTCAGCGTCGGAAAGACAAGCGTGAATAAATCGTTCCTTTTTTTAACGAGTCAATGTACCAACCTTGGAGCGCTCCGACTGGGTATGGCAGGGCATGGCAAGCAGAGAATAGTCGACTCCTTGCACAAAACCACCCTACCTGGAGGCAGCCTCCGTATTTCCCCCAAGCGCCTGGCACAGCGTGACATGATTGGCAAAGCGATTGTAACGGTTTTGCACCAGCGCAATTTCGGCCGCGCGCCGTGTCTGCTCAGCATCCAGCAGCGTCTGGAGGGGGATTGCGCCGCTGGCGTAGCGCAAGGCATAGAGTTTTTCGCTGACACGGGCGGCGGCTAGCGATTTCTCGAGTTTTTCAGACTGCGCCAGGTACTGGCTGCGTGCCGAGAGCGCATTTTCAACATCCGCCATGGCCGCATACAGCGTCTGCCTGAAATCGATGACCGCTTTCTCGTAGTCGGCCTGAGAGACCTGAATGGTCAGGCGCATTTCATTCCATTGCAGAAAGGGAAGCGTCAGACCGGCGCCGAGCGAGGCAACCGGATTGGTAAGTACATTCGCCAGTGCCGCACTGCTGGAGCCGAGGCTTCCGGTAAGCGATAACTTTGGATAGTAGCTGGCTCTGCTGGCGTCTGCCGTCGCCAGGGTTTCTCGCAGGCGCAGTTCTGCGGCGTGCAGGTCGGGACGGCGGCTCAGCATTTCTGCGGGCAATCCGGCTGCGACTGCGGGCAGGTTTGCTTCCGGCAACCGGGAGCGTTCCGCAATCCGTTTTCCCGGAGGTGCATTGAAAAGGATAGACATCGCATTTCTTGCTTCGACCCGCTGTTGAACCAGATCGGTCAGGTCGGCCTCCTGAGCGGCAAGCGTTTGTTCGGACAGGGCGACGTCGATGGGCGAAACGGAGCCCGCTTCCAGTTTCGCCTGGCTGATGGCAAGGGAACGGCGGGCATAGGCGATGTTCTGTTCGGACAGATCGACGCGCTGGTTGAGATAGGCGATCTGCCAGTACAGTTTTGTGGTTGTGGCAACCAGCGCCCACGCGGTATTGGCCCGGTCCTGTTCCGTGGCGTGAGCCTCCCATTCGGCTGCATCGCGTGCGCTCGATAGCCGCCCCCAAAGGTCGGCCTCATAACTGAGTGTGATCGCAGCACTGTTGCTGTGCGATCCGGTCGCGTTGCCGCCCATTGCGTACGCATGTGTGTTGCTGATTGATGCCGAGAGCGCGGGCCGTTGCTTGTCCGCGGCGAGACCCGCTTCCAGCCAGGCACGCTTGACGAGGATGCCTGCGGCCGCGAGATTGTTGTTGTTCTTCAGCACGTCGTCGATCAGCCGGTCGAGCTGAGGATCGTTGAAGGCGCGCCACCATGGCGTGCCGGGAGAGGCCGCTGTGTCGTCCTTCGCTTGCGCGTGGTTCCAGGCGGCGGGAGTCGTGACCGCGGGCGGAACGTAATCGCTACGCACGAGGCCGGCGCAGCCGGAAAGAGCTGTCACCATGCAGAGGATGGCGGCGGCGCGTGATGAGCGGTTTCTGTTTTTCATTATTCGCGGGAGAGAGCAACGACAGGGTCGAGACGCGCGGCGTTCCGGGCCGGAAGGAAACCAAAGACGACGCCGACCAGCGTCGAGCACAGGAAGGCGGCAATAATGGAAGTCGCCGAATACACCATGGTGAAGTTGCCGTTGGCGCTGGAAAACACCAGGCCAAAGAGCAACGACGTGGCCACGCCGATGGCCCCGCCGAGCAGGCAGACCAGCACGGCTTCGATCAGGAATTGACGCATGATGTCGCCCTGGCGCGCACCGACCGCCATGCGTACGCCGATCTCCTGTGTCCTCTCGGTGACGGATACCAGCATGATATTCATGACGCCAATGCCGCCGACAAGCAGCGATATCACAGCGATCATGGAAATCAGCAAGGTCATGGTCGCCGTGGTTTTCTCGATTGTCTTGCGAATGCTGTCGGTGTTGGATACATAAAAATCCTTGCTGCCGTGGCGCATGCTCAAGAGGCGGGTAATCCCCTGCTCTGCCACATCGCTGGAGACGCCGTCTTTCATGCGCACGGTGATCGCCTTCAGGTAGGATTGCCCCAGCACGCGCCCCATGGCCGTCGTGTAGGGAATCCAGATGTTGAGGCTGTCGTTGCTGCCGAACGCGCTGTCCTTGTCCTTGGCGATGCCGATGACGCGGCAAGGCACGCTGCCAAGAATGATGACGGAGCCCAATGCCGTGCCGCCGTTGGCAAACAGTTTTTTCCTGGTGTTCTGGTCGATGACGGCATCCTGTTGAAAGTTTGTCACGCTGGCATGGTCGAACACCATGCCTTCAGCCATTTCCATGCCGCGCACACGAAAGTATTTTTCGCCCACGCCATTGATGCTGGCATTGGCCGATACGTTGCGGTAGCGCACAACCTGGGTGGTGCTGACTCGCGGCGTCACGCTGTCGACATACGTTTGCTGCGCAAGAGCGTCGGCATCAGCAGCGCGCAGGGTCTGCACTGCGCCTGACCGCATATCGCCGAAGTCCTTGCCGGGGTAGATGTCAATGGTGTTGGTACCCATCGCGCTGATATCCTTAAGTATCTTTTCACGCGAGCCCTGGCCGAGGGCGACCACGGAAACCACGGAGGCAATGCCGATGATGATGCCGAGCATGGTCAGGAAAGTGCGCAAGCGATGGGCCGCCATGGACAGAAAGGCCATGTGCATGGCTTCACCGAGCTTGCCGGATGCGTTTCGCCAGGGTAGTAGACGACCGATCAGGCCGGGGCTTGATGCGGGGGGCGTTTCATCCGCTATCCCCGCTCCGGCATGTGTTTGTGCCGGGCCGATGCCATATCCGGCCTCTGCCGGGATGCACTCGAGATTTTCTCCGTCTGAGATGATTTCGCCATCGGCTATCTCGATGATGCGGCGAGCATGTCGTGCAACCTGCATGTCGTGCGTGACGATGATGATGGTGCGTCCCTCGGCATTCAACTGCTTGAGGATGCCAATCACGGCCTGGCCGCTCTTGCTGTCCAGAGCGCCGGTCGGTTCATCGGCGAGGATGACTTCCCCACCGTTCATCAGAGCGCGCGCAATGCTGACGCGTTGTTGCTGACCGCCTGAAAGTTGGCCGGGTCGATGATGCATGCGATCCGCCAAGCCCAATTTATCCAGCAGGGCTTGTGCCCGCGATTGCCGGTTCTGGGCCTTTTTGCCCGCGTAAATCGCCGGTATTTCGACATTTCCTTGGGCATTGAGATCCGGCAGCAGGTGGTAACGCTGGAAGACAAAACCGAAATGTTCCCGCCGCAGTTGCGCCAGTTCGTCTGGCGCGAGCTCTCCCGTTTCACGGCCTCGCACGCGGTAGCTTCCCTTGCTGGGCCGGTCCAGGCAACCAAGAATATTCATCAGCGTGGATTTGCCGGAACCGGATGCGCCGACGATGGCCACCATTTCCCCTGCCCTGATGCGAAGGCTGACCCCTTTGATCACCGCAATCGTGCCCTCGCCTGACGGGTATTCGCGCCAGAGGTCTTGCAGTTCGAGTAAAGGCTGATTCATCACATCATGCCTGGCGGCGGACCGGGCCGGTTATTGGTGCTGTTGCCTGAACTGGACGCCTTGGCTTCGCCAACGATCACTTGTTCGCCTTCCTTGAGTCCGTCGAGAACCTGGGCATTCACGCGATTATTGATACCGATGCTGACATCCCTGGTTTCGATGCTCTTGTCGGGCATCAGCACCCGTATTCGGTAGCGGCCGTCCGGTCCCGGCTTGTCCAGCGCCGAGCTGGGGATGGTCAGGACTTGCTTGGCTTCATTCAAGACAATGTGGACTTCGGTCGTCATGGAAATGCGCAACTTGCCTTCGGGATTGGGAACATCGAGCAGACCGTTGTAATAAACCGCCGTGCTGGATGTGCTAGTCGTGGTGGAGCTCGAACTTGAACTGGTGCTGGTGCTGGATGTGCTATCGCTCGAAATCGACGTGGGCGCCGGTTCCACGGCCCGCAGCGTAGTCGTGTAGGGCTTGTCCGGCTCGCCGAGGATGGTGAAATAGACTCGCTGGCCAGGCTTCACGCGAGTGATGTCGGCTTCAGAGATTTCAGCCTTGACGGTCACCGTGTCGAGCCGGGCGATCTTGATGATGGTCGGCGCCGACTGGCTCGCATTGACGGTTTGCCCTTCCTTGGTCACGATGGCGACGACTTTGCCGCTGATCGGTGCGGTAATCCGGGTATACGCCAGGTTGACCTTTGCCGTATCGACCGCGATCGCCGCCTGCTTGATGCGTGCGTCGAGCTCGGTGAGTTCCGATTGGGCCACCTTGAGTGTCGATTCGGCGCTTTCAACATCGCTATTCGAGGTGGCATCGCGCTCCCGCATTTTTTGCTGCCTGGCATAGGCCAGTTCGTACTGGCGCAGCGAGGCCAGCTTGGCCTGCTTTTGTGCCTTCATGTCGACCAGATTGGCTTCCGCCGTACGTAACGCATTTTGCTGTGTCAGCGAATCGATTTCCGCAATCAATTGGCCTTGCTTCACGTCGTCGCCAAGCTTGACCTTGAGAGACTTGAGCTGGCCCGTGGCTTGCGCGCCGACGCTGACTTGTTGCAAGGCCTCGATGGCACCGGTAGCCAGCACCGTGTCTTCGAGATCGCTCACGGTGGCTGGCGAGGTCAGGTAGCGAACGCGGGAATCGGATGGAAAGAAAGCGATGATGGTACCGACGAGTACGACAACAGCCGTCGCCGCGATCAAGAATCCGAGCCGATGGGCGCGAAAAATAACAATCGGTTTTTGCATGGGGCAGGATAGAAAGACGGATAAGACCGACTCTACGCACCAACTGTGGAGAAAATATGGAGAAAAGAAAGATTTTATTTCCGGCTTGCCAGCCATGGCAGCGATGCGCATACTTGCGTATATCATTGCCATTTTCTCTCTCCTGCCTTGAAACTGCCGATCGCCCTGCGTCTGTTTGTTGCCGTTTTACTGACGTCGGCACTGGTTGCCGCGAGCGGCCTGTCGATGGTGCGTGCCGGCGTCGAACGTGGTTTTTCACGCTATGTGGCGGAGATCGAGCTGGGAAGACTGAGCCTGCTGGCCAGCCTGCTTGAGTCTGATTACCGGCAACGCCAGGGCTGGCCAAGGTTGACCGACGCCGAACGTGCGCCATGGCTGAGCATGCAGTTCATGCGCCTACGCAATACACGGCTGGGCGGACTCTCCGTTGCCGGGTTGGTGTCGCCCGATGGTGTTTCGGTATCGCTTCCTCCGGCGCCGCCAGGAGTGACATTCCCCTGGCCGCCGCCCGATCGGTTGTCGCTGGATAACCGGATGGGCTTGCTGGATGCCAGCGGCCAGCTCCTTTCCGGGATATCAGCCACGCCGGATGCACCCCGGCGGCAACTGAGCGTCGATGGCAAGATCATCGGATACCTGACCCTGATTCCTGCTGCTGATCCATCGGATGCACTGGCGCGCACGTTCATGGCCGATCAGGTCGACAATCTCATTCTGATCGGTATCGGCTGCCTGTTCATGAGCGCGGTAGCGGCAGGCATGCTGGCCATGCATTTCAGGCGTCCTATCATCGAGCTGGTGTCGGCCGCGCGCGATCTGACAGCCGGCCGTCTCGATACCCGGGTCGATATTCATCGCAGCGATGAGCTGGGCATGCTGGCGCAGAGTTTCAATCAACTGGCCTTCATGTTGGAAAGCCATGAATCGGGGCGGCGTCAATGGGTGGCGGACACGTCCCATGAGTTGCGTACCCCGCTAGCAGTACTCAGGGCGCAGATCGAAGCCTTGCAAGACGGCGTGCGAAAGATGGATGGTGCGCAGCTCATGGCGATGCACAGGCAGGTCCAGTTGCTTTCGCGTTTGATCGACGGTCTCTACGAGTTGGCGCGTGCCGATGTCGGCCAGTTGGATTTTCATATGGTCGAGATCGACCCATGGGCAGCGGTTTGCGAACAGACAGAAAGCTTCCGCGATCGGTTTCACGCCGCAGGGCTGCAACTGCAATTGGCGCAGACGTCCGCTTCGTGCCGCTTGCTGGCTGACCCTGACCGCTTGCGGCAGATCGTTGCCAATCTGCTCGAGAACAGCCTGCATTACACGGATGCGGGAGGAATGGTGCGCTTGCGCTCGGAATCAGTGGCCGAAGACACATGGACGCTTGTCGTGGAAGACAGCACCCCTGGCGTGCCGGAAGACATGCTGGGGCGTTTGACCGAACGCTTCTTCCGCGTGGAGACGTCTCGCAGCCGAGCCCATGGCGGCAGCGGCCTGGGGCTGGCATTGTGCCAGCGTATTGCCGAGGCGCATGGCGGAGGAATTCGCATTGCGCATTCGTCGCTCGGCGGCTTGCAGGTTAGCGTCGATTTTTGCCGCAAGGAAAGTCAATGAGCGCACATTTGTTTGTCGTCGAAGACGAGCAGGAACTGAACGCGCTGATGGTCGACTACGCCCATTCGGCCGGTTTTGCGACTACCTCTTTTATCGACGGGACTGAAGCGTTGGCTGCTTTTCGCCTGAAGCAACCGGATATGCTGATTCTGGATTTGATGCTGCCTGGAATGGACGGGTTGGCGATCTGCCATGCCGTACGGGAATTTTCCAATGTTCCTATCATCCTGGTGACAGCTCGTGTCGAAGAAGTGGATCGCCTGATCGGTCTGGAAAGTGGCGCCGACGATTATGTGTGCAAGCCGTTTAGCCCGAGCGAGCTGATGGCAAGGGTCCGTGTCATCCTGCGGAGGGCGTCCTCCTCCTTTCAGGAGGACAAACGCCACTGGCAAGTCGATAAGGAGGCACAAAAGATCCGCCTGCGCGACCAGTTGCTTGATCTGACACCGACCGAATACCGCTTGCTGGCGACCTTTCTCGAGCATCCGGGAAAAGTGTTTTCCCGATCCAGCCTGCTCAATGTCGTTCTGCCCGACGGGCTCGACGTGAGCGACCGCAGCATTGACAGCCACATCAAAAACGTGCGCCGCAAGCTGGTTCACGCGTTGCCGGATTCCGATCCGATTCAATCAGTGTATGGCGTCGGCTATCGTTTTGAGGGGTGACCCGGCAGTGCGCATCCGGGCAACGCAGCCTTGCTTGCCACTCATGCTGACCGTTTCTAATGCACACCTTATCGTGCTTTTCCGCCGTCCATCACAGCGCCAGAAATTCCTGAAAGGCGAAGGGATCGTCTTTCAACATTATGTCTATCTTTTCCGGAGGCAGCGGCTCTGAAAAAATGTAACCTTGAGCAAAATCGCAGCCGACGCTGGCCAGAAGATCGCGCTGCTTGCGCGTCTCAACGCCCTCGGCGATCACTCGCAGGCCAAGCTTGTGCGCCATGACGATGATTGCTTCGCACAGTGCCATGTCACTCGAATCGACTTCCAGATTGCGGATAAAAGTCTGATCGATTTTCAGATAGTCGATGTCGAACTTGTTCAGGTATGACAGAGATGAGTAGCCGACGCCGAAGTCATCCAGCGCAACCTCGATGCCAGCATCTCGGAAGGCAAGCAGCTGATGCATGACGTTTTCGCTCGCCTCGAGCAGCAGTCCTTCCGTGATCTCGACCACAATCCCTTGAGCCGGCAGGCCAAGACTCTTCAGGTGCTCGAACCAGATTGATGAATCGATCCCCTCCTTCTTGAATTGCACCGGTGAGATGTTGACGCTGATCTGAAATTCGCGGTGATGGTTTTTGCGCCACCTCGCAGCCTGGCTGGCAGCTTCATGGAATACCCAGTCCCCGAATGCATTGATCATGCCGGTATCCTCGGCGAGCGGAATGAATTCGGCGGGATTGATGAGCCCCCGCGTCGGGTGCTGCCAGCGGATCAGCGCTTCCGCCTTGTGAATGGCTCCGGACGAAAGCTCGACGATTGGCTGATAGACGACTTCGAATTGCCGGTTTTCAAGCGCCACCCGCATATCGTTCACCAGGCGCATACGGGCCAATGCTGCTTCCTGCATGGATGCAGTGAAATACTGGTACTGGTTCTTGCCATGTTGCTTGGCTGCATACATGGCCTGGTCGGCATTCTTGAGCAAATCCTCGATTTCAGTGGCGTCATCCGGGTAGAGGGTAATGCCGATGCTCGCCGATACGTGGGCTACTTCATCTCCCAGGTGAAACGGTTCGGACAGTTGCTGCAGGATGTGCCGTGCGACTCGGTTGACATTGGCAGGGTCGGATAATTCGGAAAGGATGACGGTGAATTCGTCGCCGCCAAGGCGCGAAACGATATCGATTTCCCTTACCGATCCATGCAGTCGTTCCGCCGCCTGCTTCAGCAGTTGGTCGCCCATGTTATGGCCGAGGGTATCGTTCACATCCTTGAACCCGTCCAGGTCGAGGAACATGAGGGCTAGCGTCTGGCTGTTTCGCTTCGATTTCCTGATTTCGCGTTTAAGGTGGTCTCGGAACAGCCGCCGGTTGGGCAAACCGGTCAGGGCGTCGAAGTTGGCCTGGTTCCAGATCAGTTCGTCCGACTCCTTCTTCTTCGTAATGTCCGTAAACAGCGCGACCCGCCTGAGGACGGCGCCTTCCGAATTGAAGGTCGTGTTGATGGACAGCAGGATGGCGAAGTCTTCCCCGCTTTTGGCGCGGTTCCATATTTCGCCTTTCCAGCGACCAGTCTCATCGATCGTTTTCCACATGGCGCGGAAAAAATCGCTTTCGTGCCTGCCTGATTTGAGAAAATTCGGATTTTTGCCGAGGACCTCATCCGCACGGAAGCCTGTTATCTGTTCAAAGGCGGGGTTGACGGCAATGATCCGGTTGCCGGAGTCGGTCACCATCATGGCTTCGCTGCTGTCCTGATACACCATCGCGGCCAGCTTCAATTCGTCCTCGGCTTTCTTGCGCTCGGATATGTCGATAGCGAAAGCGACCCCGCTTGAGTCGTCCATCGCCGTGCCGGCAAACATGACCGGTATGCGGGAACCGTCCTTGTTGATGAATTCCTTTTCACGCGGTGCGGGATTGATTCTGATGCGCCATGCTTCGGAATGAGCGTGCGTGCTCTCATTCATCGGTTCCGGCGGTGTTATGCCTTTCCAGTTGATTTTTCCTTGTCTTAATTCCGTACGTGTGTATCCGATCAGTTCAAGGAACTTGTCGTTGGCATCTTCAATCTCGCCGTTCGCTTTCCAGTAGACAACGCCGACAAGCCGGGATTCATAGAATCTCCTGAGGCGAGTTTCGCTCTCGATCAGCGCGGTTTCCATCTGCTGCCGCATCGCCTCGCGTTCAAAATTGTTCAGCGCATAGCCGATGTTGCCGGCCATTTCCTCAAGAAGACGTATGATTTCCTCGTCGAATGCATTGACCTGCTCGCTGTACACAGCCAGTACCGCGTATGGCGTGCCTTCCCTCATGAGCGGGAACGCCGCAGCGGCCCTTATCCCGTATTTTTCGGCCTTGTCGCGCCAGGGTTTGGCTGTTTCGTCCTTGCTCATGTCTTCGAACACGACCGGCTTGGCCTCGCGGTATGCCACGCCGGTCGGTCCCATGCCTTCCGGCGCATCTTCGCCAGAAAGAATCGTCAGATTATCGAGATAGCCTACGGCGCTTCCATCGCTGGCAACCGGAACGAACCGGCCGCTCTCGTCGGGTAGTCCCACCCAGGCGAGCGCCATGCCGCCATATTTGACGGCAATACGGCAAACCAGGGGGAACAGAGCCTGCTCCGACTCAACGTGAATGATCGCCTCATTGGTCGCGCTCAGGGCATGGTAGATGTTCATGATGCGCCGTTCGCGCAACTGGGCGTTCTTGCGTTCGGTAACGTCCATTGCCATGCTGATGGCGGCTCTTCTTCCGTCGGCGAGTTGTCCGAGCGGAGAGGAGAAAAAGTGCCAGATTCTTTCCGAGCCATTCTTGCAGTGAATGAGATATTCTCCGCTATCCCTTCTGGATGACTGTTCGATTATGGCGCGTATCCTTGCCAGGGTTTGGTTAACGCCCTCCTCGTCCAGCGATTTTTCCAGCCATGTCCTCATGGTCGGAATATCTTCCAGGGTGTATCCACTTAGTTCGGTCCAGGCGCGATTGATGCGGAGTATTTCGCCATCCTCGGCATAGATCTGCATTGGCAGAGGCGATTCTTCTGCGACCAATCTGAAACGGCGCTCGCTTTCCCGCAGCGCCTCCTGGCTTTGCCGACGCCACTCTTCGCGATCGGCGTTATCCAGGGCGAAACTGATGTTGGCTGTCATGCCTTCCAGCAGGTGAACGATCTCTCTGTCGAATGAGCCGGTCTCATCGCTGTATACGGTCAGTACCGCGTATGGTTTTCCTGTGCGTTTGATAGGCAACCCCATGATGGCGCTGATGCCGTTCTGTTCGGCCTGTTTGGCCCACTGCGCTACTGCTGGGTCCGTGCGGACGTCATTGACCACGATTGTTCTTCCTTCTCGAAACGACGCGCCTGTCGGCCCTCTGCCTGGCGGATGATCGGCATTAACGGTGATGACAGCATCGGACAGATAGGCCGCAGCCTTTCCGCTGCTCGATATCGGACGAATCCGGTTATCCGCATCCGGAATTCCAACCCAGGCGAGTACCATGCCTCCATAATCCACCGCTATTCTACAAACCAGTGCAAACAAAGACGTTTCATCCTGAAAATGAAGAATCGCCTCGTTGGTTTCGCTGAGCGCGCGGTAGATATTCATCAGACGGCGTTCACGTTCGGCTGCGTCCTTTTGCTGGGTAATATCCTTACTGACTCCGCGGTATCCCCGGAATACGTTTTTCTCGTCGAATATGGGCTCGCCGTTGATACTGATGATATGTTTTTTGCCGGATTCGCCTTGAAACGAGAACTCGAAATCGACGAGCGGATGGTGTGCCTCGACAAGTCGCCGGTATGCCGGAAGCGCATCTCCCTGCTCGACTTCCCAGAATGTCTTTCCAATGAGTCGTTCGGTGTTGATATCGTCTCCGCTCGAATAACGGCTCGAAATGTAGGTAAACCGAAAATGGTCGTCCTGTTCCCAAAACCAGTCGGAGGACATGGAGGCAAGCGAGCGGAATTTGGCCTGCTCGTGCTCGAGGCTCATAATCGCCGCTTTCCGGGCTTTCCAGTCGCGATACAGCAGCATTGAAAACAGAAATGATGCCAGAGCGAATAAACCGCCCATGATGCTGCCGTTCAGAACGTCGTGCCGCCACGTCGAAAGATAGTCGTCCTCGGCAAGGCCGACGAGCACATAAAGAGGGCGATTCTTCAGTTTGCGGTAGGAAACGGTCCTGCTGACATTATCGTAGGGTACAGTGGCGGTATAGGTTCCAATGGATGGAGCTGTCGCCACCATTTCCCTTAATACGGAGGAAATACCTCCCTGCTCGCTATCGCGCGCAAAGTCCTGCTCATAGTTCTGTGCTCGAGGATAGCGGGCCACGATGCGCATGTTGGCATTGCGCAGATTGATGGTTCCTGTTTTGCCGATATCCAACGAGGAAAAAAGGTTGCCGAATCGGTCAAGGTGGATAGTGCCGAAGACCACGCCGCCAAAGGAGCCATCCGCGTTGTCAAGCCTGCGCGCAAGCAGAATGAGCCATTGATGGGTGATGGTGCACAAAATGGGGTCGGATATGATCGTTCCGGCATTGGGGGTATCGCGCAAATACTGAAAATAGGCTTTGCCGGACACATTGCGGTTTCTGCTTGTTTTTGCGCCATTCGTGATATTCCCATTCGAATCGATGACATGCAGTTCGTCGGCATCGGGGGTGCGCGAGCCGAGAAGCGCGAGATAGGCATTCAGGTCGCGCGGATCGGCGCTGCCATCCGTTTTCGAATGCGCCACCCTGTCGCCAACGGCAAGCAGATTCAGCTCAATTTTGCCAAGTGTGCCTTCGATACTTTGTTCAAGAACATGTGCCAGGTTTTGCGAATCGGCTGCGGCTTTTTCCTGCAACTGCGTCTTGCTTCTTTGCATGGAATAGCATATCCATCCTGTAACAAGAATGTTCATCAATAGCACGGATGTCCACAGGACGGTTGCAAAACGCAGCCTTGGATGGTTTGTCAAATTGGTGAAAGCTCGAATCATTCCGATGCTCGTGCCCGAGAATCGTCGCAAAACGCCACAACACGCTCAGGCGTGATCTGCTCGATTTTTATCTGGAAAACCATCGCTCGTTGCTCAGCGAGAGCTATTTGGAATCGTATTGCATCATTCGGAGAGCAATAAGGCGCGGGGATGAAAACGCAATTGGCGGGACATGGACTGTCTATTGATAAACTTGTAATAAATTTATTGCAAGTATAAACCAAACTGCTGCGCAGGCCCCACCAATGCCATCCGTACGTGCCGTTCAGCTTGAAAGGAACCATTTCGCGTGTTGCAGTCTGGGCACGTTGGCCGTGACACACGATCTTGCATCCGGGCGAAGGATCGTCGACTGGAATGCACGGAATGAGCGCACGATATGATTTGCCCGGCAAATGTCGCTGTGAACAACCGATGCCGGGATGCAGTCGGTACGTGGTATGAAAATGCGGCCCGCTCAGGAGAGCGCCGGATAGTCGGTGTAACCTTCAGCGGTGGGCCCGTAGAATGTTTCCGGATCCGGGATGTTCAATGCTGTATTGAGTTGCAAACGCCTGGGTAGATCGGGGTTGGCGATAAACAGTTGCCCGAACGCTACCGCGTCGGCTTCACCCGACGTCAGCAATTGCTCGGCGCTGGCCTTGCTCAGGTTTTCGTTGGCGACATAGATGCCGCCGAAAGCGTTTTTCAGATGAGGTCCGATCCGCCCTTCTCCCAGATGCTCACGCGCAAAAAGAAAGGCAATACCTCTCTTTCCCAGCTCGCCGGCGACATAGCTGAATGTTGCCAGCGGATTCGAGTCGCACATGCCGTGGGAATCGCCTCTAGGGGACAGATGCACGCCGACGCGCGATGCTCCCCAGACAGATATGCAGGCATCGGTTACTTCCAGCATCAGTCGCGCCCGGTTTTCCACGGAACCGCCGTACTCATCGGTTCGTTTGTTTGTCCCATCCTGCAGAAACTGATCGAGAAGGTAACCATTGGCCCCATGCACTTCCACGCCGTCGAAGCCGGCGGCCAGCGCATTTTCTGCCGCCTTGCGGTAATCGGCCACAATGCCGGGAATTTCATGCTTTTCGAGAGCGCGGGGTGTCACATAAGGCCGCTCCGGGCGCACTCGTCTGACATGGCCTTCGGCTGGGATGGCACTCGGTGCGACTGGCAAGCTGCCATCCAGAAAGATAGGGTCAGATATTCTGCCGACATGCCAAAGCTGCATGAAGATATGTCCGCCTGCCTTATGGACGGCGTCTGTGATTGCTTTCCAGCCTGCGACCTGCTCCTCTGACCAGATTCCTGGGGTGTCCGCATATCCCACCGCTTGCGGGCTGATGGCGGTTGCCTCACTAATGATAAGTCCGGCCGCGGCCCTCTGAACATAATACTCAGCCATCAATTCGTTCGGCACCCGGGTACCGCCGATGGCGCGCGCACGCGTCAATGGCGCCATGAAGATGCGGTTTGGCAGCGTCAGGTCGCCGACCTTGATCTCATCGAAGAGAGTTGACATGAAAGCTCCTGTGAATAATGTCCGCCGGACGGATCGATTGCCATCAGGACGGCCTCGACCGAAGATGCGCAACCGGCGTGCCGGATGCAGGCTCAAGTATAGCCATCATTGTGAATATTGACAGCGCGTGCGAATGATTCAGGAGGCTGTTTCCCTTGATATATTTCAAATTATTTCAACGGCTTGAAACGCAATGAAATAGAATCTTTACGGTTCATTGACACAACATTTTTGCGTTCAATGGTAAATTGCAACATCTCCAATCAGGATTACCTGTATTCAATCGAACGACCTTTTGTTGGCAGCAGAATCGCGACGAAAGTCGATGCAGGAAACAATCAAGGAATATGAAAGATCAACCCGAAGCCAGTCAGCCAGACAGCAAGCAACAGGAACACTCCTCGACCAAAGCTAACCTTGCCGAATCTTCAAAGGATTCCGTAAAACAATCGTCCAAGAAGCCTCCATTCAGGCGCAACCGCCTGATGTGGGTGCTTATCCTGGTCGTTGTGGTCGTGGCCATTGCTGTCTTCATCATTTATCGAAGCAGTGGAAAACAGCAGATGAAGGCGCCCGTCCAGCCCGTGTCGGCCAGCGAAGTGGCCGTCAAGGACATGCCACTCTGGATCAACGCCATCGGTACCGCCACGCCGCGCAATCTCGTTACGGTCAAGACCCGAGTGGACGGCGAACTGTTCCGGGTCTACTTCACCGAAGGCCAGATGGTCAAGAAGGGCCAGTTGCTGGCTGAAATCGACCCGCGTCCGCTTCAGACGACCCTGACGCAAGCCAATGGTCAGCTGGCAAGGGACAGCGCCCTTCTCAAAAATGCGCAGCTCGACCTGCAGCGTTACCGTGATTTGTGGGCCAAGGATTCCATCGCCAAACAAACGCTGGATACGCAGGAGGCCCTGGTCCGCCAGTATGAGGGAACGGTCGAAAACGACAGGGGCGTGGTGCAAAGCGCCAAACTTCAGTTGAGCTACACGCGCATCACCGCTCCGGTTTCGGGCAGAATCGGTCTTCGCCTGTCCGATCCGGGCAACCAGATCAAGACTACCGACACGACCGGGCTGGCGACTATCGCCCAGATCGAACCGATGACGGTCGTCTTTTCCGTGCCGGAAGTCAGCCTGCCGGAAATCACCCGCCGCATGGCTACCGGAGAAGCGTTGAAGGTCGAGGCTTGGGACCGTGATCAGAAGAATCGTCTTGCAACCGGCAAGCTACTGACCGTCGACAATCAGATCGACACGACCACTGGAACGGTCAAGCTCAAAGCAGTATTCGATAATGCCGATCACAGCCTGTTCCCGAGTCAGTTCCTCAATATCAGGTTGCTGTTGGGTATCCAGAAAGGCGCGACCGTCGTGCCGACCGCCGCGATTCTGAAAGGCACGCAAGGCTCATACGTCTATACCGTCGATGCCGAAGGAACGGTCAAATACGTGGCTGTGACGCCGGGTGCCATGGATGGCGACCTGACCGCTGTGGGCGGCGCACTGCAACCTGGTGCAAGCGTTGTCATCGATGGCGCGGACAAGCTGAGGGATGGCGGCAAGGCGGAAGTGATTCCTGCGGAAAAACGCCAGGCGGCTCCGTCCGATACCAACCGCCAGAAAGGCAAGGCCTCATCCGAAAAAGCGGGGAATACCGCCAAGAATGAGAATGCAGGCTAACCCGGTTTCCGTCCGTCCTTCGTCTTACGCCATTTCATGAATCCGTCACGAATATTTATCCTGCGGCCTATCGCCACCTCCCTGCTTATGGTGGCGATTGTGCTGATAGGACTCGTCGCATACCGCTTTCTGCCGATTTCCGCGCTTCCCGAGGTCGATTACCCGACCATCCAGGTCACGACGCTTTATCCGGGCGCCAGTCCGGAAGTAATGACTTCGTCTGTTACGGCACCGCTCGAACGCCAGTTCGGCCAGATGCAGGGACTCAAGCAGATGTCCTCCACCAGTTCCGGCGGCGCTTCCGTCATTACGTTGCGCTTCGGCCTGAACCTGACTCTTGACGTGGCCGAACAGGAAGTGCAGGCCGCCATCAATGCCGCCAACAGCCTGCTGCCGTCCGACTTGCCAATGCCGCCTGTCTATAGCAAGGTAAATCCGGCCGATGCGCCGATCATGACGCTGGCCGTCACGTCGGCCAGCATGACGGTGCCGCACATGCATGATCTGGTCGAGAGCCGTGTGGCGATGAAAATATCCCAGATTCCGGGCGTCGGCCTGGTCAGCATCGCGGGCGGCAGGCGCCCGGCAACCCGCATCCAGGCCAATCCGACCGCGCTGGCCAACATGGGGCTATCGCTGGAAGATCTGCGGACGGCAGTCGGTTACGCCAACGTCAACACGTCGAAAGGCAGCTTTGACGGTCCGTTGCGCGCATCGACTATCGACGCGAACGATCAGCTTAAATCGGCAGCCGAATACGCTTCCATGGTGATTGCCTACAAGAACGGCGCACCCATCCGTCTCAGGGACGTAGCGGATGTTGTGGATGACGCAGAAAATGCCCGCCTGGCCGCCTGGTCCGGCGAGCAGGAAGCGGTCATCCTGAACATACAGAGACAACCGGGCGCCAATGTCATTCAGGTATCTGATCAGATCAAGAAGGCGCTGCCGCAACTGCGCGCCAGCCTTCCTGCGTCGATCGATATGAACATTCTTTCGGATCGTACGGTCACGATCAAAGCGTCCGTGGATGACGTCCAATTCGAGCTGGTCCTGGCCATCGTGCTGGTGGTCATGGTCATTTTTGTGTTCCTGCGCACCCTGTCCGGCACGGTCATACCCGCCCTGGCCGTGCCATTGTCACTGATTGGAACGTTCGCCGTCATGTACGTGATCGGGTTCTCGCTCAATAACCTGTCCCTGATGGCGCTGACCATTTCCACCGGTTTTGTCGTGGACGACGCCATCGTCATGATCGAAAACATCGCTCGCTATGTGGAGGAAGGCGAAAATCCGCTCCAGGCCGCCATCAAGGGCGCGCAGCAGATCGGGTTCACGATCATTTCGCTGACGATATCCCTGGTCGCCGTCCTGATTCCGCTCCTGTTCATGGGCGACGTGGTGGGACGTCTGTTCCACGAATTCGCCATCACTCTGACGGCCGCCATCCTGATTTCCGCGCTCATTTCCCTGACGTTCACGCCCATGCTGTGCGCGCGCTTGCTGCGCCACGTTCCGGACGATCAGCAGGGCCGGTTCTACAAGTGGAGTGGCGCCCTGTTTGATCGCATCATCGTCCGCTATGGCGAAGCACTGAAATGGGTGTTGGAACGGCAGAAAGCAACGCTCTGGGTGGCTATCGGTACACTGGCTCTCACCATCGCCATGTATGCGTGGATTCCAAAAGGCTTCTTCCCCGCTCAGGATACCGGCATCATTCAGGCCATTACGGAAGCGCCGCAATCGATCTCGTTCCAGGCCATGTCCGAACGGCAAAAGGCGCTTGCAGCCGTCATCCTGAAGGATCCTGCCGTTGAGAGCGTGTCGTCGTTCATCGGCGTGGACGGCACCAACGCCACGCTCAACAGCGGACGCATGTCGATTACGCTGAAGCCTCTCGAGGATCGCAGTGACCGCGCGGCCGAGATCATCCGCCGCCTGCGTGAAAGCACCCGCGAAGTGCAAGGCATTACAGCCTACATGCAGCCGGTCCAGGACCTGACTGTCGAAGACCGCGTCTCCCGTACCCAGTACCAGTTCATGCTGACATCGCCTGACATGAACTTGCTCGAGCAATGGGTGCCGAAAGTGGTTGAGCGCTTGCAGCAACTGCCGGAACTGGCCGATGTGGCGTCCGACCTCCAGAATCAAGGCTTGCAAGCGTTCGTCGATATCGACCGCGATGCGGCCGGCCGGCTTGGCGTGACAACATCTTCCATCGATAGCGTCCTGTACAACGCATTTGGCCAGCGTCAGATTTCGACCGTTTTCACCCAGTCCAACCAGTACCGGGTCGTGCTTGAAGTGAAGCCCGAATTCAAACTGAGCCCGGCATCGCTTTCGCACCTCTATGTCCCGACCACCGCAGGACTGCAGGTGCCGCTGTCGGCAGTAGCTAAAGTGTCGGAACGACCGACCGCGCTGGCCATCAACCACGTCGGCCAGTTCCCGGCGGCAACCGTCTCGTTCAATCTCGCCTCGCACGTCGCTTTGGGCGATGCGCTGGACGCAATCAGCAAGGCGGAAAAGGATCTGAATATTCCCTCGGGAGTCGAAACCAGCTTCCAGGGCGCCGCCCTCGCCTTTGAGTCCTCGACAACGAATACCCTGCTGCTCGTCATCGCAGCCCTGGTCACGGTGTATATCGTTCTCGGCGTGCTGTATGAAAGCTACATCCATCCGATTACCATCCTGTCGACATTGCCCTCGGCCGGCGTCGGCGCGCTGCTCGCGCTCTGGATCACCGGGTCGGGACTCGACGTCATCGGCATCATTGGTATCGTCTTGCTGATCGGTATTGTCAAGAAAAACGCTATCATGATGATCGACTTCGCGCTCGATGCCGAGCGTCATGGCGGTTTGTCGCCACAGGACGCCATCTATCAGGCCTGCCTGCTGCGTTTCCGCCCCATTTTGATGACGACCATGGCCGCCCTTCTCGGTGCAGTCCCGCTGGTGGTCGGAGGCGGTTTCGGCGCGGAATTGCGCCGTCCGCTCGGCTTCGCTCTGGTTGGCGGACTCCTCGTCAGCCAGGTTCTGACGCTGTTCACGACGCCCGTGATTTATCTGGCGTTTGACCGTCTTGCCTCGAGATTGCGGAAATTCCGTCAATGAGCATTTCGTCGCTTTTCATCAACCGTCCGGTCGCCACGGCGCTGGCAACGCTGGGCATCGTCCTGTCCGGCGTAGTCGCGTTCTTCCTGCTGCCGGTTTCGCCGCTGCCGCAAGTCGATTTTCCGACCATTCTGGTACAGGCGTCACTTCCCGGCGCAAGTCCGGAAACCATGGCGGCCACGGTCGCCACGCCGCTGGAGCGGTCGCTCGGCCGCATTGCCGGCGTGACGGAGATCACGTCCACCAGCACGCTTGGGAATACGCGCATCGCCATCCAGTTCGACCTCAATCGCGATGTGGATGGCGCGGCACGCGATGTCCAGGCCGGAATCAATTCCGCGAGGTCGCTGTTGCCGTCCAGCATGCCCAGCAATCCGACCTACCGCAAGGTCAACCCGGCCGATGCACCGATCATGATCCTGGCCTTGACGTCGGATACGATGACTCAGGGCCAGATGTACGATGCCGCGTCGACGGTGCTGTCGCAACGTCTCGCGCAGGTGGACGGCATCGGCCAGGTTACCGTGGGCGGGGGCGCACTGCCTGCTGTCCGTGTCAACCTGGATCCGAACCGGCTGTCCAACAGTGGCATCGGTCTCGACGATATCCGCACGGCCATCGTCGGCAGCAGCGCCAACAGCCCTCTTGGAACGCTTGAGGAAAAAGACAGGCAATGGCAGATCGGCGCCAACGACCAGTACAAAAAAGCGGACGAATACAAGAACGTGATCGTCCGCTACAGCAACAATGCCGCTGTCCGCCTTAGCGACGTGGCCGATGTCACCGATTCGGTCCAGGACGTTCAGAATTACGGTGCCGTCAACGGCAAAACTTCGGTTGTCCTGATCCTGTTCCGCCAGCCCGGCGCCAACATCATCTCGGCCGTGGACGGCGTCAAGGCAGTGCTGCCGCACTTGCAATCGCTCGTGCCGGGCGGCATGGATCTTCAGGTTGTAATGGATCGTACGCCGACGATCCGCGGTTCGCTGCACGAGGTCGAAAGGACACTGGTCATTTCGGTCGCGTTGGTTGTGCTCGTCGTCTTTCTGTTCCTGCGCAAAGGACGCGCCACCTTCATCCCCAGTGTCGCCGTGCCGGTTTCGTTGATTGGCACCTTCGGCGTGATGTATCTGCTGGGTTACAGCCTGGACAACCTTTCCCTGATGGCGCTGACCGTCGCCACCGGCTTCGTGGTGGACGATGCCATCGTGGTGCTGGAAAACATCATCCGTCATATGGAAGCGGGTGTCCCGCCCAAGGAAGCGGCCCTGCAGGGCGCCAAGGAAATCGGGTTTACCGTGATATCTATCAGTCTGTCGCTGGTGGCGGTGTTCATTCCGGTGCTGCTGATGGGGGGCATCATCGGCAGGCTGTTCCGCGAATTTGCGGTCACCCTGTCCGCCTCGATTGCCGTCTCCATGGTCGTTTCCCTGACGCTGACGCCGACCATGGCCGCTCATATGCTGCGCCCGTTCGAAAAAGAGAAGAAAGAGCCCGGCCGCCTGTCCAGGTGGATAGACCATGCATTCAACCGGATGACGCACGGTTATCGCCGCAGCCTGGCTTGGTCCTTGCGCCATTCGACCCTGATCGTGCTGTTGTTCGTCGCGACCATTCTGTTCAATTTTTACCTCTATGCGGTCGTGCCGAAGGGATTCTTCCCGCAGCAGGATACGGGTCGCATCATAGGCAATATCCAGGCCGACCAGAGCATTTCGTTTCAGGCCATGCGGCAGAAACTCAGGAACTTCATGGACATTGTGCAGGCCGATCCGGCTGTCGAGAAGGTGATCGCCTTTACCGGCGGCGGGCAGCGCAACACCGGAAACATGTTCATCGCCCTCAAGCCCTTGAGCGAGCGGAAGATCTCGGCGGGACAGGTCATTGCACGTCTGCGAGGCAAACTGGCCCAGGAAGCCGGGGCAAGCCTGTTCCTGGTTCCGGTGCAGGACATTCGCGTAGGCGGACGGTCAAGCAACGCCCAGTTTCAGTACACATTGCAGGCAGACGAACTGCAAGATCTGCGCAAGTGGGAACCTGAAATACGCCGTGCGCTTTCCCAGATGCCCGAACTGGTCGACGTCAACACGGATCAACAAGACAAGGGTATGCAGACCTCGCTCGTCATCGATCGCGACGCGGCTTCAAGGCTGGGCATGAATATGAGCACCATCGATTCGACACTCAATGATGCGTTTGGGCAAAGGCAGATTTCCACCATTTACAACCCGCTCAACCAGTACAAGGTCGTCATGGAACTGCTGCCGCAATACTTGCAGAGCCCCGAGACGTTGAAGATCCTGCGTTTCAGTACGTCTTCCGGCGCCCAGATTCCGCTCGAATCCTTCGCACGGCTGGAAACGACCAATACGCCGCTGGCGGTCAACCACCAGTCCGGTTTCCTTGCATCCACCATTAGTTTCAACTTGCCGGAGGGTGTTTCACTCGGCCAAGCGTCCAATGCGCTGCAAAAGAAACTGGCTGAAATCGGTGTGCCATCCAGTATCCGCGGAAGCTTTCAGGGAACGGCGCAAGCCTTTCAGGGATCGCTCTCAAGCCAGCCTTTCCTCATCCTGGCGGCCATCGTCGCCATTTACATTGTGCTTGGCGTGCTTTATGAAAGTCTGATTCATCCACTGACCATTCTGTCCACCCTGCCCTCGGCCGGGGTCGGCGCCCTGCTCGCCCTCATGGGCTGCGGAACCGAGTTTAGCGTCATCGCATTGATTGGCGTGCTGCTTCTGATCGGCATCGTCAAGAAAAACGCCATCATGATGATCGACTTCGCCATCGACCGGCAGCGCCGGCTCGACGTCAGCGCCGGCAGCGCCATCTACCGCGCGTGCCTGATTCGCTTCCGTCCGATCATGATGACCACGATGGCGGCGATCTGCGGTGCCATTCCGCTGGCCATCGGAAGCGGCGACGGCGCCGAACTCCGCAACCCGTTGGGCATTTCGATCATCGGCGGCCTCCTGGTCAGCCAGGTTCTGACCCTGTACACCACGCCCGCGGTCTATCTGGCCATGGATCGCCTCAGCAAGCGTTACAAGGCGCGGCGTGACGCCAAGAAAGCCGCCCGCGCTTCCCATACCTCCGGCAATAACGACACGAAAGCGATATGAACGCACGATTCCGCTCCCTCACCTGCTTGCCCATTCTGGCGCTCGCCCTTTCGGCATGTAGTCTGGCGCCCGAGTATACCCGGCCCGATATTGATACTCCGACCGCATTCAAGGAGGACGGGCCATGGCGGCCCGCCACGCAAAAACTTCAGAATCCAGAAAAATGGTGGCTGGTCTTTGGCGACCCCCAATTGAACAAGCTGGAGGACGAGCTGAACGCACACAACCTTGACATCAAGGTGGCAGAGGCCCAATACCGATCGGCACGAGCCGCGGTTACCACGGCCAGGGCTTCCCTGTTCCCGACACTCGATTTGACCGCGTCGCAAACCAAGGCCACTACCAGCGCCAGTACGACGGCCAGCACCGGGAAATACTACTACACCAACTCCCAGTCGCTTACTGCCGAAGCGTCTTGGGAAGTCGATCTGTGGGGGAAAGTCCGCAACGGCGTCGATGTGGCTGGCGCCACCATGGAAGCAAGCGAAGGCGCGCTGGGCGCCGCCCGTCTGAGCGCTCAGGCTCTGTTGGCGACGGACTACTTTCAGCTTCGCGCCCTGGATGCACAGATAGCCCTGTACGAACGCACCGTCGAATCGTACAAACGGTATCTCGAGCTCACCCGCAACCGGCTTATGGTGGGGGTCGTGTCGCAAGTGGACGTCGCACAGGCGGAGACACAGCTCAATACCGCCTTGACCAGCCTGTCGGACGCCAGGCTGAGCCGTTCCCAGTACGAGCATGCGCTTGCTATACTGGTTGGCAAGCTGCCGTCGGCCCTGAACATCGCATCTTCGGCTACCTTGCCAGCCATTCCGTCGGCTCCTGCGCTCGTACCTTCCACCGTATTGGAAAGCCGTTACGATATCTATCAGTACGAACGCAAGATCGCGGCGGCGAACGCGCAGATCGGCGTAAACCGGGCCGCCTATTTTCCTGTCCTAAATCTGACGGCCGATGCCGGACTGGCGCGCTACCTGACATCGGGCGTTTTTTCCGCTCCGGTGCGGGTCTGGTCGCTGGGCCCTTCTCTGGCATTGAATCTGTTTGACGGCGGAACACGCCGGGCCGCCGTTGAGCAGGCTGAAGCCTCCTACGACGAAGCCGTGGCTACTTACCGCTCGACCGTCCTGATCGCATTCCAGGAAGTCGAGGACAATCTGGTCGCGGCCCGCCAACTTGCTGAAGAAGACGTTTCTCAGCGTGCCGCCGTGGCGGCTGCGAGGAAAACGCGGGAAATCTACGAGAACCAGTACAAGGCCGGTATCGTCGGGTCGCTCAATGTGATATCGGCCCAGACCACTGAACTGAGCGCTGAAAGCACGGCCTTATCCATCTGGAACCGCCGCATGGCGGCGGCGGTCAAGTTGTTCAAGAATCTTGGGGGCCGTCAGATCACGGATCAGCCAGGCCAGAAGACAGGCCAAGGCAAGACATCCGTCAGTCCTACTGGCGTGGCATCCGGGGCAGCAGGATAATTACTGTCAGGCCGCCGGATTCCCTGTTGCGTGCGGAAATCGTTCCACCGTGGGATTCCACGGCCTGCCGGGCGATAGCCAGCCCCAGTCCGAATCCGCCAGTATTCTTGGTGCGTGATGCATCTGCCCGGAAGAAAGGCTCGAAGATACGGCCCAGCAGCTCTGGATCGACACCCGGGCCGGAATCGCTGATCTCGACCCTCCATTTCCCGCTTTCCGTCCGGTCAAGCCCGACCTGGATCGTGCTTCCGGCAGGACTGTAGCGGGCCGTATTCTGCAGGATGTTGCTCACGGCACTGTATATGAGCGTTTCATCGCCCAGGAAAGCTGCTTCCTGGATGGGGATGAAATCGACCCGGCATTGTTTCTCGTCCGTGATCGGACGGATCTCGTCGATCACTTCCCTGATCAGTTCATCGAGCCGGAACACCTGCCTTCCCGCCTGCCGCTGCCCGGAATCGAGCCGGTAGTAAGAAAGAATGCGGCCGATCAGTTCGTTCAGGCGCTCCATTTCGATTTCGATATTCTCGAATTCCGGGGCGGCAGCCTCGCCCGCCTGCTGCCGTGCCAAGCCGATGGCCGCCTGCGCCCTAGCGAGCGGCGAGCGCAGCTCGTGCGACACATCGCGCAGCAGAGTATGCTGAGACTTGATCAGCATATCGATATGTTCGGCCATAGTGTCCATGGCGAACGCCAGATCGACGATTTCGTCCTTGCGCTTGCCGAGTGAGGGCCCCACCCGATGCCTGAACTCGCCTGAGCCATAGAGCAGCGCCGCTCTTCGCAATTTTTCGATAGGTGAGATCAGGTACCAAGCCAGTACGAAGCAGACCACTCCGCCGATCAGGGTCGCCAGCAGGAGCTGCAGCGCTGCCACCTTGGGTCGGGAAACGAGGCGACTCAAGGTGGTTCCCTGGACGTCGGGCAGGAGCCACCACGCCTGACCATCGGGCATAAAGATGCTGAAGCGTCTATCCACCAGTTGGCCGTCCTTGGGATTCAATATCCGCAGAAGACGGGCCGCGACATGAGGGGGAACTTCGCGATTGAGGATATCGACGCCAGCGTTATCGACAACATAAAACGGCACAGCGCGCTCCTCGTCCCGCTGTGCTGTCCATTCCTGCAGACCCGCATGCCCATTTTCGTTCGCTACCGTCTGCGCTTCAGCCACGACGGTTTCGAAACCGTCCCGATACCGGGCATTCGCATGCTCGATATAGGATGAAACCGCAAAGATGGCGCCGCCGGAAAAGAGCAGCAAAGCCATCCAGAACGAGAAGAAAAGTTTCCAAAACAGGCGGTACATTCAATTTCCCTGTCAATCCATTACATATTGGTAACCGACTCCTCGGATGGTCTTTATTCTTTCTCTCCCATCTGCCAGAGGTCCGAGCTTTTGTCGCAGATTGCTGATGTGCATGTCCAAACTGCGGTCGAAGCGGCCGAGAGCGCGATGCAGAACCTTGGTCGACAGATCCGGCTTGGCCACGGTTTGTCCCGGAGAACGGAGCAATTCTTCCAGAATGGAGAATTCGACTACTGTCAGATTGACCGGCATGTTTTTACATCTGACCGAGTGCGCTCCCGTATTCATGGTCAGGTCGCCTACCTGAAGTTCTTCTTTTTGCTGTCCCGTGCCTTCGGATCGCCGTAGCAGCGCCCTGACCCGGGCCAGCAGCACTTTGAGATTGCATGGTTTGCCGAGGTAGTCATCCGCGCCCTGCTCGAATCCGACCAGACTATCCGCATCATCCGCAAGGGCGGTCAACATCAGGACCGGTGTCCAGTTGCTCGCAGTACGCAGTGCTCGCAGCACTTCCAGGCCGCTTTGGCCGGGAAGCATGATGTCAAGAATGATCAGGTCGAAAGTGCTTTCGGCCGCCAGTTCCAGCGCCTTGATGCCGTCGTTGACCGATGCAATGTCGAAGCCTTCGGTTCCGAAATAGCGCTCCAGAAGGGAACAGAACTGAATGTCGTCATCGACCAGAAGAAGTCGCGGCATGGAAAATTTTCAGATGAATATCGACGATTACGGCATCGTGGCCGGTGCCTGGGTATTGTTCTTTACAGTTGGCGGATTGGGCGCACCCATATCCCGTTGCCAGATTGAAATTGTAAGCGAAATCCGGGTGGCCAGGAGGTAAACCGTTCCAGAGCCGTGGATGGACAAGGTTGTTTGATGATACGCGACTTGATCGTCGTCATTTCATGAATGGAATGGGGGATTATTCTGTAAGGCCACCTGAGTGAGGGAGACAATCCATGCGTACAGTCATTTTTCCCATCATGCTTGGCGCCGCATCGCTTGCCGGCTGCGCTTCTCCTGCACAGCAAGCTGCAGTCATGGAGAGAGAAATGGACCGGATGATCGTCGTTTACGGTCCTGCTTGTGAAAGGCTTGGTTTCAGCAAGAATACGGATGCATGGAGAAACTGCGTACTGAACCTGAGCAACAAGGATGATTTCGAGCAATATTATGCTTACCCAAACTATCGGCCTTCCTGGAGATATTGAGCCACTGGCAGAGAGGGGGTGAACCGCTTTCCAGTATCTTTGTCGCGTGCCCGCATGTTGCAGTGACTGCCGTCAGCGCATCATGACCTTCTCGATGATTGCGCTGGCTTCTTGCTCCGAGAATTCACCATCCTCTACCAAGCGCTGCTTCAACTGACCTGGCGTTGCTGCGTCAATCTCGATTTCAATGGCAGTGCCCGTGACCAGGATGCGAGCTCTCAACAAGGAGCCATTCCCCTTATCGACTTTCACATGGCGCATTCCGACTTCGTCTTCATAAATGGTTTTCCATTCGCTCATGTTGTGCCCCCCACTTTCAC
>Ga0316600_10000241_pt1 | contig 30213 bp, 22 predicted proteins | sample OWC_soil_day5_CT_FD_207652 | JGI IMG/M metagenome (GOLD analysis project Ga0316600, IMG submission 207652) | Wetland soil microbial communities from Old Woman Creek delta, Ohio, United States - OWC_soil_day5_CT | ecosystem: Environmental > Terrestrial > Soil > Wetlands | place: USA: Ohio... | reverse complement strand
AGCGACGGCGTGCTGCGCGGCTTCTTCAACGTGTGCCGCCACCATGCCGCCGCGGTGCTGACCGAGCCCGCCGGATGCGTGAAGCGCCTGCGCTGTCCGTATCACGGCTGGACGTATTCGCTCGATGGCACGCTCAAGGCCGCGCCGGCATTCGAGGGCGTGAGCAAGTTCGATCCAGCACAGAACAGCCTCGTGCCGATCGACACCGCAACGTGGGAGAACTGGGTCTTCGTTCGCCTGGAACCGGAGGGCCCGGCCCTCGAGGAATTCCTCGGTGCCGACCTCGTATCGCAAGTCGCGGCACTCGGCCTGTCGAAGCTGCACTGGATGGAGCGGCGCCACTACCTGTTCGACTGCAACTGGAAGGTCTTCGTCGACAACTACCTCGACGGCGGCTACCACGTGCCCCACCTGCACAAGGGCCTCGACAGCGTTCTCGACTACAATAAGTACGCGATCGAGAACGGCATGCACCACTGCCTGCAGTCGAGTCCCATCGTGACCCGGGGCGCCGAGGCGCAGACCGGTGCCGTGCGCAAGGGTGATCGCGCGCTGTACTACTGGATCTATCCCAACTTCATGATCAACTGGTACGAGGGAGTGATGGACACGAACCTCGTCTATCCGCGTGGCGTGCACCAGACCGAGGTGATCTTCGATTTCTGGTTCGACGACGTGTCCGAGCCGGCGCTCGAGCGCAACCGTGCCAGCATCGACGTGGGGCAGCGCATCCAGGACGAGGACACCGCGATCTGCAAGTCCGTGCAACGCGGCCTGCGCTCGCGCGCGTACGACACGGGCCGCTTGTCCGTGCGGCGCGAGGCTGGGGAACACCTCTTCCACCAGTTGCTGTATATCGATCTGCGCACTGGCGCGCAGCGGGGCTGACCGGATGACCGACCTCTACCAGCTCAAGCGCACGCCGTTCCACGAGCGCACGGCGCAACTGTGCCTGCCGCAGAACTGGCGGCGCTGGGCCGGCTACATTGCGGTCGGTTCCTACGACCTCGCGCTCGACCGCGAGTACTGGGCGATCCGCAACGCGGCGGCCCTGATTGACGTTTCGCCCCTGATGAAATACCTGATCGAGGGGCCCGACGCGGCGCAGCTGCTGCACCGGATCACGCCGCGCAATATCCACAAGATGGCGATCGGGCAGGTTTACTACACCGGCTGGTGCGACGACGAGGGCAAGCTGCTCGACGACGGCACGGTGACGCGCCTTGGGGAACAGACTTTCCGGTTGACCTCCGCAGAGCCCTCGCTGCGCTGGCTGGCGATGAACGCGGTGGGCATGCAGGTGACGATCACCGAAATGACCGACCGCATGGCGGCGCTCAGCTTGCAGGGGCCGAAGTCGCGCGCCGTGCTGAACGGCTGCTGCGAGTCCTCCGTGGACGGCCTCAAGTACTTCCGCATGGCGCGGAACACGATCGCAGGCAAGCCGGTCTCGATCTCGCGCACGGGTTACACCGGCGACCTGGGTTACGAGATCTGGATGGAGGCCGCGGATGCCCTTCCCGTCTGGGATACCGTCGTCGCGGCCGGCCACGACTATGGGATCGTGCCTTGCGGAATCCTCGCGATGGACATGGCGCGTGTCGAGGCGGGTCTCTTCATGCTCGACGTCGACTACACCTCCTCCACCCATGCATGGATTGCCGGACAGAAGTCCTCACCCTACGAAATGGGCCTGGGATGGACGGTCAACCTCGACAAGCCGGGCTACTTCGTCGGCCGGCGCGCGCTCGAGCGCGAGGCGCGCGAGGGAGCGGCCTGGAAGCTGGTGGGCCTGGAGGTCGACTGGGAAGGCCTCGAGCGAGCGTACGGCGCGGTCGGGTTGCCGCCGCAGATTCCCGGCATGGCCGTCCGCGGCAGCCTGCCGGTGCTGCGTGAGGACCAGCAGGTCGGTTATGCGTCGACCAGCACCTGGTCGCCGGTGCTCAAGAAATACATCGCGCTCGTGCACCTGCAGCGGCCGTACTTCGAGCCGGGCACGCGCCTGAGCATCGAGATCACGGTGGAGCACCATCGCCGCCATGCGCTCGGCACGGTGGTCACGCTGCCGTTCTACGAGCCCGAGTGGAAGAAGAAGTAGTGGGCAGCAATACGTACGACGCGATCGTCATCGGGGCAGGCCACAACGGCCTGGTCGCCGCCGCCTACCTGGCCCGCGCCGGCAAGAAGGTGGTGGTCCTCGAGCGCAACGAGATGGTCGGCGGCGCGATGGTGACCAAGGAGATCTTCCCCGGCTACCGTTTCACGGAATTCTCCTACGTGGTCAGCCTCCTGCGGCCGGAGATCATCCGCGACCTGGAATTGCCGCGGCACGGGCTCCGGATCCTGCCGCTGCCCAGCACGGTCACCCCGATGGACAACGGCGACTACCTCGCCGGCTGGGAAGACCACGACCTGACGCGGCGCGAACTCTATCGCCACTCGCCGCGCGACGCCGAGGCGGCGGACGAGTATTCGCGAGTCATGGCGCGCGCCGCCAAGGCGATCAAGCCGATCCTCAGCCTGGTGCCCCCCGATCCCTCCTCGCTCAGCTGGCGCGACCTGCGCGGACTGCTGAAGCTGGGCCAGTTCGGCGCGAGCCTCAGCCAGCAGGATCTCCACCGCATCGCCAAGCTGACGACGCAGTCCGCCGCGGACCTGCTCGACGAGTGGTTCGAGTTCGACCCGCTCAAGGGAACCAAGTCGGCCAGCGGCATCATCGGGACCTTCCTCGGACCACGCTCGCCCGGGACAGCCTACGTGCTGCTGCACCATTACATGGGCGAGATCGACGGCGCGTTCCGCGCCTGGGGGTTCCCCAAGAATGGCACCGGAGGCGTGAGCGAAGCGATCGCCAGCTCGGCGCGCGCATTGGGCGTCGAGATCCGCACCGCGGCCGGCGTGCGGAAGGTCGTCGTGCGCGGCGGCCGGGCGAGCGGCGTTGCGCTGGAGAACGGCGACGAACTGCACGCGAAGGTCGTAGTGTCGGCCGCCGATCCCAAGCGCAGCTTCCTGCAACTCGTGGATCCGCAGCACTTCCCTGACGAGTTCACAGAGGCGATCCGTGATTTCCGCGTGCGCGGCTCCTCCGGCAAGGTGAACATCGCCTTGTCCGAGCTGCCGCAGTTCACGTGCCTGCCGGGCGAGGGACCGCTGCACCGCGGCGCCATCTCGATCAGTCCCAGCGTGGACTACATCGAGCGCGCCTACGACGACGCCAAGTACGGCCAGTTCGCACGGCGGCCGTATATCGACATGATCATCCCGTCGATGATCGATCGCGACATGGCCCCGCCGGGACACCACGTGATGTCGTGCTTCGTGCAGTACGCGCCGTACGACATTGAGGGCGGCTGGGACGACGCAAAGCGCGATGCCTTCGGGGAAACCGTCGTCTCGACCATCGAGCGGTACGCGCCGAACATCCGTCGCGCCATCGTGGGCCTGCAGGTGATTACACCGAAGGACATCGAGCGCATCGCCGGCATCACTGGCGGCAACATCTTCCACGGCGAACTGCTGCTGCACCAGCTGTTCTTCCTGCGCCCGGCACCTCGATGGGCCGACTTCCGCACGCCCCTGCCCGGCTACTATTACGGCGCCTCGGGTTCACATCCGGGCGGCGGCGTCATGGGCGCGCCCGGCAGGCTGGCGGCATTGGAAGTTCTCAAGGACTGGCGATAGGCGCGCAACCGATGACGAACCCCGACATCCTCATCGTGGGCGCGGGCCACAATGGCCTCGTGGCTGCGGCCTACCTCGCCAGCGCCGGAAAGAACGTGCTGGTGCTCGAACGGCGCGAAGTGGCTGGCGGACAGCTCGCCGGCGGCCTGCACCCCGGTGGCAGCCTTCGGCCCGACATCGTTCGTGATCTCGACCTGGCGCGGCACGGTCTGGCGGCAGCGAAGGCCGCGACCGATCCCTACCTGTCCGTGCTGCCCGGTGGCGGGACTCTGCGGCTCACGGCCAACGCCAGTGATGCCTTGACGATCGACTCGATCCGCAACTTGTCGGCGACCGATGCCGAGCGCTGGCCCGAATTCGTGGCGTTCATGAATTCGGCCGTCAGCTTCCTCGATGCCGCCTACCGAACGCCGATGCCGCGCCTGCCGAGGGTCGAGTGGATGTCCGAAGGGCTGCCGCTTGCATCCCTCGCTCTCAGGCTGCGCAGACTTGGCCGCAAGGACATGTTCCGTGTCATCCGCAGCCTGTCGATGTCGGCGCAGGAGTTGACGGACGACTGGTTCGAAGCAGAGCCGCTCAAGGCAGCGCTCGGCGCATTGGCCGTCCATGGAGTGACGATGGGCGCGATGTCGGCCGGCGGCGGCGGCACACTGATCCACAACTGGCTCAATCGGGGCGGACTGGCGCACCGCACGATCGAGGGTGGAACGCAGCGCATCAGCGACGCGCTCATCGCCGCCCTGCGCTCGAGCGGTGGACAGGTGCGCACGTCGGCCGACGTTGCGCAGATCCTCGTCGACCGTCAGCAGGTCACCGGCGTGCGGCTGGCAAGCGGCGAGGAAATCACGGCAAAGGTCGTGCTGTCGGCCGCCGATCCGCGCCACACCCTGCTCGGGCTGGTGGGAGCGCCGGAATTGCCGCCGGAATTCGTGTGGCACACGCAGTCGATCAAGCTGCGCGGTTCGGTTGCCAAAGTGCTCCTGGTGACCGACGGCAGTCACGGCATCCCCGAGGGAACGCTGGTCGTCGCGCCGACCCTCAAGTATCTCGAGCGGGCCTACGATGCCGCGAAGTACGGCGAGATCTCCGGTCAGCCTTACCTCGAGGTCACGACCGCAGGGACAGCTGTGTCGATTCATTTCCAGTTCGCTCCCTACGGCTTGCGGAGCGGTGGCTGGGGCACGTCACGTGCCACGGTCGAGAAACTAGCCGTCGACACGCTGGGTGAATACTTCCCCGCATTCCGGAGCAGCGTTCGCGAGATGCAGTCGATCACGCCGCTCGACCTCGAGCAGACCTGGGGACTCACCGAAGGCGACCTGAACCACGGCCAGATGATCCTGGATCAGATGTTCTTCATGCGTCCGATGCCGGGCTGGTCGAATCACCGCACGCCGGTCGACGGCTTGTACCTGTGCGGCAGCGGCGTGCACGGCGGCGGTGGCATCAGCGGGGCCAGCGGCCGCAATGCCGCGCGTGTGGTCCTGAAGTCCGGCGGAAAGTAGTCCTCGGTAGCGGGCCCTTGCAGCCAATCGTGGCTCGGGAAGCGGCCGTACGCAAATTTCTCAGAACGGCCAGAAGCGGCCGTTGATGGTTACCAAGAAATTGCGCATCCGCGCCCCACTGACTCCCGCAAGCGATAGTCCAACATTCAAGTTGGCGGGGATGCGACCGTCGTGTTTTGGTCCTGCATGATGAGCCAGCGCTCGCCGCGTTTAATCACGACGAAAGTACGAACCTGTTTCTGAGGGCCCCGCTTGACTCCGTCTGGCCCCGGGTACGGACTCATGGTGCTGGTAACCGTAGCCACCGCCACGTCACCGGACGCAAAGCGGATAGCGATTTCTTCAGGCGTGTCGGTGACGCCTCTTAGAAAGGTAGTGTGGACTTGGCGAACAGTCTTCAGAGTGGCCTCCAAGCCCCGGTCGATGCCACCAAATGGGTTGATGTGATACCAATCCTCGGTGGCGAAATCGACAGGTTTCACGAACCCCTCGTCAAAGGCTAAATAGAACGCTTGCACGACGTGGCGGATCGCTGCTTCATCGTCGGCCGCAAACGCAAGACCAGGCAAGAACATTCCAAGAACGATGATGGCTTTCACACTGCCCTCCGTCGCCCAGCAGTTGATCAATTGGCACCTGCGTCAGGATAGCCGCGGCGTGCAGAAACTCCCAAATTGAATGACCGCAACGGGTCGTTCTCGAGCTTACAGCGTCCGCCATCGGCACGCGGTACACAGGTTGGTCATGACCGACGCCGGATGTTGCGCAGACTAGAAGGGGCGGGAATGGGCCCGCCCCCAAATCTTGGCGCCAACGAGTCAGACCGGTTGATTCGACCAGCGGCCACAGCCTCCGGTCAGGCGTCGCGGGCGAGCCTCACCCGCGATATACGGCCCATAGACGGGCTCCGGCTTTACGGCTGCCGTCGTGCGCGCATCAGCAGATACAGCGGCAGGCCGGCCGCCGCAAGCGCCAGCGACCAGAGGAACGGTTCACGGCCGAGGCCGATGAACGCGAAGATCGAGTAGGCGGTGCCGAGCAGCCCGAGCACCAGCAGGTCCGGCGATTTCGGCCGCGCACGGCGCCTCCACAGCACCGCCAGCGCCAGCGCGCAGCACAGGTACAGCGGCAGGTTGGCGGCGGTCACCACCAGCGTGAGAAACGTGAAGCCTTCGACGAGCGACCTGCTGTAGTTCATCAGCACCATCGCCGTGGCGAACCCACCGGTCAACACGAGCGCCACGGCCGGCGCACCGCGCGAGTTGAGTCGGCCGAGACGCACGGGCAACGTCCCGTGCCGAGCCATGGTCGCAGTCAGTTCGCCAACCAGCAGCGTCCAGCCATTGAGCGCGCCGAGGCCGCTGATGACCACGAACAGTGCGAGCACGCGTCCATTGCCCACCCCGACGAAGCGATCGAGCAGCTCCGCGAAAGGCGCGCTCGACTGCGCGAGATCCTGCTGCGGGATCAACAGCATCGCGATCGACGACACGAAGACGTAGATCGCAGCGGTAAGCAGCGTACCGGCCATGGTGGCGCGCGGGATCGTGCGTTCCGGGTCTCGGACACGGCCTGCAGGCACGGCCGCGGACTCGATGCCGAGCATGGCGAACAGCGCGATGGTCGACGCCGCCATGAGATCGGCCAGGGTCAGGGGCGTGGCCGGCAGGTTGCGGGAATAGACGGCGGGTTCGCTCACCAGGAGCCACGCACCCAGCAGGATGATCACCGCCATCGGCAGCAGCTTGAGCGCCGTGGTCAGCACCTGGACGCGGCCGCCGGTCCGTACACCGAGCAGGTTGATTCCGACGAACAGCCAGACGAGACCCAGCGCCTGAAGGGAGGCCGGGGCTGAGGCGAGCCCAGGCACGACCGCGCCAAGGTAGCCGACGACGCCGATCGCAATGGCCGCGTTCGTGATCCAGCACGAGACCCAGTAGCACCAGATGGCGACGAATGCCGCCTGGTCCCCGAGCGTGGCCTGGATGTACGCATATGGCCCGTCCGCCTCGGGAAACCCCCGCGCGAGACGCGCAAAGACGCGCGCCAGCACCGACATGCCGAGCACCGTGATGCCCCAGCCGATCATCGCGTTGAAGCCGTACGGCGCCAGCGAGGCCGGCAGAAGGAAGATGCCGATGCCGATGGTATTCCCGACCACCAGCGCCGTGCACATCCAGAAGCCGAGTTCCTTCACGCCCGGCGCGGCCCTGGTCGCATGTTCGTTCATCGTTGGGTCGCGCTCCGATATGCTCGGCGGCATTGTGGACGAAAACCCGCCACCGGAGCCACGAAATGACGCGCGCAATCACCGCCCTCGCCGCCTGCCTCGCTTTTGGCTCCGCCGCCGCCGACGCGCCGCGCGCCCGCGACCTTGGAGTGCCCTTCGAGGGGACGCCCGGGCCGCTCAACGCGATCACGGACGTTGCCGGGGTCACCGTGGGACAGGTCACGTTGATCGAAGACCTTCCCGACGGACGCAAGGTGCGCACGGGCGTGACGGCGGTGCTGCCGCGTGGACGCGAGTCGATCATGACGCCGGCCTATGGCGGGTGGTTCGCGTTGAACGGAAACGGCGAAATGACCGGCACGGCCTACCTCGACGAACTCGGCCAGCTCGACGGTCCGATCATGCTCACCAACACTCACAGCGTGGGCGTGGTGCACGACGCCGTGATTGCCTGGCGTGTCAGGGCGGGCGAACCGGATGCGTCGGGTTACTGGTGGACGACGCCGGTCGTGGCCGAAACCTGGGACGGTGACCTGAACGACATCAACGGTTTCCACGTGCGGCCGGAGCACGTCGATCGCGCGCTGGACGAGGCGAAATCGGGCCCGGTTGCCGAGGGCAACGTGGGCGGCGGAACGGGGATGATCTGTCACGAGTTCAAGTGCGGGATTGGCACCGCGTCGCGGCAAGCCGCCGTGGCAGGCAGCGAATACAGGGTGGGCGTGCTCGTCCAGGCCAACTATGGCGTGCGCGACACGTTGCGCATCGCTGGAGTCCCAGTCGGACAGCACATCCGCAACGACCGGACCTACAGCAACGATGCCCCCGGCGCGTCCGACACGGGCTCGATCATCATCGTGGTCGGCACCGACGCGCCGCTGCTGCCGCACCAGCTGAAACGCCTCGCAAAGCGCGCCGCGCTCGGCCTCGGCCGCATGGGCAGTTACGCCGGCAACGGCTCGGGCGACATCTTCGTCGCCTTCTCCACCGCAAACGCCGATGCGCTGAAGGGCGCGCCGCTGGCCCAGTCCACGTCGATCGGCAACGATCACATCGATCCCTTGTTCGCCGCCACGGTGCAAGCCACCGAGGAAGCCATTGTCAACGCCATGGTCGCGGCGCGCGACATGCAGGGGAACGACGGTCATTACGCAAAGGCCATTCCGCACGACGAGCTGGTCCGGCTGCTGGAGCGCTATGGCCGCCGGACCCGCACCCGGTGAACGGCGCGGTTCATGGCTTCAGGAACCGGTCGTACCAGCCGATCACCCGCTCGAGGCGATCCCGCAGGTAGCTCGGCACTGAGAGCGCGTGGCTCTCGCCCGGGTACATCACCAGACGGGTTGGCACGTCGCGCGTGCGCAGCGCCTGGTACATCTGCTCGGCCCCGAGGCAGGGCACGTTGAAGTCCTTTTCCGCACAGTAGAAGAGCGTCGGGGTCACGATGCGATCTGCGTGCAGGAACGGGTAGCTCAATCGCTCCCAGGTCTGCTGGTTGCGCCAGGGAACTCCCAGCTCCAGGTCGTACTCCCGTACGTACTGGTCGTGCCCGTACAGGCCGAGCACATTCGACGAGCCCGCACCACTCACCGCGGCCTTGAAGCGCTGGTCGCTTGCGATGACGTAGTTCGTGAGGATCCCCCCGTAGCTCCTCCCGCCGACGCCGAGCCGCGCCGGATCGGCGACGCTGAGTGCGACCACGTGGTCCACTGCGGCCAGCACGTCCAGCACGTCCCTGTCGCCCCAGTCCGCATAGATGGCGCGCGAGAAGTCGAAGCCGCGGCCCGAACTGCCGCGCGGATTGGCCGCGACGACGACGTACCCGCTTGCGGCATACGCCTGCCAGTCCATCATGAACTCATGGCTGAACTGGTACACCGGCCCGCCGTGAATGCGCAGGATCGTCGGGTAGCGGTGGCCGGGTTCGTAGTCGAGTGGCTTCACGAGGAAGCCCTCGACTCCGGTACCGTCCGCACTCTTGAACGAAATGTCCTCGACCGCCGCGAGACGTTTACCCTTCAGCCACTCGTTATGTGCCGTGAGCGGGCGGAGGCCCCCGGACTCCACGGCGAACAACTCGTAGGGATGGTGGTCGTCACCGCCCAGCACCACGATCCGATCGGCGGCCAGGGCGAAATCGACGTCGAAGCGCGGGCCGACCGTCAGGGCCGTGACGCGTCCACTGCCGAGCGCGACCCGCGACAGGTGGGTCACGCGGCTTTGCTCGATCAGGGCGTAGATGCTCCTGCCGTCCCTGGCCCAGCGCGGCTTGCTGAAACACCGATCGATCGGCGCAGGCAGCGTGGCCTCGCCCGTCGCGACGTCGATGACGGCGAGCTGATACGGCGAATAGTAGACCCACTTGTCCTCGCCGCCCTGCAGGTAGGCGATGCGCTTGCCGTCCGGCGACCAGGCCGGCCGCGTCTCCCATTCGGGATCGAGGTCGGCGCCCGCGAAGCTCGTGAGCCGGCGTTCCTCGGCGCCGGCGCGAGGCTCGACCAGGTAGATGTCGAAATTGAGGTGACGGTCCGGATCCGCGCCCCGCTTGGTGACGTAGGCGATGTAACGGCCATCCGGCGACCACGCCGGAAGTTGCTCGTCGTGCTCGCCGGGGGTGAGCAGCTCGGACTTCCCGGTGGCGAAGTCGACAACGTAGAGGTGCTTGCGGCGCGCACCGAGGTATCCCGTCTCGTCCTGCTTGAACCAGTATCGGTCCGTCACGACGGGCGGCGGATTCCTTGGCTTCGCCGTGCCGGGCGGGCGCTCGGGGTCCCAGGCAATGACCGCGAGACGCTTGCCGCCGGGAGCCCAGGCAAAGTCCTCGACGCCTTCTGGGAAATCGGTGAGCCGCCGCGCATCGCCACCGGACGCCGGCATCAGCCAGACCTGGGTCTTCGCGTCCTCGCCACCCCGGTCCGACAGGAACGCAATCGAGCGACCGTCCGGCGACCAGAGTGGACGCGACTCGTCGTGCGTCGGCGTATGGGTGAGTTGCACCCTGTCCCGCCCGTCGTAGCGCACGCGCCAGAGGTCGGACTGCCGCGTGTCCTCCCCCACGTTGGACGTGGTTACGCTATAGACGAGGTACTCGCCATCGACCGAGAAATCGGGCTCGGCCACGTCCGCGAGACGGGCGAGGTCAGCCGGCCCGATTCGATCGTCCGAGGACTCCGCGTGCGCCGGAAGCGCGACGCTCAGTACCAGCGCGCAGGCCAGCTTGCGCCACATGACCCGGCGCGCCTCAGCCCTTGAGAGCCTCACCGAGGCTCGAGCGCAGCAGGGCCACGGCCTCGTCGACCTCGGTCTCGGTCACGCTCAGCGGCGGCATGAAGCGTACGGTGCTCGTGCCGCAGGTCAGCAGGATCAGGCCGTTGTGGTACGCGCGATTGACCACGGCGTCGCACAGCGCCCGCGCTGGCGTGCGCTCCGCATCACGCTCGATCAACTCCATGCCGATCATGAGGCCCTTGCCACGCACTTCGCCGATGCACGGATAGTCGCGTGCCAGTTCGCCGAGGCGTCGCATGAAATGCGCGCCCACACGGGCCGCGTTGGCCGCGAACTCCGTCTTCACCAGGTCGAGCGTCGCGATGGCGGCCGCGCAGGTAACAGGATTGCCGCCGTAGGTATTCCCGTGTGCGCCGCGCGTCCATTTCTCCATCACCCGCCGCTTGGCAATGACGGCACCGATCGGCAGGCCCGACCCCAGACCCTTAGCGCTGGTCATGATGTCGGGCAGCACGCCCCAGTGCTCGCACGCGAACATCTTCCCGGTGCGGCCGATGCCGGACTGCACCTCGTCGAAGATGAGCAGGATGCCGTGCTCGTCGCACAGCGCGCGCACGCCCGCGAGGAACCCGTCGGGTGGCACCAGGTAACCGCCCTCGCCCTGGATCGGCTCGACGAGGATGGCGGCCACCTCGGACGGCGGCACGTTGCGCTCGAACAGCATGCGAATGTAGTCGAGCACCGCCTTGCCCTGGTCGGCGCCCGCCAACAGCGGCCGGTACGTATTGGGATACGGCACGTGCGTGACACCCGGCATCGTCGGCGCGAAACCCTTCTGCTGCGTGTACTTGCTCGACGTGAACGACAGCGAGCCCATCGTGCGACCGTGGAAGCTACCCAGGAACCCGATGAAGCGCGGCCGCCCGGTGACGTAACGTGCAAGCTTCAGCGCTCCCTCGACCGCCTCGGTGCCCGACTGGCAGAGGAAGCTCATCACCGGCTCCCCCATCGGCGCGACGTCGGCCAGGCGCTCTGCGAGCGCGACCATGTTCTCGTGCCAGTAGTCGCTCGAGATGTGCAGGAATTTCCCCGCCGCCTCCCTGACCGCCTCGACGACCACGGGGTGCGAATGACCGGTAGCGCACACCGCGATGCCGGACGCGAAATCGAGGAAACGATTGCCGTCGACGTCCCAGACCTCGGTGCCCCGGCCATGGGACATTGCAAACGGGTAATCGCGAGGGTACGAGGGCGACACGACGTTGGCGTCGCGCGCGATCAGCGCCTTCGCCTTCGGTCCGGGCAGTTCGGTCTTGATGTGCTGGTTGCGCACGATGGGCTCCTGGTGGGTGGTTCCCGGCTCAGGCAGGAACGTGGACGGGGCGGCTGTGCGCCTCGCGGGTGCGCGCGTGCAGCGCGCGCAGTGTCTCGAGTTCGAGCGGGCTCGGTGGCGGGATCGCTTCGACCGCCGCGGCGACCTGCAGCGGCCAGCCGACGGCTGCGCGCGCCTCGGCAACGGTCGCGTCCGCGAAGAGCGCGCTCAATTGCAATTCCTGACTCCTGGGCTCCGGTGCGAGCATGCCGAAATCGGTTATGACGGCGCATGGGCCGCCACCCCTTGCGGCCGTTCGCCCGCGCGCGCCGTGACCGTCGAGAAACCCGGCGCTGGTGCAGAAATCGAGCCGCGCGACGAAGCTGCGCGGGGTCGCTTTCAGCATCACGAAGGTCTGGCCCGCGTGGGCTGCGATTTCCGGAGCACCCCCGGCGCCCGGCAACCTCGTCGCAGGCGCGTCGTACGCCCCGATCACGGTGCTGTTCAGGTTGCCGTAGCGATCGATCTGCGCAGCGCCGAGAAAGCCCACGTCGACCCGCCCGGCCTGCAGGTAATGACTGAAAATCTCCGGCAGGGGCACGACGCAGGCCGCCGTGTCGGCGAGTTCGCCATCGCCGATCGACAGCGGCAGGACGTCCGGCCGGGTGCCGATGGTGCCGGATTCGTAGATCAGGACGATGTCGGGCGCGTGCGTGAGCCGCGCGAGGTTGCACGCGGCGCTCGGCAGCCCGATACCGACGAAGCAGACGCAGCGATCCCACAGGAGTCGCGCTGCCGCGACGGTCATCATCTCGTCGCGTGTCCAGGCGGTCACGCGGCCTCCCGCAGGCTGGCCATGAAGCCCGCATGGTCGCGGCTGCCGAGCACGTGCCGCTCCATCCAGGCGCGGAAGCCTGCGCGCTCCCGCGCGATGGCATCCCAGCGCAGGTAGAAACTGTTGTCGCGCGCGTAGTAACCCTGCGCGTACGCGGGATAGGCGCCGCCGGGGCAGTGCGCCACTGCGCTCACCACCCAGTGCGGCAGCACGATTCCATTCATCGCGGGTGGCAGTCGTTCGACGACTTCTTCCACCGTGACGATCAGTGCGCGCGCCGCGAGCGCCGCCTCGCGGTGTGCGCCCACGATACCGTGTATCGCGACGTTGCCCTGCCGGTCCGCGCGCTGCGCGTGCAGGATCGTGACGTCGGGATTGATGGCCGGCACGGTGGTGAGGCGCTCGCCGGTGTACGGGCACTCCACGTTGCGGATGCGCGGATTGGCCGCCACGAGATCGGTACCGATGTAGCCGCGCAGCATCCCGAACGGAAGACGTGCCGCACCCGCGGAGTAAGCCGCCGCCATGCCGGCGTGCGTGTGCTCGTCGAGTTCGAGTGGCATCGGCCAGCGATGCTCCACGGCATCGCGCAAACGATGCAGCGAGCCCACGCCCGGGTTGCCGCCCCAGGAGAAGGTGAGGCGGCTCGCGCAACCCATGCCGATCAGCTGGTCGTAGACGAGGTCGGGCGTCATCCGCACCAGATGCAGGTGGCGGCGGCCCTGGCGGATGATCTCGTGCCCGGCGGCGAACGGGATGAGGTGCGTGAAGCCTTCGAGCGCCACGCAGGCGCCGTCCGCAACGTGCTGCTCGATCGCGTTCGCGAGCGACTGCAACTTCACCGCGCTCACTCCACCACGGTGCGCGACTGCTCGCGCAGGTACTGTGCGAGGTAATAGAACGACGCGATCGCCTTGCCCGTCGAACCGGAGCCTTTCCAGCCGCCGAACGGCTGATAGCCGGGCCAGGCGCCAGTGGTGGCGCCTTGCGGCCGGTTCGCGTAAGTGACACCGGCCTCGATGTGCTCGTGGAACCAGCGCACCTCGTCTGCGTCGCCGTAGAAGCCGGCCGTCAGGCCAAGGTCCGAGTCGTTCGCCAGTTGCATCGCCTCGTCGCGATCCCGCACGCGATGCAACATCAGGATGGGCAGGAACATCTCGTGCTTCCAGAGGCGGTGGGCCAGCGGAACCTCGGCCAGGACGGGCTCGACGTAGAAGCCGCGCTCCAACGCCGCCTCACGCAGCTGGCGCCCGCCCTTGATCAGCCGCGCCCCGCCCGCGCGAAGCTCGTCGAGGTAGCGCGCGTAGTTCGCGTAGGCCGGCTCGTTGATGACGGGACCGAGCCAGTGCTCGCGCCGACACGGGTCCCCGATGCGAATGGCATCGATCTGCTGCTCGAGGCGCTCGATCAACTCGTCGGCGACGGCACCATCGACGTACAGGCGAGAGAGGGCCGAGCACTTCTGCCCGCCCATGCCGTAGGCCGAGCGGACGATACCGGCCGCGGCATGATCCAGGTTGGCGTGCGCCGTGACGATGCATGGATTCTTGCCGCCCATCTCGGCGATGCACGGTCGCGGCCAGGCTCCGCCCGTCATGTGTCGCAGCATGTGCGTGCCCACCGCTGCGGAGCCGGTGAAGGTGATGCCCGCCGTCAACGGGTGCGAAACCAGTGCCTCGCCGACGTCGCGCCCGGATCCGGACAGGTAATTGAAAACGCCCGGCGGCAGGCCCGCATCGCGCACGCAATCGGCGAGCAACCGGCCGGCCCAGGGTGTGTCGCTGGCGCCCTTCACGACCACGGTGTTACCCGTCACCAGTGCCGCCGCGACCGGTCCGCCGGCGAGCGCCAGCGGGAAATTGAACGGCGCGATCACCCCCCACGCGCCATAGGGCCGCATTGCGCTGCGGTTGCGCGAGACGACACCCGGCAGGGGATCGTTCGGCAGTTCGAATTCGTAGCCGGCGTGGCCTTCGAAGTCGTCGGCGTAATGCCGGAAGAAGTCGACCGTCTCCTGCGCCTCGCCGAGCGCCTCCATGCGGTTCTTGCCGACCTCGAGGGACAGCGCCGCCGCGATTTCGTAGACACGCTGTTCCATGATGTCGGCGACACGGCGCATCAGTCCAGCCCGCTCGGCCACGGGTAGTGCGCGCCAGGTCGGGAATGCGGCCTGCGCAGCCTGCATGGCCGTCCCGACGTCGGTGCGACTGGCCACCGCAAAATCGCCGAGGTGCCGCTCGAGGTCGATCGGACTGCGCCGTGCAACATGGGCAGACGCAGGGACATCCGCGCCGTCCACGAACAAGTCGTGACGACCACCCAGGCCGGCAATCACGGTGGCCAGCGCGTCCTCGAATCGGTCGTGCATGCCCGCGGGTGGATTGAACATCGTTGCGTAAGTGAGTTTGAAGCTCATCTTCGTCGGCCCGTATGGTCAGGAAGCGGGAAAGAATCGATGGAGCAGGCGATCCAGCAGCACGAGTGCGTCGGCGAGCTCGTGTTCCTCGATCACGAGTGGCGGCGCGAGCAGTATCAGGTTGCCGCGCGTGCCGAACGAGATGCCCTCGGCCATCGCGGCGTCGACGAGCGTCTTGAGCGCCGGCGGGGTCTGCGGCCACGGCGCGAGCGGCGTCCGAGCGGCGCGATCACTCACGAGTTCGACCACCGCGAACAGGCCGTGGCCGCCCCGCACGTCGCCGATCACGGGATGACGGGTCGCGAGCCGGTCGAGTTCCGCCTTGAGACGCGCGCCCAGCGTTCGCGAACGTTCGATGAGGTTCTCGTCCGCGTAGGCGGCAAGCGCGGCGACGCCAGCGGCGCAGGACAGCGGGTGGCCGCAGTAGGTCAGCCCCGTGTAGAGCATCTGGTTCTCGATGCGTGCAGCCATTTCGCCCGACAGCACGACAGCTCCGAGGGGCAAAGCCGCGCCGGTCAGACCCTTCGCGAGCGTCATCATGTCGGGCCGTCCCTCATCGCCGTGACGCTGCCAGGCGAACCACTCGCCAACGCGCCCGAACGCGCTCATCACCTCGTCTGCGATCAGGGCCACGCCGCGCTCGGCCGTGTGACGGCGCAGCGCCGGCCAGTACGTGTCGGGCGCGACGATGCCGTTCGAGCCCGCATTGGGTTCCATGACCACTGCCGCGACGCGCTCCCGGCCCAGGTGATCGATGCGCTCGGCGACGGCCGCCGCCGCTCGCTCGCCGCATTCATCGTCGCCCTCGCTGCCGAAGGGGCAGCGATAGGCGTACGGCGGCTCGACGTGGCTCACGCCGAACGCGTCCGGATCGACGTAGGCACGGGTTCGCGCATCACCGGAGAGCGCCATCGCGAGGTGCGTTGAACCGTGATACGACCGGTCACGGCCGATCACCAGTCCGCGCAGCTTGCCGCTGGCCTGTCGCACGATCTTGACGGCGTGCTCGTTGGCATCTGCACCGCCGAGCGTGAAGAACACGCGCCCGCCCTCGAATCCGCCGAGTGCGAGCAGCCGGCTGGCGAGGTCGGCGCGCGGCGCCGCACCCCAGGAACTCGTGACGAAGCAGAGTTGCGCGGCCTGCGCGCGGATGGCCTCGACGACGCGCGGGTGCTGGTGGCCGAGATTGCTGCACTCGGCGAGGCTGCTCATGTCGAGGATCGCGCGGCCGTCCTCAAGGTGCAGCCGCGCCCCGGAGCCTCCGACCACGGTCGGGGCGTTCCATTGCGACTGCACGCACCAACTGTGCAGGACCGACTCTTGCTCGGTGCTCACGCATCCCCCCTGAACGGCGTTGGGACGCCCGCATTGTGCGCATAGCGCACAGGCGTCCGCATTGCGCACCATCCTACGAATCATTAATCTCCGCGTCAAATGCCCAGCAGCCGCCCCGAACCGTCCATGCCTGGCTTCGAGGAGAGTCGTGACTTCGTGCAGTCGCTGGCGCGCGGCCTGTCGGTGCTGCGTGCTTTCGACGCGGAGCATTCGACCCTGAGTCTCGCCGGCATCGCCGCGCGCGCCGGCCTCTCGCGGGCGGCCGCGCGCCGGCTGGTCCTGACGATGCAGCACCTCGGCTACGTGCGCCCACTCGGCCGGGAATACTCCCTGAGCCCGCGCGTGCTGGAACTCGGCTTCGGTTGCCTCGAGTCGCTGAAACTCACGGACCTCGCGCAGCCGCTGATCGAGCAGCTGGCGCAACGCGTGAACCACAGCTGCTCCATGGCCGTCCTCGACGGGCAGTCGATCGTCTACGTCCTGCGCGTGCCGGTGCGACGCGTAATGACGGTCGCGCTCGGCGTGGGCGCGAGACTGCCGGCGTTCTCCGCGTCGATGGGGCGCGTGCTGCTGTCCGGACTGTCCGAGGCGGACCTGAAGACCTGGCTCGCGAGTTGCCGGCCCGTGCGCCACACGCCTCACACGGTGACGGACATACGGCGCCTGCGGCGCATCATCCAGGCGGTGCGAACCGACGGCTACGCGTACGTCGAGCAGGAACTCGAGCTTGGGCTTTGCTCCCTCTCCGTCCCGGCGCACGACCGCGAGGGTCGCATCATCGCGGCGCTCAACGCGAGCATGCCCTACCATGCCGACGCCTCGCGGCACGCATTGCACGACGTGCTGCCACAGCTGCGCGCAACGGCCCGCGCGGTCGAGCGAGCGCTGCCTCCCAACAGTCTTCCCCCGGTCTCCCTGTGAATCTACAACACGCCTACCTCTGCGACGGCACCCGCACACCGTTCGGCCGCTTCCGCGGCGGACTCGCCCACGTCCGCACGGACGACCTTGCGGCGTTGCCGATCGGGCACCTGCTCGAGCGCCATCCGGCACTCGACCCGGCGGCCGTCGACGACGTGATACTCGGCTGCGCGAACCAGGCCGGCGAGGACAATCGAAACGTCGCGCGCATGGCGGCGCTGCTCGCGGGACTGCCGCCGTCGGTGCCGGGCGTGACGATCAACCGCCTCTGCGCTTCCGGGCTCGAGGCCGTGGGCCAGGCGGCGCGCGCAATCGCCCTTGGCGAGGCGGATCTCGTCATCGCCGGCGGCGTCGAGAGCATGTCACGGGCACCGTACGTGCTGGCGAAAGCGGACGCCGCGCTTTCGCGGGAGCAGAAGCTCGAGGACACCACGCTGGGATGGCGTTTCGTGAATCCGCGCATGCGGGAACACTACGGTGTGGACTCCATGACCCAGACCGCGGAGAACCTGGCGCGCGAATGCGGAATCGCGCGTGACGACCAGGATGCGTTTGCACTGCGATCGCAGCAGCGCGCCGCGCGGGCACAGGCCGAGGGCCGGCTTGCGGGTGAACTGATGCCATTGCCGGTGGCGCCGGGCACCGACCTTGCGCTGTCGGTCGATGAGCAACCGAGACCGGACACGACACCCGCGAGACTTGCGGCGCTGGCGCCGATCCTGGGCCCGGGCACGACGATCACGGCGGGCAATGCCTCCGGACTCAACGACGGTGCCTGCGCGCTGCTGGTCGCATCCGAGGCCGCGGCGGCGCGCTGGAACCTGGTCCCGCGCGTGCGGGTGATCGGCATGGCGGCGGCCGGCGTCGCGCCACGGATCATGGGCCTCGGCCCGGTCGGTGCAACCGAGAAGCTGCTGGCTCGGCTGCGCCTGAACCTGGCCGATTTCGATTTGGTGGAGATCAACGAAGCCTTCGCGGCGCAGGTGCTGGCCGTGACGCGCGCGCTCGGGCTCGCAGACGATGCAGAGCACGTCAATTGCAGGGGCGGCGCGATTGCGCTGGGGCATCCTTTGGGCGCCAGCGGCGCCCGCCTCGCCCTGACCGCCATGCGGGAACTCGAGCGCAGCGCCGGCCGGCGGGCGCTGGTCACCCTCTGCGTCGGAGTCGGCCAGGGCCTGTCGCTCGCGCTCGAGCGCTGCTAGCTAGACCCGGCACCTCACGGCGAATGCTCCCAGCACCTGGCGGGCTTCCTCGGCGCGCTCCGGATCGACGAGGCTGACCGTCGCGAGCGTTCCGTGCTTCTCATCCGCGCCAGCGGACACGGACGCCGCAATACCCGTCTGCGCCAGGGCTTCCGTCAGCACCATTTCGATCGCACGCCAGCGCAGCTCGGGCTTGAAGGTCTTGCCTACCGCCGTGACCGGCAGGGACGGAAGTACCACGATGCGGACCGGCACGGCCGCACGCTCGGGGATGCGCTCCCGGCAGTACGCGATCAGTTCCTCGGGTGACGGCGTCGATCCGGGCCGCACCGCCACGAACGCCATCGGTAGTTCGCCCGCATAGGCGTCCGGCTGCCCCACGGCCGCGGCCATCGCTACCGCCGGATGTGTCACCAGGACATCCTCGATCATCTGCGGATCGATGTTGTGCCCGCCGCGGATGATGAGGTCCTTGGCGCGGCCGGTGAGCCAGACATACCCCTCGCGATCGATGCGGCAGAGATCCCCGGTGTTCAGCCAGCCCGTGGCGGCCCAGATCTTCGCGTTGTCCTCGTCGCGCAGGTAGCCCGGGAACACGGCTGCCCCGCTCACGAGCAGATTGCCGATTTCCTCCGGCGCGCATTCCCGGACGAGTCGGCCGTCTGCGCCGACCACGCCCGCCTTCACTTGCTGGAACGGCATGGCGAGTCCCACCGAGCCGATGCGGCGCTCGCCCGCCGGCGGATTGATGCACGTCGCGCAGGTCGCCTCGGTGAGACCATAGCCCTCGAGGATCTTGAGACCGGTGAGCTTCTCGAAACGCCGGAAGACCTCGGGCGGCATTGGCGCCGCGCCGCAGATCGCATAGCGCAACGAGCTCACGTCGGTCTCGCCGATCGGCACCTCGAGCAGCGCAGCGTAAATCGTCGGAACCGCGCTGAAGAAATTTACGCGGTATCGCTCGATGAGTTTCCAGAACCCGGGCAGCACCCCCGGTGTGCGATAACCCTGGATGCCGGCGAGCAGTACGGTCGCCCCGCCGCAGAACGTGCCGAGACCCGTGGCAATTGCGCCGTTGACGTGGAAGAGGGGCAGACCGCAGAGGAACACCGACCCGGGCGCCAGCCCGAGGAACGACCGCACGCCCCACGACATGAAGATCTCGTTCCCGTGAGTATGGCGCGCGATCTTGGGCGTGCCCGTCGTGCCACCTGTGTGAAAGTAACTCGCAATGTCCGACGGCCGGATCACGCGACCGCTCACCAGGCGATCGTCCGGTTCCCGGGCGCATTCGACGTCGAAGTCATACACCGGGCGGCCCGCGTGAGAGGCGGGTCCTGTCCCGGACGGCTCGAACCGGGGCACCAGGTACTGCGCCAGCTGGACCTGCACGATGGCCCGGATCGACGGCACCTGCTCGACGACCGCCGCCATCTTCGACCACAACTCCCCTCCCGGCCCCGGTGCGACCGTCACGAGGACGCGAGTGCCCGCGGCACGCAGGATCTCGACGATGTGCTGCGTCTCGAGCAGCGGGTTCACCGCACAGGCAATACCCGCAGCCTCGCCTCCCCATAGCGTGAAATGCGTCTGTGGCAGGCTCGGCAGCACGTAGGCCACGGTCTGGCCGGCACCGATGCCGAGGCGATGGAACAGATTGGCGGCCTGCGTGACGCGCCGGAACAACGTCGCGTGGCTGTAAACGAACGGCGGGTCGTCGGCGCGGCCCATGGGGACGAACACCAGCGCGTCTCGTTCGCCGTGCTCGTTAGCCGACTGCCGCAGCATCTCGTACGTGCTCCCGCACGAGTAATACTGCGCGAGCGGCACGCGTTCGATGCGCTCGACGTCGGCACGCGTGGCGATCAATTCGATGGGCTCGACCATTGCGCTGCAAACAGTATCATCCGGACAGAGGCACGAGCCAAAGGGGAGAACCGCATGCAGCACGCGCGGAACACAGCAGCACTGGCAGCCCTGCTACTGCTGCCAGCAATCGCCGCCGCCGAGGTCAAGATGGCGACCCCCGACGCTGCGCTGATCGAGCATCGGTTCCAGATCGCCGCGACGCCGGAGGCCGCCTGGCAGGCGCTCGTACACCCGGAACGCTATTGGCCGAAGGAACACACCTGGTCCGGCGACGCCGCAAACCTGAGCATGGCTCCCGAGGCGGGCGGCTGCTTCTGCGAACGATGGGACGGCGGCAGCGCCGAGCACGGCCGCATCGTGATGGCGCGCCCGGGCAGGTTGCTGCGTTTTCGCGGATCGCTCGGCCCGTTCCAGGAAATGGCGGTGACCGGCGTGCTCACGGTGACGCTCACGCCGATCGAGTCCGGCACCGAGGCCGTCGTCACGTACCGCCTGAGCGGCGACCCCTCGCACAAGCTCGACGGCTTCATCGCCGTGGTCGACCAGGTGGTCGGCCTGCAGTTTGGCGGATTCGCGAAGCTCGCCTCGATGCCGGCGCGCTAAGCTCCGTTCCGTGCGATCCACTCGTCCACGAGCCGCTCGAGGACGGTGAGCGGCACGGCGCCGTTTTCGAGCACGACGGCGTGGAAATCCTTCAGGTTGAATTTCGGGCCGAGCGTCGCCCGGGCCTTCTCGCGCAGCGCCAGGATCTTGAGTTGCCCGACTTTGTAGGCGCAGGCCTGGCCGGGCAGCGCCATGTAGCGCTCGACTTCCGAGACCACCTCGGACTCGCCCATTCCGGCGGTGCCGACCATGTAGTCGATGGCCTGCGCGCGGGTCCAGCCTTTCGCGTGGATGCCGGTATCGACCACCAGCCGCACGGCGCGGAACATTTCGGCCTGCAGGCGCCCGAGGTCACCGAACGGGTCGTCCTTGTAGAGCCCGATCTCGGCGGCGAACCGCTCCGCGTAGAGTGCCCAGCCTTCCACGTACGCCGTGTAGATCGGCTGCTGCCGTATCAGCGGCAGGCCCGTCAGGCGCTGCGCCGTCGCGATCTGGAAGTGATGCCCGGGAATCCCCTCGTGATACGCCATGGTCTTCATGCCCCATGTCGGTATTTCATTCAGGTCGCGCAGGTTCGCGAAGAACGCGGCCGGCCGTGATCCATCGCGCGCCGCCGGGTTGTAGTAAGCCATCGCCGAACCTTTTTCCGCCGCCACCGGGACGCGTTCGACCGCCAGATTGCCCGGCGGACTGGTGCGGAAGTAGTCCGGCATGCGCGCGGCGGCGGCGTCCAGTATCTCGCGGTAACGGGCGAGCAGCTGCACGCGGCCTTCGTCCGTGTTCGGGAACAGGAAGCGAGGGTCCGTGCGCAGCGCCGCCATGCGTTCCGCGACGGTGCCGTTCACGATGCCCTGGCTCCTGAGCAGCACGTCCATCTCGGCGTCGATGCGTGCAACCTCGGCGAGACCGAGGGCATGCAACTGCTCGGGGCTGTCGTCGGTCGTGGTGAACTGCTTCAGCGCCGCCGCGTAGTACGCCGCGCCATCCGGCAAGCGTCCCACGCCGTCGGCCGTCGCCGCGGATTTCGGCCGCTGCTCGACCAGGGCCGCGTGCATGCGCTCGTACGCCGGGTAGACGCGACTCTTCACCGCCTCGATGGCCTCGTCCCGAAGGGCCGCGCGCGAATGCTCGTCGAGGCCCTCGGCCTTGGCCATGCGCTCGACGAAGCTCGTGACGAGCGCGTTGTCCTGCGGCTGCGGCTGGATCGTGTCGCCGATCACCACCAGTGATTTCTCGAGCAGTGACGGCGGCAGCACCACGCCCAGGCCCGCCTGGCGCTGCATCTCCGCAGTGAGCGCATCGAGCTTGTCGCCCATTGCCCTCAGACGGGCGACGTAGTTGCGCGCAGTCTTTTCGTTCTTCACGACGTGCGTCGTCTGCATGAAGCTTGCGAGTTGCACCTGCGTGCCGAACATCGGACTGACGGGGTAGAGGCCCTCCGAGGACAGCCATTCGAACCGGCGATACGCGGACTGCGTGCCGTAGAAATCGAGCAGCACGTCGAAAGTGATCTGATCCTGCGCGTCGAGCCTGGACCGGTCGAATTCCTTCAACTCCGCCAGGGCCTGCTCTGCAAATGCGTAATCGGCGTCGCGCTTTTCGACCCCCACCGGGGCCAGCTTGCCGGAATGACGGTCGAGGACCGTGCCATCCACGGCGCCAATGGAGCTGAAAAGCTCTGGGTTCCTGATCAGGAAGAACACCGCCTGCCGGTTGGCAAGCTGGTTGATCGTGAACGGATGGCCCCAGATGACCCGGTAGCCGAGGTACCCGCCGACGAGCAGCACCACCAGGGCCGACCATCCGAGGACTTTCAGGAACTTGCGCATCGGACGAGCCGTGGGTCAGGAGTCGCGGCCCGGCTGGTGGCCGGGCGGTTGCGCCAGGCCCTCCCGGGCCTGCTTTGCAGCCGCCCATTCACTGGCCGCCTCGGCCGACGCCGTCGGATTACCAAGCGCCGCGAATGTCCAGCGCAGCACGTCGTACGGCCCCTCGTACAGCGCCGTCGGGTAGCGGAACCCGATGCGCTCGAAGCTCGCACCCGCACCCTCGTACAGCCCGTTGACGATCGCCATGTTGGACCACGCGATTGCGTCCTCGTAGCGCTTGGCCTTGTAGGCTGCCCAACCCGCGAGCCAGGCGAGCTCGGCCGTGGCCGGCCGGATGGCGAGCCCCCTGGCGCAGGTGTCGATGGCCTCGCGCCAGCGCTCAAGCGCGCAATAGCACTCCGCCGCACGGTAGCAGGCCCACGCGGCCTCCTCCGGCCAGCCACCGAGCGCTGCGCAGGCCCGATACGCATCGATCGCCGCGGCGTATTGCTGCAGGCCGTGGTACGAGGCGCCCAGGTAGTAATGCCAGCGCGGCTCCTTCGGAAGTTTGCGCGTGTGGGCGCGCAGCAGCGCCGCGTCGCGTTCGAACTTCCGGCGGTTGGCCGCCTCGTCCTTGGGGAGTTCACTGAACCGCAGGCCGGGCAGGACTTCCGACTCGCCGGTACGCTGCCCCCGCAATTGTTCGTGGGTGGGCCCCGCCCAGCGGACCTTGGCCGGCAGGCGGACGATGCGTTCCTTGGCGTAGGAACCATCGTCCTGTCTCACGAGCAGCACGGTGGCCAGACTGCGCTCCAGCTCCTTGCGCAGGTCGAACCCCGGATCGAAGATCATCCGCTCGTCGGTGTCGACGGTCATCGCCCAGCGAGCACCCGCTTCGGCAGCGGCGTCGAGCGAGAAGTTGCGCGCCGCGGCAAAGTCGTTCTTCCACGGGAACTCGCGCACCAGCAGCTTCTCACCGGCGACCCGGCGTGCGACGTCGATCGTTTCATCGCGGGCGCCGGTGTCGATGACCAGGCAACGGTCGACCTGCCCGGCGACGGACGCCAGCGCGTCGCCGATGATGTCTGCATTGCTCCCGGTCAGGGTCGTGGAGACGATCATGACGCGTAGCGAGTGATTTCCTCGTGCAGCGCCGCCGTTGCCGCGGGGTCCGCCGACGGGCGCCGCACGAGCGACACGGCGCCGGCCTGCTGCTCCTGCGTCGCAGAGGCCTGCCCGTGCAGGGCGACCGCGTATTCGCTGACGTCCTGCACGAACACGGCGAACATCCGGTCGACGTGCGCTTCCATGAGGCCGGCGCAGGCTGCCGTGGTCCCGGCGCGCGTGCCGTCCGGTGCGCCGTCGATCGCGAGTGCCGCGGCCTCGGCCACCAGCTGCGCGTACACGACCTGCGTGAAGACCTGTCCGATCGAGAGGAGGAAATCGAGGTCCTTGCCCTGCTCGCCCTGCGGCCCCGCCGTGGCCATGAGTTGCCCGAAGGCCTGCACCTGGGCGAGGAACGCGGCCACGTTCGGCAGGTGCCCGAAGCGCATGAACGCACCGCGCCAGTCCGGGAAGCCGATGCGCGACAGCCCGCTCGCCGGACCCTGCGCGAACAGGAAGGCATCGTCGCTCGGATCGAGCCGCACCGGCACGCCCGGGTAGCTGACTGCACGGCCCGCCGCTGCGGCAGCGTAGGCCGGGAGGAACTTGAGCACCAGTGCGAGATTGACGTGCACCGTGCCCTCGAGTTTCGGCAAGGTGCGGATGTGCCGCGTCGCCTGCTCGAAGTAGGTGTCCTTTTCGAACCCCTTGGCGGCGATGACCTCCCACAGGAGGTCGATCACCCGCTCACCCTCGCTCGTGACCTTCATCTTGGCGATCGGGTTGAAGAGCAGGAACCGGCGGTCGTCCGGGGAGGCCGAACGTTCGTAGTCGGAGCAGCGCGCGCTGTAGAGCTTCATCGCGAGGAGCCGCACGTAGGCGTCAGCCAACAGGCGCCGCACGTGCGGAAAATCGGTGACCCGCGTCCCGTAGAGCACCCGGTGATGTGCATGCCGGATCGCCTCGGCGAACGAGTGCTCCGAGATGCCAATGCTGGCCCAGGCGAGTTGCACCTTGCCGACGTTCACCGTTGCGAGCGCGGCATCCCACGCGGCCTTGCCGGTGTGCAGCACGTCGGCCGGCGTCACCGGGTAGTCCTCGAGGCGGAACTCCGACACGTACATCTGGCCGCGGATCACGTTCTGCACGAGCCTGTACGACGGGTGCCCGGGATCCACGAGGAAGAACATGTAGTCATCGGCGGGGTTCGCTGAGAGCCCGCCGGGCCGCTGGACGCGGCCGAAAACGGCCACGCGCGCCGCGCAGTTGCCGTTGCCGATGTAATACTTGTCGCCGGTTGCCTTCCAGCCCGCCCCGGCAGGCTGGAGCACCATGTCGGTCGAGTAAATGTCGGCGCCGTGTGTGCGCTCGGAAAGGCCGAACGCAAACACGCTGCCCTCCGCCAGCAGCTTGCCGACGAGTGCCTTCGCCGGGGCGTTACCACTCATCCAGACGGGTCCGAGACCGAGCACCGTGACCTGCCAGGCGTACCAGTGCTCGAGTGAGTACCACGCCAGGAGCTGGCTCAGGTCGTTGTTGCGCGCCGTGTCCCAGCGGGCGGTCGCCCCGCCCACCGCGGCCGGCGTGCCGAAGACTCCGAAGATCCCCTCGCGTGCGAGCAACTCCAGGAAGTCCGTGTACCAGACGGCGTCATGGCTCTCCTGCTTGAGCGCGGCATGACCCTTGGCCTCGAAGAAGTCGCGAACGGCGAGCAGGGCTCTCCGCGTTGGCTCGTCGTGGCGGGACGCGTCGTAGGACCGTGGATTGAACAGCAGCATGCGATCGACTCCTGACTGGCGCCTCCTCCCCGACCGTAAGCATAAGGGAGTTCGCGGGGATCCGTGCCAAAGGCCGGCCAGGCCTGCTAGGCTCGCTCGACAACGCAGACAAGGGGATCGGGCCATGCCAAGCAGCAGTGAATTCCTCACGCCCGTCCTGGCGCTCGTGGCCTGGACGTTCGTGATGTGGGTCTGGATGTACGCGACACGCATCCCGGCCATGAAGGCCGCGGGCATCGACCCGCAGGACGCTGCCTACCCGGGCACGTGGGCGCACCGACTGCGGCCGGGCGTGCGCTCGGTGGCGGACAACTACAACCACCTGCACGAACAACCGACCCTCTTCTATGCGCTGATGTTCTTCGCGGCAGTGACCGGCGGCGGCGATGCCACCGCTCTGAAGCTCGCCTGGGCCTACGTCCTGCTGCGTATCGTTCACTCGCTGATCCAGGCGACCTTCAACCGTGTCGTGGTGCGGTTCGGGGTCTTTGCGATCGCGTCTCTGGTGCTGATGGCGTTCACCCTCCGAGAGGCGCTGCGCATCCTGGGCTGACGGCGTCACTCCCGGTAGTGCGCTCCGCGGCTCGCCTGGTTCTCCCACGCGGCCAGCGTGACGATCAGCGCCACACGCACGGCGTTGCGCAGGCCGATCAGTTCGTCCGTCATCGATGCGGCACGGTAGAAGCGCTCGATCTCGACCTCGAGATTGCGCAGGTCCTGGATTGCGCGCGCGAGGCGCCGCGTCGTGCGTACCAATCCCACGTAGTTCCACATGATGTGCTTGATGGAACTCATGTCCTGGGCCACGAGCGCCGGGTCGGGTGTCTCGCGTCCCGTGGGCTGCCACGGCGGGATGTCCTCGAACCGCGGTCCGTTGCTCTCACGCAGGAGGGCAGCAATGCGCCGGGCCGTGCGATGCCCCCACACGAGTCCCTCGAGCAGGGAGGTGCTCGCGAGCCGGTTCGCACCGTGCAGTCCGGTGCAGGAGACCTCGCCGATCGCGTAGAGCCGGTCGACCGTGCTCTGGCCGTGCTCGTCCGCCCACACGCCACCGCACGAGTAGTGCGCTGCCGGAACGACCGGCAGCAGGTCACGCGTGATGTCGATGCCGTACTCGAGACAGCCGCGGTGCATCTCCGGGAACTCGGCACGGATGCGTTCGGCGGGGATGTACGACCGCAGGTCGAGATACACGTTCGAGACGCCGCGCCGCAGGATCTCGGAGTGGATGCTGCGTGAAACCACGTCGCGCGGCGCGAGGTCCTTCCACTCCGGGTCGTAACGCTCCATGAACGGCGTGCCGCGCTCGTCGACGAGGCGCGCGCCCGCCCCGCGCACCGCTTCCGTGATGAGGAAACACGGCGCATTGCGGTGGTAGAACGCCGTCGGGTGGAACTGCACGTATTCGGTGTTGATGACGCGCGCACCCGCCCGGTAGGCCATCGCCAGTCCGTCGCCGCGCGAGCCGACGGGGTTCGTCGTGCGCAGGAAGATCTGGCCGAGACCGCCGGTGGCCAGGATGGTCGCACGCGCAAAACACCTGACGATCGCGCCCGACGACTGGTCGAGCACGTAGGCACCGACGCAGGACACGGGGTCGTAGATCGCACGGCGGTCGCGCCCGTGGTGCGCCGGTGTCAGGAGGTCCACCGCCGTGTGGCTGGTGAGGAAGCGGACTCGCGGATGCCGCGACAGCTCGGCGATGAGCGCGTTCTCGATGGCGCGGCCGGTCGCATCGGTGGCGTGCACGATGCGCGGCAGCGAATGCCCGCCCTCGCGCCCGAGCGCGAGGCTGCCGTCCGGCTTGCGGTCGAACGGCACCTTCAGGCGGTCGATCAGCACGGACTGCACCAGCTCGGGCCCGGACCTGGCGAGGATCTCCGCCGCCTGTTCGTGGCAGATGCCGGCCCCGGCACCGAGGATGTCGCGGACGAGGAGATCGGGCGAATCGCCCTCGCCCTTGAAGATGATGCCGCCCTGCGCCCAGTACGTGTTCGATTCCTCGCGCTGCGCGGCGCGCGTGACGATCACCACGTCGAGCCCGGCATCCGCGACTTCGAGCGCCGCCGTGCCGCCGGCGATGCCGCAGCCGAGAATCAGGACGTCGCTGTGGACCGGGTCGCTCAATCGATTTTCGGCCCGACGGCCAGCATGCGTTCGACGGAGCGCAGCGCACGCACGCGGATGTCCTCGGGCACGTTGATCTCCCAGCGCAGGTAGCGCAGCGAATCCCGCGTCTGCTCGAGCGTGATCTCGTGCATGTGCGGGCAGCGATGGCTGCAGAGCCGCAGCATCTCCTTGTCGGGATTCGCGGCGACGATGTTGTCGCCCATCGAGCACTCGGTAAGCAGCAGGTAGCGCTTCGCCTTCGAATTCTCGACGGCCTTGATCATCGCCGTCGTGCTGCCCGAGAAATCGGCCTTGGCGACGACTTCGGGACTGCACTCCGGGTGGGCGAGGATCATCACGTCCGGGAATTGCTTGCGCACGGAGTCGATGTCTTCGGGCGTGAAGAGTTCATGCACCTCGCAGCGTCCCTTCCACGCGATCATGGTGTGCTCCACCTCGGTGCCCGCCTTCCAAGCGCCGGCCTTGGGCAGGACGGCGGGGACGATCACGTGGAGCCCGGTCTCGCGCGCGACGTTGCGCGCGAGGTACTCGTCGGGAAGGAAGATCACCGTGTCGGACTTCAGCGACTCGACGACCGCCACGGCGTTGCTCGACGTGCAGCAGATGTCGCACTCGGCCTTCACGTCTGCATAAGTATTGATGTACGTGACGATCGGCACGCCCGGATAGGCGGCGCGCAGCGCGCGCACGTCCGCGGCGGTGATGCTCGCGGCGAGCGAGCAGCCGCCCTTCTCGGTCGGCAGCAACACGGTCTTCGTGGGGTTCAGGATCTTGGCGGTCTCCGCCATGAACCGGACGCCGCAGAACACGATGACCGACTTGTCGGTCTCGGCCGCCCGGCGGCTCAGTTCCAGCGAATCGCCACGGAAGTCGGGCACCGAGTGGTAGAGCGCCGGCTCCATGTAATTGTGGCCGAGGATGACGGCATTCCGCTCGACCTTGAGCCGCAGCACGTCCGCGGCGACCTCCGCCTTTAGGAAAATCTCGGCGTCCGGGAGCACGTCCCCGAGCTTCGCCTTGAGATCACGGTAGAGGTCTTCGGCCTGCATCTGGTTGCGGTCCTGCCTGGGCGTCGGGCAATTCTAACGCTAGTGCACCTCGCGGCGCTGAGACTCGCCCTTGCTCGCGACGTTGAAGCGGGGTTCAAGGCTCGCAAGCCGACCCGTAATCAGGTCCGCGGAGTAGCGACCGACGGCCGGCCCGTGCTTGAACCCGTGTCCGGACCCCGCTCCCACCACCAGCACCTCCGGCCATTGCGGGTGCACGTCGATGACGAAGTCGCCGTTGGAGCTGTTCTCGTACTGGCAGACGCGCATTCCCACGAGCGGTCGCTCGGCGAGCGAGGGGAACCGGCGGCCAAGGTAGGCGCGGATGTTCTGCACGCCGGCTTGTGACACGTGGCGATCGTCGCGGTCCTCCGTATCGGGATCGACGCGCGGCCCGTGCCGGTCGTGGGCGATCTTGAACCCGCGGCTCTCGAGATTGGGAAAGCCGTAGTAGATGTCGCCGTCGTTGAAGTCCGCCCAACCGGGCAAGCGGTGGGGCTCGAAGCGATCGTCGCCGCCCGCGGGCGCGAAGAAGTACACCTCCTGCCGCGTCGGGAAGATGCGCTCGCCGAGCAACGACGGGAAGAGCTTCGGCAGCCAGGGCCCGCAGGCGAATACATAGCGCTCTGCGCGCAGGGTCTCGCCGGTACCGGTGCGCAGCCCGTCGAATTTCGCACCATCGACCGGAGGCAACACGGCCGCCAGCCGGTACTCGCCGCCCGTTGCCACGTATTCGCCCACGAGCGTCTGCACGGCACGGCGGGCCATCAGCGCACCAAGGTCCGGCTCGAACAGTCCGAACTCGACGCCGTCCCACGCTATCTGCGGATAACGTCGCTGCAGCTCCGGGCGTTCGAGCACGTCGAGGCGCAGGCCCATGCGCCGGTGCACCTCGATGCTCTGGACCGCATACGGCTCGCGCTTGCCGAAGAACATCAGCACGCCGACGGGATGGAAGATCGGCAAGCCCGCGCGCGCCGAAAGCCAGCGCCAGTCATCAAGGGAGCTCAGCGCCATCCGCGTGTAGATGTCGTCGGCGCCGTAGATCGTGCGCGTCATGCGCGACTCGCCGCCGGACGACGCGCGCATGTTCGCCGGGCCCGACGCATCCAGGAGCAGGACACGCTGGCCCAGACGCCGCAGGTGCCACGCCGTCCACGCACCGAACACCCCGGCACCGACGACGATCGTGTTCCAGCCCGGCTCGCCC
>Ga0316600_10000240_pt1 | contig 30343 bp, 28 predicted proteins | sample OWC_soil_day5_CT_FD_207652 | JGI IMG/M metagenome (GOLD analysis project Ga0316600, IMG submission 207652) | Wetland soil microbial communities from Old Woman Creek delta, Ohio, United States - OWC_soil_day5_CT | ecosystem: Environmental > Terrestrial > Soil > Wetlands | place: USA: Ohio... | reverse complement strand
TCTGATTGAGTACATTTTGAATTTCTAGTCATAAAAATACTCCCCTTGTAGTAGTCAGTTTTTTTATTTAAACTGTCTACCACAAGGGGAGCATATCAATTTGGTATGCTTCTTTATTTTATCTATTTATTGTACTGCTTTATTTAGCTCTTCAATTAATTTATCGACATCAATGCCATGAGCACCAGCGCCTTGTTCAATGTTTTCAAAACGTGCAGCAGCACAACCTAGACATCCCATGCCTGCATTTTGAAATACTTCAACTGTTTGAGGATATTTTTGAACTACTTCAAGAATACCCATTTCCTTTGTTATATTCATAAGAAAATCCCTCCTGCGATAGTTTGTATTTTTTCAACAGTCATTATACCATATTTTCTTTCCATATATAATAGTTAATCTAAAATATGCTGGTATTTTTATACGGATAGAGGTAAAATAATAGGCGTGTATTATTATATTATAGGAGAGTTTGTCACATCATGGATATAATTGCGTTTTCAATTGGAACTTTAAACTTTTATTGGTACGGTATTATAACGAGTATTGCAATTTTAGTTGGTATGTTGATTACTGGTGTTGGATTGTATTTTCGTCGTGAAAAATCTACTGTTATGATTGATTTATTGTTATTTGCGATACCAGTGGGGATTATCGTTTCGCGAATTTTTTATGTTTTCTTACATTGGAAGTTATATAGTGGAAATATGACTGAAATCATGGCCTTTAATTGTGGTGGATTTTCTATTTATGGTGCTTTTGTAGGTTTTCTTTTTGTAGTATATTTTTATACGAAATTGAGGAAACTTTCTTTTTGGTATTGGCTAGATATTTTAGTTCCAGCCATTGTATTTGGCGTTGCAATTGACCAGTTAGGACATTTTATTTTTCAAACAATTGTTGGAATGCCGGATAATGGAAAAACAGTAGAATATATTGAGTATGCATTTAGACCGGCAGGATTCGAGCAATATGAATATTTTAAGCCGGTGGCCTTATATCAGGCAATATGGCAATTTATCGTTTTTCTAGTTGTTACTGTACTTAGTTTTATACAAATTAAAAATCATAGTATTTTATTTGGTAATGTATTTTTAGTCGGCATGAGCATGGTCTGCTTGGGGAGATTTTTATTCGGATTTTTTTATTTAACGACGCAACATGGTATGCAGTTACATACAGGCCAATTTATTAGTTTAGTAGTTTTAATAAGTTGTTTAGCTTTGTGGACAATCAGAAATTATTTACCAAATAAGTCGCTAGTAAAAAGCATATTTAGAGTATAGGACGGATAGAAGGAGCAATTTAAATATGAAAACGAACCATGCATATAAATACATCTTAGTAGCAATCCTAATCATTATATTACCAATGGTGCTGTCTTCCCCAAAAGCAATGAACGTAAAATATATGCAGAAACACAAAAATGATACAAAAATTGTTGTTTTAAATTATCATAAAATTGATGAAATGAATATATCTCTTTCGGTTTATCCCAAAGATTTTGATGAACAAATGGCATATTTAAAAGAAGAAGGATACACGACCATTAACCCAGCGCAAATGATTGATAATTTGGAAAATGGTGCACCATTACCGGAAAAGCCAGTGATTATTACCTTTGATGATGGTTATTTAGATAATTATACAAATGCGTATCCAATTTTAAAAAAATATGGTTTTACAGCCACAATTTTTGTTATCACCGATTTTATTAGTTCTGATCCAAGATTTATGACTTGGGACCAAGTAAGAGAACTGTCAGAAGCAGGATTTACCATTGGTTCCCATACAATGCAGCATAAATCTTTGACAGATATAAAAGAAAAAGAAATAAGAGCAGAATTGATTGGTTCTAATAAAGCGTTAGAATATCAACTTGGTAAAAAAGCAGAATTCTTTGCTTATCCGACGGGGACTTATAATTTGCGTATTGCACAAATTGTTAAAGAGTGTGGATATAAGGCAGCTTTTACTATAAAATATGGAAATGCTGATAAGGCAAGTAACATCTATGCTTTAGAACGTGTGCCAATCTTCAATACGGAACAAACATTTAAGAGCTTTTGCCAAAGACTGCAATATATTCCACTGTTAGAGCGTCTAGGTTGGATTAAAATTTAATTTTGTAAAAAAACATAGGGCCAATGACTCAATTTATAAAAAAACAAAAAAAACTTCACAAAAAAAGAGGATTTTGTGAAATATTATAAAATAATAAAAGTATATTTATTTATGTAAATTTTGATAAATATTTTTTATCATATATATAGTAATTGGTTGAACTGAGAGGAATGTTATTTTTGAAATTTCATCATATAAGTGTTTTAATGGAGGAAACCATCAATGCATTGGTGACGAATATAGATGGTGTCTACGTGGATTGTACATTAGGTGGGAGTGGACATGCTAAGCGTGTGATTGAACGCTTAAGTGAAAAAGGTCGATTTATTGGAATTGATCAAGATCCAACGGCGATTGCTGTGGCAAAAGAAAGACTTGCTGATGCGAAATGCAAGGTAGATATTATCAATAGTAATTTTAAAGAATTAGAAACTGTTTTAGCGGGTTTGGGAGTTGAAAAGATTGATGGGGTATTGTTCGATTTAGGTGTTTCTTCACATCAGCTTGATGTAGCTGAGCGAGGTTTTTCCTATATGCAAGATGCTCCTCTTGATATGAGAATGAATACAGAGGCTCCTTTATCGGCTTTTGAAGTTGTGAATACGTATGATGAAGAAGAACTAACAAATCTTATCTATACTTATGGTGAAGAACGTTGGGCGAAAAGGATTGTTAAGTTTATTGTTGAAGCTAGAGCAAATGCTCCAATCCATACTACCGGAGAGCTAGTGGATATCATAAAAAAAGCAATTCCGGTAGCTGCAAGAAAAGAAGGCGGTCACCCAGCGAAAAGAACTTTTCAAGCGATTCGAATAGAAGTAAATAATGAATTGGGTATATTGGAAAATACTTTTGAGTGTGCGGCCAAACATCTAAATGCAGGTGGCAGACTTTGTATTATTACCTTTCATTCATTAGAGGATCGTATTGCCAAACAAACCTTACAAGCTTTAGCGAAAAATTGTATTTGCCCTCCGAGAATGCCGGTGTGTGTATGTAATCATAAAGCGGAAATTAAAGTAATTGGTAAGCCTATGGTTGCAACTGTTGACGAATTAGATGAAAATCCACGGGCTCGTAGTGCAAAATTAAGAGTGGCGGAAAAGCTATAAAAGGTTGGAATTTGTTCTAAATTTGTATGGGAGGAAATATATATGTTAGCGAAAAGAAAACTTGAGTTTGAATTATATGAAGAACAACCAGCGCAAGAGCCTGCCGTCGTAAGTCTGCCCAAAGTTGATAGAAAGTTACGCAAAAAATGTTTTATCTTAATTGTTGTATTTGCTGCACTTGCTATGTTTACGACAATTAGAAGCGAAGCAATTGTCAGTAGAGGTTATGCTTTGGTGCAAGTAAAATCTCAGGCAGTAAATTTAGAAGGCGAAAACGAGCGTTTAAAATTGGAAATCGCAAAATTGAAATCGCCACAACGCATTAAAAATATGGCGATGTCAAATTTAGGTATGATTGTGCCAGAAGAAGTATACTTTGCCTCGCAAAGTGGTCATTAACAATGATTAATTGGGGGAGATATGATTGGCGTCAACATCGCATGTTACCATTCGAAAAAGATTAGCAGTGGTACTTATCATTGTCACACTAGTTATGGGAGCATTAAGTTGTCGGCTGGGATATCTTCAGCTTTACCAGAGCCATTGGCTGAGCGAAAATGCTATAGATCAACGTATTAGAAACATTCCTGTTGAAGCAAGGCGTGGAAATATTTATGACCGAAAAGGACAAAAGTTAGCAGTAAGTATTAGCATAGAATCTGTTTATGCAATACCTGCTGAAATACGTGATGTAGAAAAAACAGCAGCCGATTTGGCTGCTATTTTGGATTTAGATAAGAATAAATTACTAGATAAGTTAAAAAAACGACAGGCTTTTACTTGGATTGCTCGTAAAATTACAACGGAGCAGGCGGAAGGTGTTAGAAAAGTAAATTTATCAGGGATTGGTTTAACTGAAGAAGGAGAAAGGTATTACCCAGAGGATAATACTGCATCACATGTACTCGGCTTTACAGGACTTGATAGTCAAGGCTTAGACGGTGTAGAGCTTACCTTTGATCAGTATTTACGTGGTAATCGAGGCAGTATCGTCATAGAGTACGATGCCAAGGGACGTGAAATCCCTTACGCCATGCATCGTTATCTAGCACCTCAAGTGGGCAATGATGTGTACTTAACCTTAGATGTTGTAATTCAGCAAATCGTCGAACGTGAATTGGATAAAGTTATGCAGGAAACCAAGGCGAAAGATGCTACGATTATAGCAATGGATCCGTATACGGGAGAAATTCTAGCACTTGCCAACCGTCCAGATTACAACCCCAATCATTTTGCTGAATATGCACCGAAAAATTGGCGCAATGCCGCAATCTCAAATGCATTTGAACCTGGCTCAACTTTTAAAATATTAACAACAACTGCTGCGTTAGGTGAAAAAATCGTAAATTTAAATGAACGTTTTTTTGATTCTGGAGCAATTGAGGTACAAGGAAGAACAATTCATTGCTGGAAGCATGGTGGCCATGGAAGTCAAACGTTTAAAGAGATTGTTGAAAATTCTTGTAATACAGGTTTTGTTACCGTTGGATTGCGGCTCGGGGCTGAAAATTTTTATAAATATTTGGATGCGTTTGGTTTAGGGAAAGCGACAGGAATTGATTTACCGGGTGAAGCAAAGGGAATCATGATCAAAGAGAGTAAAGTAACGCCGATTAATCTTGCAACGATGTCTATGGGGCAGAGTATTGCCGTGACACCGATACAATTGATTAATGCCGTTTGTGCTGCTATTAATGGCGGTCAGCACCTTAAACCTCAAATTGTCAAAGAAATAAAAAATCAAGATGGTACGATTATCAAAGGTTTTGAAAAAGAAGGTTTAGGCCAGGTCATATCGAACGAGGTATCAGTGCAAGTAAAAGAGATTTTAGAAAGTGTTGTAGCCAATGGTACAGGAAAGAATGCTTCTATTGAGGGCTATCGTATTGGTGGGAAAACTGGCACAGCACAAAAGGTGGGACCAGGGGGCTATATGCCAGGTAAGTATATAGCATCATTTATTGGTTTCGCGCCAGCAGATAACCCGCAAATCGTTTTTTTAGTTGCCATTGATGAACCAGAAGGCATCTATTATGGTGGTCAAATTGCTGCTCCGGTATTTAAAAATGTGATGCAGGATGTACTTCCATATATAAAAAAATAATTAAAATAAAAAATTATGATAACTAGACTGTAAAAATATACTGTTACGGTTTATAATATATTGTTAATAGGATTGGTAATAATAATATATAATAGGGGGAAATCTAAAAATGGAAAAAAATTTAAAACAACTGATAGATTTATTGCCAGAATGTCAAGTACAGGGTGCAGAAGATAAGATGATTCAAAGTATTGCGCATGATTCACGTAAAGTGGTAGCAAATACATTGTTCGTTTGTATGATTGGAGCAACGGTTGACGGGCATAATTATATTGAGCAAGCAGTTAAAAATGGTGCTGTAGCTGTATTAGTAGAAAAAGACGTTGTTGTACCAAAAGGTGTTACGGTGATTCGGGTACAAGATATGAAAGCTAGTATGCAGTCTATTGTGCCATATTTTTATGACTATCCAGCCCAAAAGATGCGAATGATTGGGATCACAGGTACAAATGGCAAAACGACGACGAGTTATTTAATTCGTGCAATCTTAAAAAATGCAGGTTTTAAAGTTGGCATAATCGGTACGATTCAAATCATTATCGAAGATCGAGTATTGCCAATTCATAACACGACTCCAGATGTGATTGACTTGCAAAGTACCTTAGCTGAGATGGTAAACAGTGGCATTGATTATGTTGTTATGGAAGTATCGTCGCATGCCTTAGCGCAAGAGCGCGTGGATGGCTGTGAATTTGATACAGCAGTATTTACCAATGTAACGCAAGATCATTTAGATTATCATAAAACATTTGAAAATTATATCGCAGCTAAAGCTAAACTATTTGCTTCCCTCGTGCAAGAGGGAAATGTAAAAACCAATAAAAATGCGATCATCAATATTGATGATGAGGCAAGTAAAGCAATGCTTGCTAACACAAAATGCAATGTTCTTACTTATGGTGTACATCATGATGCAGACATCAAGGCCGTAGATATCAATGTATTGGCAAGTGGTGCAAACTTTACAGCGGTGGGGGAATTTGGCAGTATTTCCCTAAAGTTAAAAATTACTGGGGTATTTAATGTCTATAATGTAATGGGAGCAATTGGTGCAGCGCTAGCTGAAAATGTTGCGAAAGAAACAATCCAAGCAACGTTAGAATTCTTTACGAGTGTACCAGGACGCTTTGAGTTGGTTGATGAAGGGCAATCGTTCAGTGTAATCGTTGATTATGCGCATACGCCTGATGGACTTGAAAATATTTTAAAAACAGCTCGTCAGATTGCTGTAAACCGTATCATTACCGTTTTTGGTTGTGGTGGTGACCGTGATCGTACCAAACGTCCGATTATGGGACGGATTGCAACAGAATTGTCGGATGTTATTATTGCAACTTCTGATAATCCGCGCACAGAAGATCCTGAATTTATTTTATCGCAAGTAGAAGCTGGGGTTCTTGAAGTATTAGGGGATAAACAGCATGAAAAGATTACCGATCGCAAAACAGCCATTAATCGTGCAATTGGTATGGCCGAAGCTGGCGATATTGTTATTATTGCGGGTAAAGGGCATGAAGATTATCAGATTTTAAAAGATAGAACGATTCATTTTGATGATAAAGAAATTGCCCGTGAGGCAATCAGGGGGCTAAAATAGATGCTCAGTTTTACCGTAGAAAATGCAAAAATAGCAACGGGTGGAACTATACTAAAAACAGTAGAGCACAACTTTACAAATGTTGTGACAGACACTCGTTTGGTTGAAAAAGGATCATTATTTATCGCACTTATTGGTGAGCGCTTTGATGGGCATTCTTTTGTTCATCAAGCCATTGAAAAAGGAGCTGCTGGCATTATTGTCAGCAGCGATTATACGGCAGAAGAACTGGCGCAGTTTAAAGTTACGATCATAAAAGTAACGAATACCTTAACGGCTTATCAACGATTGGCAAAATTATATCGTGATTCGTTTGCGATTCCTGTGATTGCAATTACCGGCTCAAATGGGAAAACGACAACAAAAGATTTGACAGCGGCAGTACTTAGTAGTAAATTTAATGTGCTAAAGACAAAAGCAAATTATAATAATGAAATTGGTTTGCCACTCACTTTGTTTGGCTTAACCGAAGAACATCAAGTGGCTGTTGTAGAGATGGGGATGCGTGGTTTTGGGCAAATTGATGAATTGGCTAAGATTGCAACGCCTACGATAGGTATTGTAACCAATGTTGGCGAAACGCATATGGAGCTTTTAGGCTCACTAGAAAATGTCGCTAAGGCAAAAGGTGAACTTGTTGATGCTATGGATGCGCATGGGTTAGTGATTTTGAATGCAGATAATCCTTATGTCTGTGCAATGCAAGCGCAGGCAAAAGGAAAAGTTATTTTATTTGGTTTCTCTGAAAATGCCGATGTAAAGGCGAGCAATGTCAAAACTAATGGTCAAGAAACAACCTTTGATTGTAGTTTTGATGGGCAGAAACATTCATTTGTACTACCAATGGTCGGCAGACATAATGTTTATAATGCACTGGCAGCGATTGCTGTTGGCTTTGAACTCGGTTTAACGATAGAAGAGATGCAAAATGGTTTAGTAGCGTTTACGGCTAGCGGTATGCGCCTTGCCATCAGTACGGTTGGCGAGTACACAGTGATTAATGATGCCTATAATGCAAGTCCAATGTCGATGGTGGCAGCGATTGAAGCGTTAAAGGAAGTTGCGAGTAAGCGCTGCATTGCTGTACTAGGGGATATGTTGGAATTAGGGGATATCGCAGTAGAAGCACATGCCAAGATTGGGATAAAGTTAGCCGAGAAAAAAATCGACGCAGTTGTTACGATTGGTGAAATGGCAAAGTATATTGCAAGCACTGCCCGTGAACATGGCGTAATGCAGGTTGCTATCTGTGATAATCATAATCAAGCGGGGACAATATTAAAAAATATATTGCAAGCTGGTGATACAATTTTAGTAAAAGGTTCACGTGGTATGCAAATGGAAAAAGTTATTGAGTTGATTTAATCAGGAGGATATCTATGTCAGTATTATTTTATGCGGCAATTATGGCAGTCATTATCACGATGATTTGTGGACCGCTAATAATTCCATTGCTTAGTAAGTTAAAATTTGGTCAAAGTATTCGTGAAGAAGGGCCTAAAAGTCATTATGCGAAATCAGGTACTCCAACTATGGGTGGAATTATTATTTTAGTAGCTTTAGTCGTACCTGCTATTTTTTTTGCAGGCACTAGTATAGAAGTTTGGTTAGCTTTATTCGTAACATTTGGACATGGAATTATTGGTTTTTTAGATGATTTTATCAAAGTGGTACTAAAGCGTTCCTTGGGGTTAAAAGCAAAACAAAAATTATTAGGGCAGATTATTATGGCAATCGCCTTGGCGTATATTGCAATCAATTATATGGGACGGGGAACTGATTTATGGGTTCCAATCATTGGCCATACGATCGACTTAGGGGCATTATATTATGTATTAATATTTTTTGTACTCGTGGGTACTACGAATGCTGTAAATTTAACGGATGGTCTTGACGGTCTGGCAGCTGGGACGACAACGGTAGCGGCACTTGCTTATGCGGTGATTTGCATCTATTTTGGCAAAGTAGAACTTGCCATTTTTTGTATGGCCGTTGCTGGGGCGACTTTAGGCTTTCTGCGTTTTAATGCGCATCCAGCGAAAGTTTTTATGGGGGATACAGGGTCACTCGCTTTAGGTGGCGCCTTAGCTGCCGTTGCGGTGATGACAAAGACAGAAGCCCTGCTTGTGATTGTTGGTGGTGTTTTTGTTATTGAAGCATTATCCGTGATCATTCAAGTTGCTTCTTTTAAAACTACGGGAAAACGTGTTTTTTTGATGAGCCCGATCCATCATCATTTTGAATTGTCAGGCTGGAATGAAACAAAGGTTGTCACGGTTTTTTGGCTGACAGGTGTATTTTTTAGCGTAATTGCTTTAACAATATTAATGGCGAGTTAAGCAGGAGGAATAAAAAATGAATTTTGTAAATAAAAAAGTAGTTGTCTTGGGTGTCGGCATCAGTGGTAATGCAGTTGCAAAACTGGCAAAACAATTAGGTGCTGTTGTTACTTTAAGTGATTCCAATGCTGAAATAGCAAAAAAATACGATTTAGATGAGCTACGAAAATGTGGGGTAACAATAGAACTTGGCCCACAAAGCGATTGTTTAATTTCAGGAATTGATTATCTTATTTTATCACCAGGGGTACCGATGGCAGTGCCATTAGTACAACAGGCAATTGCAAATGGTGTGGAAGTAATGAGTGAGGTTGAAGTTGCCTATCGTCTATGCAAGGTTCCTATGTATGCTGTTACAGGGACCAATGGGAAGACAACAACGACCACCTTACTTGGTGAATTCATGAAAAAACTTGGTACAGAAGTTGGTGTTGGTGGTAATATTGGTGTAGCCCTGTCAAGTGAAGTACATAGAGTCGGTGAAAAAGGTTGTGTAGTTGCAGAAATATCTAGTTATCAATTAGAGGCTTCTAGTCAATTTAACCCACATATTGTAGCAATTTTAAATGTTACACCCGATCATATCGCACGTCATGGATCTATTGATAACTATCAAAAAGTTAAAGAACAAATTTTTTCTCATCATACAAAAGATGATTATTTAATATTAAATTATGATGATGCGAGAGTAAAGAGTATGGCAGATCGCGCTAATAGTACTGTGATGTTCTTTAGTCGCTTACATGAGTTGGAGGAAGGTGCCTTTGTTAAAGATCAATGGTTAACTATTCAATGGCAAGGTCAAAGTCATAAAATTTGCACTGTCGATGATGTGAAAATCAAAGGCGGTCACAACATAGAAAATGCTTTAGCAGCAGCTGGAGTCGCTTTCTTAGCTGGCGTTAGCATTGAAGCAATGGCAGCGGTGTTGAAAAAATTTCCAGGTGTAGAACATAGAATTGAACCAGTAACTACAATAAATGGTGTCGGATTCTTTAATGATTCTAAAGCAACAAATCCAGAATCCTCAATTAAAGCGTTAGAAGCGTTTAATGGACATATTATTTTAATTGCTGGTGGTCACGATAAAAATACCGATTTAACAGAATTTATGCAGTTAATTAAAGTAAAAGTAGATGCACTTATTTTAATTGGTAATGCAGCAGCAAGGTTTAAAGAAGCAGCAATTGTAAATGGCATTACTAAGATTTATGAAACCGGGTATTCTATGGAAGAAGCAGTTTCATTAGCAAATAAAATAGCGAAAGCACCACAAGTCGTATTATTATCACCAGCTTGTGCTAGTTACGATATGTTTGATGGCTTCGAAGAACGCGGTAGAGTGTTCAAAGAGCTGGTATACAAATTGAAATAGGGGGTAATTCGCTTGGCTAGTAGACCTAGTTCGCCCGATTATATTATCTTTTATTCGGTATTGGCTTTATTAGGCTTAGGCATTGTTATGGTATATAGTGCAAGTGCGGTATCGGCAAATGTAAACTTCAATGATAGCTATTACTTTTTAAAAAGACAATTTATTTGGGCAGCACTTGGCTTGCTAGCAATGATTTTCACCATGAATATTGATTATCATGTGTGGCGAAAATTAGCAAAACCCATTATATTCATTACGATCTTATTATTGATCTTGGTTTTAATCCCTGGAATGGGCAAGGTAGTAAATGGTGCAAGGCGATGGCTGGGAAGCGGTTCGATTTATATTCAGCCATCGGAAATTGCGAAATTAAGCATGGTACTCTTTACTGCCTATAATTTATCAAACTATCAAAACAAAATTCAAAATTTTGTCAAAGGTGTGGTTCCGCAGCTTGGTATGTTAGCGGTTATTTTTGGACTTATTTTAAAAGAGCCTGACCTTGGCACCGCATTATCGATTGCTGGAACTGTTTTTGTATTACTGTTCATTGCTGGAGCGAGAATTTGGCATCTAACCTCTTTGACAGCAGTTGGGGTGGTCGGTATTGTAGTAGCAATACTTGCAGAGCCGTATCGTTTAAAGCGGTTGATTGCTTTTAACGATCCGTGGGCAGACCCTTTAGATACTGGGTATCATATCATTCAATCTCTTTATGCAATTGGTTCAGGCGGGCTTTTTGGTGTTGGGCTTGGTCGTAGTCGAGAAAAGTTTTTATATTTGCCAGAACCGCATACTGATTTTATCTTTTCTATTTTAGGAGAAGAACTTGGATTAATTGGAACAACAACGATTTTGGTGTTGTTTTTCTTGTTTGCTTGGCGAGGTTTTAAAATAGCGATGTCAGCAGCTGATGTTTATGGGAGTATATTAGCAGCAGGGATAACGACGATGATTTTGGTGCAAGCTTTGATGAATATTGCAGTGGTAACAGCCTCAATGCCTGTCACGGGGATTCCATTGCCTTTTTTAAGTTTTGGTGGATCGGCATTGATTTTTACAATGGCTGGTGTCGGCATTCTACTTAATATATCGAAAAGTGTAAATTCATAAGAAATGCGCGATATTCAAGTGTAAGGAGCGTTAGATAGTTAATGAGAATAATTGTATCGGGCGGGGGGACAGGTGGACACATCTACCCCGCTATTACTTTAATAAAAACAATACAAGCAATGACTACAAATTGCGAAGTTTTATATGTAGGTACGAAAATTGGTCTAGAAGCAGATATCATTCCTAAAGAGGGACTGGCTTTTAAAACAGTAGATATTCGTGGTTTTGAACGTAAGTTGAGCCTAGAAAATGTAAAGACGATCTTCAAGTCAGTACAGAGTATCTGGGAGTCTAGTAAGATCATTAAAGAGTTTAAACCGAATGTGGTGATTGGTACAGGTGGCTATGTTTGTGGTCCAATTCTGCTAGCTGCTAGCTTAATGGGGATTCCAACGATGATTCAAGAACAAAATGTAATTCCTGGGATTACAAATAAAATTTTAGCAAAGTTTGTAAATAAAATAGCAGTTGGTTATCAAGAGGCTGGTAAATACTTTTCGCAGGATAAAGTTGTTTTTACTGGCAATCCAATTCGGCAAGAAGTAATGACTGCTAAAAAAGAACTTGGTATTGCTGAATTTGGTCTTGATCCTAATAAACATACGATTTTAATATCAGGTGGTAGTCGTGGCGCGAGAACGATAAACAATGCCATGATTGATGTACATAAGCATTTTGCTAAAAATAGTAGTGTGCAACTATTGCATGTTACTGGTAAAAATGAGTATAATGACATAGTTGCTAAGCTGAAAAATCAAGGTATAGATGCACAAATTATGGGAAATATTATCATTAAGCCATATTTGTATGATATGCCAAAAGCGCTGGCAATTGCTGATTTAGCAATCTTTAGAGCTGGAGCGGTTGGTCTTGCTGAGCTCACGGCAAAAGGAATTCCTTCTATTTTAGTGCCATACCCTTATGCTGCAGAAAATCATCAGGAACATAATGCAATGGCAATGCAAAAAAGAGGAGCAGCAATGGTTATTCGTGATAGTGAATTATCATCGCAGTGCTTGATTGAAATGATTGAAGAATTACTAGGATCTAGTGCGAAATTAGAGACTATGGCAAAAGCGAGTTTGGCATTGGGAAAACCGAAAGCAGCAGAGGTAATTGCTCAGCTTGCAATAGAGCTAGCAAAAAAGTCTTAATGTTGTAACAGGTTGCATATTTTATGCATAAAATATAATACATATTGAAGTAGGTTTGTTGATGCGCGAAAGGGGAGAAACGTCGTTGCTAAATGGTATTAATAAAATTCATTTTGTCGGCATTGGTGGAGCTGGCATGAGCGCAATTGCGAAAATTTTAGTTGAAAAGGGTTTTCAGGTTTCAGGCTCGGATTTACATGATTCTGAGATTGTATCAAAACTAAAAACCTTAGGAGCCACCATTTATTATGGGCAAAAAAAAGAAAATGTTGCAGGGGTAGATGCAATTGTTGTTTCTACGGCAATTTCTGAAGAAAATCCTGAAGTAATTGCAGCGAAAGAAAATAACATAAAAATATTTCATCGTTCTGATATTGTGGCTACTTTGATGAACAAAGAAAAAGGGATTGCCGTCGCTGGGGCGCATGGCAAAACAACTACCACTTCCATGCTTGGGGTTATGCTGGATCATGCAGGGGTTGAACCTAGCATTATTATTGGTGGTGAAGTGGATTACTTAGGAAGTAACGCTAAACTTGGCAATGGTGAGTATTTAGTGGCCGAAGCAGATGAAAGTGATGGTTCCTTTTTAAAGTTATTACCTAAATTCGCCATTGTTACAAACATTGAAAATGATCATATGGATTTTTATGGTACCATGGAAAATATCTTAAAAACTTTTGAAAAGTTTTTAAATAATCTTCCTAAAGAAGATGGTTTGGCAGTGCTTTGTTTTAATAATACACATATTAAAAATATTGCGAAAACATTGGATCGTAAGTATGTTTCTTATGCAATTGATGTGGAAGCAGATTACATTGGTAAAAATATTACTACAAATGGTGCAGGGACATCGTTTGAAGTATATCATCATGGGGAAAATTTAGGGATGATTTCATTAAACGTTCCTGGAAAACATAATGTATTAAACGCATTAGCGGCGATTGTTGTTGGTCATCACATCGGGCTTTCTTTTACGGCTATGGCGGCAGCGTTTCGTGAGTTTAATGGTGCAAAGCGTCGTTTTCAGACAAAGGGTCGAGTAAATGATGTATGGGTAGTGGATGACTATGCACATCATCCAACAGAACTTAGTACGACGCTTGCGGCGGCAAGACAAACGAAGCCAAAGCGTTTGATTTGTGCATTTCAACCACATCGTTATTCTCGAACACAACTATTGCTTAAAGAATTTGGTGTTTGTTTCGACGAAGCGGATCTCCTAGTTCTAACTGATATTTATTCTGCTGGAGAAGCACCAATTGAAGGTGTTTCTGGAGAAACAATGAAGGCAGAAGTAGAAAATCACATGCATAAAGAAATTGTTTATATTGCAGAGAGAAAAGATATTGCTCCATATCTTAGTGAGGTTGTCCAAGAAGGAGACCTTGTCATGACAATGGGAGCTGGCGATATCTATTTAACAGGGGAAGAACTCGTTGCTTTATTAAACAAAAAATAGAAAGCGCATTTGGGGTGATTGTACTTTTCTAGGAGGTTAGGCGATGGATAAATTTATCGTCACAGGGGAAGTACAGCTAAAAGGTACTGTCAGAATCAGTGGAGCAAAAAATGCTGCTTTACCGATTATGGCAGCGACTACATTATGTTCAGGAACAAGTATTATTCACGATGTACCTGATTTGAGTGACATTAGAAATATGATCGCGATTTTAGAGCATCTAGGTGCGAAGGTTTCGTGGGAAGGGAAAGCTTTAATTATTGACAGTAGTGCCTTGAATAAAGCTTTCATTCCAGAGTTTTTAATGCGGGAGATGCGCGCTTCTATTTTTTTAATGGGCGCTCTCGTTGGGAGGTTTAAAGAAGTACGTCTATCGTATCCTGGGGGCTGCACCATTGGTCCGCGCCCAATTGATCTGCATATTAAAGCGTTGGAGAAATTAGGGGCACAGGTGAAAGAAAAGCATGGATTAATCATAGCAGAAGCCCCAAAATTATCTGGTGCTGAAATTGTCTTGGATTTCCCGAGCGTAGGTGCAACGGAGAATGCTATGATGTCTGCAGTTCTCGCAAATGGCAAAACGACAATTCGAAATGTAGCGCGTGAACCTGAAATTGTTGATTTAGAAACTTTTTTAAATAAAATGGGAGCGAAAATTTATGGTGCGGGGACAGATACCATTTTTATTGATGGCGTGCAAAATTTGCATGCAACAGAACATACTGTTATGCCAGATAGAATTGAAGCGGGGACTTTTATCCTAGCTGGTGCAATATCACATGGTGACGTTACCATTACCAATATTTCGTCAAATTATTTATTTTCATTACTGGATAAATTATCCAGTATTGGCTCTGTGCTCACCTTTGGGAATGACTTTATTCGTGTAAAAGCTAACCAATTGTATAATACAGATATTAAAACACTTCCATTTCCAGGTTTTCCTACAGATTTGCAAGCTCCTATGCTTTCGCTATTAACGATGGCGAGGGGAACCAGTATTGTAACAGAAACGATTTTTGAAAATCGTTTTCAACATGTAGATCAATTGATTCGAATGGGGGCAAAAATTCGGGTAGAGGGCCGCAGCGCAATTGTGCGTGGTGTTAATAAGTTAACAGGAACGATTGTAGAAGCACTTGATTTGAGAGCAGGCGCATCTTTGGTATTAGCGGCACTGGCGGCAGAAGGTACCTCTATTATCAAGCAGGTCAACCATATTGATCGTGGATATGAAATGATAGAACAAAAATTGCAAAACTTAGGTGCATATATTATTCGAGATATGGAATAGGGGAGGAAATATTGATGAAGGATAAGAAAATCGTAGTATTAATGGGCGGTCCTTCGGCTGAAAGAGAAGTTTCATTAAATACAGGAAATGCAATTCTTGATGCATTAGTAGAAAAAGGATATCAGGCAGTTGGGATTGAACTTGATCCACCTAAATTATTTGAACAGCTAAAAGCCAATAGTTGCGATGTAGTTTTTAATGCAATTCATGGTGAATTTGGTGAAGATGGGAAGTTGCAAGGTGCTTTAGAACTACTTGGTATTCCGTATACTGGATCTGGTGTGCTTGCCAGTGCAATGGCAATGGATAAAGCGGCATCAAAATATCTATTTATTGCGAGTGCTATTTCGACACCAAAGTCTAAAGTTTATACAAAAGTGGATTTGAAACGTGACGTGGTAAAAGAAATTATGGATGAATTTACGATTCCAGTCGTTGTAAAATCAGCAGCACAAGGTTCGAGTATTGGTGTTACAATTGTAGAAAAGCAGGAAGATTTGCCTGGGGCGATAAAAAATGCATTCGAATATAGTCCTAATATATTAGTAGAAGAATTTATAAAAGGGCGGGAGCTCACTGTTGCAGTGTGGGGCAATGAAAGTAAAGAGGCACTACCGATTATTGAAATTATTCCGCATTCTGGAAAATACGATTACAAATCAAAATATACAAAAGGTGCAACTGAGTATATAGTCCCGGCAGAATTAGATGATGCTACTGTGCAAAAAGTGCAAGCTGTTGCTTTACGTGCATTTGATGTTCTCGGTTGCAGTGGGATCGCACGCGTAGATATCATGCTTGACGAGAATGGTGTTCCTTATGTACTAGAAGTTAACTCTGTGCCTGGAATGACAGCAACGAGTTTGGTACCAAAAGCAGCAAAAGCAGCTGGAATTAGTTTTAATGATTTATGTGAAAAATTGTTGCTAATGGCTAAAGCTGAGTAAGCTTTTGCTAGAGAATTAGACAGCATTTCGATGCTGTCTAAATTTTTTTTATTAACACACAATTAACCATTTGATATTATGATTAGCTGGTGTATAATAAATAATGTTTTTAATTTTTAAAAAGGAATCGAGGTGATAAAATGAAAATGGCTGATCAACCTGATTCAATAGATAGCGATTCAGCAAAAAAGTCAAATTCAAAGCAATTATTTTTAAGTTTATTATTTATATTTATCGTATTAGTGACGGGGTTTTCTTTTATTACATCATCTGCTTTTTCAGTAGGCGACATAATAATTGATGGTAATAAATATTTAACCCCGGAAGAAATTTATCAAATTGCGGGTGTACCAGAAAAAATTAATATTTTTCGCTTAAATACAAAAGAAATTCAAACACGATTACTCAAAGATTTACGTATTTCAGAGGCAAATGTATTGCGTAACTTTCCGAGTACGATTACAATTAACGTAGTAGAACGTAAACCGATTGCCTACGTTGCGTGTGACTATGGCTTTGTTGAGGTAGATAAAACGGGATTGATTTTAGCTGCCTATAAAAGCGTTAAAAATATTAATGTTCCAATGATAACGGGAATTACTTTACATAACTTGTATGTTGGTGATAAAGTTGACAATATGGTTATGATAAATGTGTTAGAATATCTAGCATATTTAGATGAATCTTCTATTAATCAGATGTCGGAGGTAAATGCGACAACAGCGGATCAGCTTATTGCTTATACGAATAGTTCTGTGCAGGTAAAAATCGGAAATAATGAACGATTGGCAGAAAAAGCAAAATTGACGCAAGAATTTTTAGGTGAATTGAAAAAGACCAAACTGCCAATTGAGTATATCGATTTAAACTTTGCATCACCATTTATTAAATTCAAAAAGTAGGTTTTAAGGAGGCTCTAACATGCTGCCAATTAGACAAGGCCAGGCGGCAATTGCACTGGTATGTATTGTATTAGGTTTTATGCTTGCAGTGCAATTTCGGACAACACAAGATATTAAATCAACCGTACCTTTTCAAAGAATAGAAGATATATCACAAAGATTAGCGCAAACAGAAAAAGAACGTGATGTATTATTAGAAGAGGTACAATCTCTTAGAAAAAGTTCCAATAAAGAAGTATTATCTAAAGAAATCGAAAATGTAAAAATGGGCGCAGGTGTTACACCTCTTAAGGGACCAGGGGTTGTTATTACGATCGATGATAGTAAGAGACAATCAAAAACAGGGGAAAATCCTAATTTATATTTGATTCATGATGATGATATTTTAAAAGTAATCAATGAACTTTGGGCGGCTAGTGCAGAAGCGGTTTCTATCAATGAACAACGTTTAATTGCGAGTTCAGAAATCCGTTGTGCTGGACCTACCTTATCTGTGAATAATACGAGATATTCGCCACCTTATGAAATAACAGCAATTGGCGATCCTAAAAATTTGGAAAATGCGTTGAAAATGCGCGGTGGTGTAGTTGAAACTTTACAATTTTGGGGCATTCAAGTAAGTATTAAAAAGTTAGATGAAGTAAATGTACCTGGCTATAAAGGCACATTTAGATTTGAATATGCGCATCCTGTGAAGGAGGGCGAATAAGTATGATGTTACCTATTTTGGGCCTTATTGTTGGTTTAATCATTGGTAGTTTATCTCCAATTAGTATTCCACAAGAATATGCAAAGCTATTTTCAGTGGCTCTATTAGCTGCACTCGATACTGTATTTGGTGGACTTAGAGCAAATGCCGAAGAAAAATTTGACACGACCGTCTTTATTACAGGTTTTTTTACGAATGCATTACTTGCAGCGGTGCTTGTATATATCGGCGATCGATTAGGCATTGATTTGTATTATGTTGCGATGCTCGCCTTTGGACTTCGTATATTCCAAAATTTAGCAATCATTAGACGTTATTTCTTGAAAAAATGAATTTTTGTAAAGCTCAGATAGAGAAAATCCTTTATCTGAGTTTTGCTAAAATTTTTATATGAAATTTATTTTTTTTATGAAAATTTTATATGAAAATTTTTATAAAAAAAGGAAATTTTTTAAACTTATTGAAATCTTTATTATACATCTTATATCATATGTATAATCTTTGTGAGGTTGTTATGGATACACAAAAAATTTTAGTGGTTGATGTTGGTACTTTTCAAGTAAAAGCATATTGGGCTGACGTAAAAAAAGGACACATTCAAATTGAGCGTGAAGGGGTAGTATCTTCAGTAGGATTCAAAAAAGGTGAAATTCAAGATGTTAAAGCATTGGGAAATGCAATCAAGCAAGCGATAAGTTGTACAGAGGTAACAGGAAATGATACAATAGATCATGTTATTATCGGAATTAGTGGGATGCAATTGACTTCGCAGTTTGCTTTGGGGAGTATTACTTTACCTAATAGTCATGTTGGTAAAAGCGATATTGGGCATGTGAACAATGCGGCAATTTTAATGGCAACAGCTGAAGATGTCGAAGTCTTACATGTCATTCCTAAAAATTATCGCTTGGATGGCTGTATTTGCCCTAACGTTCCATTAGGGAAAAGCGGAACTATATTAGAATGTGAATGTTCACTCATTACGGTTTCAAAAGCAATGTTAGATCAGTTAATGGAAGCGTTGAAGTTTGCGGAAATAAAAGCGGATTTTTTTGTTGCTAGTATTTTTAGTATTCATGAAATGATATCCCAGTATTTAAAGCAGGCATCCTATTTGCTTGTTAATGTTGGTGCTGGAAATATGGATGTTATCATATATGAAGATCATAAGTTTGTTAAATTATATTCCTTACCAATTGGCGGTGAATATATCACTCATGATATTATGAAGGGAATTGACCTTGACTTTGACCATGCAGAAAAATTAAAACGTTATTTTAGTAAATTAGATGCTGATTTAAAAGGAAAAAATATAATTTTAGACTGTAGTGATGAAAATGTTGAAGATAAGAATGTACAATATGACTTCTTATATGATATTATTGACAGCAGGGTTAATGAAATAATCAATATTGCTTATGATACAATTAGTTTAGAGTTAATTGATCGTAATATTGAGAATATTTACTTTACAGGTGGCTGTTCATTACTTTATAATTTTAGTCATAGTTTAGCGCTTAAATTTGCTATGCAGGTGAATCCGCTTGCCATAGAAGAATTAGCTGATGTATACTTAGACCCAAAAGATATTACTGGCTATGGTTTGCTAAATTATGCAGGAGAAAACTTAATGGGTGAAGAACTTATAGTAGAGTTAGACGAAAAGAAAACATATCAATCAATTTTTAGTAAATTAAAAAAGGTATTGAAATTATAATATTTGATTTTGTGGGGGGAACATAGAGTGCTTGAATTAGACATGGATCTTGATCAATTTGCAAAAATAAAAGTTATCGGTGTCGGTGGCGGTGGTAATAATGCCGTAAATAGAATGATTTCTTCTGGATTACAAGGGGTTGAATTTATCTCTGTAAATACAGATGCACAAGCTTTAATTCATGCTATGGCACCAAAGCGTATTCAAATTGGCGAAAAGTTGACCAGAGGCCTGGGTGCAGGTGCTAGACCTGAAATTGGGGAGCAAGCAGCCCAAGAAAGTCGTGAAGAGATTCTAGAAGCATTAAAAGGCGCTGATATGGTATTCGTCACTGCTGGTATGGGTGGAGGAACTGGTACTGGAGCGGCTCCAGTGGTTGCTGAATGTGCAAGAGAAATTGGTGCACTGACGGTTGGCGTAGTCACTAGACCGTTTTCATTTGAAGGACGTAAACGTCAAAAACAAGCAGAAAATGGTACCGCAAAATTAAAAGAAAAGGTAGATACACTAATTACGATTCCAAATGATCGCTTATTACAAGTTGTGGATAAAAAAACCTCAATGATGGATGCATTTCGCATTGCAGATGATGTACTTAGACAAGGGGTACAAGGGATTTCGGATTTAATTGCAGTGCCAGGTCTTATTAACTTAGATTTTGCGGATGTGAAATCAATTATGAGCGATACTGGTTCGGCTCTTATGGGAATTGGTATTGGTACTGGGGATAATGCTGCTGTGACAGCAGCAGAAGCAGCAATCAATAGTCCTCTTCTTGAAACTTCGATTCAAGGTGCAAGAGGCGTTCTACTTAATATTACTGGTGGGTCTAATTTAAGCTTATTTGAAGTGAATGAAGCATCACAAATTATTGCGGAAGCCGCTGATGAAGAAGCAAATATTATCTTTGGTTCTGTAATTGATGAAAGTTTGAATGATGAAGTTCACGTTACGGTTATCGCAACTGGTTTTGATGATCGTCCAGCAAAAGTTGCAGGAACGACAGCCAATGAAAATGTTGGGGCGGTTACGCCAGAAACAGAAGAACCTACGAAACTCGGTGTGTTTAAAATGCCAGATTTAGATATTCCAACTTGGATGCGTAATAAATAACTAAGTAATAAAGCTGACCGTTTATTATTTTATGAGCGGTCAGCTTTATTTAAATATATTGTTAAAAAGTTTAATTATGATTATAATAACAATAAATAATTTTTTTATTTATTGTGTTCTAGTTACCGTATGTATTGATTTTCATGATAATGAAAGCAGAGAGATTGCTTTCTATTTTCGATGATTATGATAATTTATGTTGCATAGTTGCCCAATTAAAGGTATAGTAAGATTTGTTATTTTATTCTGGAGGCATAGTTATGCGTCGTTATACACCTTTATTTTTGATTAGTTTTATTTTATTAGTACTTGTTTTAGCAGGAAATACCTATTTAGCGGGATACGCGGATAATAAGATTAGTAATAACAAAAAAAGTATTACTGTCTATACTACTCTGCCTGTAGAGCATGTTGCGGTTTTGGCAGAAGCTTATGAAACGACTCACAATGTTAAAATTAATTTTGTACCAGTAACTGAGAAAGAGCTAATAAAAAAGGTTACTGTTGATGCAAATAATTCGATAGATCATGCAGATGCAATTCTAGCGAACAAAGAGGTACTTGTGCAAATTGCACAAACAAAGGTGTTTTCCAATTATTCATCAGAGCAAACAGATATTGTTTCGAAAAAATTTAAGGACGAACATGGAGCTTGGGTTGGTGTTTGGTACGATCCAATTGTTATTTGTGCAAATAAGGATTATTTAAAAACATTGCCAAAGATTCCAACAAGTTGGAACGAAATCGCAAAGATGAATGGTGTAAGAATTGGCATTACAGATTTTTTAGCCGCTGATGCATCGGCTAATTTGTTATATACATTAGTAGCTGAATATGATGAAGAAAAAGCTTTTGCATTATTAGGGCAATTACAGCCAAAAGTCGTGCAATATGCGAAATTTTTAGCAACACCGGTGCGGATGGCTGGTATGGGAGAAGTAGACCTTGCAATTGCAGTACAAAGTGAGACGATCCGTTATATCAATGATAGTTTTCCGATTAGTATTATTTATCCTTCAGAGGGTACTTCATATATGTTAACAGGGGTAGGAATCGTAAAAGGAACAAAAAATAGAATTGAAGTAGAGCAATTTATCAATTGGTTAGTGCAAGATGATGTACAACTTTCTTTGCAGAAAAATAAATTTTTCTTTGTACCAACCAATCAAGAAACAATTGCTTATAAAGTTTTTACTGGTAAAAACTTAAAACTATTTGAAAATTATTCTGATTTAAATGCAGAACAAAAGCATGCTGTGCTTGATAGATGGGTAAAAAACGTTCGTTTAAAAGAGTAAATTAAGTATGGAGGTAAAAAATGCTAAAAGCTGGTTTTATTAGTTTGGGTTGTGCGAAAAATTTAGTTGATACAGAAGTTATGTTAGGCGCTTTAGCCGATCATAAAATTGAACTTACATCAAATCCAAGCGAAGCGGATATTCTAATCGTAAACACTTGCAGTTTTATTAAATCTGCAAAAGAAGAATCGATTACGACTGTTTTGAATATGGCAGAGTACAAGGAAGGTAAATGTCGTTCACTTATTATTGCTGGATGTCTTGGTGAGCGTTATAAGCAAGAGCTGTTAGATGAAATTCCTGAAGTAGATGCGATTGTTGGTACGGGGGCTTGGCATCGGATCGTAGAAGCTGTAGAGGAAACGCTAAAAGGCAATCGTGTTGTGATTGACGGGCCAATTGATACAATTTATGATGATAAGATGACACGGATCACGACAACGCCAGAATATAGCGCTTATATCAAAGTAGCAGAAGGCTGTAATAATCGCTGTTCTTATTGTGTTATTCCAATGGTGCGTGGCAATTATCGTAGTAGAACTATTGAATCTATTGTCGCAGAAGCAATTCGCTTAACCAACAATGGAGTTAAAGAAATCAATTTGATTGCACAGGATACGACTAATTACGGCAGTGATTTATATGGTAAAAGTAGACTTACTGATTTATTGAAAGAATTGGTTAAAATTAACAAATTGAAGTGGGTTCGTATTTTATATTGCTATCCTAAATATTTTACCGATGAATTAATTGATCTTATGGCAAGTGAACCTAAAATTTGTAAATATGTTGATTTACCATTACAGCATGCCAGCAATGATGTTTTAAAAGCAATGGCACGCCTAGATACAAGGGAAAGCGTGACAGAGCTTCTTACAAAAATTAGGAATAGAATTCCGAACGTAACCATACGTACTTCTTTTATCGTTGGTTTTCCGGGTGAAACCGATGAAGCGTATCAATCGCTTCGTCAATTTGTACAAGAACAACGTTTTGATAAAGTTGGTGTATTTACATATTCTCATGAAGAAGACACACCAGCGTATGATATGTCAAACCAGATTTCAGATGAAATAAAGCAAGAACGCTATCATGATTTGATGTCTCTGCAATGCAAAATTTCAGAAGAGTTAAATCAAGATGTAGAAGGTAGAGTTTTGGAAGTTTTGATTGAAGGCCGTGATACAGAACAAGAGCAAGTTTCTTATGGGCGTTCTTATCGTGAAGCCCCTGAAATCGATGGGCAGGTGTATGTTGAAAATGATTCAGACAGTAAAGCCGGCGATCTAGTGAAAGTTAGGATTATTCAAGGTTTTACTTATGATATATTAGGCGAAAAAATAACTGAATAATAAGCTAAATGGTGAAATTTTTCAATCAACGTGTGATTCAATGTAGAATTAAGTGTACGAATATAGGAAAATAGTGGGGTGGAGTACCTGCTATTTTTTGTTTACCGAGTTAAATTTAATTAATGCATTTTGTGCGACGATAGGGCTTATGAAAAGTAGAGAGGAGAAAGAAAAATGATTGTTGAAATTGTAACAACTGGGACAGAACTATTATTAGGACAAATCGTAAATACCAATTCTGCTTATTTAGCAGAAGAATTAAATAAATTGGGCTTTGATGTGTTGTATCAAACAACGATTGGTGACAATCGTCAGCGTATGACAGAGATATTAAAGCTTGCATTGAGTCGTGCTGATATTGTGATCACTTCCGGGGGGCTTGGACCAACGCAAGGTGATATTACAAAATTGGTTACAGCTAGCTTATTTGACCTTGAAATGAAGCTACATCAGCCGAGTTTAGATAATATCAAACAAAGGTTTACCTTCCGAGGCATTGAAATGACGGATAATAATATCCGTCAAGCTATGATTCCAGAAGGTGCAATTGTATTAGATAATGCGTGTGGAACCGCACCAGGGATTGTGATAGAACATGAGGGTAAAATAATTATTAATTTACCTGGGCCGCCACATGAATTAAAAGATATGTTTAGGTTAAAAATAGTACCGTATTTATCTAAAAAATATGGCTCAGAAAGCGTCATTGTATCAAGGGTTTTAAATACCTTTGGTATTGGTGAATCCTTATTGGAAGAAAAAATAAAAGATTTGATTTTAAATCAAGGGAATCCAACTTTGGCACTTCTTGCGAGACTAGGCGAAGTCATTGTTCGTATTACTGCAAAAGCTGATACTAAGGAAGAAGCTCTTGCGCTGATCAGTAAAGTTGAAACGGAAATACGTAATCGCGTAGGTGAATTTATTTTCACTATCGATGATGGCGATATGGAAGAAGTTGTTGGTCAGTTACTTACGGATAAGAATTTAACGATTGCGTGTGCTGAATCTTGTACTGGTGGCTTAATTACTAGCCGTTTAACCGATGTAGCAGGCAGCTCAAGCTATGTGTATGGGTCCGTAGTATCTTATACGGATGAAGTGAAAAAAGATGAACTAAACGTACCAGAGGACGTTTTAACGGCAAAAGGTGCAGTGAGTGAAGAAGTCGCTATTGCGATGGCAGAAAGTATTGCTAAGAAGTTCCATACAGATATTGGTATAGGTGTTACTGGCATTGCGGGCCCAGGGGGCGGAAGCGAAGAAAAACCAGTAGGTCTAGTTTATATTGCAATTGCAGGGAAGCTTGGAACTAAAGTATATAAAAACAATTTTAGTGGTAAACGTAAATATATCAAGTATCGTACATCGCAAACAGCGTTAGATCTTGTAAGACGTTATACACAAGAACTTTAATTTTTAGGAGGATATATAATTTGAAAAAAGATATAACTACATTTGGTGAAATTGAATTAAGCAAAAAGGTATTACAAGCAGTAAGTGACATGGGATTTGAAGAACCATCGCCAATTCAAAGTCAAACGATTCCATTGGTATTAGAAGGCCATGACGTAGTAGGTCAAGCGCAAACTGGTACTGGTAAAACAGCTGCTTTTGGTATTCCTACGATTGAAAAAATAGTGGATGGCAGCCGTCATATTCAAGCCTTGGTACTTACACCAACACGCGAGCTTGCAATTCAAATTGCTGAAGAATTTAACAAAATAGGTAAATATAAACGCGTAAAAACATTACCTATCTATGGTGGGCAATCGATTGACCGTCAAATTCGTTCTTTAAAATTTGGTGTTCAGATCGTTGTTGGAACACCAGGTCGTTTGTTAGATCATGTTCGTCGCAACACAATTAAATTAGAAAACGTACAAACATTAATTCTTGATGAAGCTGATGAAATGTTAGATATGGGTTTTGTGGATGATATCGAAGCTATTTTGGAGCAATTATCTAGCGAAGATCGTCAAACTTTATTATTCTCAGCAACGATGCCAGGTCCAATTGCAAAAATTGCTGGTAAATATATGAATAATCCTAAAACGATAACAATTAGTCGTGAGAATTTAACAGTTCCATTAATTGATCAAATTTACTATGAAACACGTGAAAAATTAGAAGGTTTATGTCGTGTATTAGACGTAGAAGAAACAGGTAAAATCATTGTTTTCTGCCGTACCAAAAAAGGCGTAGACGATCTTGTTGCTTCACTACAAGCGCGTGGTTACATGTCTGATGGTCTTCATGGTGATTTAAGTCAATCACAACGTGATCGTGTTATGAAAAAATTCCGTGAAGGTAAATTGGAAATTTTAGTTGCAACAGATGTTGCTGCACGTGGTATTGATATTGACGATATTACTCACGTAGTCAACTACGATATTCCACAAGATCATGAATCCTATGTACACAGAATTGGCCGTACCGGTCGTGCTGGTAAAAAAGGTGTAGCAATGACCTTTATCGATCCACGTGAATACCGCCAATTGAAATTAATTGAACGTTTAGCAAAAACGAAAATTGTTCGTAAACAATTACCATCGTCTGCTGACATTTTAGAGCGTCAACGTGAATTAATTAAAGAACGTTTATTAAAAACTTTAGAAAATAATAAATTTGCTGATTATCATACAATCGTTTCTGATTTAGGTGCAGATTATGATGTCGTAGATATTGCTGCAGCAGCACTTAAATTATCAGTAGAAGGTTTCAAAGAAAAAGAAGAAGAAGTTTCTACGATTTCTTCCAAAATGGAAAACACAGGTGGATCACCAGGCATGGTTCGTTTATTTATGAACATTGGCCGCAGTCAAAAAATTCGTCCAGAAGATATCGTTCGTGCATTTGCAGCTGAAGCAGATATTCCTGGTAATATCATTGGTGTAATCAATATTTATGATCGCTTTACTTTCGTCGAAGTTCCTGAAGATGTAGCGGAACGTGTATTATCTGTAATGCATAAAAACACAGTGAAAGGTTATAAAATCAACGTAGAACCAGCCAAAAGTCGTTAATCGACGGAAATAAACTTTTAATATTAAATAGGATTATTACAAATTTATTTTTGTAATAATCCTATTTGTGTATAGTGAATAAAAGGTTTTTGGATAATACTGTCGAATGCAAATCAAAAGAAGTATTGACTTTACGAACAAATGTTTGTACAATAATAAAAGATAGCGGAAGGAGCGGATTATATGGGGATTGATAAAGTAAAAGCTTTGGAAAATGCGATGAAACAAATAGAAAAAGATTTTGGTAAAGGTTCGATCATGAAATTGGGAGAAGCCTCTGCGAAAATGAATATAGAGGTAATTCCTACAGGAACATTACCGTTAGATATTGCTTTAGGCGTTGGTGGTCTGCCACGTGGACGTATTGTTGAAATTTACGGACCAGAGTCTTCGGGGAAAACAACAATTGCCTTGCACGTGATTGCGGAAGCACAAAAATTAGGTGGTATTGCGGCTTTTATTGATGCTGAGCATGCTTTAGATCCTGTATATGCTAAAAAACTTGGCGTTGATATTGATAACTTACTTATTTCACAACCAGATAATGGTGAACAGGCACTAGAAATTGCCGATGCATTGGTGCGGAGTGGTGCAATTGATGTTGTTGTTATCGACTCAGTTGCTGCGCTGGTACCAAAAGCAGAAATCGAAGGTGAAATGGGAGACTCTCATGTTGGCTTGCAAGCTCGCTTGATGTCACAAGCGATGCGTAAATTAACAGGCGTCATCAGTAAATCACGTACGACAGCAGTTTTTATTAATCAGATCCGTGAAAAAGTTGGTGTTATGTTTGGTAGCCCAGAGACGACAACAGGTGGACGCGCGCTCAAATTTTATGCTACCGTTCGTTTGGATGTTCGTAAAATTGATATATTAAAACAAGGCAATGAAATGGTTGGGAATAGAACAAGAATTAAAGTCGTTAAAAATAAAATTGCTCCACCATTTAAGCAGGCTGAGTTTGATATTATGTATGGACACGGTGTATCTCATGAAGGTTGTATCGTAGATATTGGAACAGAAATGGATATCATTGAAAAAAGTGGTGCTTGGTATTCTTACGCTGGTACTCGTTTAGGGCAAGGCAGAGAAAATGTAAAAGAATTTTTACGCGACAATAAAATTATAACAGTTGAGATTGAAAGTAAAATTAGGGAAAAATTAATTGTAACGACACCTGTTGTTGCTGAGGAAAATATAACGGATGCTAAAACAGTCGACGAATAAAAAAACAGCCTTAGTGTCTGCAGTGGATTTTTTAGCTGTTCGTTCGTACGGAGTGGAAGAGCTGAAAATGAAATTGCAACGCAAGGGTTATAGTTATGAAGAAATAAATGATGCTGTTGAACTATTAACAAAGCGTGGCTATCTTAATGATGTCACGCTTTGTAATTCGTTATTTAAAGAGTATTGTCGTGCCCAAAAGTATAGTTTTAATTCTATCTTACAAAAATTGATGCAGAAGGGCTTCTCTCGTAGCATCGTGGAGTCGTATAAGAATCAAATGGACGATGAAGTTGAATTTAGGGTAGCCCAAAAGATTCTTTTACAAAAATATAAATCGCCAGAATCTGTCGATGCAAAATTGATGATGAAGTATTTATATGGGAAAGGTTTTACTAGTACCGTCATTGAAAAAGCTGTGTCACAATATAATAATTTTGAAGAAAGTTATTGACGCTTTGTAATGCAAAAATTGATAAAAAAATGTTCTGATCTTGTACTTTTTTAATATACACACCGCCTCGCTTGACACTACTTTCAAAAACCTTTAAAATGGAATTTGTACAGTTATGCCAAAATGATTTTATGGTATTTTATTGCTTAGAAAAGCACTATCAATTGTAAAAGGGAAGCAATTGATAAATGAGGGTTAAAAAATAGATTGTAAGCATCTATTTTATGGGACTAATAAATTTATTAAGAGGGGGTGTGAGAATTATCGTTGAGATATTATTGTCTGTAATACTTGCGGTAGTTATTGGTGCAGGTATTGGTTATTGGACGAGAAAAAAGACAGCCGAAACACAAATCGGTTCAGCGGAGGATGTAGCAAAGAAAATTGTTGCGGAAGCGGAACAAAAAGGCGAGGCTAAGAAAAAAGAAGCGTTACTAGAAGCGAAAGAAGATATTCACAAGTTACGCTTAGAGTTAGATAAAGAGACTAAAGAGCGTCGTAATGATTTACAACGTCTAGAACGAAGATTAGTTCAAAAAGAAGAAAACCTTGATAGAAAAATCGATTCCCTTGAGAAAAAAGAAGAATTGCTTTCTAGTAAAGAAACTGAAGTTGATAAGTGTCAAGAGAAAGTTAATGAATTGCACGAGAAACAACTATCTGAACTTGAAAGAATATCTAGTTTAAATTCCGAAGAAGCGCGTACGATGTTACTTGCCAATGTGGAAGAAGAAATAAAACATGAAACAGCAATGATGATAAAAGAGTTAGAGCAACAAGCGAAAGAAGAAGCTGACAAACGTGCTCGTAATATCATTTCTTTAGCAATTCAACGTTGTGCAGCAGATCATGTTGCTGAAACAACCGTATCCGTTGTTGCTTTGCCTAACGATGAAATGAAAGGTAGAATTATCGGTCGCGAAGGTCGTAATATTCGTACTTTAGAAACTCTTACTGGGATTGATTTGATTATTGATGACACTCCAGAAGCTGTAATATTATCAGGCTTTGATCCTGTACGCCGTGAAGTGGCAAGAATTGCTTTAGAAAAATTAATTACGGATGGTCGTATTCATCCAGCACGTATCGAAGAAATGGTTGAAAAAGCGCAAAAAGAAGTGGAACAACGGATTAAAGAAGCTGGCGAGCAAGCGACCTTCGAAACCGGCGTTCATGGATTACATCCAGAAGTGATCAGATTATTAGGACGATTGAAATATAGAACCAGTTATGGCCAAAATGTTTTAAAACATTCTATTGAAGTTTCTCATTTAGCAGGTGTTATGGCAGCCGAACTTGGTGTCGATGTTATGCTTGCGAAACGTGGTGGTTTACTGCATGATCTTGGTAAAGCAGTCGATCATGAAGTAGAAGGCCCTCATGTAACGATTGGTGCTGATTTAGCGAAAAAATATCGTGAATCTGCTGAGGTTATCAATTGTATTGGAGCCCATCATGGGGATGAAGAGTTTAAAACAGTACAAGCGGTGCTGGTAGCAGCAGCCGATGCTGTATCTGCAGCGCGACCTGGTGCTCGTCGTGAAAGTCTTGAAAGCTATTTGAAACGTTTAACTCGCTTAGAAGAGATTGCAGAATCCTTTGAAGGTGTAGATAGATCGTTTGCTATTCAAGCAGGTCGTGAAATTCGTATTATGGTAAAACCAGATAAAATTGATGATGTTACGTCTGTCGGCTTAGCTCGTGATATTGTCAAGAGAATCGAAAGTGAACTTGAATATCCAGGACAAATTCGTGTAACAGTAATACGCGAAACGCGTGCAGTTGATTACGCAAAATAATTTAGCAAAATTAACGACCTTGTAGAATACAAGGTCGTTTTTGATATTTTTATATGAAGTATTGAAAGGAATTAAACTAGATATATCGAATAGGAATATTATATTAGAATTATATTTTTAGTATTTTT
>Ga0316600_10000239_pt1 | contig 30514 bp, 24 predicted proteins | sample OWC_soil_day5_CT_FD_207652 | JGI IMG/M metagenome (GOLD analysis project Ga0316600, IMG submission 207652) | Wetland soil microbial communities from Old Woman Creek delta, Ohio, United States - OWC_soil_day5_CT | ecosystem: Environmental > Terrestrial > Soil > Wetlands | place: USA: Ohio... | reverse complement strand
TGTGATTTTGTTTTTTCGAGTATACCCTGGTAAAAGAGATTCAGTCTTTCCTGTCTCTCAGCTAACGTTTTTTGTTTTGTAAACAGCCATCCAACCTTAAATTCGCTCTGACACGATTCAAGATAGCCTTGGGCAAGCGCCCTAGTTTCAAACGGCATCAAATAGGCATTTGCCATGATTTTATTGACCTCGGAATCAAATTCGCTTTCTGCCTTTTCGGGCCCCTCGCTTAAAGCGTTTTTCTCTTCACTCAGCCTGTTGTAGTTATCTGTTAACTCTTCCTGCTCCGTAGCAGATAATTCATTTAAGATATCCCTGAACGGCTCTAGCTCCAGTTCATTCTTTTTCTTTGTTACATCCAAATGGTCTTTGATGATTTTTTGCAGAGAATGAAAAATAGATTGAAGGAGTAAGCTATCTTTCTCCTGTAACCGCTCCGCCAAAAAAGCCTGCAACTCTAGAAATTGATTATATTCATGGTCATCTTTTTTTAAAGAGGTATAAAAAATAGCAGCCGGTTTTACTCCCCATGATGAGAATGATTCAACCACACTTGCTTTAAATTCCGAAAAGGAAAGTTCCTGATTGGAATGCTTATCAACTTGATTAATAACAAGATAAACCTCTTTGCCGGCTTCTGTTAGCTCTTTTGTAAACATAAAATTCAATTCGGATTGAACATGATTATAATCCATTACATAAAAAATCAAATCAGCAAGGTGAATGGCAGATTCAGTGGCAATACGATGCGCGTCATCTGCAGAATCAATACCGGGAGTATCCATAATAACGGTTTGACTTGGCAGCGGGGAATCAGAATGGCTAATCTCAATTGCCTGAATTTGATCCCCATCTTTGCAATAGTTTTTTACCATTTTATAATCATAGGGAGCGAGATATAAACGAGGTTTTTCGTTTTTAAAAAATACCTTTACATACTCTTCTCCCGCTTTGACTTTTACAAGATTGGCACTGGTTGGAATTGGGCTTGACGGCAGTAAATTTTCCCCCACCAAGCGATTAATTATCGTTGATTTTCCTGCAGAAAAATGTCCACAAAATGCAATAGCAAATTCCTCATTTGCTAATTTACCCGCTAATTGCTTAACTTTGACCGCATTTTCTTGATCATTGTGTTCTACTAAATATTCATAAGCAGCTAAAAGCTTCCCCTTTAATGATCGAATTGTCAGTTGACGATTCGCAGTTTGAATCATAAACAATTTCCCCTTATAACAAACTCTGTAATTCGTTTATTTTACACTATATAGTGACGTATAGGCAACGTTATGTTCTCCACTACGCGCAGTGTCCTACATTAATTATAAAAGTCAAGATCAAGAAACCCGCGAAATTCGCGGGTTTCTTGATGATATACAATGTAAAATTTTCATAGAAAATGTTACTTTGATGTACATGCCACCAATGGCATGTACATCAAAGTAATATGGAGTAAATCCATCTTTAAACAGCGTATATTGAATATTGTTACCGTCTTCAATCATTTTTCTAACATTAGTTTCTGCTTCCGCTTGACCTGCGCGTGCATTCCATATTGCCCTACTGATTTTCGCTCCTGCTGCCTCCAGGTTGGGCATAGCAGCATTCATGTCAGAAGAAGCTTTTTGATCTCCTTCTGAAACAAGTATCCACATATACCGGCACAATGAAAAACATCAAGATGCAATTCGGCAAAAATCCATGCAGATTGTAATTATGTCCATTCCAATATACGTTGCGTTTTGATATACTGACTGTTATGTTAAGCGTTGAAACCGTATTTCAATATTGAGTTAGTATTAGAGCGGGTTAGTCATCGGATTAAACAAAACGGAGGAAATTACAATGAAAAAGCTTATAGGGCTGATTGTCTCTCTATCCCTATTGGCGGGCGTACTGGCCGGATGCGCCGGGACACCTGCGGACAATAGCGTAACAACTACACCGGAAGCTATCGGTAAAGCCAATGCAGAAAAATCGGCCTGGCCGCGAACAATAAAAGATGCTTTAGGCAAACAGATAATCCTGGAGAAAAAACCCGAAAGTGTTGCGATCCTTGATTTTGGTTTTATGGAAAGTATGTTTGCGTTGGAGACTCCACCCATTGCGTCTACTTATGCCAAACGGTCATTAAAAGGTTTTGGAACCTTACAGCCGTACGCCGCGAATGAACAAATTGAGGAATTGGGAGAAAGCAAGGCGCCAAATCTTGAAAAACTTGTGGAACTGAAGCCCGACCTTATTCTATATACAGCTGAGCCAGGGCACCTGGATATGAAGTTATACGAGAGAGCTTCACATATCGCCCCCGTGGTGACGTTCAACAGCCCCGATTGGAAGAAACAGTTAAAGGATTTTTCCGAATGCCTCGGTGAAGAAAAAAAGGCGGAGGCATACATTTCGGATATCGAAGCGCTGATTGCTGAATCCAGGAGAAAGCTTTCCGGGTATAGCGATAAAACCGTGGCGTTACTATTTGAGAGCAGCGGCAGTAAAGGCAACTTTGTCATTAGAGGCTCTGAGGAAAGTCCTGTGTGGTTCAACAAAGAAAATGGCCTTGGGCTGACGCCTCCGGGCGGTTATCCCGAGAAGGGGGAAGCGATTTCTTTGGAGGGTTTAGCGGCGATGAACCCGGATTATATCTTCCTATTCGGTTCATTGGGGTCGGAAGCGAATGGATACGAACAAAGTTATCTATCTGAAGAAACACAGGCTTCTTCCGTATGGCAGTCGTTAACCGCCGTAAAAAGCGGGCATGTTTATCACCTTGACGCGGCGGTCCGGGCAGATGGCCCCCTGAGTATCAAGCTTGGAATTGAAACCATCGTCAAGAGCATGACCAAGTAAAGACACCCTTGCCTACTTTAAGCCGGGCACAACTTTTAGCCAAAGCCTGCGCTCCGGCTTTTTACTGTTCCAGCAATAATAAGCCAATGTTCCAGCACGTGAGTACTTGATATGGAGGAGATACATAATCAATGGATCAATCAAATGCCCCGGCAAAGCCGGTCCAATTAAATCAAATAAAAAAGGGAAGCCGCGCATGGGCGGCATGGCTGATCATTGCCGGCGGCACAGGGCTTCTGGCGGTGCTTCTGGCGTTTTCCATTACCAGGGGAGCGGCGGAAATCCCGCTGTCCTCGGTATGGAATGCCTTGTTTCACTTTAACGCGAAAGATACACAGCACCTGATCGTGGTGGATCTGCGCCTACCCCGCGTGTTGGCCAGCGCACTGGTGGGCGCGGCCTTTGCGGTGGCAGGGGCTGTTATGCAAGGTGTGACCCGCAATCCTATGGCGGATTCCGGATTGATGGGTTTAAACGCCGGGGCAAGTTTTGCTCTCTCCATCTGCTTTGCATTTTTCCCCGGACTGTCCTACATGCGGCTCATCCTGTTTTCCTTTATGGGAGCGACAATAGGCGCGGGGCTTACGTATGGCATCGCGTCCCTGCGGCGCGGCGGGGCGACACCCATGAGACTGGTGCTCTCGGGCGCTGCGGTCAGCGCGCTGCTGGCTGCGCTCAGCCAGGGCATCGCCTTGTATTTTAATGTGGCGCAAAACATCATGTTTTGGACGGCGGGCGGCGTGGCCGGTTCCAACTGGGAACAAATCAGGATTATGACCCCGTGGCTTACATGCGCGATCCTGGGTGCAATCGCCCTTTCCCGTTCCATTTCCATCATGAGCCTGGGAAAAGATGTGGCAAAGGGATTGGGGCTGAATACCATACTTGTCAATTTTCTTTGCGCCGCCGTCGTGCTGATGCTGGCCGGCGCTTCCGTAACGGTGGTCGGCGCGGTGGGTTTTGTGGGGCTGATAGTGCCGCACCTTTCGCGGTTCCTGGTGGGCATGGATTATCGCTTCATTATTCCTTCTTCAGCAGTGACGGGAAGCCTTTTGGTAGTATTGGCGGATTTGGGTGCAAGGACGCTCAACCCGCCCTTTGAAACACCAATCGGTGCGCTTATCGCCCTGATTGGCGTTCCCTTCTTTCTGTACCTGGCCGGCAAGGAAAGGAGGGCGCTGTGATGAATGCACAGCAGGAGAAAAACCAAGCATATAAGAGAAAAATTGCGATCAGAAATACCAATATTGTACTCGCTTTTTCGGTACTGCTCATATTGTCGTTCATCATCAGCATGAACACCGGCTATTCGAAGCTCTCGCCCTTGGATATGCTGCACACGCTGTTCGGCGGTGGCAGTGACAGAGAGAACCTGATCCTGTTCGGCTTCCGGCTGCCCCGCATTGTGATTTCCACTCTGGTGGGCGCGGGGCTTGCGTTGTCCGGCTGTATCATCCAGGGCGTGTCCCGCAACGCTTTGGCGGACCCCGGCCTTTTAGGGATCAACGCCGGCGCGGGGCTGACGGTCATTTTATTTGTGCTGTTTTTCGGCGCACAGTCCATCCTATCGGTTTTTGCCCTGCCGTTTCTTGCACTCATAGGCGCAGGGATCACGGCGCTTCTGATTTATGCTTTGGCTTACAAGCGGCAGACCGGTCTTGCTCCGCTTCGATTGATTTTAACTGGTGTGGCGGTGCAGGCAGGCATTTCCGCACTGACTACGGTGCTGGTGGTCAAGCTGGATGATACGCAGTTTGATTTTGTGGCAGCATGGCAAGCAGGCAGCATCTGGGGCTCCAACTGGAAGTTTGTCCTGGCGCTGTTGCCATGGCTGTTGCTGCTAATTCCCTATGTGCTGTCCAAGGCCCGTGTGTTGGACGTGCTGAGTCTGGGGGATGATATCGCCTGCGGATTAGGTGCTTCAGTGGAAAAGGAACGCAGGCGCCTGCTTGCCGCCGCTGTGGCGCTGGCGGCCTCCTGTGTGGCGGTCAGCGGCAGCATCAGCTTTGTGGGACTAATCGCGCCCCATCTGGCGCGGCGGCTGGTGGGACCGCGCCACAGGATTCTGTTTCCCGCCTGCGCCTTGGCCGGAGCGTTACTGGTGTCCGCTTCAGATACACTTGCGCGGGTGATCGTCCAGCCAACCGAACTTCCCACTGGCATTATGGTTGCGATTATAGGCGCACCGTACTTTTTGTATCTGCTCACCAGAAGCAAATAGTAAACAAAGGCAGGAATAGAATATGAATAGCATTGTAACTGAAAATCTAGCCGTCTCCTATGACGACAACCTCGTCGTCGATGATTTGGAGTTCCAAATTCCCCGGGGAAAGATCACCGCCATCATCGGACCGAACGGCTGCGGAAAATCCACGGTGCTCAAAGCTTTGGGGCGTATTTTGAAGCCGAAAAACGGCATGGTGTACTTAAACGGAGAGGATATCCGCCGCTTTTCCACCAGAGAAATAGCGCGGAAGATGGCGATCCTGCCTCAGTCGCCGCAGGCTCCGGCGGGGCTCACCGTGGGCGAGCTGGTGGCCTATGGCCGCTTCCCCCACCAGCGGGGTTTTGGCAAGCTAACGCCGGAGGACAAGAGAACCATCGCCTGGGCTCTGGAGGTCACGAAGCTTACGGAACTTGAAACCACGGCGGTGGATAGTCTCTCCGGCGGACAAAAGCAGCGGGTATGGATTGCCATGGCGCTGGCGCAGCAAACCGATCTCATTTTGTTGGATGAACCGACGACCTATTTGGATCTATCCTATCAACTGGAAGTCCTGGAGCTTTTATACCGGCTCAACCGGGAGCAGAACTGCACGATTGTCATGGTGCTGCATGACCTGAACCTGGCGGCACGTTTCGCGGATTATATGATCGCCATCCGCAGCGGGAATATCATCCGCCACGGCACGCCGGCAGAGGTCGTGACTGCCGAGGTGCTCCGGGAAACCTTCCATATCGACGCAAAAGTCGTTGCAGAGCCCCGAACCGGGCGTCCCGCCTGCATTTCCTATGATCTGATTAAGGGGCAAGAAAACAAATGAAAGCAGGTGTTGGAATGAAAAAAATAGCCATTTACGGCAAGGGCGGTATTGGAAAATCCACCACTGTGTCCAACGTATCGGTGGCGATGGCCTCCATGGGACTGACTGTAATGCAAATCGGCTGTGATCCCAAAGCGGATTCCACCCGCAACCTGGCGGGAGGCGTACCCATCCCCACGGTGCTTGACACCCTGCGGGAAAAAGGGGACGCGGAGCTTTCCGACCTTGTGGTGAAGGGAGCCTGCGGCGTTTTATGCGTGGAATCGGGAGGCCCGGTGCCAGGGATAGGCTGCGCCGGGAGGGGTATCATCACCGCCTTCGAAAAACTGGCTGAACTTAACGCCTATGAAATATTCAAGCCTGATGTAGTTCTTTTCGACGTATTAGGCGACGTGGTCTGCGGCAGCTTTGCCATGCCCATCCGGGACGGCTATGCGGATGAGGTGTGCATCGTAACCTCCGGCGAAATGATGTCGCTCTATGCCGCCTCCAATATTGTCCAGGCTGTTAAAAGCTTCGGGAAACGCGGCTACGCCACGCTGCGGGGCTTGATCCTCAACGCCAAGAATATTGATAACGAGCAGGAATTGGTAGCCAAAGCCGCCGGGGAAATGGCTGCGCATTACCGACAATTGGCGCGACTTTTGGCTGAGGACATGGACGGAGGTGGATGTTCATGCCGGATGTAAGCCATTTAAAGCGCCTCTCCGCCGTTAAATCAAATGGGGGCGTGAAATTCCTGACGCCCTCCGCCTTTCCGGGCAGCCATTGCCCCTTGCATCCGGCACTGGCACTGGCCGGAAATATCAAAGGATTGTCGTCGCTGGTGGTCGGAATGCCGGAATGCGCCACTTATAGCCGTATTGTCCTGCAAAATACTCAGGTCAGGCAGGGAGAACTGCACTGGATGTATGTACTCGACGGCAACGAGGTGGTGTTTGGCTGCCGCAAGGGGTTGATGGACGCGCTGCAAAAGATAGATCAGGCAGGGGCAAAAGCCGTTCTGCTGCTTGTCACCTGTGTGCCTGAGCTGATTGGTGAGGATATTGAGAGCATTGTCCGAGAAGCGCAGCCTAAGCTGTCGGCGCGCTTAATCTTTGTAATGATGGGGCATTTCAAGTGCAACAGCTTCCCCTCCGGCTCATGGAAAACGATGCAGGCAATTGTCACCCTGATGGAACAAAGAGCGTTGCGGCCGCACGTCATCAACGTGATGGGGCGTTCACCGGGTGAAAAACATATCCCTATGCCGCCTGTTCTGAACGCGCTGCAGCAGCAGGGCTTTTCCCTGCGCTGCCTTGCGCCGGGGTCTTCGCTGGAGGATTTTTTAGAAGCCCCTGATGCGGTGCTGAATCTGGTGCTGTCACCGTTTATGGACCTAGCCGCGACAGCCATGGAGCAGTCCTTCGGCATTCCCGCTTTTCGCCTTCACAATGTCTATGATGCAGCAGAGATTGATATACTCTATGCGGCGATTGCTAAGAAGCTGGGGATTCAATGGGGAAATGAATTTAACCGTGAACACCTGGAAGTCCTGTCCCTACAGGAGCAGGTGAGAAAACGGCTGAATGGCTGCCGTTATATTTGCGCTCATATTGGCCCTGTCAGGACAATTCCGCTGGCTGCCTATCTGGCTACCATGGGCATGGAGCCGATGCTGCTGCATCTGGAGGAATTTTGGCCGGACGATAAAAATTGGGCCGAAACATTAAACGCGCTTGGGTATGACCCTTTGGTCTGCCATATGGTCAACAGCGGTTCGGACGCGCCGCTGTTGGAAAGCTTTTCCCCTGATTTATGTCTGGGGGATTTGACTGGAGCAAAGGTCCGGGTTCCCTGCGTTCCCTACCTGTCCGACCTGTATGGCCTGTCCGGATATGAAAGGACGAACAGCCTGCTCAAGAAGATATTGCACACGCTGGATCAGCCTTCTGTGTTAGATGAAGGAGGTGCGCGGCATGGGATTGCATAGGTTCAGGCCGGTTCCCTCCGGCCGCATGGGAACGTTGTGGACGCTGGCTTCCATCCGCAATGCCGCTTTATTGGAATTCGGTTGTATGGGGCATATGCTCTACGGCCGTGTATTTTTGAACCGGACGGGAGTTGTGGACGCCTGTAAGCTCTATGCCACCCATATCGACGAAACCGATATTGCCCTTGGCGATACCGGGCGGCTGAGCCGCGCGGTTGCGGATATCGCCCGCAGAGACAAACCGCGTGTCCTGTTTCTCTTGCCCTCCGCCGTACCGGAGATCATTGGAACAGATATTCCCGCACTTTGCAGGGAGCTGCAGCCGGATTGCCCGGATATGCGCCTGCTTCCCTTTAGTAATGGCGGTTTTGATATCGGCCAGTACCGTGGAGTACAGGAAACACTTTTGCATCTTGTCAAAACGCTTCCTCAAAATGTTCCAAAGACGCCGTTGCCAACTTTTAATCTGATCGGTTCCTGCGCGGATTTGTTCCGCTTTCAGGCGGACGCAGGAGAGATTGCCCGTATCCTGGAGGGGACCTTCCGGATAAAGCCGTTGTGCGTTATGACCTCGGCTACGTCGGTGGAGCAAATAGAGCAGATGGGCGGAGCGCATGTCAATCTGGTGTTCCGGCGGGAGGGAGTGCCGGCAGCGGAGCAACTGCAAAAGCAGTTCGGCACGCCGTATTTGTTGGCGCGGCCTTACGGCATACAGGGAACGTGCGAATGGATTGAGCAGGTAGCGCAAATCACCGGTATAACACCTGACCGCGGCTACGTAAATGGGCAGCGGGACGAAGCTCTGCGGCTGATTTCGCCCGCGTTACCCTCATTAAGGCATCTTAGGGAACAACCGGAGAACGGACGCTTATCCGTCGGCGGACATGCCGACGTGGTAAAAGGCATCCTTTCCTTTGCCTGCGGTGAGCTTTCCCTTCCTCAAGGCATGTGCTGGTGTGACAGCCCCTCTATGGCGGATGAGGACATCCCTTATTTTACAGAAGAAGAGTGGACGCAAGCAATTGAAAGTCAAGGAAATGGACTGCTCATGGCCAGCGGCGAGGCATTGAAATGGGCAGGGCGTAATATGGAGCTTCAAATTGCGAATCCGGATACAGTATGGCGTTTGAATCCTTATGAACCGCCTTTTGTAGGTTTTCGCGGCGCTGTCCATCTGGTATCTCTGTGGATCAATGAGAATCTTCGGAAACAGTAGCAGGAGCGGAGATCAGTGCCCCCTGTCAAGTAGGCAGTAAAAAAATAAAAAAATGATGTCAATCATTAAGTTAAGATTGGCATCATTTTTTTATGTAGCTGTATTTAAAAGATATTTTCTGTACTCTACCGGAGTCATACAGTTAAGTCTATGTATTCACTGACTGCCGCTTCCAGCTCATCGTATGAACTGATTTTTTTTAGATTGGGGCCGTTTCAGCATAGTTATTCTGTTGTTCAATACAATATTTAAGCTTTAATGAATCTTCGTGCCGCAAATACTTTTCAATCGCACCAATGCGTTCCTCATAAGAAACTGAAAAATTTTTACCCATAAAAATATGCTCCTCCTTGCCATAGACAGTTTTTTTATTTTAACTGTCTATGGCAAGGAGGAGCATATCAAATTCACCCGCAAGTAGGCTTTTTTCTTTTGTACCCATTCCGCTCGCAGGTTAGAGCTTGAGGATTCTCTTGGCGTTATCGTAGGCGATGGCCTGCAACACACTCGGGGCGAAATCCAGAGTCTTAAACCATTCGTTTGCCTCCATCATGTCTTCATAGGGGTAATCCACGGAATACATAACGTGTTCAGGACCCATTACCCGCAGGATGTGCTCCAAGGCCGGGGTGTAGAAAAATCCGCTGGTTGTGGCGTAGATATTGCGTTTTACATATTCTGTCACCGGCAGCTTTCTCGGTCTCCCGTTCTTAGCGGCCACTTCGCCGTCCCAGCCCTCTCTTTGAATGCGGTGATCAATACGATAGCACCAAAAGGGCAAAAATTCTCCCGCGTGTCCTAAGATAATTTTCAAGTTCGGCACCTTGTCGAATAAGCCGCTGATGATCATCCGCAGTACATGTTCCGCCGTCTCCACGTGGAATCCCCAAGCCGCTCCCTTTAATTCGGGATACGGTTTATAAGTTGTTTCCCGATCATCCGGCACTGTCCGGGGATGGATGTAAATGGGAACGTCCAGCGCTTCGGCGGTTTTCCAGAAATCCAAATATTCCGGAGCATCGTAGTAGATGGGGGCCAGATTTCCAGCGTTGTCATACCCGTTGACCAGCGCACCCAGAAATCCCAGGTCTTTGACAGCCCGGGTCAGCTCTTCGACAGCTGCATCCGGTTCCCGCATAGGCAGGCAGGCGAAGGCACGCAGGCGGTTCTTGTGGGACTGGATGGCTTCTGCCACATAGTCGTTCCAGGTCCGGGCGGTCTCAACCTCAATTTTGTGATTCTCCAGACCTTGAATGGACGGTGAGGTCGCCGAAATCACTGAGATCTCCACCTCACCCTCGTCCATGGCGCGGATCCGCATGTCTGTCAAGTCAATGAGTTTAGCCTCGTTTTGCCGAAACTCCCGCAGACTAAGCAACTGGGGAGTAAATTTTTCCACACCTTTTACTGCAAACGCTTCTTCCAAAGCAATCTTTTTCACGAGAACATTCTCCTTCCAATTTCCATTATCACCTTTTATTATCAACCAATAGGTTGGTACAGATTGAGAAAAGGGCCCTACAAAACTGTGACATTTCGTCCAAAATTGTCACCCAGATAACTGAGGACCAATGCCCCGCTAGCGGATAAGAGAGAAGTAACGCTCCCGTTATCGATAGCCGTATAGTGTAATAATTGATTATATTTGATTCGGTGGGTTTTGTTTGTGCATCAGATTTTTCGGTTCAAAGTCCGAAAAACATTGTTACTTGCCGGTATAGGGAGCATCATGGGATAAATTAATGATGGTTTTTCCGTTACAAGGCTAATGAACTGGAATATAAAGTACTATTAATTATGTCACAAATCGCTTCCACATTGTTTTGTATAAAAAGATGTCCCCCTTCCAAAGTATAAAAAGAAAAGCCATTGTTAGAAATTTCATCCCAACGCTTTATATCATTTATACTTATGTCATCATTCTCGCCCGCAAATACTGTTACCGGACAATTTAACTTTTCTTTAAGCGAAGTTTCCATATACATTTCAGTAATCCTATAATCCGCCCTCAAAATCGGGATAAACAAATCCAAGAAATTTTTATCTTCCAACAATTTCTTAGGTGTCCCTCCTAGATTGAATATTTCTTTCATAAACTTTTCGTCGTCCAATACGTGAAGGATCTTATCACTAACTTTCACGTAAGGAGGCTCTTTTGCTGCCAAAAATATGTGTTCCGGCCTCCGGCGTTTATTTTGTACAATCTTCTTATATAAGCCATATGCAAGCCAACTTCCCATGCTATAGCCCAATAAAGCATAGTGGCTCTTTTCAAATTCATCGCCAATTATTTCATATACATCATTTACTGCTTCTTCCATACTCTCGTAAAAGGGCTCTTCAAAGCGCTTACCTCTTCCTGCTAATTCCACAGGATCTATTTCTATTGATTTTTGAAGATACTTTTTAAATTTAGAATACATTATTGCAGAACCGCCCGCATAGGGAAAACAAAATAGTTTTAAGTTACTCATATTGCTCTCTCCCTTTTTCTTGCAATCAATAACCTTACAAGGATGCATTACTCTCTTGCTTTGGCGCTATTGATGCAGTATCTGCTTGTCGGATACGCAGCGCAAAAATCAGAGCCGCCGATAAAAAAGCGGCGGAACCGAGCAGGGCAGCCCGGTAAGCTTCTAAATGCGGCTGTTCAACTCCGCTTCCACCGGCAGAACTGGTACTGAATGCTCCCAGAAAGCCGGCCAGTGACACTACACCCAAGGCGGCGCCGATTCGGTTTTGAACGTTGAACAACGTTGTTGCCCTCCCCATAGAAGCAGAAGTGATATCATTGAAAGTAAGGAACTGTACGGTGACCCCAGTATGACCTAAGAAAAAGCCGATGCAAAAAAATAAGACTCTAAAAGACCAGGGTTTTGTTTCCGGTCCAGCCATACTTAACAGTACAACGATCATTATAGCACCCAGTAATCCGGCCGCGATTACTCGACGCGCGCCTAACCGCTTGTACGACCAAGGCATTACCCGGGATGCAAGCATCATTCCTAATGCTTCAGGAAAAGTGATAAGCCCGCTTTCTAAAGCCGAAGCGTTTAGTGCATTCTGATACATTAATGGAAAAATAAAGAGCATCCCTGTTAAACCTGCAGCGTTAAATAATGAGATGATGCTCATCGTCCGAAATAGTCGACCAGATAATAAACGCAAATCGAGCATCGGTGTTTTTACACGCAACTCAACTAAAACCAGAAAACAAACAAGGATAAAACCACAAAAACCTGTACCCAAAATAACCGGAGAACGCCACCCTTGGGATGAACCTTGCATGAGCGCATACATCAGCAGTGAAAAGCCTGGAACTGACAGTAAGAACCCCGGCAGGTCCAGACGACCCGCTGCAGCTTCTTTATGTTCAAGAAGAAACATCAAACCAAACAACAATGCCAGAATTCCAAAAGGGACATTCATGTAAAACACCCAACGCCAAGATAACTGTTCTACCAGAAAGCCACCAACGACCGGACCAAGAACAGGCGCAATGGCAATGGGAAAGATAAGAGACCGGGACACTTTCAGCCGTTCTTCTGGCGAGAAGGTTCTAAACAGCATTGCCATTCCTACAGGAGTCAGCAATCCGCCGCCAACCCCTTGAAATACCCGGAATAGATTCAGCATCTGAAGATTATCGGCAACTCCGCATAAGGCTGATGCACAGGTAAATATACCCAGTGCAATTAAGAAGGTCCGTTTGGTCCCAAACCGGTCCCCAATCCATCCTGCCATGGGAAGAAATACAGCAAGACTTACTAAATATCCCACATTGACACTACTGGCAGCCTGAGGAGGAATGTCAAATTCATGAGTAATTGCAGGCAGAGCCACATTGACAATTGTTCCGTCCATTACAGTCATAAACATGGCTGTTATATATATAATAGTAACCACTGTTTTCGGGTCAAGTTGTACCCTCATTGTTCCTGTACCTGTGGCTTTAAACTATTGGGCCGCATATCGGTCCAGCGGGAGTTGATGTAATCTAAACATAGCTGACGGCTTTCCTCCCCATATATGACGGTCCAGCCGGATGGTACATCCAGAAAGGCAGGCCAGATGGAATACTGGCCTTCGCCATTAATCAGCACAGCGTAGGCGCCCTTTTCGTTTTCAAATGGATTATTCATACCTTATCACCTTCCCCCTTTTTATGGATCACCATGTATCTTTTTTACTTCCTGCAATTTTTGGACAAGTACAAGCCCGATATCAGCAAGCGGTTTGGGCTGACACATATCCTTATGATGGCAATCAATATCATGTTGGTCAATTCGCCCCCGGATATAGGGCTGCCATGCCTCCGGACAAATGGGTTCGGACCACTCAGGCATTGAAGCCGACCTAAAAAACAAGATGTTCCCGTTAAATGGTTCAGGCCGGTATTCACTCAAAATGCGGACTGAATTTACAAACACCGTTTTAAGGTTCAAAATGGTCTCGTCGTCCAAACTAGCCAATGCGCTGCCGTCGTGGCGGAGTATTTCAAGGACGTTGGCAAGGTTCAGCGGTTTATCTCCCAGATTTTTGGGATCATATCCCCCCAAAACAAGCAGGGCGATAAGCGCTTTTTCCTCATCAGGGGCTTTATAAGGCAAGATAGTGCTTGGATAAGCATCGAGCAGGGCCACCAAATTTATATCTTCGCCTTGGTTTTGCAACTGAGTTGCCATTGCCTGAACAACGTTTCCTCCGAGGGACCAGCCTAGCAGATGATACGGGCCGGTTGGCTGAATGGTGCGGATTTGCCTGATATAATCCGCAGCCAATTCATTCAGTGTCTGCGGCAATTTTTCACGCCGGGAAATACCGCGCGCTTGTATACCATAGATTGGATAACCGGGACCTAAGCTTGCCATCAATCCTGCGTAGCACCAGCTCAGTCCTCCTGCCGGATGGACACAAAACAGCGGCGGGTGCTCTCCCTTGGTCCTGAGCGGCAGCAACACATCTAAAGCGCTTTTACTGCTGCCTATTTCAAGCCGTTCGGCAAACTCTGCCACCGTAGGCGCTTCAAACAGATTGCCTATACTCATTTGAACTCCGAGCAAATCATGTATTTTACTCATCAGCTGTACTGCAAGTAAAGAATGTCCACCCAGGTCAAAGAAACTATCATCAACACCTACCCGCGGCAAAGCAAGAACTTCCATAAACAAATCACGCAGTACCTCTTCTTGCGGCGTTCTGGGTCCACGCCCGACAGCAACTACCGCAGAATCAGGCTCCGGCAACGCTTTCCAGTCAAGTTTGCCATTTGGCGTCAACGGCAAAGCCGCAATTTCAACAAAGGCGGATGGGATCATATAATTCGGAAGAAACTTTGCGGCATGTCGCCGCAAATCAGCTGAATCAAAACTGCTTTGATCTGAAGTTACGACATAAGCAACCAGACGTTTATCGCCCGGTTGGTCTTCACGGACTATCACTGCAACTTGCTCAACATGGGAATGCAGGGCCAGCACGGACTCAATTTCACCCAGTTCAATACGGAAACCGCGAATCTTAATCTGCTGATCAGCCCGCCCCATATAATCCAGGGAACCATCCTCATACCAGCGGGCCAAATCACCTGTGCGGTACATCCGAGTACCTGAGGGACCAAACGGATTAGCCACAAAACGGCTGGCCGTCAGACCAGGGCGGCCTAAATAACCGCGTGCCAGCCCCGCCCCGGCAATGTAAAGTTCCCCAACTACTCCCGGGGGAACCGGCTGCAAGCCGGCATCCAATACATACACGTTAAGGTCCGGTATGCCGCAGCCGACAAGACTGTTGGCTCTTCTGGAAGTAATGCCCCTGTTAAGCTCAAGGTAGCTGACATGCACGGTAGTTTCCGTGATGCCGTACATGTTGACAAGCGTTGGCGCATTTTCCGGGTGACGGCTGTACCAATCTTCCAGCCGGCTAAGTTCAAGCGCTTCGCCGCCGAAAATTACGAAGCGTAAGGAAAGCCCTTGTCCAAGGACCGGATTTTCTCGGTCTGCCTGCATTAATTGATAGAAGGCTGACGGAGTCTGATTAAGAACGGTTACCTTTTCCCGCCCAAGCAGCTGCAAAAACTCTACCGGCGACCGACTGACGGAATAAGGCACAATAACGAGACGGCCTCCAGATAATAGCGGCCCCCAAATCTCCCACACTGAAAAGTCAAAGGCATAAGAATGAAACATGGTCCACACATCCGCTGAAGTGAAGTAGAACCAAGGTTCAGTTGCGCTAAAAAGCCTGACCACATTCTGATGCGGGATCACTACCCCTTTGGGCGTACCTGTTGAACCGGAAGTATAAATTACATACGCCGGATTGGAAGGCGATAAAGGCTGAACACGGTCAGCATCCACTAGATTAGTAGCCGGATACTGTTCTAATTCCTCTATTGTGCCGATTGCATCAAGAACAATCTGCGTCCCATTATTCATCTCAGACAGCTTGGACGCTTCCTTGGAACTGGTGAGTATGCAGGCAGGCCGGGCATCGCCGAGTATAAACATAATCCGGTCATTTGGATAGTCCGGATCTACAGGTAAATACGCTGCGCCTGCCTTGAGCACGGCCAACAGGCCTACGATCATTTCCAGGGACCTTGGCAAGGCCAGTGCTACAAATTGCTCCGGACCAACCCCCCTGGCGACCAGCAGATGCGCCAATTTATTCGCCCGCAGGTTTAACTCTTCGTAGGTCAAGGCGGTATTCTCAAACACTACTGCAATATTCTCAGGCGTTCGGACAACTTGCTGCTCAAACAGCGTCGGCAAGCGACCAGGCGGCAAGAATTGAGCTGTTTCGTTCCAATGAACCTTTAACTGCTCACGCTCCTCGGGCAGAAGCAGTTCACTTTTGGCAATGGCCTGGTCCTGCACGTCAACGGCAAGTTTTTCAAGAAACTGGAGAAACCGCTTCTGGTGAATACGTAAATCGCTGCCGCTGTAAATTTCAGAGTTGGCAACAAAGTCAATTCTTAATCCGTTCCCGTCAGACTTGTCATACACGTTAATGGCCAGGTCATCAACAGGGCCGGTCGCTAACTTATGTATGACTCCTTTATTTCCGGCAAAGTCGAGTCCATACGCAAACGGCATAATATTAATTTGCGGACCAGCCAATCGTTGATTTTCGCCGACCAGCTTAAGCTCACGGCGTAATTCTTCATGCCGGTATCTTTGATGCTGCTGCATGTTACCTACTACTTTTGCGACCTGCCCCACCAGTTCTGTAAAACTCATATTTGGCCGTACCTGTAAACGAAGCGGCAGCAAATTCACAATCATGCAAGGAATATTCAGCGAGACAGACCCTAAGCGTCCCATCATCGGTAAACTAAGGATTACATCTTGCGTTCCTGTCATCCGATGTATGTATGCCGCTGTTGCCGCAATAATCAGCTCTGACAAACCGCCGCCAAAATTACGGGCAGCCGCTTGCAGGGAGCAGCCGACGGCCAGCGATAAATTCGCCGACCGGCGAAGGACCTGCTTAGAACTCCCAGGTTTTCTATCCGTTAAACTAACAATATCCGGTTGATCAGCAAACTGTTGCAGCCAAAATTGCCGGTCGCGGACAAAATTCGCTGAGGCGCGATAGGACAAGTCTTCTTCCAGAACTAAATGTAGCGGGGCGAAAGCATCCTCCTCGTAGCTGCGGTTATTGATAAGTGCAGTGTAAATATCAGCCACCCGTTGTGAAATAAGCGAAGAGCCGAAGCCATCCATCACAATGTGATGAATACGCTGATACCAAAAATAGCGGTCAGGCTCAACTTTAAACAAAGCTTGACAAAAAAGGGGTTCATGGATGAGATCGACAGGTCGTGAAAGATCGTCATTCATCCATTTTTCAGCTGCTTGCTGCGGATTTTTCTCTGTACTGACATCAATAAAATGCAAAGGAAAGGCGGAGACAGACTGGATAACCTGCCATGGTCCAAGTTCATTTACGCCAAATTGAACATGTAAAGCCTCTGCTTCCTGTACAGCCTGGCGCAGTGCCAGTTCAAAATAAACCGGATCAAGCCACCCCTTAATTTCTATGTATTCACCGGCATTGTAAATCGGATTTTCCGGTTCAAGCTGTTGCGCAAACCAAATACCAGATTGCGCGCCGGACAAAGTCCATTGAGCTTCTTGACAATTAGACATTCTTCTTACCTCCCTTATGATCACATTCCTGGCACAGCTTCCTATTTATGAAGAAGATAACAGACTCCACCAATTAGAAATGGTCGGCCTTTTAACAAGCTTCATGAAAGTAATATCAACCCCTATGCTGCGCCATTTTTCAACAAGGCTCATAATTCTGATCGAATCCAGACCCTTATCAATTAAGTTTTCATTGTCATCAATATCTGACAGCTCTTCGTCAAGAAGTTCTGCAACTTGTTGGCGTACAAGTTGCAATGTCAGGTACTGAGAGTCGGCTTCCGCTGCCGCTTCGTTATTTGAATACTGAATGGACACCAAGATCACTCCTTTACCTTTTTAGCTTCAACACCTCGGGCATTCATTACGCCAGTTGGTTACACAAGTTCAGACCGCCCCCTTAACCTCTGCTTATATAAGGCTGCCTTGCCTGCCGGTCAGGGGTACGATATCTTCTGGGCAGCGCGGGACCTGACTTTCTCGGCAATCATATTCCGCAATTCTTTCTTACTTACCTTACCCAGTGGGGTATAAGGAAAGCTGTCGATAAACTCAATCCGGTCAGGAATTTTAAAATCAGCAATGCCTCGTTCCCTTAAGAATTTTTTAAGATCTCCGGCACTGGGAATTTGGTGACGGGGTATCACAAAAGCGCATGACCGCTCCCCAAGAAACGCGTCGGGCATGGAAACAATTGCCGCGTCAAGGACGGCCGGGTGAGCAAGAAGATGATTTTCAACCTCTTCCGCCGCGATTTTTTCACCGCCGCGATTGATTTGATCCTTCGCGCGGCCTTCCACAACGACATAGCCCGACTCGTTCACGCTTACCAAATCACCGGTTCGGAAAAAGCCGTCCGGAGTGAACGCCTTTTTATTATACTCTTCAGCTTTATAATATCCGCGAATGGTACAAGGTCCCCTTGTCAATAATTGTCCGACTACTCCCGGCTTCACGTCTGCATCGTTCTCATCCACTACCCGGATTTCATCATATGGTGACACGGGTTTCCCTTGAGTACTCACAATTGTTACTTCCGGATCATCCAACCTTGTACAATTCACCAGACCTTCCGCCATTCCAAAGCTTTGCTGTAAAGTGCAGCCAAATGCCGGTTTGACTCGGCGCGCAGCCTCCTCACTGAATTTGGCCCCGCCAACTTGCAGCACCTTAAGGCTGGACAAGTCGTAACGGCAGGAGGATGCGGCTTCAAGCCATATCAGGGCAAGCGGCGGCACAAGCGAAGTAATGGTGACCCGTTCCTGCTCGATAAGGGGAAAGACTTCCTCCGGACTGGGCGCGGAGGCAAGAACAACTCTGCCTCCTGCGTATAACGTGCCAAGTACGCCGGGCGAACTAAGCGGATAGTTATGCGCAACAGGCAGAACCGCAAGGTACACGCTATCCTGGTTCATCCGGCAAATTTCACCGTTGACGCGCAAGCAGTAGATATAGTCGTCATGGGTTCGGGGAATTAACTTAGATAAGCCTGTGCTCCCGCCAGACAATTGAAGAAAAGCGACGTCAGAGGGACTCACTTCCGGCGGGTGGACAATTGCATCTGCATACAGCTCCGTCAAAGCAATAAATTCCCCCCCGTCGCCTGCTACAATGACATGCTGCAAGGCCAGAACTGTATTTTTAACCTCCCTTGCAAGCGGACGGTAGTCAAACTCCATGTAAGTATCCGAGATAATGTAGGCAACTGCTTCAGTAAACTCGCAAAAATAGCGAATTTCATTGCTGCGGTGTGAAGGAAGAGCAAAGACAGGCAACGCACCTAGCCTGAATAAGGCGAAGCAAACTTCAAAGAACTCGATAATATTAGGAAGTTGGACCACCACTCGGTCCCCCTTCTTTATCCCCAGCTTTTGAAAGCCAGCGGCTAATCTATCAGCCCTATTGTCCAGTTCAGCGTAACTGATATTTTTTCCCCCACTCGTAACGGCAATGCGCTCACCTTGCCGTTTAGCACGTTCATGCAGCATTCCCCCGAAGGTTTCGCCGCGCCAGCAATCCATTTTTCTGTACCAGTCTGCAAATTCTTTCGGGTAAGAAGGGCAACCTGTCAACATCATTTATACACCACCATTTTGTCAAATTTTATGGCAATAAGCACTGTGCGAAACTATTCATAGTGATAACCCCTGTTTAAAACTGCATGGTTGCCGACAGCTTAACGGTGCGGGGGCTACCTAACGTGACAATACCATCGTTGGAGGAGCAACCTGCCCAGTAGTATTTGTTAAACAGATTTTCCACGCTGAGCCGGTAGGTGACCGGGATTTTGTTAATCACGGTCTTGTACCGCGCGCCGATGTCGTAGCGCACCCAGCTCGGTATTTTGACGGTGTTGGCATTGTTGGCGTATTGGGAACTGGTATATACTGCCCGCAGTGAAAGTGATAAATCCTGATTCCAGGGAGTGTCCCACTCGACGCCAGCATTCATCGTCCATTTTGGTACGCCGAACGGCGTGTTGCCGTTATTGGCGGCGGTATTGGAGCGGACCAATTCGCCATCGGTATAGGCAATGCCGCCCAACAGGCTGAGATTCTTCGCTATATTTCCGAAAGTATTCCATTCTATGCCGCGGTTTTTCTGTTCGCCGTCATAGGAATAGACGTTGTCAGTAGTCGTATAACTGGGCTTTTCGATTTGGAAAAAGGCCAGCGTATTGGCGAAATCTCCCTTGTCCCACTTGACGCCGACTTCATGCTGTTTGGTTTTGTACGGCGCCAGTACTTGGCCCGCGTTGTCGTAGCCTGTTCCCACCACAGTTCCAACGGAAAGCGCTTCAATATAATTGGCGTAGAGAGACACGGATTCTCCCCACGGTTTGACAACGAGACCGACCATCGGCGTGTTGGCGTCGGAGTCGTAAGTGGTTGTTTTTGTCGGTGAGCCGGTAGCAAGGCTACTGGCATACGTGTAACTTGTCTGGTTCACATTTTGCCGCCGCATTCCCAACGTTAACTGGACCTTTTCCTCGTCAAAGGAAAGGGTATCAGCCAAGAGATAACTAGAAAGCTCGGTGACGGCGGTCTTATTGCCTTTTGACACCGACAGGCTGTTGTAAAGGTCGGCAACCGCAGCCGGGCTGTAGATATTCGTTGCCATATCCAGCGCTGTACTAGTATAAGCATTGGAAAAATCCATGTTCTGGAAATCCGCTCCCAAAACAACCTGATGCTTTACCGCACCAGTCTGATAAGTGCCGCGCAGTCCTATTTCGGAGGCAATGGTTTCGGTCCAGAAATATTGCTTAAAGATACCCTTGAGAGTAGCCGAACCATCTGTCTGAAGGTCCTGCACGTGATTGCCATTTATGAAGCCGATAGCGGTGGAGTATAGTTTGCCAACACTGGCATAGGCAGTTAAATTGTCCTGTATGTCATATTCGCCTTTAAATAAAATCCCTTTATTCCGTGTAGTACCCGACACCCCTTTGAATAAGTTGATCGAGCCGTCCGGCGCTTCCACATAGCCATAGGTGGATAAATCATACATGGAGATAAGACCGCCGTCGTACTCGTCCTTTGTACTATATGCGTCCAAGGACATCCGCCAGCGGTCCTTGCGATAATCCACGCCCAGGGCACCCAGCAGCCGTTTACGGGATTGGTCGTCAGTTGTGGTCTCACCGTCTGAGTACAGACCATTAAACCGGACGCCCCATTCCTTGTTTTTACCGAAGCGACGTCCTATGTCGATATGTCCGCCGAGCTGAGATGAAGAGGTATATTCGGTGGTAAAATTCGTGATATCCTCCTCGCCGGCCCGTTTGGGAACCAAATTGATGGCACCACCCACCGAGGTACTCACCCCACCGTAGAGAAAGGAGCTAGGCCCTTTGAGCACTTCCACTCGTTCCAAAAATTCGACAGGAACACGATAGTTCGGTGCTAACCCCGATATGCCGTTAAAATAGAGATACTGATAATTTACATCCATACCGCGAATTTTGAAGTTTTCACTGACCTGTCCGCTAGGGGTGGCAAAGCGGACGGAGGGATCGTTAGCAAGCACGTCAAACAGGGTGTCGGCCTGCTGGTCTTCCATGGTCTGGGCGGTGTAACTGGTGACGTTGAAGGGCGTGTCCATAAAATCTTTGTTGCCCAGTACGCCGACGTTGGCGCCGCGGGCCACCTGGCCGCCAGCATAGACTGGGGGCAACGTTTCCCGGCTGGCAGTTACTTCAATCCCTTCAAAATTAAATTCATGTTGTCCTTCCACGGTCTCACTTGACTTTTCCTGTTTCTCGGTTTGCTCTGCGGGAGCCGCTGTCTGAGTTTCTTTTTCTGCGGCGCAGGCAATAAACGAAGTTTGCCAAAACAAGCTACCGCTGATTACGGCGCAAAAAAGTTTTTTTGAAGAAGGACACGGAAACTTTCTTTTCATATTTCTACTCCCTTGCCAATTTGTATTTGATTATCATTATCATTTATCTACTTTTAAAGTATACCAAACTGCGAAGCAAGGGAAAATGGATTTTCTTGCAAATAATCCTTGATTTTTTTAAATTACCGAAATGTAGCTATATATAAAGTTGACAATTATTGGCAACATTGATAAAATAATAATGATAACGATTATTATTGTCGTTTGTTTTTATATAAAAGGCTAAACTTCCGGTGGATTTTTACCGCAACAGAAGTTTAGCCGACCTTATCCAGATATTTAGCGTTCTTAACTCCCACTTGTTTCAGTTGAAAGTTACTGAGCGGCTCGACATAGAGGCATTTATAAATATATAGTGGCCTTTACAGACTCAATATGATCTATAGAATGGTTGCTACTTAGGAGAGATATGGAAAATGAAAGTGGATATCAACGATCTATCCGGCTATTTTGCCAAAATACACTTTGACGTAATCGACATAAGACGAGCGGTTATCGAACCTGGAACAAAACATTTCGGTACGGTTACTTCACCATTTTCAGGTATAATTTTTCCGCTGCGCGGCCAGTCAAGAATGTTTTTCGACGGCGTGCCTTATGACATGGAGCCCGGTAAAGTATTCCACGGAGGGCCGAATATGTCATTGGATAAAGAGGTTCTAGGACAATCGAAGTGGGATTTTATGGTCCTACATTACCAAGTATATGGCAATACCCAGGGGGCGTTTCCCTATGCATTGTCGCATTATGAACTCAGCCCAGGATATAATTCCCGGATAAACGACACGCTGTACCGGATGTACCATATCTACGCAACAACGGGTAACCTATCGGGTCTGAGAGCCAAATCCCTGTTTTTAATCATTTTGGATGAAATCTTAACTTGCGCCAGTTGCCGTTTGCATGACGACAGCCGCGAACTGACGGAAAAGGCCGCTGAATATATGGAAAATCACTATATGGAACCGCTCACCGTACCGGAATTAGCCAGGCAACATGGTCTGAGCAGCAGGCAGTTTGCCTACTTGTTTCAAAAGCATAAGAAAATGAGCCCGAATAAATTTCTGATTGAATATCGGATGCGGCGTGCGAGAGAGCTGCTCTGCACCGCAGCCTGCTCTGTCGCAGACATTTCAGCTCGCGTGGGCTACTCAGATCCTTATTACTTCAGCAAATTATTCAAGAGACAAACGGGTTTGTCTCCTAGGTTATTTAGAAAAAATAAAAATTGATTAGCAATTAATTACAAGACGCAGGAATTAAAGAAACTGGCTTGCACCAAGCCTACCTTCTTATCTAACTAAAAACCGCTTAAGACTGAAATGACCCCAAAAAGTTAGACAAAAATTAATTAAGCAATTTTCTTGGAATGAATTCTGTAGTTAACAGGACTCATTCCTTTTAATTTTGCTTTAATACGGCGATTGTTATAATAATCAATATACTCGGAATTTGGTGAATCATCATTGAATTCCCTATTCGACAACTCTTTAATTATAGTGAAGATCTCCTTTCTTCTTAATTTCTCATTTTCTAATGCTCACAACCACACGCTGTAAACCTCCGGTTTACAAATGAATAACAAATAAAGACTGTATCCCAAATCATGGAATACAGCCTCTAGTAAGTTTACTAGCCAATCACACTTAATTCTACTATCTATTTACAGTTTTTGTCAAAGAAGTTGCCCAATTTACATTTATATTTCCTTTTCGATGTCTGGGACAGATAACCTGTTCCATTATAATACCTCAATATCCTTTATCAGCATTTCAACATTTTTCTTATTCGTAGCCCAGCTAGTACAAAATCTCACAGCACTGTGTGCAGCATCGACTTTTTCCCAGAAAGAATAAGAATACTTTTCGCTCAATTCCATTAACACATCATCCGGCAAAATTGGAAACTGCTGATTTGTTGTAGAATCATATCGAAAAGAAAATCCTTTTTTAGCAAATGCCTCCCGAATCATAATCGCCATGTCCACGGCGTGCTTAGAAATTTCATAGTATAAGCTATCTTCAAATAAGGTTTCAAACTGAATCCCCAATAATCTCCCCTTAGCCAGCATTCCTCCATTTTGCTTGATAAAATACCGAAAATCTTTTTTCAAGACATCATTTATAATTACTACTGCTTCACCAAACAATGCTCCAACTTTCGTTCCTCCTATATAAAATACATCACATAGCTTTGCAATATCTGCCAAAGATAAATCACTGCCTTTAGAAGCCAGACCATATCCTAATCTGGCGCCATCCATAACCAGCGGTAAACCACATTCCCGGCAAACTTTACTTAAAGCTTCCAATTCAGATCTACTATAAGTGGTTCCATTCTCGGTAGGATGGGAAATATAAACCAAGCCGGGCTGTACCATATGCTCATGACTGGCATCATTCCAGTGAGCATCATATAATTCTTTTACCTGTTCTGCCTGAATTTTCCCATCATCACTCGGCAAAGTAAGTACTTTATGGCCAGTAGCTTCAATCGCTCCAGTTTCATGTACTGCAATATGTCCAGTAATGGCAGCAACTGCGCCTTGATGCGGGCGCAAAATGGAAGCGATAATAGTAGTATTCGTCTGTGTTCCCCCAACTAAAAAGTGTACATCTGCATTCTCTGCATGACACGCTTTTCTAATATAAGCTCTGGCTTTTTCACAGTGCTCATCCATGCCATAACCGGGTGTCTGCTCTTCATTAGTTTCCAATAATCGTTTCATAATTCGCTCATGAGCACCTTCTGTATAATCACATTCAAATCGTATCATCTTATATCTTCTCCAATCTATTCAATTTCTGCTGAATTAACAACATAGAAGCATGTATATCTTTAATTTCTTTTTGTGATAATCCTTGTACTAATCTCACTATTTGTTCATCAGATTTTTCATTCAGCTGATTATATAACGCAGTCCCTTTTGAGGTCAAACTAATCAAACTTGTTCTGTTATCCAAGGTGATTTTTTTCTTTATAAGCAGTCCATCTTTGTAAAGCTTGGCAATTATCCTACTCATGTAGCTGCGATCAATTTCCAGAATATCCACCAAATTGTTTGCTATACACTGCTCCATAATACCAATTTCGATAATTACCCGCGCTTCTGTTAAAGAATATCCGGTATCCAATACATGCCTATCTAATACGCCAAGTCTATTCGTATAAAATCTATTGAACCGCCTTATATCCGCTATGATATTATCATTGACCTTCATTATACCCCTTCTTTTTAGTGGACTCAGTCAACAATTACAATAACGGATTTAGTGGATTTTGTCAACAATATGTTTTGATCTATAATTTAATACCGATAGATATATTATCAGAAAATCACACCATACCTTGTTCTACAATGCAACAGGCTTTTGTATAAATTCAACGGAGTAACTAATAAATTTTCAGATGTCTAAATTAATAAAAAAAATGTCTTCTTACTCCCAATCCCTAAACAAGATGGAGGTATTCACGCTAAAGCGAATACCTCCATCTTGTTTAGGGAATCGGTTACCAAGTTTGTTTGGTTTAGCAATCTATAGACCATCTTTCAAAATATGGATGGCAAGGACCGTATATAACTCTACCAGCAATATTTCGAATGCTGTCTTCATACCACTTTAGCACACCGTCGTTTGATGGTACTAGCATAACACAGTCTTTTGCTTACTTCTTACTATTAACGTAAGCTTGAACTTTTTCAAGTATCTGATCCGCTTTTTTTACAGCATCGCTAATTGCAACTTTAACAATGGGAAGTCCGTTAAATCGTTCAGCGTTCTTAATTCCCATATCTTTCGTTAGAATTACTGCATCCGTACCTTTGAGATCATTTTCCGTAATTGTGTTTTCGATTCCAATAGAACCTTGCGTCTCCACTTTAATTTCAATACCTTTCGCCTTTGCCGCTCTTTCTAATGCCTCAGCAGCCATATAAGTGTGTGCAACTCCCGAAGGGCATGCTGTTACTGCTAAAATTTTCATTTTAAATCATCTCCTGCTATATCTTTTAATCTTTCAATTCAGCAATTTGCAAAAATAGAATGCGATTCATTCCGTTGTAACCAGCTAATACTACAATCATCAATTTGACAGAAAACGTATTATTCAAAAGTCAATTCCACTTCTTCACTACTACCTACAGCTGTCTTAGCAGCCGTTTCTGACACTTTTGGCTTTAAAGTATTGACCATAAGAGCTGTTACGGCTACACCTACTAAAGTAGCAATCACATAGGAACCTGCTCCGATAGAAACTGGCAATACGATCCATCCGCCCCAGGGTGCTGGATTTCCCGCTCCTAAAAACATGGCTGTAGCGGCCCCTGCTGCAGCACCTGCCATTATGGAAGGTATAACCTTTAACGGATCCGATGCTGCAAAAGGAATCGCCCCTTCGGTTATTCCAATAAGACCCATTAACACAGCTGCTTTTCCAGCTTCCTTTTCTTCACTAGTATACTTCTTTGGTGCTAGGAATGTAGCAACTCCCATTCCAATTGGTGGTACACAGATAGCCACACCGATACCTGCCATTATTTTCAATGCCATTGGAGCTGCCATACCAGTAGCCTGATCAATGGTACCAACCATAGCTGTACCAAAACCGTATGCAACTTTATTTATAGGACCACCCATATCAAAAGCAATCATTAAACCTAATATAATTCCTAATGCAATTATATTGCCAGTCCCGAGTCCCCCTAACCAAAGTTTTAATCCAACCATCACAGCTGCGATTGGAGTACCTAAAACCCACATCATAAGTCCGCCAACGATGAATGTACCTACTAATGGGATAACAAAGATTGGCATAACTGAACGCATAACTGCTGGAACTTTTATCTTCTTTATATAAAAAACAACAACACCGGCAAGTATACCTGCCACTATACCACCTAAGAAACCTGCGCCAATTTTATTTGCCAAGGCGCCACCGATAGCTCCCGGCGCAATACCAGGCCGATCTGCCATTGAAAATGCTATGAAGCCCGCAAGAATTGGTACCATAAGTCCTAAACCAGCTGCACCGATATTAAATAAGTCATTTAGTGTTGTACCATCTGGTGGTACCGCTGCTGAGCCATACAATAGAACCGAAAGTGCTAATAGTACACCTCCTGCGACAACAAAGGGAATCATGTATGATACCCCTGACATCAGATGCTGCCTAGTGTTTTTAAATAACCCTTTTAAATCATCCATTTTCTCTTCCTCCCAATATATTTTAACTTGGCATAAGTAGAACCCATAATTAATTGAATCCTATCTTCATTACAATTAGATTTACATTGTCAATATTTCCAAAAGTTCATCGATTTCTGATGAATTTTTCAATTGATCTCTAAATTCTTCTCTCATTATCTTTCTAGAAAGTTGTGCCAGAATTTGTAGGTGCATGTCCCCTGCCTCTGTTTCTGGCACTGCGATTAAAAATATATATCTAGCATTTTCTTCATCACTCCACTTAACTTCACTTTTTAGTCTTGCAAAAGCAACAGTAGGTTTTTTGACTGTATCAGTCTTTCCATGTGGAATAGCAACTTCAAATCCTATTGCTGTAGGAAAGGTTTCTTCTCTTTTAAACACTTGTTCCATATAGCCTTTCAAGTCATGCAACCGCTCCTGTGCTTCTATCAGTTTTGCCATATCTTTGATTACTTCTTCTTTAGAAGAAGATTCTAAATCCAATACAATTAAATCCCTCGTGATTATTTTTTCCAATTTCTTTTTCCCCCTAATCGAATAAATACGTTATATCATTTATACTTTGAGCGTTTTTAATTTTACTTATCATTTCATCATTTTCTAATAAGGAGTAAAACTTTTTAAAAAGATTCTTTGTATTATTAGCATCATTAAACTTTAAGCACAATATAAAGATAACATCCACTTTGTTGCCCTGCCAGGTTATAGGCTTGATAAACTTCACTATACATATCTTTGATTTATTTACAAATATATCTTTTGCATGAGGTATTGCTATGCCTTTTCCAATGTATGTTGACCCTATTTTTTCCCTCTTCAAGATATCCTCATGAAAACCAATTTTTGCATAGCCCTTTTTCTCCATCAACTTACCATAATAGATTATTGCTTGCGGAAAATCGGTAATGTCACTATCCAAGAAGCATAATTCTTTTCCAAGGATACTTTCTTGGTACTCATCATCCAATTCCTTAACGTCTTCGGAATTTGAAAGAGGAATACCCAATCCATCTCTTTTTAGACTTTTAATCGTATTTGTTATATTACTATAATCATTTTCACTAACAAGAGCTGATATATATACAACCTTTTCATCCTTCTTGATATTTCTTATGGTTGTAATAATCAAATCAGCTTCTTCTATTATTTTTTGACTTAATAGATTATAAGGCAGTATATGTGTTATATCTAAGTTGTCAAATTTCTTAATCAGTTTAGACGCAACCAACTGAGAGGTACCTATACCACTTGAGCAAACAATTACAGTCTTTATCTTACTCCTTATCTTATCAACGGATAGTGCTAAATGAAGAACTAAATATCCAACCTCATCTTCATTTATAGTGACTCCAAATTTGTTTTCAAAGATACTGTTACAAGCCCAAGCAACGCCAAATATGTTTGTGTATTCTTCTTTTATCCTACTAAGGATGGGGTTTGTTAATCTGAGACCATATTTTAATCTCATAACCGTTGGTCGTAAGTGGAGCACTAATCTGGTTAAAAGACCCTCATCCTTTGTTAAATCTACATCCAATATTTCAGAAGACATTGCAATTATGCTTTTAGCCATATCCGTAAAATCAACATCATAATTTTCAATAATAGCGCTGGATTCCTCAGCATCATAGTGTTCTTGAATTTTTGCCCCCATCATATGGATCGATATATAGCCAATCTCTTCCTCTGGAAAGTTCACTTTTAACTCTTTTGTCAGCTCATTTACAACCCATCTTGCAACGGTATATTCCCGTTCCTTCTTTAAACCTTCAAAATAATTTTCAGTGCTTGATACGGACTTATGATTTTTTAATCTTTCAATGGTTATAGCCATATGAGTAATCAAATTAAGGAAAGCCTGATCGGTAAAATAAAGTCCTAATTCTTTTTCAGCCTCTTGAATAATTCGTTGAATCGTATACAAGTTTATTTTAGGAAACATATTTTTGATTTTTTCATAGTCAACTATGTCAATTCTATAATCTAGTTCTACATCGCTGGCAATAAAATCATCAACTTCTTGTTCCTTATCTTGTATATCATCAATCAAATCCTTGAAAGCCCTTCTATAATCCTTTTCATCCCCTTCTATCCATAGACCTTGGTTTTGTTTTCTTTGCAGGATAAGATTATATCTTTCAACCCATGCTTGGACATGAACCAATTCATTCACGATAGTACTTTTACTGCAATATAAATCATCCGCAAACATTTGAATGGTATAGGAAAACTTATCTTCAAAGAGAGTCTTTAGAATATATACCTGCCGGTATTTAGATGAAAAATTATCAGCGTTAAAAGAACCTACCTTATCCTTTTCAAGCAAATTTAATAGTTCTTCTTTATCTTTGTCACCCATAGTAATGTAAACACCAACATTTGTCTTCCTAACAATTTCTATACGGAATTCTTTATATTCATCTTGAATCTCGTCCAAATAGTTTCTCATGGTTCTACCAGTCTTATTAAATAGATTGGCTAAGTCTGTTATTGTAATGGGAACGGTTCGATTCAGTAACTCAACGAGCATTTTTTTCTTAATTGTTTCTTTATGATTAATTACTCTCATCCCCAATGTTGTACTACATTTTTTTACGGAATCAGAAAGTATATCACTTTCTTGATTCCAAGTAAGAACGACTAAGGCTTCTGCCTGCGTCTGAGGACTTGGCCGAAGCCAAGTCTTTTCTTATCTATTTGGATTGTCTCAATAATAACATGCACGTTAAACAATGGATATAATGCATTGTTCAGTTCTATTTCCACAATAATGTGGAATTTTCAATCTATTTAATTTATGACAACATTTTTTATACAGATGCAAGTTCCGGTCTGACATAAGAAAACGCTTTGTGTGTTTTTTAAATAAGACCTTTTGAACCGCGAAGACGCGAAGAATAGGAAGAGCATGAACGCATCTTTTTGTCATTGCGAGCATAGCGAAGCAATCTCTTAACAAGAAGGGGATTGCTTCGCTACGCTCGCAATGACAGTTTCATGTTACTTTTACCCTCTAAAACTTATACTTTCTTATATAGTTAAGAAAACGCTTCGCGTCCTTTAAACATCTAAAAAGGAAACACAAAGACGCAAAGGGGTAGAATAAAATATCTCTTTGTTTAACGTACTCCTTTGTGTGCTGCATCGCAGCATTGCGTCTTTGTGTTTCAGTGGTTTTACCCCAAAAAACTTATACTTTCTGATGAACTAAAAATTCTTCCGTACTGGCTTGAATAGTTATTTGCTATTCTAGACATTAGGGAAGAATTCTATACTTTAACACAATGAATCTGTCTGCAGATTTGCTTAGATTAGCAATCTAACATGGATTTACCTTTACCACATAGACCTTCAAAATCTTTTGTAAACGCTGCCACTGCGCAGGCAACTGAATCCAACTTAATTAATCCTTCAATTACATCAGGAGAGATTGTTGCAGCACCTACACCATACTTTGCTAATTCTAATACTTGCTGTGAATTTTTAAAACTTGCCGCAAGAACTTCTGTTTTCAAATCATTCTTTTTAAAGATATCATGAATCTCTTTTGCGACTTTCACCCCGTCAGCACCTAAGTTATCAATCCTATTTATATACGGGGCTGCATAGTGAGCTCCCGCTTTCCCTGCCAGGTAAGCTTGCATTTGTGTGTAAATAGCAGTTGCCGTGATGTTAGC
>Ga0316600_10000238_pt1 | contig 30587 bp, 27 predicted proteins | sample OWC_soil_day5_CT_FD_207652 | JGI IMG/M metagenome (GOLD analysis project Ga0316600, IMG submission 207652) | Wetland soil microbial communities from Old Woman Creek delta, Ohio, United States - OWC_soil_day5_CT | ecosystem: Environmental > Terrestrial > Soil > Wetlands | place: USA: Ohio... | reverse complement strand
CGGCGGGGCGATCTGCTCGATGCACCCGTCGTTCATCACCGCGATCCGGTCCCCCAGTTCCATCGCTTCCTGCTGGTCGTGGGTGACGAACAGGGTCGCGATCCCCACCTTCTTCTGCACCGCGGCGACTTCCCGCCGAAGCCGCTCCCGGACCTTGATGTCCAGCGCGGAAAGCGGTTCGTCCAGGAGCAGGAGGGAAGGGGACACTGCAAGCGCCCGGGCGAGGGCCACCCTCTGCCGCTGCCCCCCGGATAACTTCTCCACGGGACGGTCCACTTCCTCCGAAAGGCCGACGAGGTCGAGCATGTCGGAGGCTTTCCGGTTCATCTCGGGGGAGGCGACCCCTCGCACGCGTAGCCCGAAGGCGACGTTCTCCCGGACTGTCTTCCCGGGGAAGAGCGCGTAATCCTGGAAGACGAAACCGATGTTCCGGTCCCGGGAAGGGACATCCTCCATGTCCTTTCCCGCGATGGTGACCGTCCCGCGATCTTTGCACAGGAGCCCCGCCACGATGCGAAGCAGCGTCGATTTCCCGCACCCGCTGGGGCCGAGGATGGCGAGCATCTCGCCGGCTTGGACCTCGAGCGACACGCCGGTGAGAACGGGCCGGTCGCCAAACGACTTCCCGACGTTTTCCAGCGACAGGTGCGGGGTATTCATGCCACCTCCGCCTTCCTGCCGCCCGACGACTGTACGAGTTGGAGCCCCAGGAGGATGAGGAAGGAAGCCAACGCCAGCAGGATGGCGATGGCCGACGCGCCCTCGACGTCCCCCGTATTGAAACGGGAGAAGATGTAGAGCGGGCCTGTCTGGGTCCTCCCGACGAGGTTTCCCGACACCATGATGGAGGCCCCGAATTCCCCCAGCGACCGGGAGAAGGTCAGAAAGGCCCCCGCCACGATCCCCTCCCGGATCGCGGGGAGGGTGACGAAGGCGAACACCTGCCACTCCTTCGCCCCCAGCGTCCGGGCCGCCTCCTCCCCGGACCGGGGGACGGACTCCAGGACGGCCCCCACCGCGCGCACCATGAACGGGAACGTCACGAAGACGTGACCCAGGAGCAGGCCGGGAAAGGAGAACATGACCTGGATGTCGTGGTCGCCCAGGAATCTCCCGAGGGGCCCCAGGGGACCATACATCAAGAGCAGGGCGAAACCGGTCACGACCGTGGGGATGGCCAGCGGGATGTCCACGAGGGCGTTGACGGCTTTCCGTCCCGGGAACCGGTAGCGCGTGAGAAGGAACGCCATCGCCGTTCCGATGACGCCGTTGACGGCGGTGGTGGCCAGGGCGACGAGGGCGGTCAGGCGCAGGGCGCCCACGGCGTCCGGGTTCCTGAGCCGGTCCCAGAACACCCCGAATCCCTCCCGTACCGCATACTGGTTCAGGGAAACCAGTGGGAGGAGGATCAGGAGGATGAATAGCCCCAGTGCGGCGGCGAACGTCGCTCCCCGCACGAGGGAATCCATGTTCCGGGACCGGCCCATCGGAACTCCGCATTACTTCTGTTGCGTCTTCTTCCAGGCGTTCTCGATCACGTTCTTCCGCGCGTTCTGCCATCCGCCCAGGTCGTCGACGGTGAACGGCTCGGCGACCGTCGCGTATTTCCCCTGGAACTCCTTTCCAATCTTCGAGTCCACGGGCCGGAAACCGAACCTCGCGTAGGAACGCTGTGCCCCTGCGGTGTAGAGGAACTGGATCAGCTCGCTAACCACGTGCTCCTGCTCCGGCTTGATGTTTTTGTCGATCCGGGCGACCTTCCACTCCGTCTCGATCGTCTTTCGGGGGACGGCGATCATGTATTCACGCCCCTTGGCCTTCTCCAGCAGGGCTTCGTTCTCGTACGTCACGATGGCGTCCCCGAATCCCGCGTCGAACTGCACGAAGGTCTGGCGCGCGGACTCCGGTTGGGCGATCACGTTCTTCTCCACGGCCGACAGAAGCTTCACGCCCCCGTCCTCGGGACCGAAGGAAAGGTTTTTGAAGTTCGCTCCCGCGCCGTAGATCGCGAAGATCGCCCACTGCGCCCCGCCCGACGTGTCCGGGCTGGCGTGGAGGACTTTCGTGCCGGGTTTCGCAAGGTCCTCGAAGGTGTTGAGCCCCTTCGGGTTGTCCTTCCGCGTGACGAACACGATGACGGACTTGATCACCGCTCCCTTGTTCGGGTTTTTCCGCCAGTCGGATGCGATCAACCCCTTCTCCTTCAACTGGTCCAGGTAGAGCTCGGAGGACAGGACGGCGACCTGCACCGGTGCGCCGCCCAGGATCTGGTTCTTGAGCGTCCCCGAACCGGCGAACGAGGCGGAGACGTCCACGTCCTTGCCGAACTTCTCCTTGTAATACTTCCTGAACGCCGGGAGGATCTCCTTCGTCGTGGCGTCCTCCGTGACGCAGCAGGAGTGAAGGTTCACCTTGATCGGTTCGGCGTAAGCGTGGGGAGCGACAAACAGCGCAACAACGAGCAAGACGAACAGGCGTTTCATGGTTCCTCCTGGGTGGAAATATTTAATCAACAAATACTATAGGGTATGTAGGGTATTGTTTCGGGGTGAGCGTGTCAAGGAAAAAATCGGGAGATTTCAAGTTCTGGCGCCCACTCATGCTGTCTGGCCTTCTCCCTCATTTTTTCACCATCATCAGCCTCACCCGCCCTGTATGGAATAGTCTTTGCCCTGGTGAAACTATTCTTCATACCCGGTTTCTTCGGAAATACCGTGTCCCGAAAACCGTAGTTCCATCGGCACGTTGTGCGATGGAGCCGATTGGCATGTCATATGCTTTTTATCCTGGCAAGAGGGGGGAAGTAGCCCCCGAACGAAAACCGCAAGGAGGAGAGAGGCGATGAAGGCGTATGCGGCAGGGATGTTGGTTCTCGCGATGGTATTGGCGGCAGTCACGGTGGTAAGCCCCGCGTTCGCGGGCCAGACACAGACGGAACGGGAAGGGGACCTTATTCAGAATGCCGACCCCGAGAGTGCGCTGGGATGGCAGGTGCGCCCGCCTGTGGAGACAGGCGGTCTCCCCGCGGATGAAGTCCGGCGTATGAAGTCAGGGAGCCTTGCGACGAGTCAGTTTCCCACCGTCGAGATTGGCGGGGTGGTCTACAGGATCGGGATCGACACGTACTAGTATCATGGTGTGGGGAACCCTACCAGGGTCGATCGGTGCAAACCGGATGCGCCGGTCGACCCTGGCCTATAGGGGCGATATCTCGCTTTTCATCAGGGTTGGCCTGCCCGGCTGTAATCCAGCCATCCCCGGACACGCACCCTCAGACCCCGTGCCCACGTTACCCGCGGTATTGACGAAGAAATGTCTCACCGCGTAGAAGAATAGTCTTCAACATCCACAAGGTGATTTACCTCATACCGCCCCATCACAACGTACAACCATTCGATTTTCCTCAATATGGGGAATCCTGCATTGCCTGCGGTACACACTTTGCTGCTATAGCCGGATAAGGCTTTCAACGAACCTCCGATTCCACGGCTGTTACGACGTCAAGCGAATCCAGCTCCCGTGTCCACAGTCGAGGAGGTGCCGGGGTGGGGAAGGCACGATGAGATGAAAGGTCGCATCCTTTTCATTGATGATGACCAGGCCGGCCGCGAAGTGGCCCTGTTCAACCTTCGGAAGGCCGGTTATGAGGTTACCCAGTCCTCGGACGGTTTGGAGGGGCTCTCGCTTTTCTCGCCGGAAAAGGTCGACCTCGTCATCACCGACGTGAAGATGCCGGGCATCTCCGGGATCGAGGTACTCCGGCGGATCAAGAAACAGGCGCCCGGATTCCCGGTCCTGGTCATCACGGCGTTCGGCAATGTGGAGATGGCCGTCGAGGCGATGAAAGCGGGAGCATACGACTTCATCGGGAAGCCTTTTCACAGAGATCAACTCCTCCTTTCCGTGGAACGGGCGTTCGACCGGTGCCGCCTGGAGGCGGAGGTGCGATCCCTGAGGATCCGGGCCAAAGGCGTGGAGAGGGAGATCGTGGGGACCTCCCCGCCAATGAAGAGGGTTCTGGAGATCGCCGATCGGGTCGCGGGGACCGACGCCACCATACTGATCACCGGCGAGAGCGGGACCGGGAAGGAAGTGATCGCCCGGCGCATCCATGTCCGGTCCCAACGGGCGGAAGGTCCCTTCGTGGCGGTCAACTGCGCCGCCATCCCTGGAGAACTTCTGGAATCGGAACTCTTCGGCCACGCCAAAGGCGCCTTCACCGGAGCCGTCAAGGAACGGCTCGGGAAATTCCGGCAAGCCCAGGGCGGCACGCTGTTCCTCGACGAGATCGGAGAGATTCCGCTCCCGCTTCAGGCCAAGCTCCTGCGGGTCCTCCAGGAGAAAGTGGTGGATGCCGTGGGCGGGGATACGCCGGTACCGATCGACGTGCGGATCGTCGCCGCGACGAACAAGGATCCCCAGGAGCGGATCCGCGCCGGGGCTTTCCGCGAAGATCTCTTCTACCGCCTGAACGTGGTCGGGATCCACGTGCCTCCGTTGCGGGAGAGACCGGAAGACATTCCGTCCCTTGTGGAGCATTTCGTGAGAGAACTGGCGGAGGCGCGGGATGTAGTAGTGCCGTCCCACGTGATGCTGGAATTCGGGAGACGGCCATGGCCGGGGAACGTCCGGGAGTTGAAAAATGCCTGCGAGCGCCTGGTTATCCTGTGTCGGGGGACCGAGGCATCCCTCGAGGACCTGCCGACGCCTCCCGCCAAATCGTGGCAGGGGGCGCTTCCCTCGTTTGGGGGGGGCGGTGATCTCCCGACGCTCCCGCCCGAAGGACTGTCTCTGATCGACCTGGAAAAGCAGGTGATCGAGATGGTGCTTCGCCTGAAGAGATGGAACATTACTCAGGCAGCGGCCTATCTTCGGGTCCCGCGGCACATCCTCGTGTACCGCATCGAGAAGTATGGCCTGCGGCGCGATGCTTGAACCTGCCGATACCGGCACCCGAAGGGAGCATCGCCTACGAATGAAAAAGGGCGACTCTTGCATCTTAGCTGTCTATGGGAACAACCGAAGACAATGGGAGGGCCGACATATGAAGCGACCGATCATCGCATACGCGCTTGTCCTGAGCCTCGTTTTCGTCATCCGAGCGCCGGCTCATAGCGACGAGAACCACGGGAAGCATGCAGACCGGCATGCTAACGACCACGCAGTTGCAATCGGCAAGCCGGGCGATCCCGGCAAGGTCACACGGGACGTCGATGTGGAAATGAGCGACGCGATGCGCTTCAAGCCCGAAAGCATCCAGGTGAAACGGGGCGAGACGATCCGATTCATCGTCAGGAACACCGGCAAGCTGAAGCACGAGATGGTGCTTGGCACGATCGGGGAACTGAAGGAACACGCCGAACTGATGCGGAAATCCCCGGAGATGGAACACGCCGAACCCAATCAGGTAAGCGTCGAGCCCGGAAAGACCGGTGAACTGGTCTGGCAATTCGACACGGCCGGGACGGTCGATTTCGCCTGCCTGGTGCCGGGCCATTTCGAAGCGGGGATGGTCGGCAAAGTTCGGGTCGAGCCGGTGAAGTGACGAGAGGCAGCCGCAATGAAAATTTCATCAGCCGCAAGTCCGTCACCCGACCACGACGACCGGCATGTCCCGGAGCGGACCGGCTCGGAACAACCGAGGGATCCTGTATGCGGGATGAACGTCGGGCAGGATAGCCCGCACAGGCTTGTACACGCAGGGAGAAGCTACCTGTTCTGCAGCGTTCATTGCCTGGCCAAATTCCGGCGGCATCAGGCGGAGTATGCCGGAACGGATATCATTGCCCAGGAAAGCGACAGGAAGGACACCGGTCCGACGGGCAAGGGGGGGTTCACCTGCCCGATGCATCCGGAGATCCGGCAGGACGGTCCGGGAACCTGCCCGAAGTGCGGCATGGCGCTCGAAACCGTAGCCCCAGCCGCAGCCGCTATACGTACGGAATGGGTCTGCCCCATGCACCCGGAAATCGTCCGGGATGCGCCCGGCAACTGCCCGAAGTGCGGGATGGCACTGGAGCCCCGGACGGCCGCGGCAGGCGAGGAGGAGAATGCCGAACTCGTCGACATGAGACGGCGGTTTTGGATCAGCGCCGCGCTCACGATTCCCCTTGTGGCGGTAGCCATGGGGGAGCATCTGCCGGGGCATCCGATTGCGCGGATCGCACCCATGTCGACGCTGGGCTGGCTGCAGCTTGTCCTTGCCACCCCCGTCGTCCTGTGGGGAGGCTGGCCCTTTTTCGTGCGCGGCTGGCAATCGGTGGTCCACCGCAGCCTGAACATGTTCACCCTGATCGGAATCGGCGTCGGCGTGGCGTATCTGTACAGCCTGGCCGCAAAGCTGTTTCCCGGGATCTTCCCGCCTTCCTTCCGCCTGGATGGCGGAGAAGTCGCCGTATACTTCGAGGCCGCGGCCGCCATAGTGACCCTCGTGCTGCTTGGGCAGGTCCTCGAACTGAAGGCGCGAAGCCGCACCGGAGCGGCCGTCAAGGCGCTCCTCGGCCTGGCGCCGAAGACCGCCCGCCGCCTCCGGGACGACGGCTCCGAAGAGGATGTCCCTCTCGACGAGGTTCACCTTGGAGACCGGCTGCGCGTGCGTCCCGGGGAGAAGGTTCCGGTGGACGGCGTCGTCCTCGAGGGGACCAGCGCGGTGGACGAGTCGATGGTCTCGGGGGAGGCCATTCCCGTGGAGAAGAATCCGGGCGACCGCGTGGTCGGGGCGACGGTGAACGGCACAGGCTCCTTCATCCTGAAGGCGGAGCGGGTGGGCGCCGAGACGCTGCTGGCACGGATCGTCCAGATGGTGGCGGAGGCGCAGCGCAGCCGCGCGCCGATCCAGAAGCTGGCGGACCAGGTGGCCGGCTGGTTCGTTCCGGCGGTGGTCATCATCGCCGTCGCCACGGCCATCGTCTGGGGCCTCGCTGGCCCGGAACCGCGGATGGCGCATGCGCTGGTCAACGCGGTCGCGGTGCTCATCATCGCATGTCCCTGCGCCCTTGGGCTTGCGACCCCGATGTCGATCATGGTGGCAACGGGAAAGGGTGCGACCGCGGGCGTCCTGTTCCGGGACGCCGAGGCCATCGAGATCCTGCGCAAGGTCGACACCCTCGTGATCGACAAGACCGGGACGCTCACCGAAGGAAAGCCGAAACTGGTCACGGTGGACCCGGCAAAGGGATGGGACGAGAAGGGGCTTTTGCGGCTGGCCGCCAGCCTGGAACGGGGGAGCGAGCATCCCCTGGCGGCCGCCATCGTATCCGGGGCTCAGGAACGGGGTGTGGAACCGATCGCCACGGATTCGTTTGAATCGGTGACCGGAAAAGGGGTGAAAGGACGCGTGGATGGACGCTCCGTCGGCCTGGGGAACCGCAATCTCTTCGAGATCCTGGGGATCGACCCGGGCGAACTCTCCGAAAAGGCCGAAGCGCTGCGCACGGAAGGGCAGACGGTGATGTTTGTCGCGGTGGACGGCAAGGCGGCTGGACTCCTCGGGGTCGCCGACCCGGTCAAGGAAACCACCGCGGAAGCGATCCGGCTGCTCCATGAAGAGGGGATCCGAATCGTGATGCTCACCGGCGACAGCAGGACGACGGCCGAGGCCGTCGCGGGAAAGCTCAACATAGACGAGGTGATGGCCGAGGTTCTTCCCGATCAGAAAGCAGCCGCCGTGAAGCGTATGCAGGGCGAAGGGCGGATCGTGGCCATGGCGGGGGACGGGATCAACGACGCGCCGGCGCTGGCCCAGGCCCAGGTGGGGATCGCGATGGGAACGGGAACCGATGTTGCGATGGAAAGCGCCGGGGTGACGCTGGTCAAGGGAGACCTGCGCGGTATTGCCCGTGCGCGGAGGCTCAGCAGGGCGACCATGCGGAATATCCGGCAAAACCTGTTTTTCGCATTTATATACAACGCGCTGGGAGTCCCCGTCGCGGCGGGCGTCCTGTATCCCTTTCTCGGCATCCTGCTGAGCCCCGTCATCGCGGCCGCGGCGATGAGTTTCAGTTCCGTCTCCGTGATTGGCAACGCATTGAGGCTGAGGCGGGAAAACGTTTAAAGGATTCGCGATTCTGCCTTCCACAATCGGCTCCGTTCCTTAGCGAGCTCAAGACCCTCCTGTAAATGCCTTTGAGCGGAGAATATTCTGTTCGTAGTGAAGAATATTCTTCAGGGACGGGCTTACCGGCTCGCCGACCACCCTCCAATGGCCACGTAACGCTTTGATATCACATGGATAAAATCTGTTGGTTTTCCGGTGGCACAACCCGTGCTACGGGTAAGGGGCGTTTATCTTCCCGGAGGGTATCGAAATATGGATTCGGATCGCGGTAAGAAAAGAATGATCGTAGGGGCGGTAGCCGGAGTTCTCATTTTCGCCGCCGTTGCGGTTTTCGCCGGGATGTTCGACGGGCTCTTCCGGAAAACCCCCGCGGAGAGCGCGAAGGCCGCCGGCGTGGTGGAGACCGCCGACGTCGTGAAGATCCCTCTCAAGTCCCTCGAATCCGGAAAAGCGCTCTATCTCATGAACGTGGCCGATGGACGCCAGATTCATTATTTCGTATTGAAGAGCTCCGACGGCCGGTACCGCGCCGCTCTCGACGCATGCGACGTCTGCTTCCGGGCGAACCGCGGATACCGGCAGGAGAGCGACCTCATGGTGTGCAACCAGTGCGGCCAGTCCTTCCCATCCAACCGGATCGGCGAGGTCAAGGGTGGATGCAACCCCCATCCTCTGGCGCAGGGAACCGAAGGACAGTACGTCGTGATCAAGAAGGTCGACATCGTCGCGGGCAAGGAGTATTTCGCCCTGAAGCGGTCATGAGCGTCCGCCATAATTCCCGAACGGGGTGTCGCCCATGAACATCCGGAAACTGGCCTGGAAGAACCTGCTCCGCCGCAAGTCGCGCGCCGTCTTCACGGGCCTGGGGATTTTCCTGGGGATCGCCACCTTCGTCGCGATCTCCTCGATCACCTCCCAGATGGAAGGGGCGGTCCAGGACCAGCTGGACCGGTTCGGAGCGAACATCGTGGTGTCGCCGCGGGCCGAGCGGCTCTCCCTGGGTTTCGGGGACATCGCCCTCGGAGGGACGGAGGTGGCCCACTCACGCCTCGCGATCGCGGACAAGGAACGCATCGCGTCGATACACCATAAGGACCGCATTCGGTCGGTCGTCCCCTTTATCCTGGCTGCCTCCGACGTTTCCGGAAAGAACCTTGTCTGGATGGGCCTGCCCTCCACGGATTTGGCAATAGCCCGCCCGTGGTGGAAAATCACCGGATCCCCGGTCCGCGAGCGGGGCGAAGTGCTGCTCGGCGCCGAGGCCGCCGCGATGCTGGACAAGGGGCCGGGAGGAACCGTTACGGCTGGGAACCGCCTCTATCGCGTCGCCGGGGTGCTCCACCCCACGGGGGAAAAAGAGGACGGGATGGTCATCGCCGACATTGGGGACGTTCAGTCGCTGGCGAAAAATCCGGGGGCCGTGACGTACTTCGAGGTGGCGGCTCTCTGCAAAGATTGCCCTGTGGAGGATATCGTCGCCCAGATCGGGCAGGCGCTCCCCGGCGCGCGGGTGTCGGCGATCCGGCAGGTGGTCGAGAGCCGGAAGGCCGCGGTGGACCAACTGCGACGGCTCGGTTTCGGGGTCTCCTCCATCGTGCTGCTGATCGGAGGGCTCATGGTGCTCGTGACGGTGATGGGAGGGGTGCAGGAGCGGACGCGCGAGATCGGCGTCTTGCGGGCGGTCGGATTCCGAACGAGGTCGATCTTCTCCCTGCTGTTCTGGGAGACCGGCTGGGTGTCCCTTCTTTCGTCCCTGCTCGGTGCGGCGACGGGGATCGCCGCCGCGTACCTGGTGGCGCCGTCCTTCGGGATCGAGCATCCGGGAATCCGGATGCTTCCGGCGCTCCTCGGGACCGCCGCGGGACTTGTCCTCGGGCTGCTCGGGGCTGTCCCGCCCGCGCGGCGCGCCGCGGCCCTCTCCCCGACGGAAGCGATCCGCACTCTTTGAAAATCATGCGAGCGGGAGAGACGATGGAACCGATCATTCATTTGAACGGCGTTTCGATGATCTACGGGGGGAACGGCACCCGCGCGACGGCGCTGTCGGGGGTTTCCTTCGATGTCCGGCCGGGGGAGTACGCCGTCATCACGGGGGAGTCCGGGGCGGGGAAGAGCACGCTGCTTGCGATCCTCGGGGGGCTTCAGATCCCGTCGGAAGGGACCGTGCGGATCCACGGTGTCGACCTCTCCGCGCTCCCGTCGGACGGGCTGGCCGATTTCCGGCGGGAGACGATCGGATTCGTCTTCCAGGCGTACCACCTCCTGCCGTACCTGACGGCGCGGGAGAATGTCATGGTGCCCATGTCGCCGGAGCGCGTCTCCCCCGGGGAAAAGGTCGAGCGGGCCGATTCGCTGCTTGCGGCGGTCGGCCTGGACGGGAAGGAAGACCGCCTTCCATCGCAGTTGTCCGGCGGCGAGAGCCAGCGTGTCGCGATCGCCCGGGCGCTGGTCCACGATCCCCCCGTGCTGCTCGCGGACGAGCCGACGGGGAACCTCGACAGCGCGACGGGGGAGCAGATCCTCGACCTGTTCTCCGGGTTAAACGGCAGGGGGAAGACGGTCCTGATGGTCACGCACAACCCGGCGAACCTCGCGAGGGCCACGCGTTCCATCCGGCTGCGCGACGGCCGGGTCGAGGAAGACCGGATACTGGCGCCACTCGCCGTATAAACGTTGGCGGTCTGAAAGCGGGCCGGACACGGGAGAAAGGAGCAGGGGATGGAAGGTGAAAAAGAATTGCGGGACCCGTTGGACACCGGCGGGGCGGGGGATCCGCCCGCCGCGGAAGGCCGGCGCGGCCCGAGTTGGCGGGCATGGGTGCTCTCCATCCTCGTGGCGGTAGCCCTGTCGGTGACGGCGACGCTGCTCCTGGGGGGCTCCGTTGCATTCCGTCCGGAACAGGCGGCGGCGTCGGGGGCGTCCGGGAGCGGGTGCGGGGGATCCTGCTGCCCGCCCGCGATTGCGGGGAAATGAACGGGCCTGCGTACAAGTAACCGTTATTGCTATGGAAATATCGGATTTGCAGTGGAAGTGGAGCGGTTTGCGGTTCATCATGATGGAAGAAAACCTGAACGGGGGAAAGGACCCCGAGACATGCGCATGAATGCGGATACGCGGCGCGCTTCCCGGTCAGGGTGGAAATGGTTTTTTTGTTTTCTGCCGGCGGTTGCGGTGATCTGCGTCCCGGGGGCGCTCCCGGCGGGGGAACCCGCCCGGCCCGTGAACCATTACGTGGACGCGGCGCTGGCGAACAACCCATCCCTGGCGTCGATGAAGCAGCGGATCGCGATGAAGGAGAACGAGACCGTTCGCGCGGGCGCGCTGGACGATCCCAAGGTGTGGGTCGGAGTGGTAAGCGTTCCGACCACCACGTGGTCGTTCAGCCAGGAAGACATGACCGGGAAGGAGATCGGCCTCTCCCAGATGCTCCCGTACCCCGGTAGGCGGGAGAACAGTTCCGGCATCGTCGCGAAGGAAAAGGAACAGGCCGAGTTCGAACTGGCGGAGATGAGGAACATGCTGCGTGCGGACGTGAAGATGGCGTACGCGGAACTCGCAACGGTGCGCGCCCAGGCGGAAGTCGTGCGCCGGGTGCGGGCCATCCTCGAGCAGATCGTGGAGGTTTCCCGCGAGATGTTCGCCGTGGGGAAAGGGTCTCAGACCGACGTGCTGCGCGGGCAGGTGGAGTTCCAGAAGATGCGGGAGATGCTCCTGATGCTGGAGAACCGGGAGCGCGTCCTCTCCGTCCGCATGAACACCCTTTCCGCCCTTCCGCCCGGAGAGCCGATCCCCCCGCTCGACCATCTCGCGGAGTTCCGCCTGGACCTCTCCGCGGACGACCTGAGGAGGATCTATCTCGAGGAACGACCTGCCCGCAAGGCCGCCGAGGCGAGAATCCGCAAAGGGGACCTCCTCGTCCGGCAGGCGGAGTACGAAGGCAAACCGGATTTCGAGGTCGCGGCCTCCTACATGCAGCGGAACAAGATGCCGGACGGCGCGAATCGCCCCGACATGGTCTCCGCCATGGTCTCGATGACGCTCCCTGTCTGGAGAAAGGGAAAGGTGGACCCGGGGATCCGCGCGATGTCCGCGGAAAAGGAGATGGCGGTTCGCGACGAGGAGGCCCTGGACAACGAGTCCGCCAACGTGATCGGTTCTTCGCTGTCCTCCGTGGAGAATTTCCGGTCGGTGGCGGCGCTGTACCGGACCACCCTGATCCCCCAGGCGGAGCAGGCGGTGCAGTCCAACCTGGAGGCGTACCGGGTGGGGAAGGTCGACTTCCCCATGCTCATGGATTCCGTGATGTCCGTCCTTAACTTCCGGAAGGAATACCTCGGGATGGTCGGCGAGTCGCACATGACGAAAGCCCGGTTGGAGGCAGCCGTGGGAAGGGAGCTCCCGTGACGGAGAAGAAGGTCGGCCTGCTGGCCGGAATCGCCGCGGCGGTGATCCTCGCGGGGATCGCGGGGACGGTCGCCTTCTACAAGGTCCCGGCGTTCCACGCGCTGCTGCACCCGCACGCCGACAACGCAGCGGTGGGGAGCGCGGCGAAACCGGAGAAAGGGCAGTACACCTGCCCGATGCACCCCTTCATCCTCTCCGACAAACCGGGGGCGTGCCCGATCTGCGGGATGACGCTGGTGCCGAAGGAGAGTCAGGCGGCGAACCTGTCCGACAACGCAGCGCGATCCCTCGGCATGGTATCCATGAACCCCACGCAGCGGCTCATGGCGAACGTGGCCACGGAGAAGGTTTCCCGCCGGGAGTTCGCGCTGGACACCCTCGCCGTGGGAAAAGTCACCTGGGACGAACGGAAGGTGGCCAGGGTGTCGTCGCGGATCGGCGGGCGGGTGGAGAAGCTCCATGTCGATTTCACCGGCACCAGGGTGGTCAAAGGGCAGCCGCTCCTGGAGATCTACTCCCCCGACCTCGTGGCCGCGCAGCGGGAGTATCTCGTGGCCCTGAAGGGCATCGAGCGCCTGGGAGACAGCCCGTACGAGGATGCCCGGGAGATGTCCCGGAGCCTGGTCGATGCGTCCCGCACACGACTGAAACTCTGGGGGGTGACCGACGGCCAGCTCGAGGAGCTGGCGAGGACGAAGGAGCCCAAGACCGTGTTCGCGGTCTTCGCTCCCCGGTCCGGCGTCGTCACGGAGCGGCTCGTTACGGCGGGGCAGTACGTGATGGAGGGCACGGCCCTCTATTCCATCGCGGAAATGGACCCGGTGTGGGTCCAGGCGGAGGTGCATGCGTTCGAGATCCAGAGGGTCCCCGTGGGGACATCCGCGGTCGTCACGACCCAGGCGTACCCGGGCCGGGAGTTCCGCGGGAAGGTGACGTTCGTCGATCCGTACCTGAACGTGGAGACCCGCACGGTGAAGGTCCGCGTCGACCTCCCCAATCCCGGATGGATCCTCAAGCCGGACATGTTCGTGCGGGTCGCGTTCAAGGGAAGGAAGGGGACGGTGCTGGCGGCGCCCGAGTCGGCGGTTCTCGTCACGGGAGAGCGGGCGATGTCGTGGGTGGAGGTCGAACCGAACACCTTCGAGCCGCGGATGACCCGGGTGGGGGCGAGGGCGAACGGATACTACGAGATCCTCTCGGGCCTTTCGGAGGGGGAAACGGTGGTCACCTCGGCCGGATTCCTCATCGACTCGGAGAGCCAGTTGAAGGGCGGGACATCCGACCCGCACGCCGGCCACGGCGCCCCGGAGCCCGGCAAGGGAGCGGCGTCGCCCGCACAGGACCGTGCGGCGCCGACGCCTCCCGCCCCGGACCATTCCGGCCACGGCAAGTAAGGGGCGCACCGGGCGATGATCAACAAACTCATCTCCACCTGCCTCCGGAACCGGTTCCTGACGATCCTTGGGGCCCTCGTTGTCCTGTTGTGGGGCGCCTGGGCGCTCCTCCGGACCCCGGTGGACGCCATCCCGGACCTCTCAGACAACCAGATCATCGTCTACACGATGTGGGAGGGGCGATCCCCCCAGATCATCGACGACCAGGTCACCTATCCGCTGGTGACGAACCTCCAGGGGCTGCCCCACGTGCGGGCGGTCCGGTCGGCGACGATGTTCGGCGCCTCGATGATCTACGTCATCTTCGAGGACAGCGTGGACCTCTACTGGGCGCGCAGCCGGGTGCTGGAGCGGCTCAACCAGCTCGGGGACCGGATGCCCAAGGGGGTCACCCCCGTCCTCGGCCCCGACGGGACGGGGGTGGGCCACGTCTACTGGTACACGTTGAAAAGCGACCGGCACGACCTGGGGGAGTTGCGCGCCGTCCAGGACTGGTACCTGCGGTACCCGCTCCAGTCCGTTCCCGGCGTGGCGGAGGTGGCCTCCATCGGTGGCTTCGTGAAGCAGTATCAGATCGACCTCGATCCGCTGCGCCTCCACTCGTACGGCATCCCCGTCAAGGCCGTCACGGCGGCCGTCTCCGCGGCCAACCGGGAGGTGGGGGGGAACGTCATCGAGCAGAACGCGATGGAGTACCAGGTCCGCGGCCGGGGGTACCTGCGCTCCAAGGAGGACGTGGAGAACATCGTCGTCGCCACGTCCCTGGGCGGAACCCCCATCTACGTGAAGGACCTGGGCGTCATCCAGTTGGGGGGGGAGAGCCGCCGGGGGCTCTTGGAGGAGAACGGGGAGGGGGAGACCGTCGGCGGGATCATCGTCATGCGGTACGGCGAGAACGCCAAGGCGGTGATCGAACGGGTGAAGGCGAAACTGAAGGAGCTGCAGCCGGGACTCCCCCCCGGTGTTACGGTCCGGACGGCGTACGACCGCAGCGAGTTGATCGGAAGAGCGATCGACACCCTGAAGCACGCCCTGATCGAGGAGGTGATCCTCGTCACGCTGGCGCACATCATCTTCCTGTGGCACTTCCGGTCGATCCTGATCGTCACCGCTCCGCTCCCCCTCGCGATCCTCGTCTCGTTCATCTTCATGCACTACGTGGGGTTGAACTCCAACATCATGAGCCTGGGCGGGATCGCCATCGCCATCGGCGTGCTGGTGGACGCCGGCATCGTCATGACGGAGAACGTGATCCGGCACGCGGAACAGCACGGGGAGGGGTACGAGAAGAACATCCTCTCCATCACGGAGAAGGCGGCGCACCTGGTGGGCCGGCCCATCTTCTACGCCATGGCGATCATCATCCTCGCCTTCGTCCCGGTCTTCGCGCTGACCGGCCAGGAGGGGAAGATGTTCCACCCCCTGGCGTTCACCAAGACGTTCGCGATGGTTGGATCTACCCTCATCGCCGTGACGCTCGTGCCGGTGCTTTGCTCCTTCCTCGTCCGGGGGAAGCTGCACAAGGAAGAAGACAACTGGACGATGAAGTACCTGATGAAGGCGTACAAGCCGGCGCTCTCATGGGCGCTCGACAACCGGAAGAAGGCGGTCTCCGTCGCGGTCGTCCTCTTCTCGATCGCCCTCGTCATGGTGACCCGGATCGGGAAGGAGTTCATGCCGCCCCTGAACGAGGGGAGCCTCCTCTTCATGCCGGTGACGCTTCCCAACATCTCGATCAACGAGGCCAAGCGGCTCGTGACGATCCAGGACAAGATCATAAAGGATACCCCGGAGGTCGACTACGTGCTGGGGAAGGTAGGCCGCGCGGAGACCTCCACAGACCCCTCCCCCGTGTCGATGTTCGAGACGATCATCCTCCTCAAACCCCAGGAGAAATGGCGCAAGGGGATGACCATGGACGGGCTGATCGGCGAGTTGAACGCAAAGCTCCAGATCCCCGGGGTGGGGAACGGCTGGACGATGCCGATCATCAACCGGATCAACATGCTCTCCACGGGCGTGCGCACCGATCTCGGTGTGAAGATCTACGGGGACGACCTGAACAAACTCACCGACCTGTCGGTCCAGGCGGGGGAGATCCTCAAGAAAGTCCCGGGGGCGGTGGACGTGGTGGCCGAGCGGACCCTCGGGGGATCGTATCTCGACATCGAGCCGGACCGGGAGGCGGCGGCGCGGTACGGCCTGAACGTGGACGACATCAACGACGTGGTCGAGACGGTTCTCGGGGGGATGACGGTCACCCAGAAGCTCGAGGGGCGGCAGCGGTTCCCGGTCCGGGTGCGCTTCCTGTGGGAGTACCGGCAGGACATCGAGGCGATCAAGCGGATACCGATCCCGCGGGGGAGCGTGATCCCGGCCGGGGGAGGCATGGGCGCGGACGGAAGCGGGGGAGGAATGGGCGCAGGGGGCGGCGTTCCTCAGCCGAAACCGGGCCTTGGCCAGATCTACCTGGGCGAGGTGGCGAAGATCTCGGTCACCCCCGGACCCGCGATGATCCGGGCCGAGAACTCCTTCCTGCAGGGCGTGGTCTTCCTGAACGTCCGCGGGCGGGACATGGGACGGTTCGTCGACGAGGCGAAAGAGATATTGCAGAAGAGCCTCAAGCTTCCCTCCGGGTATTTCATCGAGTGGTCGGGGCAGTACGAGAACCAGATCCGGGCGAAGAAGACGTTGCAGGTCGTGCTGCCGCTGGTCCTCCTCATCATCTTCGTGATGCTGGTGATGGTGTATCACTCGGCCAAGGAGGCGCTCCACGTGATCCTGGCCGTGCCCTTCGCGCTCACCGGCGGGGTCTACCTCCTCTACTTCATGGGGTACAACTTCTCGGTGGCGGTCTGGGTGGGCTTCATCGCCCTGTTCGGGACGGCGGTTCAGACCGGCGTGGTGATGGTCATCTACCTGGAGGAGGCGGTCGAGCGGGTGAAGCAGCGGGACGGCGGGCTTACCGTGGCCAACCTGCGGGAGGCGGTGATGGACGGGGCGCTGCTGCGGCTGCGCCCAAAGGTCATGACCGTGTCCACTGTCGTGGCGGGGTTGCTGCCGATCTTTTGGAGCACACGAACGGGGTCGGAAGTCATGAAGCCGCTGGCTACCCCCGTGCTCGGCGGGATGGTGTCGTCCCTGGTCCACGTGCTGGTCGTGACGCCGGTCATCTTCCTCTGGCTGAGGGAACGGGAGCTGGCGAGGGAGGAACGGGCTCCGGGCGCATCTTAATATGGAACGGGAAACGCGAACCCCACGAGGGGAAAGGAGAAAGGCGATGGGATGGAAAGGGATCCTAGCATCGGCGGCGGTCGGCGTGCTCCTGGCGGCGCCGGCTCCGGCGATGGACAACATGACGCACGGACACGGCGACACCAAGGAAGGGCACGGCGCGCACGGAGGTCACGACATGGAGAAGATGGGCGACAAGGTCTTCTCCGGGAAGGTCGGGCCCTGGACGGGAGAGGCGCGGCTGGTCGACATGAAGGCCCAGATGGAGAAGTCGGGCGTGTCGGCGAAGGCGCTCGCGAAGCTCCCGGCGAGCCACCACCTGATGGTGACCCTCACCGACCCGAAGACCGGAAAGCCGGTTACCGATGTGGCGGGGAGTGCAGAGATCAAGGGTCCGGACAAGGCCTCCTCCTCGAAGGTCACCCTGGTCGTGATGGGGGGGCACATCGGGGCGGACGTGAACCTGCCGAAGGCAGGGAAGTATGCCTTCCGGGTAAGCGCGGAGGGTGGCGGCCACAAGGGATCGGCGGAATTCCCGTACGAGTTGAAGAAGTGACACTTTCGGGCACATGTTCCACGCAATGGGGGTTGAAACGGGCGCCCTCGCGCGGCCCTTTTTTGCACGGGATGGGAAAATGAATGATAGCGAACCCTCCTGCAATCACCGGTCATCGTACAATTCAGGAATGGTAGTCGATATCGTCAAACGGAAACCGAACCGGAAACTCCCGTAGGTTGACATGGGAGAAAGGAGGGCAGTGCGATGGCAAGGAAGATTCTGCTGTTCCTTTTCGCCGGCATGTTTGTCGTTGTACTCGGCGGGGCGGCGTCGGCGGAGGCGCCTATCATGGCGCTGTACTCTTCGGAGGCGGCGATCCAACCATCAGCCGCGGACCCCGAACAAGAGGCCTCCAACTCAACGTCATGGCAGGAAAGGGAACCGGTGGAGACCGGTTCTATGCCCGCGGAATCGGGCAATTCCCCCGAGTTGCGTTGCTGCTCGGGCGACAACGGTCCGACACAGGACCAGGCGGGTAACACCGTCCTCCGCCACGGCATCGACGACGGGTCGTAACGGATGGCGGGACACACGATTTGGTGATCTGCGGCGCCGGGAAAGGGACCCTTTCCCGGCGCCGGCTTTTTTCGTAGCCGTTCCGCACTTACGGATCCGGAAAAGGTAGGATCGGAACAGCGGCAGCAGAACGTATATGGGGGAAGACCTTGAAAGGCAGGATCCTGGCCCTGATGCTCGCCGGGTTGGAAATGACGGCCGGATTCCCGGCCTTCGGCGCGGCACCGCTCCACGGCGCGTTGCCGCTTCCCGTTGCCCCCGACATCTCGATCCTCACCGACTGGACCCGTTACTCCGAACGGGGGAGCCGGGAGCTCCTCGGCATGCCCGTGGACCCTGCGCGGAGGGAACGCGAGCTGGCGCGGCTTGCGGACCGTATCCGTCCCGAAGTGGCCGGCGACCCGGGCGGCGCAGGAGTCCCCGAGGCGTTCCGGCGGGTCCTGATCCGGGAAGAAGGATTCGCCTATGATTCCGCAGCGGGGAACCCGGGAAATTACCTCATCGACACCGTCCTAGCGCGGAAGCGCGGCAACTGCCTCGGGTTGTCGCTCCTCTGGCTCTCCCTTGCCGAACGGCTGGATCTCCCCTTCCGCGGGGTGTACGTCCCGGGCCATTGCTTCGTCCGGTTCGAGGGGGAGGCCACCCGGGTCAACGTGGAGTTTTCCGACGGCGGGGCGCCGTGGGAGGACGGGCGATTCCGGAAGGAGTTCCGGGTGCCCCCCGATCGGCCGTACCTGCACTCCTTATCCCGCGCGGAGATGTTGGCCGTCTTCCTGAAGAGCCTCGGGGCGGCGTATGCGAAGAAGGGCAGGGACGAAGAGGCGCTGGAGTTCTACGCGGAGGCGGAGCGTCTATCCCCGGGACTGCCGGACGCGACCTACAACGCGGGGGTCTCCCTGCAGAAACTGGGGCGGAGCGGGGAGGCGATCGCGAAGTACAGGAAAGCCCTGGCGATCGACCCGGACATGGCCCCGGCGCGGGACAACCTCGGGATCCTGCTGGCGAAAGGCGGACGGTACGCGGAGGCGATCGCGGAGGCGCGGAAGGCGGTGGAGCTTGAGCCGTGGAACGCCGCCACGCGCGGGAACCTCGCCGCCGCCTACTGCGCCTGCGGACGGTACGATGAAGGGATCCAAGAGTTCCGTCGGGCAGTGTCGCTCGACCCGCGCAACGCGCGCGTCCGGGCCGCGCTCGTCCGGGCGCATTTCGCGCGCGGAGAGTACCGGGAGGCGGCGGCGGAGTGCGACGCGGCGATGGCCCTCGGGTGCCGCTTCGAGCCGTCGATGCTGGAGGTCCTGGACCGGTACCGGGGGCCGGTCGCGACGGGGACGGCGTCGCCCTGAGCAGGGCAGGGAGCCCGCGCGGGAAGGGATGTACCGCCTACAGGTCCGTCAACCCGCGCAGCACGGCGGAGATGTCCCGGTCGCCTACCCCCTTGTCCCGGGCTGCGGCGAACAGTTCGCACGCTGCCTTCGTCACCGGCGTGGGCACGCCGGCCGTCTTTCCCGCCTCCACCGCGAGCCGCATGTCCTTGTGGGCGTGCTTCAACGGAAAGTTCGGTGTGAAGACCCGCTCCCCGAGCATATCCGGCCCCTTGGCCCGGATCGCCGGGCACGCCACGACGGAACGGTCGATCACCTCGAGGATCTTCCCCGCCGGGAGCCCCGCTTCGACCCCGGTCAGCGCGGCTTCCGCGAAGGCGCACAACACCGTACCCAGGATCTGGTTGATGATGAGCTTCATGTGGGCCGCCATGCCGGTGTCGCCCATGTGGATCACCGTGCTTCCCATCGCCAGCAGCAGCGGTTCCATCCTCCGGGAGACATCCTCGTCCCCGCCGGTCAGGATCACCAGCGTCCCCTCCGCGGCAGGCAGCCGGCTTCCCAGCACCGGCGCTTCGAGATACTCCGCCCCGGTACCGCGGACGAAGATCGCAATCTCGCGGGACGTCTCAGGGGAAACGGTCGTCATGTCGATGTACGTCATCCCCGGGGAGAGGGCCGAGAGGATGCCCCCCTTCGCGGTGACGACGTCGCGCACGGCGGCGGGATCGGAAACCATCGTGATCACCACCTCGGACCGGCGGACGAGTTCCACGAGGGACGAGGCAGCCTTCGCCCCGGCGGCGATCAGCGGGTCCATCTTCGCCCGGGTCCGGTTGTACACCGTGACGTCGTGCCCCTTCCGGATGATGTTCCGGCACATCGGTTCGCCCATGATCCCCAGTCCGATGAAGCCGACCTTCCCCATCGCCCGATCCTCCCGGATGCCTTGGATTTCCCGCCTTGACGCGCCGCCCCGAACCATCAGAATAGTACCATGACCCTCCCGGCGACGCAGGTCCTCCGCAGGACTCCCCTGTTCATGACCCTGACCGAGGATGACCTGCGCCACGTGGCTGCCGTCGCCGTCCCGCGGAAGTACGGGAGGAAGGAGACGGTTTTCCGCGAGGGGGATCCCGCGGACGGCTTCTTCGTCGTGCAAACCGGCAAGGTCAAGGTGTTCAAGCTGTCCGAGGAGGGAAAGGAGCAGGTCCTCCACGTCCTCGAGCAGGGCCAGAGTTTCGCCGAGGCCGCCATCTTCGAGGGGGGGGCGTATCCCGCCCACGCCGAGACCCTCGCGGACTCCGAGCTGCTCCTGCTCCCGAAGGTCGCGTTCATCCACCTGCTGGAGAGGAACCCCCGGCTAGCCGTCCGCATGCTCGCCTCCCTCTCCCGGTGGCTCCGGCGGATGACCGACCTTGTGGAGAACCTCTCCCTGCGGGACGTGGAGTCCCGCCTGGTCTTCTACCTTTCCGAGGAGCTGAAAAGCCGCGGAATCCCCGCCCGCGACGGGGTTGTCCTCGACCTCCCGGTGAGCAAGAACGTCCTTGCCTCCCGGCTCGGCACGGTGCCCGAGACTTTCTCGCGCACCCTGAAGAAGCTCCAGGGGGAGGGACTCATCGCTGTGCGCGGGAAGCAGATCCGCATCCTGTCGGCCGGGCCGCTCTTCTCCCTCCTCTCCCGCTGACCCGGGAGGAGAGTCGGCCTGCGCGGGGCCGTGGTATCATCCTCGAATATGCATCCTTTGCCGGAAGGGGGGCCGCGGGGATGGGACATTTCTCGCTGAGCGTGGTAGGCAGGGATCGGCCGGGGATCGTGGCGGAGGTCACCCGGGTGCTCTTCGAGATCGGGTGCAACATCGAGGACTCCACCTGTACGATCCTCTCCGGGCAGTTCGCGATGATCCTGGTGATCGCGCACCAGAAATTCACCTCGGTGGCGGAGATCGATCCCTCGTTCGAGCCGGTGCGGAAGAGCATGGGACTGACGGTCTCGCTGCACAAGCTCAAGGACGAGGAGGTCTCCCGGGAGAAGGGGTTCACGGGCCGTCCGCACATCATCTCGGTGTACGGCGCCGACCGGCCCGGGATCGTCTACTCCGTGGCGCGGGAACTCGCACGATATAAGGTGAACATCACGGACCTGAACACCCAGGTCGTGGGGGCAAAGGACCGGCCCGTGTACGTCATGGTCCTCGAGGTGGACATCCCCGAACAGGTCGACATGAAGGACCTCGAGCGCGAGTTCGACAAGATCCGGAAGGAGCTCTCCGTCTCCATCTCCGTCCGCCCGATCGAAGCGCTGGAACTCTGAGCCGGAATGACGATGGCCGTTCTTCCCATCCGGTTGTTCCCCGATCCTGTCCTGAAGGAGAAAGCCGCGCCCGTGGCGGGGGTTACCGCGGAGGTGTCCGCGCTCGTCGGCGACCTCGTGGAGACGATGCGAAGCTCGCAAGGAGGCGTCGGGATCTCCGCCCCGCAGGTCGGGGAGCTGTATCGCATCGTCGTCGTGGACGTGTCCGCACACCGGCGGGGAGGGCAGGAGCAGAACCACGGGCTGCTGGTGCTGGTCAACCCCGAGATCCTCGCGATGGGGGGGAAGCAGATCGTCCGGGAGGGGTGCATGAGCATCCCGGACTACACTGCCAACGTCCAGCGGGCCCAGTGGGTGCTCGTGGACGCCCTCGACGGGGACGGCAACCGGAAGATCATCGAATCGCTGGGATTCGAGGCGGTGGCGATCCAGCACGAGATGGACCACCTCGACGGGATCCTGTTCCTCGACCGTGTCGTGTCAATCAAGACCGACCTGTTCCGGAGGAAGAAGTACCGCTAGCCCTCCTGTCTTCCGTTCCCCTTCCCGCAACCGCCGACCCCCTCCGACATCCAATCCACGGGTGTTCATGGTCTCGGAGGTGACATCGATGGGACGGCTCCGCGGGTATCCCGGGATCGGCGTTCTCCTTGCATTTCTTATCGTCTTCGGCGGCGTTCCTTCCCGTGCGGCAGGGAAATCCCGGATCGAGCGCATGTCGGACTCCCGAGCCGTCACCATGGCGCAACTGATCGAGGAGATCCGCGGGGTCCGGATCGTGTTCGTTGGGGAGAATCACGGCAACCGGGACCACCACAAGACGCAGCTCAACGTCATTCGGGCGCTGCGCGACTCCGGCGTACCGGTGGCGGTCGGCCTCGAGATGTTCCGTTCGAACAGTCAGGAATCGCTGGACGACTGGGTCCATGACCGGATCCGGGAGGCCGATTTCGTGAGGATCTTCGACGAGAACTGGTCCGGGAACTACTGGCCGGCGTATCGGGACATCTTCGAATACGCGAGGGTGCAGGACATCCCGATGGTCGGTCTGAACGTGGAGCAGAGGGTGGTCCGGCAGGTGTCCCGCGGGGGATTTTCCTCCGTCGACCGGCGGAACATCCCCCCGATCGCAAGGGTCTCCTGCGACGCGGGCGAGAAATACCGCGACGTGCTCAGGACGGCGATGCGGAACCACGCGGGGAAAGAAGCGTTCGTCCGTTTCTGCGAGGCCCAGATGCTGTGGGACGCCTCCATGGCGTGGCATCTGATCGATTTCGCGGAGAGGAATCCGGACCGCGTGGTGGTGGTGCTGGCTGGGGCGTTCCACTCGTGGAAGCATGGCATCCCGGAGCGGGTGCGTGCACGGGCCGGCGACTCGCTCCCGTTCAAGGTGATCCTTCCGGTCGGCAGGGAGGACCCCATGTCCGCCGCGCTGACCTTGGAGGAAGCCGATTACCTCGTGCGCTCCGGGGCCTGATCCCCCCTGCAACCGCTACCGGCGCCACGCCGCCAGCAGCTCCGCACGGGCCTGACGGGCCACGTCCTCCGCGGCGTGGATCCGGTCGAGCCGGCTGCCCAGGAAATACACCCCGTTGATGCACGCCGCCGAAACGGCGCCCAAGGCTGCCGAGTGCCAGGCCGGGATTGCGGCGATGGATGCCGGGGAGACGGCCTGGACGACGAAACCGATTCCCCCGAGCACGATGTAGGTGTAGATCGAAAGGTACAGGAAGAAGGTCACGACCCCCTTCACGATCCGTCCCGTCGTTTTCATGGTTGCGTCCTCCTTTTGCATTGGATGCCTGAATACCGGGTCCTCTTCGGGATTCAGACGATCCGGTCGGGTATTCCATTCGACGGCCCGGCCGCGGCTTGTCCATCCCGCGGAGAAGCTACAGAGAGGGTACGGAACTTGCTTTAATTTGATTCAAAGACGAAAATCGGCCTGGAAACACGGTTTGTGTGACGCTTTCGTTATCCGGATTTCAGATTTGGTTGTAGCTGTGAAATCCCGCGGGCAGTGAGCCGGGGAAGCCGGACCTCTCGCCTTGGCCCGCTCGCGGGCGTCGCCCGGAGGAATCGGGGGGTTTTCAACCCCTCCTGAAATTCCCCCCGCCTCCTCCGGGCGGATGTGTTCCCCCCCGATACCCTTCGCCGGATGGAAGGAAAAAGGGCCCTGCCGAACACGGCCGGGCCCTTGCTGTTTCCGGTGGTGGCCCCTCCCAGAATTGAACTGGGGACACGAGGATTTTCAGTCCTCTGCTCTACCATCTGAGCTAAAGGGCCATCCGATGGAACAGTGGATTATAGTGGCGGGTCCGGAGGGGTGTCAAGCGACGGGGCCGGCGGTTCCGGCGGCCCCGGTTCTCTCCCCGCGGCGGCGGGGAGGGGGACGTCGGCGCGGATCACCAGGGTCTTGCACACCTTGTCATGGAGCCCTTGTTTCCGATGGTCGAAGGCCGCCCAGACGTAGCCGATGTTGAAGGTGAGGTCGCACAGGAAATATCCCAGCCACCGCAGGAACGCCTTCCGGTGGTCGAGCGGGGAGCCGTCCTCGTTCACCACCCGGATCTTCAGCGCCATCTTCCCGAATGTCTGGCCGTACGTCCCGTGGAGGTAGACGTAGTAGAAGACCGGGAAGGAGAGAAAGAAGAGGGCGCGCAGCACGTTTGCCGGCGAAAGGCCCGCCCCGGTCGGTTCGCCCTCCCCGAAGCCGGACCCCGTCCACATCCCCGCGTCGGAGCCGAGCCGGTCGGCGAGGTAGACCACGTTGAAGGCGGCCAGGATCAGGACCAGGTCGATGATCCGTGCCGCCGCGCGCGTCCAGAACCCCGCGTAGGGGAAGTTCCCGGATGTCGCCCCAGATCCGCTCACGTGGTCTCCCTGCCGAAATGGTACATCACCATCGCTACGACCGCGAGCGCCGCCGTCTCCACGCGGAGGATCCGGCTCCCGAGCCCGGCCGGGAGGCATCCCGCGGCGAACGCCTCCCGGACCTCGTCCGGAGAGAAGCCGCCTTCCGGTCCCACGATCAGGGCCACGCTCCGGACGGCCGGCATCCCGGCGAGTACCCGCTTGAGGGAGAAGATCCTCTCGCCCTCGTAGAAGATCACCCGGCCATCGTGTCCCGCTGCGTCGCGAAGCGCCCCGGCGTACGGCACCACCCCCGACACCTCGGGGACACGTCCCGCGCCGCACTGCTTCGCCGCCGCGAGGGTCACCCGCTCCCAGCGCAGCAGCCGCTTCCTCGCATCCGCCGGATCCATCCGCGGGATGGTGCGGGACGAGCGGAACGGTACCACCCTGGATACTCCCAGCTCCGTCGCCTTCTCCAGGATGTAGTCCATCTTGTCCGCCTTGGGGAGGCCGACCAGCAGGGTGACGGCAACGGGGGGGGGCGGCTCCGGCGGGAACGTCTCCAGCACCTCGGCCCGGATGGAGCGCGAGGTGGCCTCGAGGATTCGCATCCGGTACCGGTTGCCGTCCTCGTCGAAGGCGTGGAACGAGTCGCCGACGGAGAGGCGAAGCGACCGGAGCATGTGGCCCGCCTCGGTCCCGGACAGGACTGCGGTGTCGCCGGAAATGTTCGCGCGCTGGACGAGGAAGGTCGGCACCGGGGCCCCCGATATCCTCTACGCGTCCCGCCGGAGGAGCAGCGCGGCCCACTGGCCGTCGGCTGCTTCCGATACCATTGTAGCGCCGTGCCGGCGAAACTCGCCGGACACCCAGCCGCCCTTCTCCGCAAGGATGCCGGAGAGTACGAGGTGCCCGCCCGGGGCGCACCGGGCGACGAGGTCGGCGGCGAGGTCGACTAGGATCTCCGCGATCAGGTTCCCCAGGACGAGGTCGTGCTCTTCGCGGACGGCCGACAGGAGCGTTCCTTCCGCGCGGAAGGCGCCGCCCACGCCGTTCAGATCCGCGTTCCTTCCTGCCACCTCGACCGCCACCGGGTCCGTGTCGATCCCCAGGACGGTCGCCGCCCCGAGCCGGGCCGCCGCGATCCCCAGGATCCCCGTCCCCGTCCCGACGTCCAGGGCGCTCCGCGGTGCCGGGCGGAGATCGAAGAGGTCCTCGATGAACCGCAGGCACATCCGGGTCGTCTCGTGCGTCCCCGTGCCGAACGCCTGGCCGGGGTCGACGGTCAGCACGACCTCCCCCTCGCCCGGCTCCACCGCCTCCCACGACGGCTTGATCACGATCCGCCGCCCGATCTTCCGGGCGTGGAAATGCTCCTTCCACTTCTCCGCCCACCCGCTGTCGGTGATCTCCGCGGCGCCCAGGAACGCCTCCGGCCCGGCACCGAATGACTCCGCGAGGACGGGGAGGAATTCGAGGAACGCCTGCTTGAGTTCTCCGAGGTCCGTGTCCCAGGGGAAATAGGCGGTCACCTTCGTGACCGGGGGCGGTGGCGGGAGGGGTTCCGCGGGATCCCCGGAGGGGCCCAGGTGCTGCTCGTCGTACGCCGTCCCGAGGGAGCCGTGGGCGAGCAGGAAGTGGGAGATCGCGTCGACCGCCTCGCGGCGCGTTTCGACGGTGAACGATTTCCAGCGGGTCATCCGCACCCTTTCGGTCCGCGGCGCCGCGCCCCGGCCGCGCCGGGCGGAAGGAAAGGCATTCCGCGGAGTATGCTAAAATAGCACCTTCCGCAGGGCAGGACCCCGGAAAAATGGACCCCGACCGCAAAAAGCTGATCGCCATCACGAACCGGCTCGCTCCCGAGGCGGAGCGTCTGCTCCGCGAGATCACCTCGTATGCCGAGCTTCCCCTCGAAGAGACCCGCACCTCGGAAGCCCTCACCTCGTTCCTCGCTTCGCGCGGCTTCCGCGTGAGGCGCGGCATCGCGGGGATGGAGACCGCCTTCCGGGCGGAATACGCCTTCGGGAAGGGGAAGCCCGCCGTCGCGCTCCTGTGCGAGATGGACGCACTGCCGGGGCTCGGGCACGCCTGCGGGCACAACATCGTCGGTGTCGCCTCGGCGTGCGCCGCCGCCGCGTTGGCCGAGGCCGGGAAGGGGCGGTTCCGCTCGGGGAGGGTGATCGCCCTGGGCACCCCGGCCGAGGAGATGGGGTTCGGCAAGGCCCGGATGGTGAAGGAGGGGGTCTTCCGCGGGATCGACGCGGCGATGATGGTCCACCCGTCCTCCCGCCGGCACGTGGCGAAGGGGTATCTCGCCCTGCACAAGCTGCGCTTCACGTACCACGGCCGGGCGTCCCACGCAGCGGCGTACCCCGAGCAGGGGATCAACGCACTGGACGCGGTCCTCCTGCTGTTCAACGGGATCTCGGCCCTGCGCCAGCAGCTGCCCGACACGGTCCGCGTCCACGGGATCATCACGGAAGGCGGGCAGGCGCCCAACATCATCCCGGAGCGGGCGAAGGCGTATTTCTACGTGCGGGGGGAGGAGGAAGCCGAGCTCCGGGAGGCGGTGGCGAGGGTGAAGGCGTGCGCAGCGGGGGCGGCGACCGCGACCCGGTGCCGCCTCGAGATCGAGGAGGGGCCGTACACGCTCTCGCCGATGAAGGTCAACACGGCACTCGCCGAAGCGTACCGGCGGGCGCTGTCGCTGCTGAAACTGAAGGAGAGCGGGGCGCCGACCAACCGGAACCGCGGCTCCTCCGACATCGGCAACGTTTCCCGGGTCGTCCCCACGCTGCAGCCCAACGTCCCCATCACGGCCGCGGGGGAGCGCTTCGAGATCCACACCCGCCCCTTCGCGGAGGCCACGACAAAACCCGCAGGGATCGCGGGGATGATGGAGGGGATCCGCGCCCTCGCCCTCACCGGCCACGAGCTGTTCACCGACCCCGGGCTCGTCCGCGACGCCTGGCGCACCTTCCACTTACAATCGGGGACGTAGCTGCAAACTTACAAACTCACGATCGGGGACGCAGCTTATAAGTTATAAAGTGTTTCCCGTTTTCGGGTTCGTATCGCAAGCCGAAGGAAATGGCGCACCCGTCTCCCTGTTTGTGATTGTTCAGCTACGTCCCCGATTGTAAGTTTGTAGCTACGTCCCCGTTTTTAAGAGAGGACGACGATGGTGACGCCGTCGCCGCCCTGCTCGCGGGGTGCGGGGAGGGACCTTGTCACGTAGGGCGACTTCGCGACGTGCCGCCGCACCGCGCTTTTCAGCGCCCCCGTCCCGTGCCCGTGGATCAGGAAGGCGTGGGGAGCCTGGCCAAGGGAGAGGCGGTCGAGGAAGGCGTCGATCTCGGGCAGCGCGTCGTCAACGTACATCCCCCGCATGTCGAGGGTGTTGTCGGGGGTCTGCAGGTAGACGTCGCCCGATGCCGTTTCCACCGGGCGGCCGCTTCCTTCGGACCGGCGCTCCCTTGCCACCCCAGGCGTCGGGAACACCCGCACCGAGTCGCGTGGGACGCGGACCTTGAGCCCGCCCGCCGCCACCTCGACGTCCCGGTCCTCCGGCCCCGCGGGGGCCGCAACTTCCCCCTCCCTCGAGAGGGACACGACGAACACCTTCTGGCCGGGGATGAGCTTCGCGCCGGCGGCCGGCGGCGCGGTGCGGCTCATCAGCGTCCGCACCACCGGGTCCTCCTCGGCGGCCCGCGCCTTCTCCTTCCACTCCTTCAGCACCGAGGTCGCCTTCCGCACCGTGTCGATCCGCCGGTCCTTCCGCATCTCCTCCATGATCCTCGCGAGCTCCCCCTCCGCCCGGCGGATCTCCTCCCGCATCTTCTGGCGCGCCTGGGAGACCACGCGGGACTCCTCGGCCTTCACCTTCTGCCGTTCCGCCTCGAGCTTCCGGCCCGCCTCTTCCGCTCCTTTTCGCAGCGCGGCGAACTCCGCCGCCTCGACGCGCAGCCGCTCCCGCTCCCGCTCCAGCCGGTCGATCACCTCCGTCAGGTTCGAGCCGGGACCGGAGAGGTACGCCGTCGCCCGATCGAGCACTCCCCCCGGGAATCCCAGCGCCCGCGCGATCGTGATCCCCATCGAGCGCCCGGGAACCCCCAGCGACAGGCGGTAGGTGGGGCGAAGGTGCTCCCCGTCGAAGGCCATCGAGCCGTTCTCGAACCGGGGGTCCGAGAAGGCGATCCCCTTCAGTTCCTCGAAGTGCGTCGTGGCCACGACGCGCACCTCCCGGTCCGCCAGCGTCTCCAGGAACGCCCGGGCGATCGCCGCGCCCTCCCGCGGATCGGTCCCCGATACGACCTCGTCGAGGAGAACCAGGGACCCCTGGTCCGCGGCCTGCAGGATCTCGTTCAGTCGCCGGATGTGGGCGGAGTACGTGGAGAGGTCCCCCTCCACGCTCTGCTCGTCCCCCACGGCGACGAACAGCTCGCGGAAGACGGACACGGTCGAGTCGGGGGAGGCGGGGATCGACAGCCCGGCCATCGCCATCAGCGTGAGCAGCCCCAGCGTCTTTAGCGCCACGGTCTTCCCGCCGGCGTTCGGCCCGGTGAGGATCAGGCACCGGAACGGGCGGCCAAGACGCAGGTCGTTGGGCACCACGGGGCGCCCGGAGAGAACCAGGAGCGGGTGGCGGGCCGCGAGCAGGTTCGTCTCCCCGGAGGCGGTCACCGTGGGCTCCGCGGCGGATAGTTCGTCCGCCAGCAGGCACCGGGCCTGGATGCAGTCGATCCGCGCGAGGAGGGAGAGGGCGAGCAGCAGTTCCCGCTCCCGTCGCGCGACCTGTCCCGAGAGCTCGGCGAGGATCCGGGCCACCTCCCGCTCCACCTCGAGCTCCGCCATCTTGACCTCGTTGTTGAGGTAGACGAGTTCCTCCGGCTCGAAGAAGACGGTCTGGCCGCTCTGCGAGGTGTCGTGGACGATCCCCTGGAAGAGCCCCTTGGACCCCGTCTTGAAGGGGATCACCACGCGCCCCGAACGGACCGTTGCGTACGCCTCCTGGAGATGACGGGAGTAGCGCGGGGAAGAGAGGATCTGGTCCGCCGTGTCCTGCAGGCGGGAACGGATCTGGGCGAGCTGGCGGCGCAGGTTCCCCAGCGCGTGGGATGCCCGGTCGGGGATATTCCCGTCGGCGTCGATTTTCAGATCGATCTCCTCGACGAGGTCGCGCAACGGCGGGATCTCCCGCGCGTGGTGCGCGATGCGCGGGTATTTCCCCCGGCGGTCCTCGAAGAACCGGCGCACCCGCTCGCCCGCGCGCGCGGTCTGCCCGACCCGCAGCAGTTCCTGCGGGGAGAGGGACGCCCCCTTGACCGCCTTCTCCACCTCCTCGCGGATCTCCTTCACCCCCGACAGCGGCAGGGGCCCCTCGTGCAGCAGCATCCGGCGGCCGTCGCGGTTCTCCTCCAGCGAGACCCGGATGACGTCGAGGTCGACGCCGGGGGAGAGGGCGGCGCACAGGTCGCGCCCCGGCCCCGAGGAGGCGTGGCCTGCGATGCGGGCCGCGATCTTCCCCCATTCCAGCGCCATGAGGGCGGAATCCCGGGGCGATGCTCTCAACGTGCCGTTCCCTCCGTTTCCGAGTCGTTCCACCACGCGGCATCATTATAAACGGATCGTGGTAGCATGGTCCCCGATCCCCCCGGAACGGAGGCGTTCGACCCCGCCTTGGAAGGCGTCCACCTGATCCTCTTCTGGCTCGCCCTCGCTGCGTACGGCGCGGAGGCGGGATTCCGCATCGGCGGCGTCGCGCCGTCGACGCCGTGGAAATCGCCCCTGGCGGCGGGCGTCGCCCTGCACGCCCTGTTCCTCGCCCTCCGGTGGCACCTCTCCGGCCACGCCCCGATGGCCGGCCTCTTCGAGTCCCTCACCGTCTTCTCCTTCTGCTGTGCGCTTGCCGGGCTGCTCCTTTGCGGGGGGGA
>Ga0316600_10000237_pt1 | contig 30802 bp, 26 predicted proteins | sample OWC_soil_day5_CT_FD_207652 | JGI IMG/M metagenome (GOLD analysis project Ga0316600, IMG submission 207652) | Wetland soil microbial communities from Old Woman Creek delta, Ohio, United States - OWC_soil_day5_CT | ecosystem: Environmental > Terrestrial > Soil > Wetlands | place: USA: Ohio... | reverse complement strand
GTTGTTTTATTTAGTCCACAAAATATCTGAAAATTGGATAAAATATAACAATTGTGAGAAGTGGTTATAATATATAAAAACCCATTAGTGTGATTGAGGCTCAGGTGGCTGTATATTGATATTGTCCTTTGATGTCATTGGCAACTGCTCGATTTCCAGAGCAATTCCACCGATGACAGGCGCTAGTATGTTGAACACCGCTGTAGATATTAGGCCTAGGATGCCTGAGGTCAGGCCAGTGAGTAAGGCTATAAATGCGCCGCCGAATATGCCAACAGAAGCCTGATTCATTAGGCCAAAGGTTAAACCAAAGATACTGCCTATACAGATACCACTGACAAACATAATGAAAAATATTGGCCAATAAGCCAGACGCGTAATTGTATGATTATACATAAAATCACCTCAATCCTAAATTGAAGGAGGAACATGAAATGGCTAGTGAAATCTTTGATATTGCCATTATTGGCGGAGGTCCAGCCGGTTTATCGGCAACTCTTACTGGGCGTATTCGCAATAAAAGTATTGCCTTATTTGAGCATATGGATTTTAGTAAAAAACTGCAACAGGCCCATTTAGTTGATAATTATCTCGGTATGCCCCAAATCACCGGCCAGGGTATGATGCAGCAATTTATAGCCCACTGTATGGCTCATAACCCAACGGTAATAAGAGAGAAAGTAATCAATATTTTTCCGGGAGATAATATTTTTACAATACTTACCCCAGGAGATACTTATGAGGCACGGGCTGTGATTATTGCTACTGGTGTTGTGGCGACCACATTATTTAGTGGTGAAAAAAATTTTTTAGGGCGGGGTGTAAGTTATTGCGCTACATGTGATGGTATGATGTACCGAGATAAGGATGTAGCTGTTATTTCGTATGCTGAAGAAGGAGAAGAAGAGGCCGATTTTTTACGGGAACTATGCCGTACAGTATATTATTTGCCTCAATATAAAAAGGCTCCTACCATGCGTTCTGAAATTAAAGTCATACATGATAAACCTAAGGCCATTACAGGTGATGTAGTAGTAGAAAATTTGGTTATGGCTGAAGAAAATTTAAAGGTTCATGGTGTGTTTATTATACGACAGTCTGATCCTGTAGAAAATGTACTGCCAGGTCTTGAACTAGATGGTGAGGTTATAAAAGTCAATCGCGACATGTCAACAAATATTCCTGGTGTATTTGCAGCCGGTGATTGCACTGGGAAACCATGGCAAATCGCTAAAGCTACTGGCGAGGGATTAATGGCAGTACTCAGTGCCATTACTTATTTGGGGAAAAAGGATAAATAAAGTAATCTGCATGTAAACCATAATGCTATATAACCAAAAATTGGGAATATAATTCCAATAAGATCGGCAAAACCTACACGACTAAAGATAAGACTAAGGATAACCAGGACCAGCAGACTAAATTTAGTTGATAGTCTAGTAGTTGCTGTAAGCTTGGCAGCGCAACCATATAGACAGGCTAGGCCTGTAGTATAGATGGCTGCTGTAAATATAAATATATAGGCGCCATGATATAAGGGATGCTGTACATTAGTAATATAGAGCATTGGTATCTCATGATCTAAGGACTCAGGATAATGGATCATCACTACAATTGTTAACAAACCGGCTACTAGTATAAGTATTAAGCCTCCTGTAAGACTGCCTAAGATACGGGCTGGGCGCTGGACAATACATGAGCCCAAAGGGGCGAGTACTGTGGTACTCATTACTAGGTTGTAGGAAAGATAAAGCAAGCTGGCAATGAGCCAATGGGGAGCAGGCAAATCTGTGGTTTGCGGTGGGAGATCGATGATTGCTAGGCTTAACTGATGGTGTGATAGAGACGATAGTCCAATGATAATGATGGTTATGATCAGTAGGGGCGTTACAATGATATTGGCAGTTGTTATACCTTTCAGTCCATAGAGTGTAGTGATAATAAGGCTAAAAGCCATGATGGCGAGGCCTAAGGAATATGGTAGTTTAAAAGTGTTATAGCATATTGTTCCTGCCCCTGCTAGCATAATCGTTAAAACCCCAAATAGGAAAAGTGTAGTCATAATATCTAATAATAAACCGATCCTTTTGCCACAGACATAATATAATACTTCATGGTAACTGGTAGCCTGAGTTTTATAACTGATCTCCAATATTTGCATGCCTAGCCAGCAAAATAAGAAGCCTGTTACAAGAAGTCCCGCCAGACCCATGTTGCCGTAAACAACGAAAAATTGAGTAAGTTCCTGACCTGAGGCAAAACCAGCACCCATAATAGTGCCTGCATAGGTGGCTGCTATTTTAGCGATATTTAGCATTGTATTAGCAGTCATTGCATCACTCCTTAGGTTTAAAATCCTTACTACTTTCTTTTTATGTAGGGAAATATAATAATATGAGGGAATTATCAAAAAAAGTTGAATGATAGACGGCAAAATAGGTAGTATTCATAGAATACCTAATGATCATACAGGTGGAAGTGCTTTACAATAAATAGTGCATATTGTAGAATATAAGAACATAAATGATGTATCATGTCCTATGCGGGCCTCTCGTTTCTGGATAGCAGGCGGGGGTTTTTTTGCTGTATTTTAGTTTACATTAATAGGAGGTCAGAACTATGCTTGACATTAAATTTGTCCGAGATAATATGGAAATCGTTCAGCAGGCATTGATCAATCGTGGGAATAATCTCAGCCTGAATGAATTCTTGACACTAGAAAAAGAGCGTCGGGTACTACTCAGCCAAGTAGAGGTGCTTAAAAATAAGCGTAATACTGTATCCCAGGAAATCAGTCAATTGAAAAGAGCCAAAGAAAACGCTGATGGATTAGTAGCAGAAATGCGTCTAGTCGGTGATCAGATTTCTGAGATTGATGCCAAAGTCAGAGACGTTGAAATCGCGTTACAGCAAATTATCGTTAACATTCCCAATATGCTTCATCAGTCTGTACCTGTAGGTCAGGATGAAAATAGTAATGTTGAGATGCATACTTGGGGCACGTTGCCTGTTTTTGAAGGTCAGCCACTAGCTCACTGGGAAATTGCCGAAAAACTGAATATCCTTGATTTTGAACGCGGAAGTAAGGTTACAGGAGCAAGATTTACCTTTTATCGCGGTCTTGGAGCTCGGTTAGAGCGATCGCTGATTAATTTTATGCTTGATATTCATACTCGTGAACACGGTTATACTGAATTTTTTCCGCCATTTATTGCCAATAAAGACAGTATGATGGGTACAGGACAGTTGCCTAAGTTTGCTGATGATATGTTTAAACTAGAGGGGTTGGATTATTATCTCATCCCAACAGCTGAAGTGCCCATCACCAATTATCATCGTGAAGAGATCCTCGATGCAAAGGATTTGCCATTGTATTATACAGCATACAGCGCTTGTTTCCGTGCTGAAGCAGGATCAGCCGGTCGTGATACACGTGGTCTTATCCGCCAGCATCAGTTTAACAAAGTCGAAATGGTTAAATTCTCTTTACCAGAAGAATCATATAATGAACTGGAAAAATTGACGAAAAATGCTGAGCGTATACTGGAACTATTAGGACTTCCTTATCGCAGAATGACACTGTGCAGTGGGGATGTAGGTTTCTCATCAGCTAAGACTTATGATCTTGAAGTGTGGTTACCCAGCTTTAATACATATCGAGAAATTTCCTCCTGTTCCAACTTTGAAGATTTTCAGGCCCGTCGTGCTGACATCAAGTTCCGGCGGGAACCAAAGGCGAAACCTGAATTTGTCCATACATTAAATGGATCGGGCCTCGCTATAGGCCGGACTGTGGCAGCTATTTTAGAAAACTTCCAACAGCCTGATGGCTCGGTCATTATACCTGAAGTATTGAGGCCATATATGGGTGTTGCAGTGATCGGAAAATAATAGAAAAGACTAAGAGGCAGATGAAAAGTAATAGCTTTTCGACTGCCTCTTGTTGAGTATCGAAGTTATTTAACCAGAAGATTGATACATCGTTAGCTATTTGCAATACTAGTGATATAAATGAAATTTGATATCACTAGTATTGATGTAATCCCTTATTAATCCATTTTTCATTTTATTAAAATTCCTATTACAAATAAAAGACTGTTATACTAACAACAATGGGAGTGGATGGGGCTGGTAGCTTCTGCGGTATTCAAAACTGTTTGTGTCGGCTTAACTGTCGATGAGTGGATTCGATTTCTACACGTTTCTGCCATATGAAATAATAGGGTTCTGAGGTTTTTTCCTCAGAACCCTATTTACATAAAGGGACATTAAAAATGGTCCGTGGCAATAGTTGGGATTTAGGAGGTATTTGTATTTATAAAGTTGAATTGATATAGTTGTCTACTAATAAATAATTTGGAGGCTTTGAAAAAATCATGAGGCTTCCTCATTGTATTGAAAAAACATTCCATTCGGTTTTCAAGCTGATTATTCATAGTTAAGGGAAGGGTGAGTTATATAATGAAAAACAACGATTTAAAAACTAAACTGGTAGAAAGATTTTTTCGTTATGCTGCAATAGAAAGCCAGAGCGAGGCAGGGGGAACGGCTGTTCCTAGTACTCAGGGACAAATAGAACTTGCTAAACTGCTAAAAGCTGATTTACTGGAACTCGGTCTGACTCATATTAAGCTGACAGAACAAGGGATTCTTACCGCCATATTGCCTGCTAACTTACCTAAAGGTTTTACAGGAAAAATTCCTCCTATAGGTTTTTTGGCCCATTTAGATACTGTAGATGTAAGTATAAGCCCAATTATTAAGCCACATATTGTGAAACAATACAATGGCGGTGATGTATTGCTTAACAAAGAACAGGATATTTGGATGAGAGTTGCTGAGCATAAAGAACTATTAAATTATATAGGGCAGGATATCATTGTAAGTGACGGCACCAGTGTATTAGGGGCTGATAATAAGGCTGCTATTGCCGCTATTATGGTAGCCTTGGAAAGGTTCAAAATGAATGATTGCCTCTATCACGGCGATATCGTTGTAGCCTTTTTGCCTGACGAGGAAATCGGTGGATCTGGTTCTAAAGCTATGGATTTAAGGGATTTTCCTGTACAATTTGCATATACCATTGACTCTTGTGAGATTGGTGAAGTTGTATTTGAGACATTTAATGCTGGCAGTGTAGTAATCAACATAAAAGGCATCACGGCACATCCGATGTCGGCAAAAGGTGTGCTAGTAAATCCTGCTTTAGTAGTTAACGATATAATGAATCATCTAGATAAGAAAGATACCCCTGAACACACTGATGGTAAAGAGGGTTATTTTTGGGTAACACGAATCACGAGTAATCCAAATACGGCTACAGTGAATATAAATATTCGAGATTTTGATAAAAAACTCTATGAAGCAAGAAAAAATTATATTGCTGATTTAATGAAACTGGTTTCTGCGCGCAATCCTAGAGCACAGATTTCATACGAAATAACAGATACCTACGGAAATATTGCGGATTCGATAACAGATGATAACAAACAATGTATAGAATTCATTTATAAAGCAATGGAAAACTTGGAGATTGTTCCTAAAACAATCTCAATGAGGGGAGGGACTGATGGCTCAACCCTATCAGCAAGAGGAATACCTACGCCTAATTTCTTTACTGGTGCTCATAACTTTCATTCTAACTGTGAGTTTTTGCCGATGAACTCTTTTGAAAAATCTTGTTGTATGATACTGGAAATTTCTAAGTTGGTTTATGAAGGCAGTCGCTAATTTGACAGAAACAAAGGAGTCAAGAGATTCTGGCATTATGGCTTATAAATTTATACGCAAAAGGGGCAATATAAGTGGACTACAGGGTAAAAAAACTAGCTGAAAATCTTATTAATTATTCTTGCTCTCTCCAACGTGGGGAGAAAATATTGATTTGGTATACAGGTACGTCTTCTGATACCTTGGTAAAAGCCTTGGTAAAAGAAGTTTACCAAGTAGGCGGTATTCCCTTTGTTTATGCAGAACCTGCAGGAGTTCAGCGTGAAATCCTGCTCAACTGTACTGAAGACCAGATGAAACTATTGGCTGAACGTGATTTATTACAAATGCAGCAGATGGATGCTTATATTGGTTTGCGCGGCTCAGACAACATTAGTGAATATTCAGATGTTCCTGAAGAAAAAATGTCGATCTATCAAAAATATTACTGGCGCCCAGTACACGAGCCGCGGATTGATCATACGAAATGGACAGTCCTTAGATATCCTAGCTTTTCAATGGCTCAGTCGGCAGGAAAAAGCTTGGAATCTTTCGAAGACTTTTATTTTAATGTTTGCAATCTGGATTATGCAAAAATGTCGAAGGCCATGGATAAAATTGTTGACTTGATGCAGCGTACTGATAAAGTCCATATCATTGGCCCTGGCACTGATTTAAATTTTTCAATCAAAGGTATTCCGGCGATTAAACTGGATGGGAAAATTAATGTGCCTGATGGTGAGATCTATACTTCACCAGTCAGGGACTCAGTGAATGGTATGATTACCTATAACTGTCCATCTGTATATCAGGGCGTTACTTTTGAAAATGTTTGTTTGCAATTTAAAGAGGGTAAGATTATAAGTGCAACTGCTGGAAATAACACTGATCGGCTTAACAAAATTCTCGATACTGATGAAGGAGCCCGCTATATTGGCGAATTTGCTTTTGGGGTAAATCCTTATATAAATAAACCGATATTGGACATCTTGTTCGATGAGAAAATTTCCGGTAGCTTTCATCTAACTCCAGGTCGGGCGTATAAAAATGCTTTTAATGGTAATGTTTCAGCTATCCACTGGGACCTAATCTGTATTCAAACCCCGGAATATGGTGGGGGAAGCATTTATTTTGATGACCTATTAATCGAAAAAGATGGTCGGTTTGTTATTCCAGGACTGGAATGTTTGAATCCAGAAAACCTCAAATAATAGCAAAAACTCCTGCGAAAATTCAGATGTGAATTTTTGCAGGAGTTTTTGCTATTACCAATAATATTTTTCTTACCTGAGTATTAGTAGTTTAAATCTGTTTTAAATTATCGGCAAAATGACAAGCGACTGCCCGCTCAGGACCTGTAGTTACAAGCTCTGGGGTTTCTCTCTGGCAGAGGTCTTGGCGATAGAGACAGCGTCCGTAAAACCGGCAGCCAGCTGGTGGGTTTACTGGGCTTGGAATATCCCCCTCCAGGAGTACTCTTTCTCTTTTTACATCTAATTTAGGAAATGGAATCGCAGATAGTAATGCTTGGGTGTATGGATGCTGTGGGGCGATGAAAATTGATTTATAATCTGATACTTCTACAATTTTCCCCAGATACATGACGGCAATTGTATCGCTAATGTGTTTGACAACACTTAGATTATGTGAAATAAAAAGATAAGTAAGTCCAAGTTCTCGTTGTATGTTTTTTAGGAGATTTAGAATTTGTGCTTGAATGCAGACATCCAGAGCCGATACAGGTTCGTCAAGGACAATGAATTCAGGATTAAGGGCTAGAGCCCGTGCCACCCCAATTCTTTGGCGTCGGCCACCATCTAATTCATGAGGATAAGAATTCATGAGCCTTGAGGCTAAACCAACAGTATCCATTAATTCCCTAATGCGCGCCTCTGTTTCTTGCTTGGTTTTATAAACATTATTTACATATAAAGGATCAGCAATTAACTCTGCTATTGATAGGCGAGGATTTAATGATGAATATGGATCTTGGAAGACAATTTGCAGTTGTTTACGGATGTCCTTGATTTGCCGGGAGCTATATTCTAAGATATTTTTTCCTTTGAAAATCACTTGACCTGCGCTTGGCTCAATAAGACGAATAACAGCGCGCCCAGTTGTTGATTTACCGCAGCCTGACTCACCAACTAGACCCAATGTCTTACCTTTTGCAATTTGAAAACTCACATCGTCAACAGCGTGCAACATACCTTTAGGGGTGGAAAAATACTTCTTTAAATTTTTTACTTCAAGTAAAGCAGGTGGGGTAACTGCTGAAGAATGACTAGTTTGGTTTAATCTGTTACCTTCATTCATTGTCACTTCCTCCTGACCGACCTGCTTGGTCGTATAGAATGCATGAAACGAAATGGTCTGGTTCGACTTCAAAGCGGGGCGGTTTGCGTTTTGAACATTCAGGTTGCACTTTGGGGCAGCGTGGGTGGAAGGTGCAACCTGACGGCAAATCCGTAGGGTCAGGCATCAGGCCTTTAATAACCTGTAGCTCTTCTTCATCCACATCAATGTCAGGTATCGATTTGAATAGGCCCACAGTATAGGGATGGCATGGATTTAGAAACAGTGAGCGTTTATCTGCATACTCGACAATATTGCCAGCATACATAATGGCGACTTTATCACAGATTTCAGCAACGATGCCCAAATCATGGGTAATCATGATCATTGCTGTTTGGTATTTATCTTTAAGGTCTTTCATCAGTTCCAGAACCTGGGCTTGGATGGTAACATCAAGAGCTGTAGTTGGCTCATCAGCAATGAGCAAGGAGGGATTACAGGCTAAAGCGATAGCAATGACTACCCGTTGTTTCATTCCGCCGCTAAATTGATGCGGGTAATCGTTGGCTCGTTCTGCCTTAATACCCACTGTTTCTAGCATATGCTCGGCACGTTTCCAGGCTGATGCTTTATCAATATCTTCATGCAACCTGACGATTTCTGCAATTTGCTCCCCTACGGTAATTACTGGATTGAGTGAAGTCATTGGATCTTGGAAAATCATCGCAATGCCGCTGCCGCGAATGTCCCTCAGTTCCGAGGGGGACTTTTTCAAGAGGTCTTCACCTTCAAAGAGAATTTGCCCATTGATGATTTTGCCAGGCGGGCTTGGAACCAACTGCAAAATGCCTAATGCTGTAGTTGTCTTGCCTGCGCCAGTTTCGCCGACAAACCCTAGAGTTTCCCCCACCGCCACCTGCAAATTCAAATCTTCTACTGCCCGAACGATACCGTCATGGGTGATATAATGAATAGTTAGGTCTTTTATATCTAATAGGCAGGATTTCTTGCTCATGTTGTACATTTTCCCCCTTTTTTAATAATGTAGGCCTTAATTCTTGAGGCGCGGATCAAGTGCATCTCGTAAACCATCACCTAAAAGATTCAAGCCAAAGATGGTAATCATAATAGCCAAACCGGGAAACACAGTCATAAACCAATAGGTTCTAATATAACTGCGTCCGCTCGACAGCATGGCCCCCCATTCGGGTATCGGAGGCTGAATCCCAAGGCCAATGAAGCTTAGACCTGCCGCACTTAGGATTGCTACAGCAATACCAAGGGTAACCTGGACAATAACGGGTGCTATAGCGTTGGGGATGATATGTTTGAATATAATTCTAAAATCACTAGAACCTACTGCTTTTGCAGCTTCAACAAATTCTTGACCGCGGATTGATAATACCGATGCTTGTACAATTCTGGCATATTGAGGTATAGATGCTATACCTACAGCGACCATCAAGTTAAATAGTCCTGGTCCTAAGGCCGCAACAATGGCAATTGCCAGTAAAATCTGGGGTATGGACAGAAGAATATCAATTCCCCGCATAATGAAATGGTCGACTTTTCCGCCATAATAACCCGCCAGTGCCCCTAGAGTTCCGCCAATAATGACTGAAATACTAACAGCGACAAAACCAACTTCTAATGAAATGCGTGAGCCATAGACAATGCGGCTAAATGTATCACGTCCAAAGTCATCTGTTCCAAAGAGGTGTTTGGCGCTTGGTGATTGGAAGGTTTCTTGTAAATTTTGCTGATCATATGGATAAGGGGCAATAAAATCAGCAAAAATGGCAGTCAGTATTAATACTACTATAATAATTAATCCAGCAACAGCCAGTCTATTTCGTTTAAAACGTCGCCATATTTCAAATAGTTTACCGCGTTTTGCTTTTTGGGCCCCTGTCGTGCTTTCCGTTTTATATTGAACTTGAGCCATATTGTATACTCCTTTCTGTATTGGCATTTATGCTTAGAAAATAAATTAATAATCATCCATATGATTATTTGTACTGGGATCTAATACGAGGGTCAACATAAGCATATAAGAGATCAACTAGTAAATTAACAAAACTGAAGACAATCGCAATGAACAGTACACCGCCTTGTACAACGGTAAGATCCCGCATTTTAATTGACTCAACCAGTAATCGACCAATTCCAGGAATGGAAAAAATAGATTCGGTAAGGACGGCTCCTTCTAATAACAAGCCAAACTGCAGACCAATGACTGCAATGATTGGAATGAGGGCATTGCCGAGAGCATGTTTAAGGATGACTACCGATTCTTTTTGTCCTTTAGCGCGTGCAGTGCGTATATAGTCCTGCCTAATGACTTCTAGCATGCTCGAACGAGTCATACGGGTAATAATTGCTGCCGACATGGCGCCAAGTGCTATCGCTGGCATAATAAGGTGCTCAGGTCGGCTAAATCCAGAAGCGGGTAATAGCTTAAGGTGAACAGTGAATAATAAAATTAATAAAATGCCCAGCCAAAATACTGGCATAGACACACCTAATAGAGCTAATATCATTGATAATGAATCAAACCAGGAATATTGTTTGATTGCAGAAATAATTCCCACGGGGATGCCAATTAACATGGCGACGAACATGGCGGATAAAGCAAGTTGTAATGTTGATGGAAAACAGTCTGTAATCTCAGTCAACACCGGACGATTGGTTACATATGAGCGACCAATATCCTGATGTACAACAATCTTTTGTACATAATTAAAGTACTGCACAAGATAAGGATCATTTAATCCCAGCTCGCTACGTAGTGATTCAACTGCTTCAGGCGGCGCAGCATCGCCCAAAATCAACTTAGCCGGATCACCAGGTGTAATATACATCAATGTAAATACAATAAAAGTAACTCCTAGTAAAACCGGTATCAGCATCAAACATCTGCGGAGTATATATTTAAGCATTGTTATCCTCCTTTGTTTACGTTTACATTATGATCAGTAACTGGAAAATAACAAGGGGATAGCCATACAAACTAGCTATCCCCTTGTCGTGGTAAACACTATATAACAAACAATAATATAGTCAAATGATTTTACTGCCCATCGAAGGAGACATTGTAGAGTACATGGTACCCGAAGGGACTAGGTACGAATCCTTTGACGGCTTTTTTTGTACCAACTACCTGCTCGCCAGCGTTCAGATAAATCCAAGGGGCATCGGCATTGATCATATTCTGTAGTTCAAAATACAATGTTTGTCTAGCATCTGAATCCTCCATTAGTCGGCCTTGCTCAATCAGTTCATCTACCTTGCTATTTTTATAGAATGGACGGTTGCCGCCAGCACCGAACTTAGAGGAATGGAACATGGCATACAAGGACATATCGGGATCATTAATTTGACTAGTCCAACCGATAATATACATATCTTGTTCGCCTTTGTTTGTTCCATCCAAAAAGGCGCCCCATTCCATTACTTTGATGTCAACAGTAATGCCTACCTGTTTTAATTGATTTTGTATAATTGTGGCCATATCCACACGTTCTTTTTTGTCATTCGTCCAAATTGTAGTTTTAAAGCCATTAGGTAGTCCCGCTTCGGCTAACAGTTGTTTAGCTTTTTCGGGGTTATATTCATGTGAGGTTAGGCTTTTATTAAAATACTTAACATTCATAGGTACAGGGCCAACGGCAGCAGAACCAATTCCTCGCCAAACACTATCAACAACGGTTTTGCTGTCAATAGCATAACTAATTGCTTGGCGGACACGCACATCACCAAAGGGTTTTTTGTTAGTATTCATGCCCAGATGAGTGATTGAGTTATCCATGATTCGCAACAGTTTTAAATCTTTATTGTCTTGGACTCTTTTTAAATCATTTGTAGATATTTCATAAGCGATATCCACACTGCCGCTTTCCAGTTCAATAGCACGGTTAGTTGGTTCGACAATGACTCTGATAATCATATTTTTAAATTGAGGCTTATTACCATGGTAACCATCAAAACGTTCCAGTTCAACCCGATCACCCTTAGCCCATTTAGTAAATTTGAATGGACCTGTACCAACTGGATTTTGTGAATAATCTTTACCAGCAGCTTTAACAGCTTTTTCATTTAAGATGCTACCGCCGGTATGAGCTAGACTTGGTAAGAATCCAGCAAAAGGTACTTTGGTTTTGACAACAATCGTATAATCGTCAACAATTTTAAAGCCGGCTGGATCAATTTCACCGACAATGTGAGCAATGGATGCGCCCATTGGTGTTAATGCTCGTTCTAGTGAAAACTTTACATCAGAGGCTTTCAGTTCTTCACCATTGTGGAACTTAACACCCTTTTTCAGCTTAAATTCATAAGTGACAGGGTCAAGGCGTTTAAAAGATTCCGCCAACATAGGAATGACTTCCCCCTTGTCATTCAGGGCTACTAGGTTTTCATAAATCTGTGCCATTACGTTTGAAGATGCAACATCATTAGTAGCGTGAGGGTCTAAGGATTTGGCATCATAGGCTGTGGCTACTGTTAGTGTTTCCTTAGCCTTACCTGCGGTGCTGTCACTTTTACCGCATCCTGTTGCCAGAGCGATTAATAACATCATCGCCATTAGTAGAACAAATGATTTTGACTGTCTAACTGTTATCATTGTGTCAGATCCTCCTTTTTCTAATTGAATAATATGAAATTTTATCCAATACATATTTATGATATTCTACTAATTATGGTGTGTCAACGTAATTATTAGATAATTTATCGTTGGAGATTTTAAATTGATAGGCTAATACTGGTGAATTAACTATTGAAGAATTAGTATTAAAAGATTTGCTACCTAACATATCTCGGACTGTTAAGTCTTTAAAGTTACTATTTAAAATCACTGAGAAAAGTAATTAATAATGGGCTTCGCCATCTAGATGCGCAAAGCGTGCGCTAAGACTGTCTCTAAAATTGTGTTTATGAGCAATCATTCATAGGAAGGCTATGTATGATGGACATGCTCATAACGTTGTCTTCGTGACTCTAATTGAAGCCCCTTGTGTATAACGACGGCGTACTAAAAAATGTAGCTATTCATTTTTTAGGTAAATTTTTTCATAAAATATAGTCTAGGGGTATTGACTTTCCAACGATTATTATATAATATATAGATATCGGATAATTGTTATTAATAAGGAGAGGTTATTGATGAAGAAATTTGTTTGTACGATCTGTGGTTATGTTCATGAAGGGGACCATGCTCCAGAGCTTTGTCCTCAATGTAAAGCTCCTGCCAGCAAATTTATTGAGAATACAGGTGCTGCCTTAAATTGGGCGGATGAGCATAGAATTGGTGTCGCTGCTGGTGTTGATGCTGAGATTGTTGAAGGCCTTAGACTGAACTATGTTGGTGAATGCACAGAAGTTGGCATGTATTTGGCAATGAGTCGTCAAGCAGATCGTGAAGGCTTTCCAGAAGTAGCAGAAGCTTATAAAAGAATAGCTTTTGAAGAAGCGGAACATGCTGCAAAATTTGCTGAACTTTTAGGTGAAGTAGTATTTACTTCCACTAAGAAAAACCTTCAGCTTCGCGTTGAGGCGGAATATGGTGCTTGCGAAGGCAAGTTAGGGCTGGCGAAAAAAGCAAAACAACTTAATCTGGATGCTATCCATGATACTGTACATGAAATGTGTAAAGATGAAGCACGCCACGGTGCAGCTTTTAAAGGTCTCTTGGATCGATATTTCAGTAAATAATAATAGTAAACAGAAAACCGCTGGATTTTCCGGCGGTTTTTTTATAGAATTTATAAGTTTTTAGCTGTCATTGCGAGTGTAGCGAAGAAATCCCCTACTTGTCCAGAGATTGCTTCGCTACACTCGCAATGACCAAAAAGGACACGTTAGCGTTTTCTTAGCCATGGCATTGCAGTAAGTTATTTATGTAAGAAATGTTTCATTAATTCGTAAAATGGGTAATATATATATAGAAAGAGATCTTAAAGCACGAAGAATAAAGACGTTTTTATATAGTGGAAAAGTTTGCATTTTTCATAAAAAATGTTATAATAATATCAATGGGAGCGGATGGGGCCTGGTGGCTTCTGCGGTCTTCAAAACCGTTTGCGTCGGCTTAACTGTCGATGGGTGGGTTCGATTCCTACACGCACCCGCCATGCGAAATAAAAAGCTTCTGAGGTGTTTACCTCAGGAGCTTTTTTATTATGCAATCAGAATTTATAATACTTTTGGTGGCCTGCGTTGGTGCCATGTTATTAACGCTTATCTACCATTAATTATGTAGTGGGCTAGATAGAGCTATTGAGTACAAAAAATATTGTAATTTTTTAACGAATTATAGTATAATTTAACGAAAGGCATAATAGTTAATTTATGAACTTAAGGAGGACTGCTTGATTAATAATGGACGTAATATTTGCAATATTATGTATTTTGCAAATATTACAGCGAAACATCTCGCCCATGATTAATTATACTTTCTAATTAGACGAAATAATAAAACTTATATTAGGGAGGATATGGAATGTTAAAAAATATGTCTTATCGCGGGAAACTTCTGCTTTTTATTATGCCAGCAGTAATAATAGGTCTTATCGCGGTGGGGGTATCCGCCTACATAGGGATCAATAGCCTAATTGAAGATGAATTAAGTAAAAGTATGTTGGCATCAACGGGGGAGACGGCAGGTAACATTAACACCTGGCTCACAACCCACCTGTTGGAACCAGAGACAATTGCCTCTACACCAGCAGCAAAAGCAATTAATGCTGATTTTAATATTATAGACGGTCAGAATATTGGTCGGTATAAATATCTCCATGACAAGCATGCAGATGTATTCCAAGATATTTATGCTGCCAACCGTGAAGGGGAATTTCATACTATCCAGCAGAATGGGAACGATTTTTCTGTCTTTATCGGAAATATAAAAACTCGTGAATATTTTCAGTCCATTATGTCCGGAGGTGCTCCACAGATAACGGCGCCGATGGTTTCTAAGACGACTGGTCTGCCAACTATATTTATGGTAGCACCGATCAAAGATGAGCAGAATGTTCCTCAAGGGTTAGTCGGCGCTGGAATTTCATTGCAGTATGTACAGAAAATAGCGGATGGCATGAAATTTGGGAAAACTGGCTATGGTACTATGATTGCTAAAGATGGAACTTTCATTCAGCATCCCAATAAAGATTTCGTGATGCAGAAGAAAATAAATGAAATTGAAGATCCATCCATCAAGGAATTGGGAAAAAGAATGCTTGAAGGAAAAACGGGGATTTTCCGTTATACATTCAATGGCGAACAGAAAATAGCTTTCTATCAGCCTATCCCAGTTACGGGTTGGGTAGTAGCGACAGTCATTTCCGAAAGTGAATTTTTCGCTCCGGCCGCCAGTATGGTTAAGGTACTAGTAAGTTCAATTATAATCGTCATGTTATTAGTCAGCGGCGTAATTTGGTTTGTAGCAAGACGGTTAACTAAGCCATTGAATGAACTGGTAACTTATTCGAAAGAAATTGCCCAAGGTAATTTGGCCGTTAATACGATTGAGATTAAGTCAAATGATGAAATTGGGCAGTTAGCTGCGGCATTTAACGATATGACCGAGAAGTTGCGGTCCTTAGTCAGGAAAATTGCTCAAACTACCGAACAAGTGGCGGCAGCCTCAGAAGAGCTAACAGCGAGTGCCGAACAGTCCTCCCTTGCCGCTAACCAAGTGGCTATATCAATTACCGATGTCGCACAAGGTTCAGAGAAACAGCTTGAAGTCGTCAACGAAACGTCTAAAGTAGTGGAACAGATGGCGGCTGGTATAGAACGGGTAGCTGAAAATACGGATCATGTTGCCGCAACGTCGAATGAGACTGCAAACGCGGCTAAGGATGGAAGCAAAGCCATTGAGATTGCGATTAAACAGATGAAAAACATTGAAGAAACTGTGGAGAATTCTGCTCATGTAGTGGCCAAACTGGGTGAGCGTTCTAAAGAAATAGGCCAAATTGTCGATACCATCTCCGGAATCGCTGGTCAGACCAACTTGTTGGCTTTAAATGCTGCGATCGAGGCGGCTCGGGCGGGTGAACAAGGACGAGGCTTCGCCGTAGTAGCGGAAGAGGTAAGGAAGCTTGCTGAGCAATCCCAGGATGCGGCTAAACAAATTGCTGGATTGATTGGGGAAATTCAAGCAGATACAGACAAAGCTGTTTCCGCGATGGATACTGGTACAAGGGAAGTAAAAGTCGGTACTGATGTTGTTAATAATGCAAATCTGAAATTCAATCAAATAGCAGTCCAAGTCGAAAAAATGTCGGAGCAGGAACAGGGAATATCTACTGCCATGCATCAAATGATGAGCGGAAGTCAGCAAATGGTTTTGTATATTCGACAACTTGATGAAATTGCAAAAGATACTGCAGGGCAAACACAAACAGTTTCCGCAGCAACTGAGGAACAATCTGCATCCATGGAAGAAATTGCGGCATCAAGCCAAGCATTGGCAAACATGGCCGAAGAACTGCAAGCTGCAGTGAGAAACTTTAAACTATAATTTCAAACTAATAAATGAAGCCTTGCTGGAGCAAGGCTTCATTTATTGATTGGATGAGAATGTAGTATTTCAAATTTACGTCTTCTGAAATTTTAATGAAAACCGTTGAGGGAAAATACCAGATTTCTCGAAGGACGTATGGGAAATTCACTAGAATAATGGTACAATCGCTCCCTTATATTTTTCTTCTAAAAACACTTTAACCTTTTCGGATTTTAACGCTTTTTCAAGTTGGGCTGCGATTTTTTCGTTATTTTGATCTTTCTTAACTGCAATTATAATCGCATATTTATCGCTTTCCTTATTATCTTCAAGACCGATAGCAGACTTAGGGTCTACATTTCCCTGTACGGCTATAATTGAATTAATAGTTGAACAATCAACATCGTCTAAGGAACTAACCAGCTTTAATACATCCATCTCAACAATATTTAATTTTTTCTTATTTTCTACTATATCTAATTTTGTTGGGTTATCGACGCCTTCTTTTAATTTTATTAAGCCATTTGTTTGTAAAACCTTTAAGGCTCTCACTCTGTTACTTGGATCATTGGGAATGGATACTGTAGCTCCATCTTTTAGCTCATTAATATTTTTTATTTTTTTAGAATAAATACCCATGAAATATTTTATCACCCCGTCCCCATATTTGACCAAAGTAGTTCCTTTATTCTTATTAAATTGGTTAAGATATGGCTCATGCTGATAGAAATTCACATCACAACTTCCCTCTTGTAATGAAGTATTAGGTATAACTAGGTCATCAAATATCTTCACATTCAAGGTGTTCCCGTCTTTATCAAATTCTTCTTTCACTACGGCGAATATATCTTTAAATGTTGGCGAAGTTCCAACAGTTATAGTCTTTTTCTCTGGTGTATTTCCAGATGTTTCTGTTGCTTTTTTTTGTTGATTTCCACAACCAGCCAAAGTTAAAGCAAAGACAACTATTAATAAAAGGGACAATATTTTTTTAATACTCATAGGATATCACTCCATTTTTTATTATTTTAATACTTTATATGAAAAGTTACCCAAAGCTTGAACAACTTGTACCATAACAATCAGAACAAAAACTGTGCCATACATAACGGTGTTATCAAAATTGGCATATCCATATGTTATGGCAACTGCCCCTAGACCACCAGCACCTACAGCCCCGGCCATTGCGGTGCATCCAAGTATAGCGATGACTGCGAGCGTTATACCTGAAATAATCGAAGGCACTGCTTCAGGAATCATGATTCTAAATATGATTTGAAAATTGCTTGCCCCGAAAGACTTAGCTGCTTCAATGAGTTCTTTATCAACTTCTCGTAAACTTCCTTCGATGATTCTGGCAACAAATGGCGCACCAGCAATCGTTAAAGGAATAATTGCTGCTTTTTCACCAATTGAAGTTCCCACTATCGCCCGTGTAAGGGGGATGATTGCTACAATAAGTATAATAAAGGGAAAGGATCTGACGATATTAATGATGGTGTTTAATATTTGATATACATATTTATTGGGCCTTAATCCTTCTTTATAGGTAACTATTAATAGAATAGCTAACGAAATACCGATGATTGCCGAAAGTACTGTTGCAGTAATAACCATAAAAATCGTATTGGAGAGTTCGGGTATAACGATACTATGAATAAGAGTATAAATTTTATTATCATTCATGGCTTAGCACCTCCAATTGTACTCCTACATCTGTTAAATATTTTACAACCACATTCAGATCTTCTTGATTTACATTAATAACCATAGTCCCTAGTACAGCATCACGATATTTTTCTAATTTCGCCGAAGCTATGGAAAAGCCAACATCTAATTCCTTTACCATATTTGATAACATTCTGCTATTTACACTGCTTTCAGTATAGCGAATTTTAACATTTATGCCGCTTTCCGGAATGGCTTCTTCTATTTCTTCACCTAACAGATTTTTTAGTGATTGGGGTTGATTCAAGAAGATACTACTGACTGTTCCCTTGGCAGTAATCTCCCCATTTTCAAGAATAGAAACGCTATGACATATTTGTTTTACAACAGACATGTTATGGGTAACAAAAACGATTGCAATACCCAGAGTTTCATTTATTTTTTTTAAGAGTAAAAGAATCGACTGCGTTGTTTTAGGATCTAAAGCAGAAGTAGCTTCATCACAAAGTAGAATTTTAGGATTTAAAGAAAGTGCTCGAGCAATGGCAACTCTCTGTTTTTGGCCACCGCTTAAAAATCTTGGTTTTTCATGAATTTTATCTTCTATATCAACGAGTTTTACTAATTCCTTAACACGTTTATCAATATCGTCATTACTATACCCCCAGCATTTCAGCGGCAATGCGATATTCTGATATACAGTTTTTCTCTCCATTAAAGAAAAATTTTGAAAGATCATACCTATATTTTTTCTGAAGGTCCTTATTTCTTTCTCACTATGCTGATTAATCTCAAAACCATCTATTCTTAAATTTCCAGAATCATATTTTTCTAAACCGTTAATGCATCGTAAAAGAGTAGATTTGCCAGCACCGCTTCTGCCGACAAGTCCATAAATTTCGCCATCGTTAATCGTTAGATTTATATTTTTTAAAACCTCAAATTCGCCATAATGTTTCTGCAAATTGTGCATTTCTATCAAAATTATCTTCCCCCTCTGTATCATGCATCTACTTTTACTATTATATCGCTCAAATTACGCAGAAAAAGTTACCACCAACTCTCTAAATCATTAGGTTAATATCATTAAAAAACTCCTCTATGAAAAGGGGAATCCTAGCAGATTACTCTTTTGTCATCTCCATAAAAGCCTGGACTCTGGTACGAATTTGTTCTCGATCACCCTGGGAATAATCAGTCTCAATTCGTAAGAATGGAATATTATATGTATCTCGGAGATAATCTTTAAGAACACGACTTTCTACATTGTAGGTGTGGCAACCTTGCCAGATAATGTCCACCACTCCGTCAGGACGATATTCTTCGATAATTGGTCCAAAACGTTCCAATCGAATAGGATTAGGACTCATACAGGAACAAGGAGTCATTAGATATTTCTCCGCGATGGCTTCAAGGGGCGGTTTATTTTCATCAACAAGTTGGACGTAGGTTTTCATTCCAGTACAACTTTCCATATAAACGACCGCTGCGTCACACTCTTCAATAATTTGAATAACCTTGTCAGCCCCGATACCTGTCGGAACCCCAGTGACGACAATCCGTTTAGCTCCTTTAGGGAAAGCTGCTTCTCCTGTATCTACCCGATCTTGTATCAATTCAATCATTTCTTCAATCTGACTGGCGAATTCCGTTCGGTCAAGAATGAAATTACGTCCCCAATGCAGCCTCAGCATGTCTTGTCCGGAAATCGGTACTGGATCAAGTTTCATAAACTCAGACAATCGTTGCATTAACCGCCGTTCGTTATTAAGCAGTTTTATAGCTTCAGTTAGTTTGGCATCCGTAATTTCAACCTTAAACTCTTGCTCAAGAATGTGTTTTAGCTTTTTCACTTCGTCAAACCAGTACTGTCTTGCATTCTCATCCTGGTAACTGCTTGGTAACCGCATAACGTGAACACGCTTAAACTGGCTCATTAGTTCAAACATCTTTTTTTTACCATCGCAAGTAGTCTCGCCCAGCACAAGATCTGAATAAAGAAAAAATGGACATTTATCCGTAACGGCCATTCCGTATGACGATTTAATCATCGGGCAAAAATTACGTGGAAGTGTTTTTTCTCCTTCAGCAATCGCGTCTTCTTTTGTTGAGCATAAACTAAAAGCAATTGCGCCAGCTGCAAGAACCAGTTCCGTCGGCCCGTACGCACAGTACATACCGACAATTTTTTTTCCAGCTGCCTTAGCCTGCTGTAATTTTATGGAAATATCGCTCATAATTACTCCTTTTTAATATAAAATATATAAGAACTAAACATTTATTCTATGTTAGATAGAATATTCCTGCTACATCCGGAAGGAAATCAAGAAATATCATCGAAATATTATATTTAAACTATAATATTTATCTATATTGACCGCCGTATTCTATTGTGGTCGCAAATTGGGAGGTAGCATTGTGAAAACACTTTGGAAAGACAAGATGACCCCGAAGGAGCGGATGAAAGCATTCGCCGCCGGTGAACAGCTCGATCGAATCGTCTGTATGCCTATGGTTACTGATCAGGCTTATAGCCTAGCTGGTGGAACAATGTCGAAATATTATCATTCAGCTACCCTGATGGCTCAAGCTCAAATTAATGCTTTTGAGACCTATGAACTAGACTCGGTCGGTTCCGGTCCGGGCCTGTTCGGAATAGCTGAAGCCATTGGTACTAAATTGGTGTTTCCGGAGGATAATGTCCCATATGTCTCCATTCCAGCGATTTCAAGTTACGAAAATTTGGGCAATATGAACTTGATTGATCCTTACCGTTCGGGGCGATTGCCGATTTTTCTTGAAGCGCTTAAAATTATCCAAGAAGCGGTGAAAGAACGTGTTAGCGTAGGCTGTGCAGTTGCTGGGCCGATTACCACTGCTGCCGCTGTTCGTGGTACTGACAGCTTTCTCAAAGATATGCGCCGTTGTCCTGAAATGGTACATAGGCTTCTACAATATGTCACTGATAATACCATCCTGTTTATTGATGTTCTGTGTGATATAGGGATTAAACCAAGTATTGCTGATCCAGTAGCATCGGGAACCATGATAAGTGAAAAACATTTTCGAGAATTCGCTAAACCCTACTTGAAACAATATTCGGATCGTATCATCCAGCGCTGGGGTAGCGGGCCTTTTGTCCACATCTGCGGTGATACCACAAAAATCTGGAGCGACATGGTTGACTTCGGCGCTACAGTGCTCAGTTTAGACAATCAAGTTGATTTGGCTGAAGCCAAAAATGAAGTAGGTCACCGGGCCTGTCTGAGCGGGAATGTAAGGCCTAATACCTTGTGGAGAGGAACTCCCCAGCAAGTTGCAATCGAGGTTAAAGAATGTCTGCGCAAAGCCTATGACAATCCAAAAGGGTTTATCTTATCCAGTGGCTGCGGACTGCCAGTAGGTACTCCGGTGGATAACGTCATCGCTATGATGGATGCCGCCCGGCAGTATGGTAAGTATCCAATTGATCCTGACAGGCTAAAATAAAATCATTAAACTATAATTTTCAAGCTGCTAAATACAATGAATGAAGCCTTGCTGCCGCTAGAGCAAGGCTTCATTTTGCCGTCTGGGCACTCGAAGAGACATTCAACGGGTGCTAGTCTATTTTTCTATGTATGACCACTCTGCAATCATGTCATAATCTCGCCTCCAAAATCGAATTGCTTCTTGTTTTATTTCTTTATCAATCAAAGCAGGAAAAAGTAAGTCTTGGCACGAAGAAAATATTACCATTCGTTAATAGAGTCATATTTAAGGCCGCTGATCAATAATCGATTGGAAAGGATGATATTATGTTGGTTGTAATAGCGACATTGACAGTAAAATCGGGGAAAAAAGCAGAATTATTTGCGTTTGCCCAAGATTTGATCACCGCTACGCGGGCGGAGCAAGGTTGCATAAGTTATGTGCTGCTGGATAATCCATATGATGCTGGCGTATGTGTTTTTCTGGAGGAGTGGGCGGACAAACAGGCCCTTGAAAGACATTTAACAACGTCGCATATTCGAGAATGGCGCCAAAAATCAGCGGAATTATTAACTGGGAAAATAGATGTTAAGCTATACCAAGGGGACGAAACAAAATTGTGATCAATGATCGTGAAAAGGCGTATCAATCTGGCAAATAGAGAGTATTGAATTGAATGATAATGAGAAAGGAAGAGATAAAAATGAGTGAATAAAAGTCTGGCATAGTTAGATAATAGGCACTTAATCATCTTTTAGACATCTCAGTCATAACCTATTAAGACATAACCAATTCTGCAGAAAATAGTGAGATGTTTAATTGCGGTATCCATACAGTAAAGGGAGGTGAAGTTATAGTGACTCGTAGATTCTCTCAGGTCATCGTGATTTTTCTTTTAGCGACTGCTATTTTTAGTTTGGGCGCTTCCGCTCCAATAGATGATTTCAATAATGACAAACATATACAGCCAATGGTTTATACATGTTATTATGGCTGTATCCACTACTTCGACGGTTCTATTAAACACAATTATCCACGATGCAAGGGCGATTGCCCACGATAAATTATCGGGGCCCATGTATAACATCAAGTAATTGTACAAAACTCAGGGCAAAGGAATACCAAAATAATACATAAATAAAGGCTTCTGAGGTTTATATCTCGGAAGCCTTTATTTCGGGATCAAAAAGTATAACACTTTCCGATTCCAAGTAAGAACGACTAAGGCTTCTGCCTGCGTCTGAGGACTTGGCATAAGCCAAGCCTTTTCTTATATATACAATAAGCTGAAAATTGGATTGGGGGGGGATAGTTGTGAGACTGCTTCATATAGGTTTATAATAAGGATAATTATTTTTACTCCGGAAGGTTTTCCCTGACTTTTACAGAAGATATTTAATATTAATAATCTAGCAAATAGAGATTGTTGGATTGAATGATAATGTGGAGGGAAGAGATAAAAAATGAGTGAATTAAAAGCTTGGCATAATGAGATAATAGGTACCAAAACGGTAGCAGCTTTGGTAAAAAATAATTTTCAGGCAACATACTGTCAAACGAAACAAGAGGCCGTGGAACAAGTCCTCGCTTTGATACCTGCTGAAGGGACTGTTGGTGTAGGCGGGTCATGGACTGTTGGAGAATTAGGAGTACTTGATAAACTTGCCGCCCGAGGTAACACTATGTATAACCATAACTTACCGAATTTAAGCGCGGAAACTAAAATTGAACTACGGCGCAAACAATTGACCTGTGACGTATTCCTAACAGGTACTAATGCTGTAACGATGGATGGCAGACTTGTGAATACAGACGGAGTAGGAAATAGAGTAGCGTCCATGATTTTCGGACCTAAGAAAGTCGTCATTGTGGTGGGAGTTAACAAAATAGTGAAAGATATTGCTGAGGCTGAGAGGCGGATTCAGTTATACGCTTCTCCAATTAATAATAAGCGATTGAATACTCCTAATCCTTGTGTGAGAACAGGTGAATGCATGGATTGCCAAGGTCCGACTCGAATATGTAATGTGACTACCATAATGAACAAGCGTCCAGTATTGACAGAGATGCATGTTATTGTTGTAGGGGAAGACTTGGGATTTTAGGTTATAAAAAGGAGAGTTTATGAAACAATATAAAATTGCTGTAATCCCAGGTGACGGGATCGGCCCTGAAGTATTAGCTGAAGGTGTAAAAATCTTAAAAAAAATAGCGGAAATTGCCGGTGCTTTTGAATTTGATTTTACTTATTTTCCTTGGGGATGTGAGTATTATCTTAAACATGGAAAAATGATGGATGATGATGGCATGGAAAGATTGAAAGGTTTTGATGCCATTTATTTAGGTGCGGTGGGGTATCCGGGAGTACCGGATCATATCTCCCTTTGGGATTTACTTCTTAAAATACGCAAAGGCTTTGACCAATATGTAAATCTACGCCCAGTTAAATTACTCGAAGGTGCACCTTGCCCGTTAAAAGATATTCGGCGTGAACAAATTGATATGATTGTCGTGCGGGAAAATAGCGAAGGCGAATATTCGGGAGCGGGTGATTGGTTATTTAAAGGGAAACCTGAGGAAGTTGTATTGCAAACTGGAGTTTTTTCGCGTAAGGGTACGGAGCGTGTTATTCGCTATGCTTATGAACTAGCTCGTAAAACCGGTAAAACATTAACAAGTATCAGTAAAGCAAATGCGTTAAATTATTCCATGGTATTTTGGGATCAAGTATTTGCAGAGGTTGGCAGAGAATATCCAGATGTGAAGACTTATTCTTATCATGTTGACGCAGCAAGTATGTTTTTTGTTAAAGAGCCCCAAAGATTTCAAGTCGTCGTTACTTCAAATTTATTCGGAGATATAATAACCGATTTAGGGGCTGCCATTGCTGGTGGTATGGGGCTAGCGGCCGGTGCCAATATAAATCCAGAAAGAAAATATCCTTCTATGTTTGAACCTGTTCATGGATCGGCACCTGATATTGCAGGCACGGGAATTTCTAATCCATTAGCCTCTATTTGGTCGGTAAGCCAGATGCTTGATTTCTTTGGCCACGAAGAATGGGGCAAGATAGTCTTAGAAGCTATTGAGCAGGTAATGGTAGAAGAAAATTGCCTTACGCCAGATATGGGAGGATCAGCAACAACAGAAGAAGTAGGGAACGAGGTAGTATCCATACTTTCTAAATTAGTCAGGACTAAATAAGTTGCCCAGTGGCGGCTTTAATGAAGTGGACCCCCTAAAGTAGATTTTACGGCTTTTTGCCGTGCCTGCTTTAGGGGGTTCACTTTATTTTATCATAACTGCTAATTGTAATTACTGATAAATTAGAATTCCCGAGGAGAATTAATGTTTAAAAGTTCGGGAAGGTTAATAGTCAAATAGTAATCCTAAATATAGTACTAAAAAATCCTTGTTACAACTAGCTTAAGGAGGAAAGAGATTGTTCACAATAGATAATTTAGTGCAGCCAGAAACACTTGAGGAAGCATATAAGATACTCACAGAGAAAAGAAATAATACTATTCTTGGCGGGTGTGCTTATTTACGATTAGGCTCTCAACGAATTGGTACAGCAGTCGATCTATCTAAAATGAATCTGAATTTTATAAAAGAACAGGACGAGTATATTGCACTAGGCTGTATGACTACATTTCGGGATGTGGAAATAAGTCCTGTTTTACACGAGTATTTTGGGGGAGTGCTCCCTAAAGCCGTAAGCAACGTTGTAGGGGTCCAATTTCGCAATATAGTTACGGTCGGCGCATCTGTTTATGCAAGGTATGGGTTTTCTGATTTAATTACTCCTTTATTAGCATTAGATACAGAAGTCCAGCTATATAGGGGCGGAAGAATGTCTTTAGAAATGTTTTTGAATAAACCTTTGGAAAAAGATATTTTAGCTACAGTATTTATTAAAAAAAGTGCAAAGAAAGCTGCCTATCAGCATTTAAGAAAATCAGCCAGTGATTATCCAATACTAAATGTCGCTGTTTCTAATCTGGATAATCAATGGATTATAGCTGTAGGGGCTAGGCCGCAAAGAGCCGCAATCTCTCGGCACGCTTCAGAGGAACTATCTAAAGGAAATATGACAAATGAAAAGATTGACCATATAGCTAGCCTCGTGGCGGAGGAGTTATCATATGGAACTAACATGCGAGGCAATGCAGAGTATCGTAAGGCCATATCGAAGGTGCTAGTTAAGAGAGCCATCTCGGAGGTATTACAATGGAAATAGGGGTTATCATTAACAACGAAGAAGTTACGCTACAGGTGTCAGCCGATGAATTTTTAGCCGATACTTTAAGAACTTATGGAATGCTCGGTATCAGAAAAGGCTGTGATACAACGTCCTGCGGTCTTTGTACTGTATGGTTAGATGGAAAACCGACTCTTTCTTGCAGTATACTCTCGGCAAGAGTGCAGGGTAGAAAGATTACAACGATAGAGGGCGTAGAAAAGGAAGCGGCGGAATTTGCTCATATACTTGCCGCAGAGGGCGCCGATCAATGCGGCTTTTGCAGTCCGGGCTTTATTATGACGGTGCTGGCGATGAAAAGCGAATTAAAAAACCCTACAGAAGAAGAGATCGTGCATTATCTAACAGGTAATTTGTGCAGATGTACAGGTTATGCTGGACAATTGCGAGCTGTCAAAAAATATCTGGGGGGGAGCTTATTATGAACACTGTCGGTAAAAGCCTTCCCAAGATAGACGCAATAGCAATTGCTACAGGTAAACCTGTTTATACCGATGACTTAGTTATGAATAATGCTTTGGTCGTAAAAATACTGCGCAGTCCTCATGCTTTTGCTGAAATAAAAACCATCGATACAATAGAGGCTCAGGAACTTAAGGGTGTAGAATGCATCCTTACCTATCTTGATGTTCCCAAGGTACGGTTTACAGTAGCTGGACAATCCTATCCCGAGCCATCGCCATACGACCGTTTAATTTTAGATAAGATGGTACGATATGTTGGTGATGCAGTAGCAATTGTTGCTGCTGTAGATGAACAAACAGCTGTAAAGGCCATGAGTTTGATTAATATCCAATATGAGGTATTTGAGCCTGTTTTGAATTTTGAAACAGCACAAGGCCATCGATCGATTGTGCATCCTGAAGATGATATTTATAGTCACTTTGATTTTGGGATGAACAAGGAAATGAATATAGTCACTTCACATAAAGTTGAAGTAGGAGATGTAGAGCAAGAATTGCAAAATTGTCATGTGGTTGTGGAAGAAACCTATTATACCCAAGCGCAGGCCCAGGCCATGATGGAAACCTACCGAGCTTTTAACTACCTTGATCATACAGGAAGGCTAGTGATCGTCAGCTCGACACAGATCCCATTTCATGTGAGGCGAATCTTATCGAGGGCTCTCCAAATACCTATTAGCAAAATTAGAGTGATAAAACCTAGGATAGGCGGAGGGTTTGGTGGTAAGCAGACTCTGGTTGTAGAAATGTATACAGCCATTGTTACGTTGAAAACTGGGAAGCCTGCAAAAATAGTTTATGACAGGAAAGAAACTTTTAGCTGCACTACAAGTCGCCATGCCATGAGACTGAAGGTGAGATTGGGAGCAGATAAGGAGGGGTTTATTCGAGCTGTGGATATTGAGGGTCTATCAGATACTGGAGCCTATGGAGAACATGGTCCTACTACCTTTGCAGTTGTAGGAGATAAAACTCTCCCTTTATATAATAAGACAAAAGCTGTTCGGTTTATGGGAAAGGTGGTATATACCAATAAAATGCCTGGGGGAGCACTCCGAGGATATGGCGCAACACAAGGAACTTTCGCCCTTGAATCAGCGGTAAATAAGCTAGCTGAAAAATTAAATATTGATCCGGCAGAAATTAGATTGAAAAATCTAATTCAAGAAGGTGAGACTTATTCAATCAATGTCAATACGATATTAAGAAGTTCATCCCTGTACAGATGCATAGAAAAGGGGAGGAAATTAATCAGCTGGGATGAAAAATACCCTAGCAGGGAACTCGCCAATCACAAAGTAAGGGGAGTTGGCATGGCGGTTACAATGCAGGGATCAGGGATCGCTAACATCGACAATGCATCTGCAGAAATAAGATTACAGGATGATGGTTATTTTTCACTACTCCTTGGCTCTACAGATATGGGAACTGGCAGTGATACCATCTTGGCGCAGATGGCTGCTGAAGTTCTAGATATATCAGTAGAAAATATCATAGTGAACGCAGCAGATACAGATGTTTCCCCTTATGATCCAGGGTCTTATGCCTCTAGCACAACCTATGTTACGGGGATGGCTGTAGTACGTGCAGCAGAAGAATTGAAGGGAAAAATTCTGCGACAGGGAGCAAAAATCCTTGAAGTTTCACCTGAAGAAGTAGAATTCAATGGGAAAGAGATCAGGATGATTGATGGAAATAAGAGCATTAGTCTAAAAAGGCTGGCAGAACTTTCATTTATAGGAGTGGGTAATCTTCCATTAGTCGGCAATGGTACCTTTGGTAGTCCGATTTCGCCGCCACCATTTATCGCCGGATTTGCAGAAGTGGAAGTTGATAGAGAAACAGGAAAAATAGACTTAATCGATTATATAGCTGTAGTGGACTGTGGTACTATCATAAACCCCAACTTGGCAAAAATCCAAGTAGAGGGGGGGATTGTTCAAGGAATAGGTATGGCTATGTATGAGGATGTTATCTATGACGATAAAGGGCATATGCAGACCAATTCATTTATGCAGTACAAAATTCCTAGCCGTAAAGATATAGGCAGGCTGCAAGTGGCTTTTGAACCAAGTTTTGAACCAACAGGTCCCTTTGGCGCGAAATCTATAGGCGAGGTTGTGATCAATACACCAGCACCGGCAATTGCCCACGCTGTTTACAACGCAGTTGGAGTTCGAGTGACTAAATTGCCAATTACTTCCGAGAAAGTACTTATGGAAATGTTGAATCTAAAAGAAAAATCAATGCAGCTGCTAAATCGCAAAGAATGGAGAGGTAAGGAATGCAACAAATAAAAAATATCCATCCAGTGGACGAGATGTTGCCTTTGGGACAATTATTTACCTATGGATTACAGCATGTTTTGGCTATGTATGCAGGTGCTGTGGCCGTTCCACTTATTCTGGCTAATGCTTTGGGATTAAGTAGTGAACAGCTCATTTACCTGATCAATGCTGACTTATTTACAAGTGGTATCGCGACACTCATACAAACATTAGGTGTATGGAAGATGGGGGTGCGCATACCCCTTGTCCAGGGAGTTACCTTTGCAGCGATAACGCCTATGATTTTAATTGGTAAATCCCATGGATTAACAGGTATTTACGGCTCAATTATTGTCGCTGGACTCGTGACCTTCTTGATTAGCCCTTATTTTAGTCGCTTTATTCGTTTCTTTCCGCCAGTTGTCAACGGATCTATTATCACTATTATTGGGATATCCCTATTGCCTGTAGCTGTTCGCTGGGCGGGTGGTGGCAATCCAGTAGCGAAAAATTTTGGTGACCCCCAGTTCATTGGCATTGCATTTATGGTTTTGCTGATTGTCGTATTTTGTTACCGGGTTTTTAAAGGATTTCTCAGCAATATCGCTGTATTGATGGGATTGATTGCTGGAACTTTGCTAGCAATTCCTATGGGATTGACTGATTTTGCTGGAGTATCTTCAGCTGCCTGGATAGGTATTACGACTCCCTTTGTCTTCGGTATGCCTACCTTTGATTTCATATCTATTGTCTCAATGGTATTAGTTATGCTGGTAGTCATGACGGAAACGACAGGCGATATTATTGCCGTAGGTGAAATTGTTGAGAAACCCATTACACAAGATGATTTGAAGCAGGGCCTGCGAGCAGACGGCTTTTCCACAATGCTTGGGGGAATATTCAATGCCTTCCCTTATACGGCTTTTGCTCAGAATGTAGGACTTGTTGGTTTAACCCGAGTCAAAAGCCGATATGTTGTTGCAGCAGCAGGCGTTATTCTGATTATATTGGGTTTGTTTCCCAAGGTGGCTGCCTTAGTTGCAGCAGTACCTGCGGCAGTACTCGGCGGTGCCGGAATTGCTATGTTTGGCATGGTAATCGCGAGTGGTATCAAAACATTATCAAAGGTTAGATTTGAGGGTACGCAAAATATAATGGTGGTAGCAATTAGTATTGCTGTTGGTATAATTCCGTTGGCCGTTCCCGGGTTTTACCAAAAGTTTCCTAGTTGGTCTCAGGTTATATTAAATAGCGGGATAACCGCTGGTAGCATTACAGCGATTATATTGAATGCATTTCTAAATGGATCAACAGCCACGGCAAATGAACCGCCTACCAGACAGGAATATCTCTAATGATAATGAATTTTTTGATTAGTAGGGAATAAAATTTACCAAAAGGATTATACGACCGTCACTTTCGAGAGTGTATCAAGGAAAGGTGGTCGATTTTTTTGTCATTTGTAATGTTTCCCATCAAAAGGAGGATTTTGTCAAGATAAGCAGAAATATAGCTTATTTGAAATGATTATTGAAAGATGAGTTGATTAGATGCGCTTCTTGCATAAATTCACGATATTACTCAGTATATTGGTGATTGTTAGTAGTTGTATTCAATTTTTTGTTTTTGAGCGGTTTTTTCTCAATGCTAACGATTCTCTATTATTGGCTATCAATGAGAAAGCTGCTAATAATATTGGGGGGAGTATTTCAGCGTACTTTAAAAAGACTGAGGATTCATTAAAAACGATTGCATCAGATCCCAAAATTAGGGACAATCAGGAGCTTCTTGATAAAATAAATTTAGTTATTCCTGAAGTAAATGCTATTTTCATACTTGATAAACAAGGGATTGTCTCCCTTGGCAGTGGAGTTGAAGGATCTGTAGGTCTTAATTTGTCACAAAGGGAATATTTTCAGGAAGCCATTAAGGGGAAAACGCACATTAGTGGCGTATACAAGAGTGCTCGAGGGCTTGAAGTTGTTGCAATTGCAACCCCTATTATTGAAAACGGCACTATTTCAGGTGTAGTTGTTGGGGCAATTTGGCTGCACGAGAGTAATTTGGCGTCCATATTTGGCAATAAATCCTTTGGCCGTGATGGAAGCATTGCAATTACTGATGGGCAAGGGAATATAGTTTACCATCCCGATCAGAATTG
>Ga0316600_10000235_pt1 | contig 30934 bp, 30 predicted proteins | sample OWC_soil_day5_CT_FD_207652 | JGI IMG/M metagenome (GOLD analysis project Ga0316600, IMG submission 207652) | Wetland soil microbial communities from Old Woman Creek delta, Ohio, United States - OWC_soil_day5_CT | ecosystem: Environmental > Terrestrial > Soil > Wetlands | place: USA: Ohio... | reverse complement strand
GCGTAGGGACTTACGGGGCGGTCCACGAAATCGTCCTCCGAGAAGGGGACCTTCGTGTTGCCGCCGTACACCGACGAGGAGGAGGCGAACAGGAACTTCGGGACCGCGCGCTTCCGCGCCCAGTCCAGGAGGCGGATCGTGCCGAGGACGTTGACGTCCGCGTACCCCGCCGGGTCGGCAACCGAGGGGCGGACCCCCGCCTTCGCGGCGAGGTGGATCAATGCATCCGGCGGACTCCCCTCCCCCCAACGGGAAAGGGTTGCGGCGTCGCGGATGTCCCCTTCCGTGAAGGAGAAGGCCGGGTGCGCACGCAGGGCGCGGAGGTTGCGTTCCTTGATCATACGGTCGTAGAAGGGGTCGAAGTTGTCGAGGCCGGCGACCCGGTCCCCCCGGGAGAGGAGCGCCTCGCATACGTGCGAGCCGATGAAGCCGGCGGCTCCGGTGACGAAAACGGTGAGGGGCACGGGGGACCTCCCGGTTGCACGGTGACGTCCACCCCCATACTACCCCAAAACGGGGACGTACCTGAAACTACGATGGAACAGGAACACTCCTCCGGCGGAGCGGAAAGGGGGGAATGACTTGACAGCGGGGAGGGCGCCGGAAAACAATATCGTTTACGGCGGCATAGCCAAGCGGTAAGGCAGAGGACTGCAAATCCTTTATCCCCCGGTTCGAATCCGGGTGCCGCCTCCATCCCGTCCCGTCCCCGGGGGTGGTCGTGGGGAGTCGTCCTGTGGTCGCGACCGCAGGTTCCGGTCCCCCGGGACCGCCCTTTTTTCATTTTATGTTATGGTGCGGTGGAATGCCCGGGTGGCGGAACTGGCAGACGCACGGGACTTAAAATCCCGAGGCCGCGAGGCCGTGGGGGTTCAATTCCCCCCCCGGGCACCAGAATCACCTGGATTTCCACAGCAAAAATTGGTGCCTCAAGGGGGGGCCATGAAAGAAGAGGAAGAGGATATCGAGATATCGGCACGCCGGGAAACTGCCATCCAACAATCCGGCAAAGGTTTGCAGGACCTCCTGATCCGCTTGAATACGAAGGAGGATCGGCAGCTTGAGAGGCTGGAGGACGTGGAGAGGCTGACAGATATAATCCACGCGCATCGCGTAAAAAGGGCGCGATCCAAAGAGATCGCCTGCGCCATCATCCGGTTCGTGAAGGAGGAGTGATGGAGGGTCCCGCCGTCACAGAAGCGGGAACGGGAGGGGAACCATGAAGGTGCGCCTGCAGGCTCTTGCGGTCCTGTCGTCCGCCCTGTTCGCCCTGGTGTTCCTGGGCGCGGAGAAACCCCGGCCGAGGGTCGAACCCATCAAGGCCAGGATCGGCGTCATCTCCATCATCACCGGACAGGGCGCCGGGTACGGCGAGGCGATCACGAACGGCATCCGGCTGGCCAGGGATGAGGTCAACGCGAGGGGGGAAGTGTACATCGACCTGAAGATCGAGGATTCGAGCGGCAAGCAGGAGCAGGCCCTCTCGGCGGCCCAGAAGCTGATCCACTCCGAGCAGGTGGTGGCGATCATCGGGCCCACCCTGTCCAACGAGATGAAGGTGGTCGGGCCCGAGGCGAACGCCAGCGGGGTGCCCATCATGGGGACCTCCACCACGGCGAAGGGGATCACCCAGATCGGGAAATACGTCTTCCGGAACGCCCTCCCGGAATCGCAGGCGATCCCGGCGTCCATCGGGATGGCCGTGAAGAAGTACAACCTCCGGCAGGTCGCCCTCCTCTACGGCAACGACGACGTGTTCACCAAGTCCGGCTTCGACACGATGAAGGAGGTCTCCGAGAATCGAAAGCTCCGGATCCTCACCGTCCAGGAGTTCCAGAAGGGGCAGGCGGACTACAAGGCGCAGTTGACGAAGATCGCCTCCCTCCGGCCCGACGCGGTGTTCTGCTCCGCGCTGTACGAGGAGGGGGCGGTCATCCTCTCCCAGGCGAGGAAGATGGGGATCAAGGTCCCCTTCGTGGGGGGCAACGGCTTCAACTCCCCCAAGGTCATCGAGATCGCCAGGGACGCCGCGGACGGCCTCATCGTGGCCACTCCGTGGTTCGTGGACCGGAACGACCCGAAGGTGAAGGCCTTCGTCGCGAAGTACGAGAAAGCGTATGGGAAGAAGCCGGACCAGTTCGCCGCGCAGGCGTACGACGCCTTCCACATCGTTGCGAACGCGCTGAAGGCGGCGGGGGCGGCGGACCGGGACCGGTTGCGGGACGCGCTGGCGGCGACGAAGGACTTCGACGGGGTCCTCGGGAAATTCTCCTTCGACGCGGAGCGGGACGTGGTGATGGAACCCAACGTCCTGATCGTCCAGGGCGGGAAGTTCCGGGTCTTCCAGTGACGCGCGGGGTCGCCGAAGGACCGTGTTCCTCGAACAGCTGATCAACGGCGTCACGCTGGGCAGCATCTACGCCATCGTGGCGCTGGGGTACACCCTTGTCTTCGGCGTCCTCGACATCATCAACATGGCCCATGGGGAGATCTTCATGTTCGGGGCGTTCGTCGGCATGCTCCTCGTGAGCAAGGCGGGCGTTCCCCTCCCCGTGGCGTTCCTCGGAGCCATCGCCGTCACCGGGGCGATGGGATTCCTCCTGGAACGGGCCGCCCTGCGCCCGCTGCGATCCCGCCCCGGTGCGTCGAACCTGGCCTCCCTCATCAGCACCATCGGGGTCTCCATCCTGCTCGAGAACGCCGCCCACCGGATCTTCGGCGCGGGGAACCACCCCTTCGAGACCCCCTTCGCGGAGATCCGGTTCCCGGTCGGACCCGTGAACGTATACCTCGTCCAGGTGCTGATCCTGCTGATCTCCCTGCTCCTGATGGCCGGTCTCGCCCTCTGGCTCTCCCGCACCCGCGGCGGTAAGGCGCTGCGCGCCACCGCGGAGGACCTGACGACCGCGGGGCTCCTCGGGGTCGACACCGACCGGATGATCACCGTCACGGTCGTCATCGCGTCGGCGATGGGCGGGGTCGCCGGCGTGCTGATCGGAATGGCGTTCAACTACATCAACAACCAGATCGGCCTCTCCATGGGTCTGAAAGGGCTGGCGATCATCATCTTCGGGGGAATGGGGAGCGTCTACGGCGCGATGGCGGGCGGCCTGATCCTGGGTCTCTCCGAGACCTTCGTGGTGGCGTACGGCTCCTCCGGCTACCGGGACGCCATCGCCTTCGTCATCATCATCGGGGTCCTCCTCGTCCGGCCGCAGGGCCTCTTCGGGCAGGCGGCCCCCGGGACGGGACACTAGGCGATCCCGATGGAGTGGATCAACCCGTACCACCTCCAGGTGGCGTCGTTCGTCCTCATCAACGTCATCCTCGGCACGAGCATCTACGTCACCCTCTCCACGGGGCAGCTCTCCCTCGGAAACGCTGGGTTCATGAGCATCGGCGCCTACGCCGCGGCGCTCCTGGCCACGAAATACGCCCTCCCGATTCCCGTAGGGGTCGCCGCGGGGGCCCTGCTGGCGGGAGCGGCCGGAGCGCTCGTGGGGATCCCGTCCCTCCGCCTCTCCGGGGTGTATCTCGCCATCGCCACGCTGGGATTCGGCGAGGTGATCCGGGCGGTGGCGATCAACTGGGAGTCGCTTACCGGCGGCGCCGTCGGAATCGCCGCGATCCCGCAGATGGGCCGCGTGGTCCTCGCCGGGGCGAGGGACCTCGGGTTCTCGCCGGCCTCCCTGGGCCTGAAGCCGAACCAGTTCATCAGCCTCACGGTGTTCCTGATCCTGCTGGTCGCCGCGGTCCTGACGGTCGCCTTCTTCCTGCGCCTCGGCCGGTCCCGCGTCGGCCGGGCGTACGCCGCCATCCGGCTCGACGAGCGGGCCGCGGAGGCGTCGGGCATCCCCGTCACGTATTACAAGGTCCTGGCGTTCTCCCAGGGCGCGATGGTGTCCGGTCTCGCCGGGGCGCTCTACGCGCACGCGACGTCCTTCATCAGCCCGGCGGACTTCACGTACCACCGGGCGGTGGAGATCCTGGTCTTCGCCGTCTTCGGCGGGAGCGGGCACATCCTCGGCCCGGCCTTCGGGGCCGCCTTCCTGACCGTCGTTCCCGAGGCGTTGCGGGCCATCAGCCACTACCGGTACATCCTGTACGGTGTGCTCGTCGTGCTGGTGGTGATCTACCGGCCCCAGGGGGTCATCGATCCGCCCCTGCTCCGCCGCATGCGGGGAGACCGGGCCGCGGAGGCCGCGTGAGCGCGCTGCTCGCGCTGGAACGGATCGGCAAGTCGTTCGGGGGCCTCACCGCGCTCTCGGACATCTCCTTCTCCGTGAATCCCGGCGAGATCGTGGGGGTGATCGGCCCGAACGGCGCCGGGAAGACGACGCTCTTCAACGTGATCACCGCCCTCTTCCCGCCCACGGAAGGGTCGGTGGTTTTCGACGGGGAGGCGATCGCCGGACTCCCACCCCACGCCGTCGCCCGCCGGGGGATCGGCCGCACGTTCCAGAACGTGCGCCTCTTCGCCGACATGACCGTGGAGGAGAACGTGATGGTGGGCCGCCACTGCCGCACGCGCGCGGGGGCATTGCGCGGCGTCCTGCGCACGCGGGGGGAACGGGAGGAGGAGCGGGGGATCCGGCAACGGAGCCGGGAACTCCTCGACCTGGTGGGGTTGCCCGGGGCATGCTCCGGGCAGGCGGCGGGAAGCCTCCCGTACGGCCACCAGAGGCGGCTGGAGATCGCACGGGCGCTGGCCGCGGACCCGCGCCTCCTCCTCCTGGACGAGCCGGCCGCGGGGATGAACGAGGCGGAGACGAAGGAGGTGTCCGGCCTGATCCGGAAGGTGCGGGATCTGGGGATGACGATCCTCCTCATCGAGCACGACATGTCGCTGGTGATGAAGGCGTGCGACCGCGTCGTGGTGTTCAACTTCGGACGGAAGATCGCGGAGGGGCCGCCGTCGGCGATCCGGGAGGATCCCGGGGTGATCGAGGCGTACCTCGGGTCCGCGGAAGGGGCAGCGGATGCTTGAGGTCCGCGCCCTGGAAACGTGCTACGGGAAGATCCGCGCGCTTCGCGAAGTGTCCATCGACGTGCCGGGGGGGGCCATCGTCGGCATCATCGGGGCGAACGGCGCGGGGAAGAGCACGCTGATGCGGACGATCGCGGGGGTCCTCGCACCCCGGGCGGGGTCGATCCGCTTCCGCGGGGAGGACATCGCGGGGCTCCCCCCGCACGGGATCCTCCGCCGGGGCGTGGCGCTGGTCCCGGAGGGACGTGCGATCCTCTCGCGGATGACCGTCCGGGAGAACCTGGAGATGGGAGCGTACGTCCGGAGGGACCGCAACGTGCCCGCGGACATGGAACGGGTGATGGACCGGTTCCCGGTGCTGCGGCAGCGCCAGTTGCAGCCTGCGGGGTCCCTCTCCGGCGGGGAGCAGCAGATGCTGGCCATCGCCCGGGCGCTTCTGTCGGTGCCGAAGCTCCTGCTGCTGGACGAGCCCACCCTGGGGCTCGCGCCGCTGCTGGTGGCCGACATCTTCCGGATCGTGCGGGAGATCAACGCGTCGGGGACCACCATCCTGCTCGTCGAGCAGAACGTCCGGCAGGCGTTGAAGGTTTCTTCCCATGCGTACGTTCTGGAGACGGGACGGATCGTCCTGTCGGGCCCCTCCGCGCGGCTCGCGGAGGAACCCCGCATCAAGGCGGCCTACCTCGGACAAGCGTAATCTAGCGGGATGACGACGCGGGGGGTTCCTCGGAAGCGGCGTATGGAGCGAGGTTGAGGTTTCAGGCGAGCGGAATCGCAGTGAGCGGGCGAAGGTCGCGAACGTAGCTTCCGAGGAAGCCCCCCGCGAGGAATCCCGCATTCATGATGATGGTATGCTTTCCGTGTCCCGCTGTGCCTCCCGTTCCGCCCGCTGCACGTCGACGCACAGCAGCAGCCCCAGCCCGGCGAGGAAGAATGCCGCCAGGGAGAGGATCGCGACCCGGTAGCTCCCGGTGAACTGCAGCGCCAGGCCGAAGAGGAGCGGCCCCAGCCAGCTCGTCCCCCGCTCCCCCACCTCGTAGAGGGAGAAGTATTCGGCCTCCTGCCCCTCCGGGATCATCCGGGAGAAGAGGGAACGGGAGAGCGCCTGGGTCCCCCCCAGGACGACCGCGATGCCGGCGGCGAGGGCGTAGAAGCCCGCCGCGTCCCGCAAGCCCGCGTATGCGTAGACCAGCGCCGCCGTCCACAGGACGAGGCCGATCGCCACGGCGGCCTTCGCCCCCGCCCGCTTCGCGAGGGCGTTGAAGAGCAGGGAACCGAAGAAGGCGACGAACTGGACCAGCAGGATCGCCCCGGTCAGCGTGGACACGGGGAGCCCGAGCTCCTCCTGCCCGAACTGGGACGACAGGGAGATCACCGTCTGGATCCCGTCGTTGTAGAGGAGGTAGGCTGCCAGGAACAGGAGCAGCTGGGGGTGCGCCTTCGCCCGGGCGGCGGTGCGGCCCAGCTGGCGGAAGCCGACGGTGATGGCCCACTCCCCTTCCGGCAGCGTGCGGACCGGCCCGTGACGGCGCAGCGCGGCCAGGGGAACGAGGGAGAAGACGGCCCACCATGCCCCCGCCGATGCCAGGCAGATACGCACGGCCTGCCCCGTCGTAAGTCCCAGGGCGTGCGCGCGGGACAGGAGGAGCAGGTTGAGCGCCAGGAGGAGGCCGCCCCCGAGGTACCCGAGCGCCCACCCCACCGACGACAGCGCGTCGCGCTGCGCGGGGGGAGCGAGGTCCGGCAGGTACGCGTTGTAGAAGACGACCGAGGCGCCGAAGCAGACGTTGGCGATGAGGAACAGGGCGCCGCCCGGCAGGTACCTCGCTCCGTGGAGGAAATACATTCCCGCCGTCGCCCCCGCGCCGGCGTAGGCGAAGAAGAAGAGCATCTCCTTCTTCCGGCGGGAGTAGTCGGCGATCGCGCCCAGCACCGGAAGCAGGAGGACTTGGAACAGGACGGAAAGGGAGACGACGTACGGGAAGAACGAGCCGGCGAGCACGGGGATGCCGAGAGGGTGAACGTACCCGGCCGGATCCGCCGCCTGGCGGGCCAGCGTGGTCAGGTACGGTCCCGTGAAGACCGTCACCACCGTGGTCGAGAAGGCGGAGTTGGCGAAGTCGTAGAAGTACCAGCCGACCCGCTCCCTGCGACCCTCCCTCGGCAGCCCTCCCATCTCCCCCTCCCGCCGGCCATTCTGCCACAACCCGGAAGCGACAATGTAGCGGGGGAAACCGTAATCCGGGAGGGATGACGTAGCGGGGGGTTCCTCGGAAGCGGCGTATGCAGCGGAGGCAAAGATTGCGTCGAGCGGAATCGCAGCGAGCGGGCGCAGGTCGCGAGCGTAGCTTCCGAGGAAGCCCCCCGCGAGGAATCCCGAGGCAATAAAACCCCCGGGAGCGGGTCGCTTCCGGGGGTCCTGGTGTCCGGTGGAGCGGGCGACGGGATTTGAACCCGCGACTTCGACCTTGGCAAGGTCGCACTCTACCGCTGAGTTACGCCCGCACGGTGACTGTCGATTGTAGGCGAACCGCCGAACGGTTGTCAAGAAAAGCGCTCCGCGGGTAACCGCGCGCGGTCAGTGCTTGAAGATCTCCCCCACGAACCGGAAGAAGTAGTCCAGCCCCGACCAGGCGGTCAGCACCAGGCCGATCGAGAGGACCCCGATTCCGATGTCGTGCACGGGCAGGCCGAACACGGGGTAGTGCAGGATGAGCATCGCCATACCGATGTTGAGCAGCACGGTCTTCCCCTTGCCCAGCGGGGACGCGGCGATGACGACCCCTTCCGTGGAGGCCATCCCGCGCAGGGCCGTGACGCCGATCTCCCGCGCCACCACGATCACCGCCATCCACGCGGGGACCCTCCCCGGCGGGATCAGCATGACCATGGCGGCGCACACCAGCAGCTTGTCCGCCAGCGGGTCCAGGAGTTTCCCGAGGGAGGTCACCATCCGGTACCGCCTCGCGATGTACCCGTCGAACAGATCCGTGACGGCAGCCGCGACGAACAGGAGGAACGCCGCGAGGGAACGGGTGAAGGAAATCCCCCGCCCTGCGGGCGGAAGGAGGATGAGGACCAGCACCGGGACGGCCAGGATGCGCAGGAGCGTGAGGACGTTGGGCGGGTTGAGCCGGGAGGCGACGCTCATTCGACGGCGGAATATTGCCGGTACAGATCCAGCACGCGCCGGACGTATTGCCTCGTCTCCTGGTATGGCGGGATGCCGCCGTACTTCTTCACGGCGGCGGGGCCCGCGTTGTACGCCGCGATCGTATTCGTCAGGTCCCCCTCGAAGGTGGCGAGGAGTTCCTTGATATACTTGACACCCCCCTCGATGTTCTCGATCGGGTCGAAGGGATCGGAGACGTTCATCCGCTTCGATGTGAAAGGCATCAGCTGCATGACCCCCATGGCGCCCTTCCGGGAGACCGCCTTGCGCTGCCCGTTGGACTCCGCCTTGATGATGGCGCGGACCAGCGCGGGGGAGAGGTTGTGGGCACGCGCGTACTGGCCGGCGTAATTGGTCATCCAGTCGTCGCCGGGAGACGATCCGGCCAACGGGAGGCCCGGCGGAGCCTTCGGCGCCTCGCGCAGGTACACCTCGAACTTCCCGTCCGGCGGGGTGTTCGAGAAGTGGACGACACCGTCCGCGTCTACGTAGCGGTAGATGTCCGCCCTGACCGATGCAGGCCAGAGGGTGAGGGAAATGATGAAAAGCAGGCGGAAATAAACCATAATTCGATATTGTAAGGAAATGCCCCCCCTAAGTCAAACGGGGCGGGGGCGCGGGGAGGGGCCACGATGAAGAGGGTATCGCAGTTCCTGGTGATCGGCAGCGGGATCGCGGGGCTGAGCTTCGCCCTGCGGGCCGCGAAGAAGGGAACCGTCACGATCATCACGAAGAAGGAGGCGTCCGAGTCGAGCACGAACTACGCGCAGGGGGGAATCGCTACCGTCTGGAGCGGCGAGGACACCTTCGAGTCCCACATCGAGGACACCCACCGGGCCGGTGCCGGCCTGTGCCACCCCGACACGGTGGACCTGGTGGTGCGGGACGCGCCGGCGCGGATCCGGGAGCTGATCGGGTGGGGCGTGGAGTTCACCCGTCAGACGGGGAAGCGCGGGTACGACCTCCATCGGGAAGGGGGGCACTCCCGCCGGCGGATCTTCCACGCCAAGGACCTGACCGGCCGGGAGGTGGAGCGGGCGCTCCTTACCCGGGCGAGGGAGAATCGGCGGATCCGGCTGTTCGAGCACCACGCGGCGGTCAACCTGATCACGCGGCAGAAGATCTCCTCTTTCGACCGGCAGGGGGCGGACGAGGTGCTTGGGGCGTACGTGCTGGACCAGAACACCGGGAAGATCCACACGTTCGTGGCAGACGCGACGGTGCTGTCCACCGGCGGCGCCGGGAAGGTGTACCTCTACACCAGCAACCCCGACATCGCCACGGGGGACGGGATCGCCATAGCGTACCGCGCGGGGGCGACCATCGCCAACATGGAGTTCGTCCAGTTCCATCCCACCTGCCTCTACCACCCGCACGCCAAGTCGTTCCTGATCTCCGAGGCGGTCCGCGGAGAGGGGGCGGTGCTCCGGAACCGCGCGGGGGATCGCTTCATGGCGGGGGTCCACCCGATGAAGGAGCTCGCCCCCCGGGACATCGTCGCCCGGGCGATCGACGCCGAACTCAAGCGGACCGGCGAGGATTGCGTCTACCTGGACATTCGGCACAAGGGGGCGGCCTTCATCCGGAAGCACTTCCCGAACATCCACCGGACCTGCCTCTCCTTCGGGATCGACATGACGAAGGAGGCGCTTCCGGTTGTCCCCGCGGCCCACTACCTGTGCGGCGGCGTACGGACGAACCTTCATGGCGAGACCGACATCCATCGGCTCTTCGCCATCGGGGAGTGCGCGTGCACGGGCCTGCACGGCGCGAACCGGCTCGCGTCCAACTCCCTGCTGGAGGCGCTGGTCTTCTCGGACCGGGCGGTCAAGCGCGCCGTCGAGGCGTACGCCGGGAAGCCCAGGCCCCGGATCGACATCCCGCAGTGGGACCCCGGCAAGGCGCAGGAGCCCGACGAGGCGGTCGTGGTATCCCACAACTGGGACGAAATCCGCCGGACCATGTGGAACTACGTGGGAATCGTGCGGTCGAACAAGCGCCTGTCGCGCGCCCTCGACCGGATCGAGCTGCTGCAGCGGGAGATCGCCGAGTATTACTGGAACTTCCGGGTGACGGGAGACCTGCTCGAGCTTCGGAACATCTGCACGGTGGCGGAACTGATCGTCCGCTGCGCGATGCAGCGGAAGGAGAGCCGCGGGCTCCACACCACCATCGACTACCCGTACCAGGACGACGAGCACGGGCGCAAGGACACGGTGGTCCGCAGGACCCGGTTCTGAACCGGGCCGCCTCCCGGCCGGGGGCGCCGCGCTAATCCCAGGACAGTACGGCGCGCCCCTGCACCCCGGACAGGACCATCTTGAACCACGGCGTGCCGGGCCGGGCCTCCGCCGCTGTCTCCCCCGCCTCCTTCGGGAACGCCACCTCGTACGCCCGGTACCACTTTCCGGAGTACGGGAAGAACCGGGAGATCTCCTCGGGCCGCATCGACGCCTTGCGGACGTACACCGGCGCGTAATCCTTTTCGTCCGCCCTCACCAGCCGCAGGCTCCACAGGGTCTCCGGCTTCTCCAGGTCGTTCCCCTTCTCGTCCGGGACGTACAGGGCGACGAAAAAGCGGACGTGCTTCTGCGACTCCCCGCGCCACGACGCGATGGTGGCCTCCCGCCGCTGCGGATCCAGGTAGTAGATGTTGGAGAACTCCTCCGCGAAGGCGTCGACCCACGGCGGGGAGAGCCAGGTGGCGTAGAGGATGAACAGGGTGTCCAGCCCGTCGCGGACCTCCCGGGTGCGCGTCGCGCCTTCCGTGATCCGGTTGTAGGAGGGGGACCCGAGGACCTTCTCGTAGAGGGCGACCGAGCGGGGGCCGCATGCCGCGGCGGACGCCGCCAGGAACAGGACGGCCAGGATCCGGGCCGCCCGCCGCCGGAGGTCAGCCATTCTCCACGTCCTCCTTCAGGAACATCGGCTCGATCCGGTACCCCTTCCCCGCCACCGCATCCGCGCCGCCCTCGTTCCGGTCGACGATGCACAGCACGCGGGCCACCACCAGGCCGGAACCCGCCGCCCGCTCGATGGCCCGGAGCGTCGACGCGCCCGTGGTCACCACGTCCTCGAGGATCGCGACCCTCATCCCCGGCCGGAGGTTCTTCGTCCCCTCGATCCACTGGGCCGTGCCGTGCGTCTTGGGCTCCTTCCGGATGATGAAGGCCGGCACCGGCCAGCCCCGGAGGGCGCTGGTCAGCGACACCGCGGTCACGATCGGGTCCGCGCCCAGGGTGATCCCCCCCACCGCCTCCGGCCGCTCCCCGTCCTCCAGCATGGCGCAGAAGAGGCGTCCGCAAAGGACCGCGCCCCGCGCATCCAGGGTGGTCTGCTTGCAGTCGATGTAGAAGTCGGATTCCCTGCCCGAGGAGAGGACCACCTTCCGCCTCTCGTAGCTCTTCTCCTTCAGCAGGGCGAGGAACGCCTTCCGGTCCTCGGCGGACTCCGCAGGGAAGGCGAACGGTTTGTACGTCCTGTTGGGCATGGTTTCCCCCCGGTCGGTTTCGCGGTCCGGGCCGTCAGACTCGGACCGACCCGCGGAACAGCGGCAACTGCTCTTCGGTCTCATCCGCCTCGAGCGGAACCGTGTAGTTCCCGGAGAAGCAGGCGTCGCAGTACGTCGTCTTCCCGTTCGGCACGCAGGCATGGAGTCCCTGCATGCTCAGGTACCTCGTGCTGTCGGATGTGAGGTACGTGTTGATCTCTTCGAGCGTGTGGGTCGCGGCGATCAGGTCCCGCCGCAGCGGGGTGTCGATGCCGTAGAAGCACGGGTAGCAGGTGGGGGGGGAGCTGATGCGGACGTGGATCTCCTTCGCCCCGGCCGCCCGGATCATCTTGATGATCTTGCGTCCCGTCGTCCCCCGGACGATGGAGTCGTCCACCACCACCACGCGCCTTCCCGCCACCACGTCCCGCACCGCGTTCAGCTTGATCTTCACGCCGAAGTGGCGGATCGACTGCTGCGGCTCGATGAAGGTGCGGCCCACGTAATGGTTGCGGATCAGCCCCATTTCGAAGGGGATCCCCGCCGCTTCGGAGTACCCCAGCGCTGCCGGGACGCCCGAGTCGGGGACGGGGATGACGATGTCGGCCTCCGCCGGGGACTCCCGGGCGAGCTGGCGGCCCAGCTCCTTGCGAACCTCGTAGACGCTCCGCCCCCCCAGGATCGAGTCGGGGCGGGCGAAGTAGACGTGCTCGAAGATGCAGAACCGCTCCACCGCGGGGAGGAACGGCTTGTATGATTGCATCCCGCGCGGATCCACGACCACCATCTCCCCGGGGTCCACCTCCCGCAGGAACTCCGCCTCGATGAGGTCGAGGGCGCACGACTCGGAGCAGATCACCGTCCCGCCCCCCTTCGTCCTCCCGAGCGCCAGGGGCCGGATCCCGTGCGGGTCGCGCACGCCGATCAGCCGGTCGCGGGTCATGAAGAGGAGGGAATAGGCGCCACGGACCTGGTTCAGGGCGTCCACGATCCGGTCCTCGATCCGTTCCTTCCGGGACCGGGCGATGAGGTGGACGATCACCTCGGTGTCCATCGTGGACTGGAAGATGGAACCGGAGATCTCCAGCTCCCGCTTGATCTCGTGGGCGTTGACGAGGTTCCCGTTGTGCGCGACGGCGATGGAACCGGACTCGAAGTCCACCACCACCGGCTGGGCATTCTTGAGTTCCGAGCTCCCCGTCGTGGAGTACCGGACGTGCCCGATGGCGATGTGGCCGGGGAGGCGGGCGAGGACCCCCTCGGAGAAGATGTCGGCCACCAGCCCCATCTCCTTGTGGAAGGTGATGACCTCCCCGTCGGCGCTGGCGATCCCGGCGCTCTCCTGCCCGCGGTGCTGCAGGGCATAGAGCCCGAGGTACGTCATGTTGGACGCCTCGGAGTGCCCGTGGATCCCGAAGATTCCGCACTCCTCGTGCCAGCCGCCGGACATGACCGCCCCTTCTACCCTTCGAGGCCAAGGGCCTTCGCGAACCCCTCCCGCCACGCCTTCCCCATCTCGCAGGCGGCGACGCGGGCGACCCCCTCGATGTCGATGTGCTCCCCGCCGACTGTTCCCAGTTCCATCATTGTAATACGGAACCGCCTCGCCAGGGACAGCAGGGACTCCCGTTTCCCCGGCGTGCAGGAGAGCAGAACGGCCCCCTGGCACTCCGAGAACATGGCGAAGTCCGGGCGGACCGTATCGGGGTACGGATTGGCCACGCGGGCCCCGGTCGCCCCGTCCGGGCGCGTGATGCAGGCCTCGGCGAGGGCGCAGGCGAACCCGCCCTCCGCGAGGTCGTGCGCCGAGGCGAGGAGCTCCGCCCCGGCCGCTTCCCGGAGAAAGGCGACCAGGCGCTTTTCGTGGTCGAGGTCCACCGGGGGCGGCGTCCCGGCCACCTTCCCGTGGGCCTCCTTCAGGTACAGGGACCCCCCGAGGTTCACCTCCAGCCGGTCCGCACCGGCCAGCAGGACGATGTCCCCTTCCGAGGAGAACCACTGGACCACCCGCCTCGCGGCGTTTTCCAGCAACCCGACCATCGCCACCGCAGGTGTGGGGTAGATCCCCTTCCCCATCGTCTCGTTGTAGAAGGACACATTCCCGGAGACCACCGGGACCGACAGGGCCTCGCACGCCTTCGCCATCCCCTCGATGGCGGACCGGAACTGCCACATGATCTCGGGCTTCTCCGGGTTGCCGAAGTTGAGGCAATCCGTCAGGCCGACGGGCTCCGATCCCGCGCACGCCACGTTGCGGGCCGACTCGCAGACGGCGATCATCCCGCCGACGAACGGATCGAGGTAGCAGTACCGGCTGTTGCAATCCACCGAGAGGGCGACCGCCTTGTCCGTCCCCTTCACCCGGAGCACCGCCGCGTCGGATCCCGGAAGCACGAGGGTGTTCGTCCGGATCATGTGGTCGTACTGCCGGAAGACCCACCGCTTGTCCGCCATCTCGGGGCCGCTCATCAACTCCACCCAGGTTTCCGCGAGGTCGGACGGGGCGGGAAGCGCCGCCGGGTCGAGGGACTGCAGGGCGTCCTGCGTCGCGGGCCGCGCCGCCGGGCGGTCGTACAGCGGTGCCTGGTCCGTCAGGGCGGCCACGGGGATCTCCGCCACCGCCCTCCCCTTCCAGCGGATCCGGCCGATCCCGTCGCCCGTCACTTCCCCGACCACCGAGACGTCCAGGTCCCACTTCTCGAAGATCTCCCGTACCTCGTCCTCCCTCCCCTTCTTCGCCACGATGAGCATGCGCTCCTGGGACTCCGAGAGCATCAGTTCGTAGGGAGTCATCCCCTCCTCGCGCTGCGGCACACGGTCCAGGTCCATCACGAACCCCGTCCCCGCGCGGGAGGCCATCTCGAAGGAGGAGGAGGTCAGCCCCGCCGCCCCCATGTCCTGGATCCCGACGATCGCGTCGGTGCGCATGAGCTCCAGGCACGCCTCCAGGAGCAGCTTCTCCGTGAACGGGTCCCCCACCTGCACCGTGGGTCGCTTCTCGTCGGTCTTCTCGTCGAACTCCCCGGAAGCCATCGTTGCCCCGTGGATCCCGTCCCGGCCGGTCTTGGAGCCGACGTAGACGACGGGGTTCCCCACGCCGGAGGCGGTGCCCCGCCAGATCCGCTCGTGGCGGACGACACCCAGGGTGAACACGTTGACGAGGATGTTTCCGTCGTAGCACTCGTCGAAGTAGATCTCCCCCCCCACGGTGGGCACGCCGATGCAGTTGCCGTACCCCGCAATCCCCGACACCACCCCGCTCACCAGGTAGCGTGTCTTCGGGTGGTCGGGTCGGCCGAAGCGAAGGGAGTTCAGCGACGCGATCGGGCGCGCGCCCATGGTGAAGACGTCCCGCAGGATCCCGCCCACCCCGGTGGCCGCGCCCTGGTACGGTTCGATGAAGGAGGGGTGATTGTGGCTTTCCATCTTGAAGGCCACGGCGAGTCCCCCGCCGATGTCGACGATCCCGGCGTTCTCCCCCGGCCCCTGGAGGACGCGGGGCCCCTTCGTCGGGAATTTCCGCAGGTGGACGCGGGAGCTCTTGTAGGAGCAGTGCTCGCTCCACATGACCGAGAAGATGCCGAGCTCGGTGAAGGTGGGGTCCCGCCCCAGAACGGACCGGATGCGGCCGAACTCCTCCCCGGAAAGCCCGTGTTCCCTCGCCAGTTCGGGGGTGACCGGTATCTCCCTCATCTCCCTCTCTCCTCGAGCCACGAGACCATCGCATCGAACAGGAGCCGGCCGTCGGCGCTCCCGAGGACCTCTTCCGCGCACCGTTCCGGGTGAGGCATCATGCCCAGCACGTTCCCCGCGCCGTTGCAGATCCCGGCGATGTGATTGGCGGAGCCGTTCGGGTTGGAGGACGGCGTTACCTCCCCTGACGGTTCGCAGTACCGGAACGCCACCTGTCCCCCCGCCTCGAGGGCGGAGAGGGTCTTTTCGTCCGCGAAGTAGTTCCCCTGGTAGTGCGCCACGGGGATCTTGAGCACCTTCCCCGCGGGGATCCCCCGCGTGAAGGGGGTACGGCCCGTCTCCGTCCGCAGGTGGACGTAGTCGCAGACGAACCGCAGCGAATCGTTCACGATCATTGCGCCGGGGAGCAGCCCCGCCTCCAGCAGGATCTGGAAGCCGTTGCAGATCCCGATCACCGGGCCGCCCGCCGCGGCGAAGCCCCGCACCGCGTCCATGACGGGCGAGAGCTTCGCCATCGCCCCCGTGCGCAGGTAGTCGCCGTAGGTGAACCCGCCGGGGATGACCACGGCGTCGTACCCGGAAAGGGTGGACTGCCGATGCCAGACGAACTCCGCGTCCACGCCGACGACGTGCTTCAGCGCGTGGTACGCGTCGTGGTCGCAGTTGGACCCGGGAAACACCAGGACCGCGGTCTTCATCGCGCCCCCCCTCACCCCTCGACCTCGATCCGGTAATCCTCGATCACCGTATTGGCGAGGAGCCGCCGGCACGCCTCGTCGAGGCGCCGCGTCGCCTCCTCCTTCCCCATGTCGTGGAGCCGGACCTCCATGTACTTTCCGACCCGCACATCCTCCACCCCCCCGATCCCGATGTGGCCAAGGGAGGCGGTGATCGCCTTCCCCTGGGGGTCGAGGACCCCCCTCCTGAGCGTGACGTAGATTTTCGCCTTCACGCCTTCCCCCTCCCGCTGCGGAACACCCGGTCGATGACCCCGTCGATGTTCTTCAGGTAGTAGTCGATGTCGAACAGCCCGTCGAACTCCTTCTTCGTGAGCGCGGCGCGCACGTCCCGGTCCCTCCACAGAAGCGTGGAGAGCGGCCGGCCGGTGCGCCACGCCTTCATGGCGGACCGCTGCACCACCTCGTACGCCTTCTCCCGGGAGAATCCCTTGGCGGCGAGGGCGAGGAGGACGCGCTGGGAGAACAGCAACCCGTGGGTGCTCGAAAGGTTCCTGAGCATGCGGTCGGGGTAGACCACGAGCTTCTCCATCATCCCCCGGAACCGGCCGAGGGCGAAGTGCAGGACGATGGTGGCGTCCGGGGCGATCACCCGCTCCGCCGAGGAGTGGCTGATGTCCCTCTCGTGCCACAGGGCGATGTTCTCCATCGCGGTGACGGCGTACCCCCGGAGGAGACGGGAGATGCCAGAGAGGTTCTCGGAGAGGACCGGGTTCCGCTTGTGGGGCATCGCGGAGGACCCTTTCTGGCCCGCGGAGAAGAACTCCTCGACCTCGAGGACCTCGGTGCGCTGGAGGTGGCGGATCTCCGTGGCGAACTTGTCGAGCGAGGAGCCGACGATGGCCATGGCGGAGAACACCTCCGCGTGCCGGTCGCGCTGGATCACCTGGGTGGAGGCGGGGGCGGGGCGCAGCGAGAGCTTCCCGCACACGTACTCCTCCACGAAGGGATCGATGTTGGCGAAGGTCCCCACGGCGCCGGAGAGCTTCCCCACGGAGATGACGTCGCGGGCGCGCCGGAGGCGCAAGATGTCGCGCCGGACCTCGTCGGCCCACAGCGCCATCTTCCAGCCGAAGGTCACCGGCTCCGCGTGGATCCCGTGGGTCCGGCCGATCATCACGGTCCTCCGGTGCTCCTCCGCCCTCCGCCGCAGGACATCGAAGACCCCTTCCGCCTCCCGGATGAGGAGCGTCAGGGCCTGGCGCATCTGGACGGCGAATGCCGTGTCCAGCACGTCGGAGCTCGTCATCCCCACGTGGAGGAAACGGGAATCGTCCCCGATGTGCTCCGCCACGGAGGTGAGGAAGGCGATGACGTCGTGCTTCACCTTCTTCTCGATCTCGTTGATCCGGGTCCCGTCGAAGGAGGCCTTCTTCCGGACGCGCGCCAGGGCGTCCTTCGGGATCCACCCCTTGCGGACCATCGCTTCCATCGCGAGGATCTCGATGTCGAGCCAGATGCGGAACCGGTTCTCGTCCTGCCAGATCGCCGCCATCTCTGGGCGCGTATACCGCTCGATCACGAGTTCCCTCCTCCGTATCGGACTCCGGGCTCGCGGGGGGCTTCCACTCCGCTACGCTCGCGACCTTCGCCCGCTCGCTGCGATTCCGCTCGACGCAATCTTTGCCTTCGCTCCATACGCCGCTTCGTGGAACCCCCCGCTGTGCCCCCCGTTTTTCCTACTGCGGGGGTACCCCAGCAGCGCGAAGCTCGTACTGGGGCGCCCTGCATCCACGTTGCGGTACTTATGTCGGCAAGCGCTTACCGTCCCGTGTGGCCGAAGCCGCCGGGACCGCGCTCCGTGCCGTCGAGGTCGGGCACCACCGAGAGCCGCGCTCGCAGGGCACGGGAGAACACGATCTGGGCGATCCGGTCCCCCCTCCGCACGGGGAACGGCTCCCCGCCGAGGTTCACCAGGATCACGCAGATCTCCCCCCGGTAGTCGGAATCGATCGTGCCGGGGGAATTCAGGCACGTCACCCCGTGCCGGATCGCCAGCCCGCTCCGGGGACGGACCTGCCCCTCCACCCCCGGCGGGAGCGACACCGCCAGCCCCGTGGGGATCAGCGCCCGCGCCATCGGGGGGATCACCACTTCGCCGTCCACGGCGGCCAGCAGGTCCATCCCCGCGGAGCCGTCCGTCTGGTACGCCGGGAGCAGTTCCTCCCCCCCCCGCAGCAGGCGGACGCGAACCTCGCACTCCCCGGTCATGCCGGGAAGGACAGCCCGCCGTCGGGCAGGTCCCCCACGGCCGCCAGGGTGAAACGGGACCGAAGCAGCACCTCCGACGCCAGTTCGCGCACCTGGTCCGGGGTCACCGCGTCCACGCGGGAGAGGATATCCTCCGGCGGCTCCAGCCGGGAGAGGAACATCTCGTTCACCGCGAGGAACGACATGCGGTACCCCGTGCTCTCGAGGGAGAGGAGCGTGTTCCCCTTGATCAGTTCCTTCCCGAACGCCACCTCCTCGTCCGTGACGCCGCCCCGCTGCATGTCGTCCACCACCCGGCCCGCGACGGACAGCAGTTCCCCGGCGTGCTCCTTCCCGGTACCGGCGTAGACCTCGAGGATCCCCGCGTCGGCGTACGCCGAGATCGACGAACCCACGGAATACGCCAGCCCCCGCTCCTCGCGCACCTGCTGGAAGAGGCGGCTGCTGGAGCTCCCGCCCAGGATCGCGTTCAGCACGTCCATGGCGTAGATCCGCTCGCTGCGCCGGGGGACGGCGGGCGCGCCCAGGCACAGGTGTACCTGCTCCAGGGGGCGCCTTCTGAGGAACGTGCCCCGCACGGGATCGGCGGGCGGCACCGGCCGCAGCGGCTCCGCGAGGGCCATGGACTCCATGGCGCTTCGGAACGATCCGGCGACCTCCTCGTGCGGCAGGTTTCCCACGGCGGTCACCACGATCCCCCGGCGGCGGAAACGGTCGCCGAACCAGGAGACGATCCGCTCCCGGTCGAACCCTTCCACGCTCGCGGCCGTTCCCTGGACGGGGAGCCCGAGCGGATGCCCCCCCCAGAACGACGCGTTGAAGAAGTCGTGGAGATACTCCTCGGGAGTGTCGTCCACCATGAGGATCTCCTGGAGGATGACGCCTTTCTCCCGGGAAAGCTCCTCCTCGTCGAAGAGGGAGTTCCGGTAGATGTCGGTCAGCAGGTCCACGAGGAGGCCGAAGTCCTTCTCCATGGATTTGGCGAAGAAGTACGTGTACTCGCGGGAGGTGTAGGCGTTCATCGTCCCCCCCACCGACTCGATGGCGCGGGAGATGTCGATCGCCCGGCGCCGGGGGGTGCCCTTGAAGAGCATGTGCTCGATGCAGTGCGCGATTCCGCTGTCGCGTGGGGTTTCCGCGCGCGACCCCACGGGAACCCAGATCCCGACCGTCGTGGAACGCAGGTACGGGACGCGTTCGGTGACGATGGCGACGCCGTTGTCGAGGAGGGTGCGGGCGACCGTCATCGACGCGTTGCCGGACTAGTGCAGCGTCCCGTGTGTTCGCTGCACTACCGGCGTCCCCTCGGTCCCCCGCGCCCCCGGTCCCGGTCGCGGTCCCGGGGAGGACCCCCTTCCCGGTCCGAGGACGGCGGCGGCCCCGTGGCGGCCGGAAAGCGCCCCTCCACCTCGAACTCCTTGTGGGAGAGGCGGATCTTGCCGTCCCGGTCCACCTCGAGGACGCGGACAGTGACCTCGTCCCCCTCCTTGAAGCATTCCGCCGCGTTGACCCGGTTTTTGGAGATCTGCGACACGTGGAGCAACCCGTCGGTGCCGGGGAAGATCTCGACGAAGGCGCCGAAATCCATGATCTTGCGGACGCGGCCCTGGTAGACCTTCCCCACCTCGGGCTCCTGGACGATCCCCTCGATGATGGAGATGGCGGCGCGCGCCGAGTCGGCGTCCACCGCGGCGATCTTGACCGTCCCGTCGTCCTCGATGTCGATCTTGACGCCCGTCTGCTCCTGGATCCCCCGGATGACCTTCCCTCCCGGTCCGATGATCTCGCGGATCCTGTCGGTCTTGACCATCATCACGTAGATCCGGGGAGCGAAGGGGGACAGCTCCGGCCGGTGTTCCGGAATGGCGGCGTTCATCCTCTCCAGGATGTGGAGGCGCCCGTCCCTCGCCTGCCGCAGGGCCGAGAGCAGGATCTCGCGGCTGACGCCGCCGATCTTGATGTCCATCTGGATGGCGGTGACGCCGTTCCTCGTTCCCGCGACCTTGAAGTCCATGTCGCCGAGGTGGTCCTCGTCGCCGAGGATGTCGGAGAGGACCGCAACGTCGTCCCCTTCCTTGATGAGCCCCATGGCGATGCCGGAGACGGCCCCGGTGGTCGGGATCCCGGCGTCCATCATGGCCAGGGAGGAGCCGCACACGGTGGCCATGGAGGAGGAACCGTTCGACTCGAGCACCTCGGACACCACGCGGACCGTGTAGGGGAAATCGGCGCCCTGCGGGAGCACCTTCGTCACGGCCCGCTCGGCCAGGGCCCCGTGCCCCACCTCGCGTCGTGCGGGCGCGCGCAGCATCTTCACCTCGCCGACGCTGAACGGCGGGAAGTTGTAGTGGAGCATGAATGCCTTCGTGGTGTCGCCCAGGAGCGAGTCGATGCGCTGTTCGTCCTGCGAGGTGCCCAGGGTCGCGGTGACCAGCACCTGCGTCTCGCCTCGCGTGAACACCGCCGATCCGTGGGTCCTCGGCAGAATGCCGACCTCGCAGGAGATGGGGCGAACGTCCGACAGGCCGCGGCCGTCGATCCGCTTCCTCTCGCGGGTGATCTTGCCGCGGACGATCTTCTTCTCGAGGCTCTTGAACGCGTCGGCGATCAGGGCCGCCTTCTCGGCGCGCTCCTCCTCCGGGAACGCGTTGCGAACCGCCTCGGCGGTCTCCTCGATCCGTTTCCGCCGGTCCTGCTTCGCCTGGATCGCGTACGCGTCGGAAAGCGCGCCCCGGGCGATCTCGGCGATCTTCTTCACATCCTCCTCGGGGAGAACCTTCTTCTCGAATGCGCGCTTCTCTTTCCCGATCTCCCCCGCCATCCGCTCCTGGATCTCCAGGACGGGGACCAGGGAGCGGTGCGCGAAGAGGATCGCGTCGAGCACCTCCTCCTCGGGGACCTCGTTCGCCTCCCCCTCGACCATCAGGATCGCGTCCCGGCTGCCCGCCACGAAGATGTCCAGGTCGCTGCGTTCGAGGTCCGGGATGCGGGGGTTGATCACCAGTTCGCCGTCGAGCCGCCCGACGCGCGCGCCGGCGATGGGGCCCTGGAAAGGGATCTCCGAGATGGTCAGCGCCGCGGAGGCGCCGATCATCGCCAGGATCCCCGTGTCGTTCTCCTTGTCCGCGGAGAGGACGGTGGCGATCACCTGAATCTCGTTGTAGAACCCCTTCGGGAAGAGGGGCCGGATGGGGCGGTCGATGAGGCGGGAGGTGAGGACCTCGTACTCGGAGAGCCGCCCCTCGCGCTTGAAGAAGCCGCCGGGGATCTTCCCCACGGCGAACGTCTTCTCGACATAGTCGACCACAAGCGGGAGGAAGTCGATCCCGGGCCTGGGATTTTCCGTGACGCAGGCGGTGACCAGCACCACCGAGTCACCGTACCGCACGACCGCGGCGCCGCCCGCCTGCTTGGCCCAGCGGCCCGATTCGACGGACAGGGTCCGCCCGGATATTTCCGTTTCGTACACGTTTCCCACGGTTTTCTGTTCCCTTCTCGTGGCGGCCGCTCGGGCCGCGGGATGTATGTCGGTGGTTGTCGGAAAAACGCCGGGCTACTTGCGGAGGCCGAGGGATTCCACCACGGCCTTGTACCGCATGGACTCCTTCGCCTTCAGGTAGTCCAGCAGACGCCTGCGCTGCCCGACGAGCTTGAGCAGGCCCCGCCGGGAGCCGAAGTCCTTGTTGTGGGTCTTCAGGTGGTCCGTGATCATGTTGATCCGCTCCGTGAGGAGCGCGATCTGGACCTCCGGGGACCCGGTGTCCTTCTCGTGGACACGGAACTTGCCGATGAGTTCACTCTTCTTGTCCGCAACCAGGCTCATGACCTTTCGCCTCTCTCCTTTTCCTGCCCCTGGGAAATGTTTCCGGTTTTATTGAAGTTTTTTTATAACACATCGCGCCGGGGATGTAAATCAGATGCCCCGCAGGATCTTCCAGAGGCCGGTCGTATCCCGCCCCGCGAGGGCAAGCGGTTCCAGCCTTTCCGTCACGAGGAGGGCGATCCCCCCCCGCTCCGCCGCCGCGCGACCGGCCAGCCAGTCCCCCGCGAGACGCCCATTCCGCACTGCGGACGCCGCATTCGCCGGGACGACCCACCGCGGGTAGCCGGCGAGCGCGTCCACGATCGGGATCAGGAGCGACGCCGCCTCTCCCCGGCCGGCCTTGTCCTCCAGGGCCTCCAGAGTCACCGCGTCCTCGACCCGGAACGATCCCACCCGCAGACGGCGCAGGCCCGCCACCGTCATCGGGACTCCGAGGCGCTCCCCGAAATCCCTCGGCAGCGACCGGACGTAGAATCCCTTGGAACAGGTGATGACCGCCCGGAACCCCTCCGGCCCGAAGGAGAGGAGCCTGGCCTCCCGCACCGCGACCCGCCGCGCGGCCAGGGGGACCTCCTTCCCCTTCCGTGCCAGCGCGTAGGAGCGTACGCCGTCCACCTTGATTGCGGAGTAGGCCGGCGGCACCTGGTCGAAGGTTCCCACCAGTGCCGCCACGGCCGCGGCCACCTCCCCCTCCGGCGCAGACGCGCCGGGCCGCTCCGCAAGGACCTTCCCGGCGGCGTCCCCCGTGTCCGTGGCGACGCCGAAGCGGAACTCCACCTCGTACGCCTTCTCCTCCGCGACGAGGTACCCTGCGATTTTCGTCGCGCTGCCGACGCAGACGGGGAGGACCCCCGTGGCCATCGGGTCGAGGGTCCCGGCGTGCCCGCATTTCCGCTCCCGCAGGATCCGCCCCACCGCCTGGACCGCCTGGAAGGAGGTGATCCCCCCGGGTTTGTCCAGGACGAGCACGCCCGTCACGACAGAACCTTCCCCAGCGCCCCGTACACCTTCCGCTTCACCTCGGGGAGATCCCCCGGGACGGTGCAGCCGGCGGCGTTGCGGTGCCCCCCGCCTCCGAATCCCGCCGCCACCGCGGCGACGTCCACCCGCCCCTTCGACCGGAAGCTCACGCGGTACACCCCCCCCTCCTCCTCCCGGAAGGAGACGGCCACCTCCACTCCCACGATCGAGCGGGGGTAGTTGATGAATCCTTCGAGGGCGTCCTTTCCTGCGGAGAACTCGGCGAGGTCCGCCCGGAGGGTGGTGATCGCAGCCGCCTTGCCGGCCAGGGTCAACTCGAGGGAACCGAGGACCCTCCCCAGCAGGCGGAGCCGGTTCTCGCTCTGCGTCTCGTACACCTTCTCCGCCACTGCCCAGGGGTCCACCCCCCGGCGCACCATCTCTCCCGCGACGGCGAACGCCTCCGGCGTGGAGCTGCCGTAGTGGAACGACCCCGTGTCGGTGAGGACGGCGACGTAGATGTTCACCGCCACGTCGAGGTCGATCTCGTACCCCATCGCCACGAGGACCCGGTGGATCAGCAGCCCGGTGGCTGCGGCGTCGGGATCCACGAGCGAGAGCTCCCCGCGGTCCCCGTTGGTGCGGTGGTGGTCGATGTTCACGAGGACCGGGCACTTCCGCAATTCCGCTCCCACCCGGCCGGTCCGCTCCGGTGAGCCGCAGTCCACCACCACCGCCACGTCGTATCCCGATCCGTCCTCCTCGGAAACCACGGTATCGGCGCCGGGCAGGAACCGCAGGTTCCCGGGGACGGGATCGGCGTTCAGGACGGTCGCGGTCTTCCCCATCCTCCGCAGGGCGAGGGCCAGAGCCAGCTCCGACCCGATGGCGTCCCCCTCCGGGTTCTCGTGGCAGGCGATGAGGAACCGGTCCTTTTCCGAAAGGACGCTGCAGACGGCGGACAGGTCACCCCTCACCGGGGTCCTCCTTCCTGCCCGCGATCTCCCGCAGGATCTCGTCGATGCGCGCGCCGCGGTCGAAGGAGTCGTCGTAGTGGAACTGCAGCTCGGGGGCGTAGCGCAGGTCGAGCACCTTTCCCAGTTCCCGGCGGAGGAAGCCCGAGCAGCGTCGCAGGGCCTGCGCCACGGCCTTCCTCTCCTCCGGCCCGACGAGGGCGGAGTAGTTCACGTGGGCGATTTTCAGGTCGGGCGTGACGGAAACGTCGGTGACGGTGACGGAGGAGAGTCCGGGGTCCCTGACCTTGCGCTGCAGCAGGAGGGAGAGCTCCTCCCGGATCCGTTCCCCGACGCGCGCGGGGCGGTCCCCGCGGCCCTTCATTCCGGACCGCCCCACCCGGGGAACCCCTCCTCGCCGTCCCCCTCGGGGTGGAACCACTCGATGCGGCGGGAAAGCAGTTCCACCTCGCCGTCCCTCCCGATTCCGTCGGTGATGCGGTCGAGCATCGACTGCGCCAGCCGGGCGTTCGTGGTGACGAGGGCCACGCCGATCGCCCCGCGCTGCCACAGCTCCTGGTGCGCCACCTCGGCCACCGACACGGGGAAGGAGGCCCGGATCCGCGCGGTCAGGCCGGCCAGGCGGCGCCGCTTGTCCTTCAGGGACCCCGCCCCGGGGAAGAGGAGTTCCGCGGTCAGGACCGCCACCTGCAAGAGGGGTCCGCCCCGCTGCGCCGCGGTCAGGCGAGGGTGCCGGCGACCTTCTCGATGACGTATGCCTCGATCTGGTCGCCGACCTGGATGTCGTTGAAGTTCTCGATCCCCAGCCCGCACTCGTATCCCTCGAGGACCTCCTTGACGTCGTCCTTGAACCGCTTGAGGGAGGCGAGTTTCCCCTCGTAGACGACGACGCTGTCCCTCAGCAGGCGGACGTTCGAGCTCCGTGTGAGCTTCCCCGAGAGGACGGCGCAACCGGCGATCGTCCCGATCTTGGAGATGTGGAACGTGTTGCGTACTTCGGCCCGCCCCTGGGTGGTCTCCCTGAGAGTGGGCTCCAGCATCCCCTCCATCGCCTTGTGGACGTCGTCCACCACGTCGTAGATGACGGAGTAGAGGCGTACGTCCACCGCCTCCCGCTCCGCAAGCTCTGCGCCCTTGGGCTCCGGGCGAACGTTGAAGCCGATGATGACGGCGGCGGAGGCGGAGGCGAGCATCACGTCGGACTCGGAGATCCCGCCCACGCCGGCGTGGATCACGTTGACCTTCACCTTGTCGCCGGAGAGCTTGGCGAGGGAGAACTGGAGAGCCTCCATCGATCCCTGCACGTCGGACTTGATGATGATGTTGAGGTCCTTGACCTCGCCGGCGTCGATCCGCTTGTGCAGCTCCTCCAGGCTCATGCGCGGGCGGACGACGGCCTTCTCGCGATCCTTCTCCCCCCGGTGGAGGGCGATCTGCCGCGCCGTGCGCTCGTCCTTCAGGACCGCGAACTTCTGCCCGGCGTCCGGGAGGCCGGAGAGCCCCTGTATTTCCACGGGGGTGCCTGGACCGGCCGCATCCATGCGCTTCCCCTTGTGGTTGGCCAGCGCCCGCACGCGCCCGTAGTGGCTCCCCGTCACGATGGGGTCCCCCACCTTGAGGGTCCCGTCCTGCACCAGGACGGTGGCCACGGGGCCCCGCCCCTTCTCCAGCCGTGCCTCGAGTACCGTGCCGCGGGCGAGCTTCGTGGGGTTCGCCTTGAGCTCCAGGACGTCCGCCTGCAGGAGGATCAGCTCGAGGAGTTCCTTGATCCCGACGCGCCGCTTCGCGGAAACGTTGGCGTACAGGGTGGTGCCTCCCCACTCCTCGGGGTTGAGCCCGTGGTCCGACAACTGCTGCCGGATCCGGTCCGGCTGGGCGCCCGGCTTGTCGATCTTGTTGACCGCCACGACGATCGGGACCCCCGCCGCCTTCGCGTGATCGATCGACTCGATCGTCTGGGGCATCACGCCGTCGTCCGCCCCCACCACGAGGATGACGATGTCCGTCACGGAGGCCCCGCGGGCGCGCATCGACGTGAACGCCTCGTGGCCCGGGGTGTCGAGGAAGACCACCCGGCGGCCGCCGTGCTCCACCTCGTAGGCGCCGATGTGCTGGGTGATCCCCCCCGCCTCGGAGGCGGTGACGTTGCTCTCCCGGATCGCGTCGAGCAGGGTCGTCTTCCCGTGGTCGACGTGCCCCATGATGGTGACGACAGGAGGACGGGGCGCGAGGTCCTCCTCCCGGTCCGCTTCCTGGTCGATCAGGCTCTCCACCTCCGGCGCGACGTTCTCCACCTCGAAACCGTATTCCTGCGCGAGCAGGCTCGCCGTGTCGGCGTCCAGGAGCTGGTTCAGGGTGGTGGGCATCCCCATCTCGATCAGCTTCTTTATGACGTCCGCCGCCTTGACCCCCATCCGGTGGGCCAGGTCTCCCACGGTGATGACCTCCTCGATCTTCACCAGACGCTTGCTCGCCTTCGGCGGGAGGGTCGAGGGCGCCTTCTTCTCCTTGACCGGCTTTCCCCTGCGCTTCGGGGCGCGTACGGGCTGGAACTGCCGGACGACGACGGGCTCGGCCTCGGGCGAAGGGGCAGCGGGGGCTTCCGTCTTCTTGATCTCCGCCTCGGGCTCCTCCAGGACCTCCTGGATGATGGTCTGCTTGAGTACCCCCTTCTGGACCTTCTTCTCGTGGGGCTTGGCCTTCTTCCACTTCTTTTCCTTTTCCTTGCGGACCTCCTCCGGCTTGGGGGCCGCGACGGGCTTCTCCACAACCCGAACGGTGGCTTCCGCCGCCGGCGTTTCCGCCGACTCGACCTCGGCGGGGGCGGGTTCGGCCGGTGCGGGGGCCGCCGCCGGGGATCCCGCGAGGGCCTCCGCCGCGGGCTTCGCCTCGCCCGGGACCGCCGGGGCAGGGGGAGCCGCGGGTTCCGGCTCCGCCGGGGGAGCCGGCGGGGGTGCCGGCGCGCCGCGCCGGAGGACGACCTTCTGGGACCGCCGCTCGAGGACGCCGTCGGCCCGTGTCACGGTGGTGGTCCTGGGGGGCGGCGGCGGCGGGGCGGGCTTCTTGAAGTGGGCCTTGACCCGCTCGATCAGCTCCCCCTCCAGGTTGCTGGACGCCGATTTCCCCTTGGCGCCGATCCGTTCCAGGAAGGCAAGGATCTCCTTGCTGGTCTCCATGCCCAGTTCCTTGGCCAGATCGCGTATCCGGACTTTCTCCATCCACTCCCCCTGCTACGTTTTTCCCGCGCCCTGCTCGAACGCGGAGAGGCGTTCCGCCAGTTCCGCGCCCGCGGCCCCCATCTTCCACCGGGCGCCGCCCTTCGCCGTCCTCACCCTCGCCGAAAACCTCCGGATGCAATCCCCGCCGCGGCACAGGTAGATCCCCCGCCCCGGCAGTATCCCCGACGGGTCGGGAGTCCACCCGGCCCCCGGCTTCCCCGCGATCCGCAGCAGCCGCGGCTTCGCGAGGAGCGCGCGGCACTGGACGCAGGTGCGCTGCGGCTCCGCGGCGCTACTCCTCCGGGGGGGCATCCCCCTCCTTCGCGACGACATCCGGCGCTTCCGCCGGCGGCGCGCCGCCGGCCTCCGCCTCCGCCGCATCGCCTCCGGCGGGGGCCGCGCCTTCCGCACCGCCTTCCGGCGGCGGAACCTCGGCCTCCGGCTTCTTCGCGAAGAGCCCTTCCGCACGCTTCAGGGCGTCTTCGACCTGCCCCTCCGCGCGGACCTCGATGTGCCACCCCACGAGCTTGGAGGCGAGCTTGACGTTCTGGCCCTTCTTCCCGATCGCGAGGAGGAGCTGCTCCTCCGGGACGATGACTTCCATGGTCTTCCCGGACTCGTTCACCAGCACGCGGATGATCTCCGCCGGCTGGAGCGCGTTGCAGACGAACTTCGCCGGGTCCTCGTCCCAGGCGATGATGTCGATCCGCTCACCGCGCAGCTCCTGCACCACGCTCTGGACCCGGGAACCCTTCATGCCGACGCACGCGCCGACGGGGTCCACGTCCCGGTCCTTGGAGCGCACGGCGATCTTGGTCCGGAAGCCCGGCTCCCGCGCCACGCTCAGGATGCCGACCACGCCCTCGTACACCTCCGGGACTTCCTGCTCGAAGAGCTTGAGGATCATCCGCGGGTCGGACCGCGAGAGGAGGATCTCCGGGCCGCGGGAGGTCTTCGTCACGTCCTTGATGTACGCGCGGATCCGGTCGCTCTGGCGGTACCGCTCCCGGGGGATCTGCTCCGAAGGGGGCATGATCGCCTCGGTCTTCCCGAGGTCGATGATCAGGCAGTCCCGCTCGTACCGCTGGACGATCCCGTTGATGATCTCCCCCTTGCGCCCGATGAACTCGTTGTAGATGACCTCGCGCTCCGCGTCCTTGACCTTCTGCATGATGATCTGTCGCGCCGTCTGGGCGGCGATCCGCCCGAGGTCCTTGGTGCTCAGCCGCTCGCCGATGTTGTCGCCCGCCTGCGCTTCGGGGTCGAGCGCCTGCGCCTCCCCGATGGACATCTGCGTGTCGGGGTCGGTGATCTCCTCCACCACCGTGCGGAAGGAAAGGATCTCGAATTCCCCCGTCTCCGGATCGTACGTCGCCTCGAGGATCTTGTTCATCCCGTACTTCTTCCGCGCCGCGCTCTCGAGGGCCTCCTTGATCGCGTCGATGATGACGCTCTTGTCGATCCCCTTTTCCTTGCCCAGCTGGGAAATGATCTGCCCCACGTCCAGGATCATCGCCGTTTCTTTCCCTTCCCGAAGAGTTCTTCCTGCGTCACTTCCAGGGACGCCTTCCGGATCTCGCCGTACGGAACCCGGAACCCGGCCTCCCCCACCGCGATCGTGATCCCTTCCCCGTCGCTCCCGGAGAGTACGCCTACGATGTGCCGTCGCCCCTCCCGGGGCTCCGCGAGCGTGACCTTCACGCGTCTGCCGATCGAGGCGGCGAAATGCTCCGGCCTGCGCAGCCGCCGGTTCACGCCGGGGGAGGACACCTCCATGACATAGGCCCCCGCCACGGGGTCCTCCACGTCGAGCAGCGCGCCGAGCCGCCGGCTGTACGTCTCGATGTCGGAGAGGACGACGCCCCCCTCGCGGTCGACGAACACGCGCAGGATGATCCTCGGTCCCTCCCGGGCGACCTCCAGGTCGAACAGGGAGAGGGAGAGGTCCCGCGCGACCTCGCGGGCCAGCACCTCGATCTTTTCGGTGTCCGTTTTCTGCACGATACGGAAAAAAAAAGTGGGCTTCCGGCCCACTCATCCTTGCCCCGACGCCTACATCGTACAGGGAAACCGGTGCGGTCCACAATACCTTTCTTTCAGATTCTGAGCGTCCCCCGGTAATCGTCCAGGTGCGCGAGCCGCTCCCGGACCAGGAACGCGCGGATCCCGTCGATGATCTCCACGCAGGCGTTGGGATTGCGGAAGTTCGCCGTCCCGACCTGCACCGCCGCCGCCCCCACCAGCAGGAACTCGAGGGCGTCCTCCGCGCTCTGGATCCCCCCGATCCCGATGACCGGGATCCTCACCGCCTTGCACGCCTCCCAGACCATCCGCAGCGCCACGGGTTTGATCGCCGGCCCCGAGAGCCCCCCCGTCACGTTGGATAGGCCCGGTCTCCGGGTCCGGCAATCCACCGCCATCCCGACGATCGTGTTGATCAGCGTCACCGCGTCCGCCCCCGCGTCCTCCGCCGCCCGGGCCACCGACCCGATGTCGGACACGTTCGGGGAGAGCTTCACCCAGAGCGGTTTCCCCGTCGCCTCCCGAACCCGCCGGGTCAGGCCGGAAAGCCCCTCCGGGTTGGAGCCGAAGGCGATCCCCCCCTCCTTCACGTTGGGGCAGGAGGCGTTCAGTTCGATGGCCGCAAGGGACGCCACCCCCGAGAGGCGGCGCGCCACCTCCTCGTACTCCTCGATCGTCCGCCCGTAGATGTTCGCCACGTAGGTGGCCCCCGCGTCGGCCAGCCGGGGGACCACGTCCCGGACGAACCGCTCCACCCCGATGTTCTGGAGGCCGATGGCGTTCAGCATCCCCGCAGGGGTCTCCACGATCCGTTGCGGGGCGTTCCCCGGCGTGGGGAGCAGCGACAGCCCCTTCACGATCACCGCCCCCAGCCGGGAGATGTCGTAGAAGGGGGTGAACTCCAGGCCGTACCCGAAGGTGCCCGACGCGCTCATGACGGGGTTCTTCAGGACCACGCTCCCCACGCGGGAGGTGAGGTCCGGCGTCCCGGCGGCGTTCACCACACGACCTCCCGCGCGTCGAACACCGGGCCCTCCTTGCAGACCCGCCGGTACGCGGTCTTCTCGCCGTCCCGCACCGCCGTGACACACCCCCAGCACACCCCGAAGCCGCACGCCATATGGTTCTCGAGGGACGCCTGGACGGGTACCTCCAGAGGGACGGCCAGTTCCGCGATCTCCCTCAGCATCTCGCGGGGACCGCAGGCGAGAATGGACAGCCGTGCGCGCTCCGTCGCCTTCAGGCGGTCCATGCGCTCCCGGACCGCGTCGGTGACGCGGCCGAAGAATCCCGCCGTCCCGTCGTCGGTGCACAGGTGGGCCCGGCCGGGCGTCCCCCCCCCGGGCACCCACTCCCTCGGAGGAAGCTGGTCGCGCGAGCGGGCGCCGAGGAACACCTCGAATGCCGCCCGTTGCTCCTCGAGGACGACGGCGGCGGGGAAGACCGTGGAGAATCCCACTCCCCCGCCGACGAGCCACCAGATCCGGTCCTCCCGTCCGAGGTCGAAACCGTTCCCCAGCGGAAGAGTGATCTGGAGGGGGTCGCCGCCGTGAAGACCGGAGAGCAAGGCGGTACCCCGCCCCACCACCTTGTAGACGAATTCCACGGTTCCCTTCCCGCGGGCGCCGCCGGCGCGGAAGATCGCCA
>Ga0316600_10000234_pt1 | contig 30957 bp, 30 predicted proteins | sample OWC_soil_day5_CT_FD_207652 | JGI IMG/M metagenome (GOLD analysis project Ga0316600, IMG submission 207652) | Wetland soil microbial communities from Old Woman Creek delta, Ohio, United States - OWC_soil_day5_CT | ecosystem: Environmental > Terrestrial > Soil > Wetlands | place: USA: Ohio... | reverse complement strand
GCGGAATGTCGGGTCCGGGAGATAGCTGCGAATCCCCTCCTCCAGCCGGTCGAGCGCCGGCACCAGCGTCTCGGGCACGTAGCGGCCGCCGAAGGGCCCGTAGCGGCCGCGCTCGTCCGGAAACGCATCGCGCAGGGTCTGCGCGAGCAGCGCCTCCGGGTCGATCTGCAACGCCCTGTTTCTCATCGACTGATCTCCTGAGCGATCCCGGGCGCGGCTGCTGCGCGCGCCGCCCGGATGAATCCACGTATCCGCGCGGCGTCCTTCACGCCACGGCTGCTTTCGACGCCCGAACTCACGTCCACGCCAAATGGACGCACGGCGCGCACGGCCTCGCCGACGTTGCGCTCATCGAGCCCGCCCGCCAGTACCAGCTCCGTGAGTGGGGCCAGTCGCGCGGCGGCATTCCAGTCGCCGCGCTCGCCGACGCCACTGCGCGCGCTTTCCAGAAGGCAGCGCCGCGGCGTCGGAGACGGCAGCGACGCATCACCGCGCAGGACCGGCAGTACACGCTGTTCCCCGTGCAGGCGAAGGCGGGCAAGGTCCTCGAGATCCGTCTGCACCCAGTCCGGCCCGATGGCCGCAACCACCGCGTCCACCAAAGCCTGCGACGGGTGCAGGAACACCGCGACGCGTTCCACGCTGCTGGGGACGAACGCCTGCAATGCACGAGCTTCGTCGATGGACAGGTGGCGGAGCGAGTCCTCGTGGAACACGAAGCCCACTGCATTCGCGCCCGCGTCCGCTGCGGTCTCGATCGCCTCGCGCGTCCTCATGCCACAGATCTTGATCCAGAGTCCCGCCACGGCAACCTCAGGGCCGCGCCTTGCGGCCGGCATCCAGCAGTTCCTGGACTGCGCTTGCCGGGTCCGCGCGCCGCATCAGGCTGGTGCCGACGAGTGCGAGCCGGTAGCCGAGCTCCGCCACGCGCGCCGCATCCTCCGGCGTCTGCACGCCGCTTTCCGCGACACACGGCCAGGCGACCGGCACGCGGCCACGCAGTTCCGCGAACCGGCCGAAGTCGATCTGCAGCGTCTCGAGATCGCGGCAGTTGAGCCCCATCAGGACCTGCTCGTCGCGACCTTCGCGTTCGCGCGCGATCTCCCCGGCAGCCTGCAGGTCGTCGGCGTCGAAGGCCTCGAGCAGCACGAAGAGACCCTGCTCCGCCGCGCAATCGAGCATCGCAACGAGCCGGTCGCGCGGCACCAGTCGGACGATGAGCAGCACGCCGGACGCGCCGTACGCGCGCGCCTCGAGCACCTGGTAAGGGTCGACGAGGAAGTCCTTGCGCATCGCAGGGACGCCGTACGGTTGCAGCGTCTCGGCGGCGAGGCGCAGGTGTTCGAGGTCGCCGTCGAACCGCGTCGGCTCGGTGAGGATCGAGCAGACCGCCGCGCCGCCCTCTGCATACGCCTCGAGCCGTCGGACCGGGTCGACGGTACCCGCCGACAGATCCCCGAGCGACGGGGAACGGAGCTTCAATTCCGCAATGATGTCGAATCCGTGCCGCGCCAGGCGCAGTGGCGGTGCACGCCGCGTCCCCAGCACGGCCGCGCGCAGCGCCGACTCGGGAACGCGGTCTCGCGCCGCGGCGACCCGCTGCAGGCTGGCGTGGAGCATGTCGGAGAGCAAGCCCATGGAAAGCGGGACCTACAGAAAGGGGATAGGGGATAGGGGATAGGGGGTAGTGGAAGAGGTGCCACGACCAACGTGGGCAGCAGGATGAGAGCAAGCAGTGCGCGCAGCGTCCTTCACTACCCCCTACCCCCTGATCACTGATCACTCGCCCGGCGCCCGAACGCCGCGAGGCGTTCCAGAAGCCGGACTGCGTCGCCACGGTCAATGGCTTCGCCGGCCGCGCGGACGCCGTCGACGGTGGACGCGACGGCGCCGGTGACCTCGAGCGCAAGCGCGGCGTTGAGCACGATTGCGTCGCGATGAGGCCCACGGTCGCGTCCCTCGAACACGGCGCGCATCCCTGCTGCGTTGTGGATCGCATCGCCGCCGGCTAAATCGCCGGCCGTGCAGCGGCGCAGGCCAAATTCCGCGGCATCCTGCACGCGGCGCTCGACTCGCCCGGGCTGCACGTCATAGAGCTCGAAGGGACCCACCGGCGTCGCCTCGTCCCAACCGGGCTCGCCGTGGATCACGAACACGCGCTGGATCGGCATGCCCGCCAGCGTCTCCGCCATGAGCTTCGCGGCGTCGCTGCTGTACGCGCCGATGACGCTGAACGGGGGCTCGGCGGGATTGGTGAGCGGGCCCAATAGATTGAACACGGTACGAACGCCGAGCGCGCGGCGCACGGGCGCGACCTCCTTCATCGCCGGGTGATAGTGCGGCGCGAAGAGGAAGGTGAATCCCGTGGCGGCCAGGCACTGGCCGGCGGCCTGCTCATCGAGCGGCAGCGGCAGACCGAGGGCCTCCAGAAGGTCGGCGCTCCCGGAACGGCTCGAGACTGAGCGATTGCCGTGCTTTACGACCCGCACACCCATCGCGGCGACCAGCAACGACGCGCCGGTCGAGAGATTGAAGCTGCCCGACGCGTCGCCCCCCGTGCCGACGATGTCGACCGCCGGCGGGCCGGGTGGCAGGTTCGGCCGGCGCGCAAGCCCGCGCATCGCGCCCGCGAAGCCGCGCACCTCCGCGGGCGTGATGCCCTTGGACCGCAGCGCCGCCAGCAGTGCACCGGACATGGCTGGTGCAACGGAGGAATCGGTGAGCGCGACGAGCAGCTCGCCGGACTCGGCCTCGGTCAGGTCGCGCCGCTGCAGCAGCCGCTCCAGGATGTCGCGCATCTCGATCATCGCGTGGTCATCCCTGGGACTCGCGACGCCCGCCGCGGCACTGCAGGAAATTTCCCATGAGCGCCGGCCCGTCCGGCGTGAGGATGCTCTCGGGGTGGAACTGGACGCCCTCGAGCACGAACTCCTTGTGCCGCACGCCCATGATCTCGCCTTCCCGCGTCCGCGAGGTGACCTCGAGCACGGCCGGAAGGGTCTCCGGCTTTGCGATCAGCGAGTGATATCGACCAGCCGCGAACGGCCGGGGCAGACCGGCATACAGCCCGCGTCCGTCGTGCTCCACCTGCGAAACCTTGCCGTGCATCAGCCGGCCCGCGCGCACCACCTCGCCGCCGAAGGCCTCGACGATCGACTGGTGCCCGAGGCACACGCCGAACACGGGAATGCTTCCGGCGAACGCCTTGATCATGTCGATCGACACGCCGGCATCGCGCGGCGTGCCCGGCCCGGGAGAAATGCACAGGTGCGTCGGAGCCAGCGCCTTCGCTTCGTCCACCGTGATGGCGTCGTTGCGGTGCACGAGCACGTCGGCGCCGAGCACAAGGAATGCCTGCACGAGGTTGTAGGTGAAGCTGTCGTAGTTGTCGATCAGCAGCAGCCGCGGCGCGGTCATCACAGGCCCTCCCGCGCGAGCTCGAGCGCATGCCGCAGGACGGCGCTCTTGGCGAGCACCTCGCGGTATTCGCTGACCGGAACGCTGTCGGCGACGATGCCGGCGCCCGCCTGGAAGCTGTACGTGTCGCCGTGGAACACCATGGTGCGGATCGTGATCGCCTGGTCCATATCGCCGCCGTGGCCGAAATAGCCGACCGTGCCGCCGTAGAATCCGCGCCGCACGGGCTCCAGTTCGTCGATGATCTCCATCGCACGCACTTTCGGCGCCCCGACCAGCGTGCCGGCGGGAAACGTCGCTGCGAACAGGTCGAAGGCATCCTTGCCCGGCGCCAGCGTGCCATTCACGCCGCTCACGATGTGCATGACGTGGCTGTAGCGCTCGACCGAGCGATACGGCTGCACGTTCACCGAACCTGCCGTCGCGACGCGACCGAGGTCGTTGCGCGCGAGGTCGACCAGCATCACGTGCTCCGAGTTCTCCTTCGGGTCCGCGAGCAGTTCCTCCGCCAGGGCGACGTCTTGAGCCGGGTCTGCACCGCGCGGCCGGGTGCCGGCGATGGGACGCATCTGCGCGTGCGTGCCGTTCAGCTTAACGAGCGCCTCCGGCGACGAGCCGACGACGACTCGGTCGCCGAGATCGCAGTAGTACATGTAGGGCGACGGGTTGAGCAGGCGCAGCGCCCGGTACGTCTCGAAGGGATCCAGGTCGCAGCGGCCCGCGAAGCGCACCGACAACACCAGCTGGTAGACGTCGCCGGCCGCGATGTACTCCTTGGTGCGCGCGACACCCTGCAGGAACTCTTCCTCGGAGAGGCTCGCACTCGGCGCGCTGAAGCTTGCCTGCCAGGCCGGGCCCGGCAGGCCACCTCGCAGAGCGCGGATGACCTCGCGGCGCAGACTCTGGCGCTCGTGCTCGGAACCGGCGTGCAGCAGTGCAGCGCGGCGTGTCAGGTGGTCGAACACCAGCAGCGAGCGTGGCGCCACGTAGTGCGCATCGGGGCAATCGTCGTCGACCCGCGCCTTCGACGGCAGGCGCTCGAAGTAACGCACGAGGTCGTAGCTCGCGACGCCGACCAGGCCGCCGAGCAGCGGGAAGCCGTGGCTCGCGATGTCCGGATGGGGCGCCTCGGCCAGCGCACGGCGCAAGGCCGAAAGCAGTTCGGCCTGGTCCTGCGGTCGAGCCAGGCGCTCCCGGCCGATGCGCAGCCCGGTGGCATCCAGCCGGAATTCGAGGCAGTCACCGAAGCCGACGAAGGAATATCGCGCCAGGCGCTCGCCGCCCTCCACGCTCTCCAGCAGGAAGCGGGGCTTGAAGGGCTTCAGCTTCAGGTAGGCCGACACCGGGGTGTCGAGGTCGGCAGCGATGTCGAACAGACTGGTCGTCACTTTCGGTTCCTCTGTCGCGAGGACCCGGGGACGAACAACAAAAAACCCATCCCCGGTGGCTCGCGGAGATGGGTCCTGGAATCCTGCAAACGAGACGTGCGCGCCCGGCCCCACTCCTAGGAGTGGCGCCACCACCAGCGGCGATCGAGCTCAATGTCCGGGAGCGCGTTCATCTCGCACCGCAGTATCCACGGGGCCGCAAAGAGCGTCAAGAAACGTCGCGCACTGCGCCGAACGCCGCCGAAGTCGCGAATCGCGCGTAGGCCCGCAACGCCTTGGATTCCAGCCGCTTGCGGAGCGCCGCGGGCCGCCAGGCCTCGCGGCCCCGGGCCTCCATCGCCGCTCGCCGACGCTGCAGCTCGGTCTCCGGCACGGCGAGAAGGATACGACGGTTCGGGATGTCCACCTGGATCTCGTCACCGTCCTCGACCAGCCCGATCACGCCGCCCGCCGCCGCTTCCGGGGAAACGTGGCCGATGGACAGCCCCGACGTAGCGCCGGAGAACCGCCCGTCCGTGATCAGCGCGCAGGTCTTTGCCAGTCCCCGTGCCTTCAGCAGCCCGGTGGGCTTCAGCATCTCCTGCATTCCGGGTCCGCCGCGCGGGCCTTCATACCGGATGATGACCACGTGGCCCGGCTGCACCTTGCCGGTCATGATGCCGGCCCCGGCATCGTTCTCGCTTTCGAAGACGATCGCGTGGCCCGTGAACTGGAGCACCGACGCATCCACGCCTGCGGTCTTCACGATGCAGCCGTCCGTGGCGAGGTTGCCGTAGAGCACGGCGAGCCCTCCGTCCTCGCTGAAGGCATGAGCCGGATCCCTCACCACGCCCGCGCTTCGGTCGAGGTCCAGCTGCGGATAACGGCGCGACTGGGAAAATGGCTCGGTGGTGCGCACCCCGCCGGGCGCGGCCCGGTAGAACTCGTGAACTCCTGCGTCCGGCGATCGGCCGACGTCCCATTGATCGAGCGCGGCACCCAGGGTCGGGGCATGCACCGTCCGCACGCCACAGTGAACCAGCCCGGCGCGATCGAGCACGCCGAGGATCCCCATGACGCCGCCGGCGCGATGCACGTCCTCGATGTGCACACTGGACACCGACGGGGATACGGCGCACAGGTGCGGCGTCGAGCGGGAGATTCGATCGATGTCCTGCATCGTGAACGGCACCTCCGCCTCGTGTGCCGCGGCGAGCAGGTGCAACACCGTGTTCGTCGATCCGCCCATCGCGACGTCGAGCCGCATCGCGTTCTCGAATGCCTCGAACGTCGCGATGCCGCGCGGCAGCGCGGTCGCATCGTCCTGCTCGTACCAGCGCGTCGTGAGCTCCACCACGAGTCGTCCGGCGCGCAGGAAAAGTTCGCGCCGGTCCGCATGGGTCGCGACGACCGTGCCGTTTCCCGGCAGGGCGAGGCCGAGCGCCTCGGTCAGGCAGTTCATCGAATTCGCGGTGAACATGCCGGCGCAGGATCCGCACGTCGGGCACGCGCTGCGCTCGTAGGCGAGCCGCTGCTCGGGCGGCGATGCGGGGTTCGCTGCCACGACGATGGTATCCACCGCGTCGATCGAGAGCGTCTCCCCGGCCCAAGTGACCTTGCCGGCCTCCATGGCGCCACCGGACACGAACACGCAGGGGATGTTGAGCCGCAGGGCCGCCATCAGCATCCCGGGCGTGATCTTGTCGCAGTTCGAGATGCAGACCATGGCGTCCGCGCAGTGCGCATTGACCATGTACTCGATGCTGTCGGCAATGAGGTCGCGCGACGGCAGCGAGTAGAGCATTCCGTCGTGGCCCATGGCGATGCCGTCGTCCACGGCGATGGTGTTGAACTCGCGCGGGACGCCGCCCGCGGCGCGGATCTCCTCCCCCACGAGCCGGCCGAGGTCGCGGAGGTGGACGTGGCCCGGCACGAATTCGACGAAGGAATTGACGACCGCGATAATCGGCTTGCCGAAGTCGCCATCCGTCATCCCGGTGGCGCGCCAGAGGGCGCGCGCTCCGAGCTGCAGTGGGCCTTCGGTGGTGGTGCGCGAACGATAGACCGGCATGGAGTCACCCCTTGCTGCGCGAACGCAGGTCGCCGGGAATTCTCCCGCGGCCTAGAATGGAATGCACTGGGGATCCTACGGACGCCTGCCGTGAACCAACCATCGCTGGGCGGAATCCCGCTCGACCGGATCGCCGCCTGCTTCGAGCAGGAGAAGGTCGAGTACGAGCGCAGGCACCCGCAGTCACGGCAGCGGGCCGGCCACGGCATCGCCGGCTTCTATGACGGTGTGCCGATGCACTGGATGCTGGACTGGTCGATGCCCTTCCCCTTCCTGGTGGCAGAGGCACACGGTGCGGTGCTTCGGGACATCGACGGCAACGAGTTCGCCGACTTCTGCCTGGGCGACACGGGCTCGATGTTCGGGCACTCCCCCGGTCCCGTCGCCGAGGCCATCCGGCAGCAGGCCGGCAAGGGCCTGACCTACATGCTGCCGACCGAGGACGCCGTCGCGGTCGGGCGGCTGCTCGCCGAGCGCTTCGGCCTGCCGCACTGGCAGGTGGCGACGACCGCAACCGATGCCAACCGGTTCGCGCTGCGGGTCGCGCGTGCCGTCACCGGCCGCGCGAAGATCCTGGTCTTCAACGGCTGTTACCACGGCACGGTGGACGACACGTTCGTCCGGCTCGTCGGCGGCGTCGCCGTGAACCGGCCCGGCCTGCTCGGGCAGGTCGTCGATCTCACCCGGCTCACTCGAGTCGTGGAGTTCAACGACCTCCCGGCGCTGGCCGAGGCCCTGTCGCATCGCGATGTCGCCTGCGTGATCACCGAGCCGGTGCTCACGAACTCCTGCATGGTGCTGCCGAAGGCGGGCTTCCATGCCGAACTGCGCCGGCTCACGCGCGAAGTCGGCACGCTGCTCCTGATCGACGAGACACACACGATCTCGACCGGGCGCGGCGGCTACACGCGTGCACACGGTCTCGAACCGGACCTGTTCGTCCTCGGCAAGCCGATCGCGGGCGGCGTGCCGGCAAGCGTCTGGGGATTCACCGACGACGTCGCGCGGCGCCTGACGGACGTGCGCCACCGCATGCCGGCGGGGCACTCGGGCATGGGCACGACGTTGTCGGCAAACGCGCTCGCACTGGCGGCGATGCGCGCGACCCTCGAGCAGGTGATGACGCCCGAGGCCTACGAGCACATGGAGCAGCTGGCCGCGCGGCTGTTCGCCGGTCTGCACGAAACCATCTCCCGACGGCACCTGCCCTGGCACGTGGTGCGCGTCGGCGCGCGCGTCGAGTTCATCTGTGCGCCCGGGCCGCTCACCAACGGCACGGAGGCCGAAGCGGCACATGCCCCGGCACTCGAGCAGGCGATACACCTGGGGCTGCTCAACCGTGGATGTCTTATCGCACCGTTCCACAACATGATGCTGGCGTGCCCCGCAACGACGGCCTCTCAGGTCGAGAACCTGTGCGCGGCGTTCGCGGAGGTGGTCGCCCAGCTCATGGGGCCACGCCAGCAGGAGTGACCCGAAGGCCTGAGGAGACGAGCTGATGGACCTGCAATCGCTGATCGACATCATCGGTGCCGACGGAGTGCTGACGGGCGACGACGTCCGGGCGCGTTCCGTGGGCTGGGCCGACCACAGCCCGTGCCAGGCGCTCGCGATCGTGAGGCCTGCCACGACGGAGCAGGTCTCGCGCGTACTTGCCGCATGCAACGCGGCGCGCCAGCCGGTCGTGACCTTCGGCGGGCTCACGGGGCTGGTGCGTGGGTGTGTCGCGGGACCCGGCGAGATCGGACTGTCGCTCGAGCGCATGAACCGCATCGAATCCGTGGACGTCGTCGGCCGGACCATGACCGTGCAGGCCGGGGTCCCGTTACAGGTCGTCCAGGAAGAGGCCGAGAAGCAAGGGCTCCTGTACCCGGTGGACTTCGGCGCGCGCGGCTCCGCGCAAATCGGCGGCTGCGTCGCGACCAATGCCGGCGGGAACGGTGTAATCCGCTATGGAATGACGCGCGACTCGGTGCTCGGCCTCGAAGCCGTGCTCGCGGACGGCACGGTCCTGCCGGCCATGAACCGCATGATCAAGAACAACGCAGCCTACGACCTGAAGCAGCTCTTCATCGGCACGGAGGGCACGCTCGGGGTCGTGACGCGCGTGATCCTGCGCCTGCGCGAGATGCCGCGCAGCACCCAGACTGCATTCGTCGCCTGCGCGCGTTTCGCCGACGTGACCCGGCTGCTGAAGCACATGGACGGCGCACTCGGCGGATCCCTGTCGGCCTTCGAGGTGATGTGGAACGAGTTCTACCGGCTGGTGACCACGCCGCCGGCGAAGGGCGCGCCGCCGATCGCGCAGGATCACCCCTACTACGTTCTGATCGAGTCTTCCGGCGGCGACCCGGCCCGCGACCAGGCGCAGTTCGAGGAGGCGCTCGGCGCTGCCATCGAATCGGGAATCGTCGCCGATGCGGTGATCGCGACGTCCGAGGCGCAGCGCGAATCCCTCTGGGCGCTGCGTGACGACATCGAACAGTTCTTCCGCCTCGGCATGCCGGTGGGGTTCGATATCAGCCTGCCCGTACCGGAGATGGAACCCTACGTCGGTGAAGCGCTGGCAAGGCTCGAACGCGAATGGCCCGCCTACCGCCGATTCGTCTTCGGGCACCTCGGCGACGGCAACCTGCATTTCATCGTATGCGGCCCACCGAGCCAGGAGGCCCGCCACGGCATCGAGCGCTGCGTATACGAGCCGCTGGCGAGCCGCGGCGGCTCGGTCTCCGCCGAGCACGGGATAGGGCTCGATAAGCAGCCATGGCTGCCGTTGTCGCGCAGCAGCGCGGAACTCGGGCTGATGCGGCAGCTGAAGCAGACCCTGGATCCCAACGGCATCCTGAACCCGGGCCGCGTGCTGGCGGGCTAAAGGGCCCCCGCCGCCCGCGCGAGACGCAGCTTCGCGAGGCCCGAGTCGAGCTGGGCGTTGTCGCGATTGGTCCGGGCCTGCACGCGCAACGTCTCGGCCTCCAGCAGCTGGGTCTGCGTGCCGAGCCCGGCGCCATAGCGCTCACGTGCGATGCGGAGGTTCTCCTCGGCCTGGTCCACGGCATCGGCCGTCACGCGCACCCGTTCCCGCGTCTCTTCGACGTCGAGCCACGCCTGCCTGACCTGCAGCGCAATCAGCGACGCAACGTCCTCGCGACGCTCCCGAGTGGCACGGCGGGAGCGTTCGAGGGCGGACGCCCGCTTGCGGGACTGGCCGCCGTCGAACAACGCCCACTGCACGCCGATGCCCGCCGAGGCGAATTCCTCGTCGTCGAGGAAATCGTTCTCCAGGTAGTTGTAGCCGCCCATCAGGCTCACCTGTGGCAGGACGCGTGACCGCTCCGTCTTCGCAAGCTGGCCGTAGGCCTCGGCCTGCTCGTCGAGCGCATCGAGTTCGGTGCGCCGGTCCAGCGCCTCCTTGACCAGGCCGTCGAGATCCGGGGGCAGGCCGGCAGGCTCGGGCAGGACCTCCGCGAGTTCCGCCGGACGTACCATGGGTTCACCCAGCCGGCGGTTGTAGGACGCCAGCGCGATCTCCGCGGTGTTCGCCGCCTTGAGGCGGTTCTGCCGCGCGTCCGCCAGCGCGACCTGCACTGCGAGCAGGTCGTTCTTGGGCACCAGCTCGCGTTCGAACATTGCGCCGATGTCGTGAGCAAGTGACTCGAGCGTCGTGACGTTGCTGTCGGCCACGGCCAGCGCCTTGCGCGTGCGCAGCACGCTGACGTACGCATCCGCGACCGCGAGCTTCAGGTCCTGTTCGGCGCCACGCGTCTGGGCACCCGCACCCCGGCCGCGGGCCTCGGCCGCAGCGATGGTCGAGGAGATGCGCCCGCTCGTGAACAGCGGCACGGACAGCGTTGCCGAACCCATCGCGAAATCGTCACCGCTGACCACTTCCGGGGCCACGATCGGGAGCCCGGTGAAGGAGAAGTCGAAGGCTGGCGCGTCGTCCAGCCACGTATAAGCACCGCCAACGGCAAGCGTCGGCCATCGTTGCGCACGCGCGGCCGCAGCGTCGAGGTCCGCCGCCTCTGCCTCGCTGCGCATCGCGGCGAAGCCCCGGTCCTGCTGCAGGGCCAGTGCCCACGCGTCCGTCAGCGTTTCGGCCGCCGCGGCCTGCGATGCGAGGACGCACGCCAGCCCCGCGGCCACCAGCACCCTCGAACGCCGGCCAGTCGACTTCATCCGCATGCTCCCGTCATGACTTCAGTGACTCGATGCCGAGCGTGCTCAACACGTACTTCTCGTAAAGCGGCGCCACCGAGCCGGTCTTCACCTTGCGCAGGAAATACTTCTCGAAGGCCACCTTCGCGAGGTGCACCCACTTGCCTTCCTTCGCCCAGGTGACGTTACGCGGGGGAATCTGGGGCAGCGCCACGAACGCCGCTCCGGTATCGCCGAAGTCGGCGAGGCAGATCGCATTCCACGTGCCACGTGCAGTCGCCGGCTTGCCGGAGACTTCCGCAGCGACGTTCTCGCAGATCGCGGTCACCATCGATTCGATCATGTAACCCGTCTTGGGCGCGCCGGTCGCTACCGGGGTGGCCTCGACGGGCGGAATCGCAACGCACACGCCGGCCGAGAAGATGTTGCGGTACTTCTTCGAGCGCTGGTGCTCGTCGATCAGCACGAACCCGCGTGGATTGCAGAGCTCGGGCACCGCCGCGACAGGGTCCACGCCCTTGAAGGCCGGGATGACCATCGAGTACTTGAAGGGCAGCTTGTGCTCCTTCTTCACCGCGCCGTCCTCGCCGTGCTCCGCGACGGTCATCACGCCGTCCTCGACGCCGACGATCTTCGCATTGGTGATCCACGTGATGTGTCGCTGGCGCAGCACGGACTCCATCAGCCCCTTGCTGTCGCCGACGCCGCCGAGCCCCATGTGGCCGATGTACGGCTCCGCCGTGACGTACGTCATCGGGACGCGGTCGCGGATCTTGCGGCGACGCAGGTCGGTATCGAGGATCATCGCCGTCTCGTACGCGGGACCGAAGCAGCTGGCGCCCTGCGCCGCGCCGACCACGATCGGGCCGGGGTCCTGCACGAACTGCTGGTATCGCTCCCACGCCTTGAGTGCGTGCCCGTGCGTGCAGACGGACTGCGTGTGGCACGAGGGGCCGAGACCCGGCACTTCCTCGAACGCGAGCTTCGGGCCCGTCGCGATCACGAGGTAGTCATAGGTGAGCGTACTGCCGTCGCTCAACGTGAGCGTCGAACCGGGAGCGTCGATCGCGTTCACCATCTTCGGCACCCAGGCAATGCCCTTGTCGGCCAGTGGCTTCGCAAGGTCGACGCGGGTCTGCGGTGCGGTACGCCAGCCCACCATGATCCACGGGTTCGAGGGCGTGAACTCGAAGTACGCGCTGCTGCCGACGAGCGTGACCTCGTGCCCCTTGCCGAGCTTCTTCTTCATCTCGTACGCGCAGGCAACGCCGCCGAGACCTGCGCCCATTACGATTACCTTGGCCATCTCATTCCCCCTTGCTGCCGTCAGGCAGCGGCTTGCTTGCGACTGCGATAGCTGAAATACAGGATCGGGATCAGCACCAGCGTGAGCGCCGTGGAGACCAGGATCCCGAAGATCAACGATACGGCGAGCCCGTTGAATATCGGGTCGTCGAGGATGAAGAACCCTCCCGTCATGGCGGCAACGCCGGTGAGCGCGATCGGGCGTGCACGGACCGCTGCGGCCCGGATCACCGCATCCGCCAAGCTACGTCCCTGCTCGAGCTCGACGTTGACGAAGTCCACTAGCAGGATCGAGTTGCGCACGATGATGCCGGCGAGCGCGATCATGCCGATCATCGAGGTGGCGGTGAACTGAGCGCCGAGCAGAGCGTGGCCCGGCATCACGCCGATGACGGTGAGCGGGATCGGGGCCATGATCACGAGCGGCACGGCGTAGGAGCGGAACTGCGCGACCACGAGCAGGTAGATGAGGATCAGGCCCACCGAGTAGGCGAGCCCCATGTCGCGGAAGGTCTCGTAGGTGATCTGCCACTCGCCGTCCCACTTGAGCGTGAAGCGGTACGGATCCTCGGGTTCACTGAAGAAGCGCTGCTGCAGGTCGGTCCCGGCGGGCAGCTCGTCGTCCAGGTCGCCCACGACCTCGAACATGCCGTAGAGCGGGCTGTCCACCTCGCCCACGGCGTCCGCCGTGACCATGGTCACGGGCAGCAGGTCCTTGTGGTAGATGGAGCCATCCCAGGTGCGCTGTGCGATCACGGCGATTTCCGACAGGGGCACGCGAGCGCCACTGCGCGAGCGAACCTGCAGCGAGAGAACGCTGGTCAGGTCGGCCTTCTCCGGCACGTCGAGTTCGAGGCGCACGGGAATCGGGTACGTCTCGCGTCCTGCCTGAAGGTAGGTGGCATCGAAACCGCCGAGTCCGGCGGCCAGCACCTGCACGGCTTCGGCCTGTGACACGCCGAGCATGGCGGCCTTCTGGCGATCGATGCCGACGACCATGCGCGGGCTCCCGGCCGCAAGGCTGTCGTCGACGTCGACGATGTCGGGCTTCGATTCGAAGACCCTGCGCACTTCGCGCGTCAGCTTCTGCTGTGCCTCGTAGAACGGCCCGTAGATCTCCGCGACCAGCGGCGCCTGCACGGGTGGGCCGGGCGGCACCTCGACGACCTTGACCGATGCACCGTACTTGCGGCCGATCTCCGCGAGTGCCGGCCGCACGGCCACCGCGATTTCGTGGCTCTTGCGATCGCGATGATGCTTGTCCACGAGGTTGACCTGGATATCGCCGAGTTCCGGGCCGGAGCGCAGGTAGTACTGGCGGACGAGACCATTGAAGTTGATCGGCGCGGACGTGCCCGCATAGAGCTGGAAGTCGGTGACCTCGGGCAGCTCGGCGACCTTCGCGGCGAGTTCGTCCAGCACGCGGCCGGTGTCCTCGAGCGCCGTTCCCTCGGGCATGTCGACGACCACCTGGAATTCCGACTTGTTGTCGAAGGGCAGCATCTTCATCACGACCCACTGCACGACGACGAGCGATACAGCCAGCAGGATCGCAACCAGCGTGCCGAGGTACAGCTTGCGTCGATTGCGGCTGGCCTCGTCGCTGCGCAGGAACGGCGCCATCAGCTTCTCGAAGAACGTGTGCAGTCGCGAACTCTCGCCTTCCTCGGTATGGACCGTGTGCGAGTGCGAGAGCATCCTCTTCGACAGCCAGGGCGTGAACACGAGCGCGATGGCGAGCGAGATCAGCATGCCCATGCTGGCGTTTATCGGGATCGGGCTCATGTAGGGCCCCATCAGTCCCGAGACGAACGCCATGGGCAGCAGCGCGGCGATCACGGTGAACGTCGCGAGGATCGTCGGACCGCCGACTTCGTCCACGGCGCGCGGTATGACCTGGGCGATGGTCCCTCCGTCCATGCTCATGTGACGGTTGATGTTTTCGACGACCACGATGGCGTCGTCCACCAGGATGCCGATCGCGAAGATGAGCGCGAACAGCGAGACCCGGTTGATCGTGAAGCCCCAGGCCCACGACGCGAACAGCGTGGCGGCGAGCGTGATGACGACCGCAGCGCCGACGACCACCGCCTCGCGCCAGCCGACCGTGAGCCAGACGAGCAGCACCACGGATGCCGTGGCGAACATCAGCTTCTGGATGAGCTTCTGCGCCTTGTCGTTTGCGGTCACGCCGTAGTCGCGCGTAACCGTCGACTCGATGCCGTCGGGTATGTAGGTGCCGCGCAGCAACTCGATGCGCTCGAGCACGGCCCGCGTTACGTCGATCGCGTTCTCGCCCGGCTTCTTCGAGACCGCGATGGTCACCGCCGGCGCCACTCCGTCGAGCTCGACGCCCTTCTGCGCAGCGGCGGGACCGGCGCCGAACGTCACGTACTGCTCGGGCTGGTCGGGCCCGGCCCGGACGTCCGCGACATCCTGGAGGTAGACGGGCCGTCCCTCGTGCACCGCCACGACGAGTTGCGCGACCTCGTCGCGATCTGCGAGGAACTCGCCGGCCTGTACCGGGATGCTCGCACCGCCGGCCACGAGAGTACCGGCATGACGGACGACGTTGGCGGCCTGCAGGGAGCCGATCAGTTCGTTGACCGTGAGTCCGTAGCCCGCGAGACGCTGCGCGTCGAGCGTCACGTGGACGGTCTCGTCGGGCCCGCCGATCGTGTAGACGTTGCGGGTTCCCGGTACACGCTTGATCTCGGCCTCGATCGCGTGCGCGACCTGCCGCAGTTCGTGCGCGCCGCGTTCCGGGTCTTTCGTCCAGAGGGTCACGCTCAGGATCGGGACGTCGTCGATGCCCTTGGGCTTGACGAGTGGCTGGAGGATGCCGACGCCCGGCGGGCGCCAGTCCTGGTTCGAGTAGATCGCGTTGTAGAGCCGCACGATGGCGTCCGTGCGATCCTCGCCGACCTCGAACTGCACCGTGACCACGGCGGCTCCGGGCCGCGACACGGAATAGATGTGCTTCACGCCGGAGATCTCGGCGAGCACCTTCTCCATCGGGGTCGCCACCAGGTTCTCGACCTGCAGCGAACTCGCCCCCGGGAACGGAACGATGACATTCGCCATCGTGACGTTGATCTGCGGTTCCTCCTCGCGCGGGGTCACGAAGACCGCGAACAGGCCAAGCAGCAGCGCGGTGACGCCGAGCAGCGGCGTCAGCTCGCTGTCCAGGAACAGGCGCGCGACGCGGCCGCTGAAGCCAAGCTTCTCAGTCATGTCTCTGCACTGGCCGGCGGGCCTGGCGACCCGCCGCGGCCGGGTCGAGCGCGATGGTTTCGCCGGCGGCGAGGCCTGCAAGCACCTCCACGCGGTCGCCACGGGCGTGCCCCAGGCGGACCTGGCGCAGCGCGACCCGCCCCTCGGGCGTGACGACGTAGATGGCGCGCATCTCGCTGCGTTCCACGATCGCCGATCGCGGCACCAGCAGGCGACGCTCCTCGCCGGTGACCAGGCCGACCTTGACGAACATGCCCGGCGCGAGCCCCGTCACGTCCTTCGGGAGCTCGATGCGCGCGCGGAAGGTGTTGGATTCGGGCTGCGCGGACGGAAACACGGTGAGGCCGGTCGACTCGATGCGCCGGTCGCCGACATAGACGACTGCCTTGCGCACCTGGCGGACCTGCTCGATCACGCTCTGCGGCACCTCGGCGACGACGCGCAGCGCATCGAGCGAGGCGCCGGTCATGAGCGGCGTGCCCGGCGCCACGGCTTCGCCGACCTGGACGTGCTTCTGCGTGACGACGCCGGAATACGGCGCACGTATCTCCGTGTAGGCGACCCCTTCGCGCGCGGCATCGAGACCGGCCCGCGCCGCGAGCAGCCTTGCGACGGCGGCGTCCCTCGCGGCACTCGCCTCGTCGAGCGTCGCCTTGGCGACCACCTTGCGCTGGTACATGTCGTAGATGCGCCGATACCGGGTTTGTGCCTCGGACTCGCGCGCCGTCGCCTCCTGCAGCGCGGCCTGGGCCTGCGCCAGGCCCGCGACCTGCTCGGAACTGCGAATGCGCATGATGACCGTGCCCGCCGAGACGGCGTCATTCACGTCGAACTTGATCTCGGTCACCCGTCCCGACGTCTGCGCAGACACGGTGGTCTGGTGGACAGCCTCGACCATGCCGTCGAGCAACCGTTCAGCAGGCGCCGATTCCAGCGAGACGCGCTGTGTCGCGAGTGCGTCGTTCGCTCCGGCCGTGCAGGGGGCAAGTCCCGCCAGCAGGATCAGGGGCGCCGCAGCGCGCAATGCGGAACTGGGTCGCCTCATTGGGTGTCTTCCCGTGCTCGGAACGCGGCGCCCGGCTGGACGCCGAGCCTGCCGAGAATGAGTGCCAACGGGCAGAAGCCCGTGAAGGCGGATTGGAACAGGTTTGCGCCGACGAACGCGGTGAACCAATACCAGTACGGGCTGACATAGAGCCCCAGCAGGAGGCTCGCCACGATCATCAGGCCGGCAAACGCCAGCACCAGTCTGTCGATATTCATTCGTGAATCCTCGGTATGGGTGGTCAGCGCCTGCCGTCGTCGACGACGCGGCCGGTCTGCGGATCGATGCGGATCACGGGGAGCCCCGCCGCCTTCCACGCCTGCAGGCCGCCCGCGAGGTGCGTGAGATGACCGTGGCCGGCGGCCTGCATCTTGTGCACCGCCATCAGCGAGCGCTTGCCCGAACCGCACTGCAGAACGAGCTTGCGGCCCTCCGTCGGCAGGGCCGTCGGGTCGAATGTCGAGAGCGGGAACAGCAGCGCGCCGTGGATGCGCTCGAAGGCGTACTCGTTCGCCTCGCGGACGTCGACGAGCAGGATCTCGCCATTGGCGAGCCAGGCGTGGACTTGTTCGGGGGTGGCGTTGGTGACTTGGGTCATGGGAAGTGATCAGTGACTGGTGATCAGGGTGTAGTGTCAGAGGGGACGGCCGATGAGGTTCACGGGAATCCGGAGGTAGCTCACTCCATTGGCGTCCGGCGCCGGCAGTTCTCCGGCACGGATGTTCACCTGCACGGAGGGGATGATCAGGTTCGGGACGTCGAGGGTCGCGTCGCGCGCGCGCCGCATCGCAACGAATTCCTGCTCGGTCGCCCCGTCTCGCACGTGGATGTTCGATGCGCGCTGTTCGGCGATCGTGGTCTCGAAGCGCAACTCGCGGCCGCCGGGTGCATAGTCGTGGCACACGAAGACGCGGGTGGCCGGCGGCAGCGCGTACAGCCGCTGGATCGAGCGGAACAGCTCGGCCGCGTCGCCACCCGGGAAATCACAGCGTGCCGACCCCCCATCGGGCATGAAGACGGTGTCGCCGACGAACAGCGCGTCACCGATCAGGTACGCGACGCTGTCGTTGGTGTGGCCCGGGGCGCCGATCACGCGGCCGGGGATGCGGCCGACGTCGATCGCATCCCCGTCGTCAAACAGCCGGTCGAACTGGCGGCCGTCCGGGACGAATTCCTCGCCGAGGCCGAACACTCGCTTGAATGCCGCCTGGACCTGCCGGATGCCGGCACCAATCGCGATGCGGCTGCCCAGCTTCGACTGCAGGTACTTGGCGGAAGAAAGGTGATCGGCGTGGGCGTGGGTCTCGAGGATCCACGTCACGTCAAGGTCCGCCGCAGTGCAGTGAGCCACGATCAGGTCGGCGGACGCCGTCCCGGTCCGGCCGGAGCGCCAGTCGTAATCGAGGACGGGGTCGACGACGACCGCCTCGCGCGCATCGGGATCCGCGACCACGTAGGACCACGTGCCGGTCGGCTTGTGCAAGAAGGGTGTGACCTTCGGCTGCATGTCGGCTCCTTGGCGGGGACGAAAATCATAATATTAGCTGTTGCTAAATTAGTCAATTCTGAAATAAAATGCGCCCATGGTCCCGGATAGACCCGAGAGGATGCAGGAGCACGCGGCGGAAGCGGCGCAACTGCTGAAGGCGCTGGGCAACGAGCAGCGCCTCCTGATCCTGTGCAACCTGCTGGAGCGGCCCATGTCGGTCGGGGAACTGAACCAGCGCATGCACTTGAGCCAGTCCGCGCTGTCGCAGCACCTCGCGCTGCTGCGCGAGGCGGGGTTCGTCGAAACGCGGCGCGAGGCGCAGACGATCCATTATTCTCTGCCGGAAGGCCCGGTCACCCGGGTCATGGCCCTGCTCGAAGACGTCTATTGTGCGCCCGCATCCTCCGGCGAACGCGGGTAACGATTGATCCCCGCCCTCCTCGGCGCACTCGCGATCGGCCTCAGCCTCGGGCTCCTGGGCTCGGGCGGCTCGATTCTCACGGTGCCGGTGCTGCACTACCTCGTCGGCCAGCCCGAGAAGCTCGCCATCGGCGGTTCCCTGCTCGTGGTTGGCTTGATCTCAACCGCGGCCTGCGTCCCGTACGCGCTCAGCCGCCAGGTGGACTGGCGCAACGTGGCGTGGTTCGGAGTGCCCGGCATGGCGGGGGCCTGGCTCGGCGCGACCGTGGCCCACTGGGTACCGGGCCCGGTGCAACTCGCGCTGTTCGGCGGCGTGATGCTGCTGGCGTCGTGGCGGATGCTGCGAGTCAGAACGATCCAGCCTTCGATCCGCGACCCGAGGCGGTTGGCCGTCGTCGCCGGGGGAACCGGCGTGGGGTTGCTGAGCGGGCTCGTGGGCGTCGGCGGCGGCTTTCTGATCGTCCCCGCGCTGGTACTGCTCGCCGGAGTCGCAATCAGCAGCGCGGTCGGCACGAGCCTCGTCGTCATTGCAATGAATGCAATCACCGGATTCGGCAAGTACCGGGGTGTGCTGGCAGCGGAGGGCCTCGAGCTCGACTGGCGGATCCTGCTGACCGTGTCGGCCATCGGCGTCGCGGGGAGCTTCGCAGGCCATCGCCTCGGCCGCCGTTTATCCCAGGCCGTGCTGCGCAAGGTCTTCGGCGTGTTCCTGGTGCTGATGGGCCTCGTGATCATCGCCGACGTCGCGCCGCGACTGATGCCCTGAGCGGATTCAGGTCCGCATTACGCCGCGACGAGGCACGTCGCCCCCGACCGTCTCCGCGGACAATGGCGCGCCGGCCGCGGCCAAGGCGGCCCGCTGCCCCGGGATCCGCGTGCGCAGCATCACCGCCTCGTACGGCTGCAGCTTCGTGAAGCAGTCCTGCCCAAGCACTCGATCCACAAACGCAGCCGCTACCGGCCAGCGCTCGGGTTCGATGCGGTAACGGGCGAAGGCTGCATTGCGCAGGAAGCTGGCGATCGCGATGTCGGCAATGCCGAGCGTGCCGAACAGGAAACCTTCGCTCGGCGCCTGCGACTCCAAGTAGTCGAGGACGGGCGGGATCTCCTCCCGGACGATGCGCTCGATGGCCTGCCGGTCGCGCGGAGTCCCCCAGACCGCAGGGGCGATGACGGCCTGATTGAACAGCCCCCAGATGAAGACGTCCCCCATCCGGGAGTCCGCGTACTCCTCGAGCCATCGCGCGCGGGCCCGGTCGGCCACGTCCGCGGGATACAGCGCGGGGTTGGGGTAACGGTCCTCGAGGTATTGGCAGATTACGGAGGAGTCCGCCAGGGTCACGCGGTCGTCGATCAGCACCGGGACGCGCCGCAGGGGGCTCAACTTGGAGAACCGGTCATTGCCCATGAACGGCACGATCGGATCGATCTCGAACGTGATCCCTTTCAGGTCCAGGCTGGCCAGGACTTTGCGCACGTAGGGCGACAGGTAGCTCCCGATGACCCGAACGGGAGCCGGCACCTATTTCGAACCTTCGAGGTCCGCGAGCCGCTTCTCGAGCACCGCCAGCTTCTCGCGCGTGCGCTTGAGCACCGCGGTCTGCACGTCGAATTCCTCGCGGGTGACGAGGTCGAACTTCGCCAGCCCGCCCTGCAGCACGCCCTTGAAATTCTGCTCGAGGTCGCGTCGGAGGGCCGAGACGCTCTCGGGCACGGAGCCGGCGAGGCGCCGGGCCAGGTCATCGATGAGTCGGGGGTCGAAGGGCATCGGAAGGGGATAGGGGATAGGGGATAGGGGATAGTGTAAGAGGAAGAAGAGGCGCTGGCGCGCCCCTGCGCTCCGCATTGAGGCGGGCACCGCGCGTGATCGCTCCAAGATGGTGCAGCGGGCCAGTGCCGGGACAGAGGAATCCTGCCGTCGCGCTGCCGGGCCGGGATGGCACGCTTCCTGCATTGACGTCTCCGGAACCGTTCGCAGGATCCGGAGGCACCCCACAGATGAAGCTCATCACCGCGATCATCAAGCCGTTCAAGCTGGATGAAGTGCGGCAGGCCATTGCCGACATCGGCGTCCAGGGCGTGACCGTCACCGAGGTCCAGGGATTCGGCCGACAGCGCGGCCACACGGAGTTGTACCGCGGCGCCGAGTACCAGGTCGATTTCCTGCCCAAGACCAAGGTCGAGATCGCGGTGGACGACACCGTGGTCGAGCAGGTCATCGAGGCGATCACCAACGTCGCGCGCACCGGGAAGATCGGCGACGGCAAGATTTTCGTCATGCAGCTTCACCAGGCCGTGCGAATCCGCACGGGCGAGAGTGGTGCCGAGGCCGTCTGACCCGGACTCCACCCTTCAGTCGTCATCTTTCTCAGACAGGAGAACACCAGTGAACACGCTGACCGCCACGCGGCACCGCCCTTGGGGCCTCGCGCTCGCCCTGGGTGCCCTGCTCGCGCCCGCCCTCGGACTCGCGCAGGACGCTCCCGTCCCCGACAAGGGCGACACTGCATGGATGATGACCTCCACGGTGCTCGTCATCCTGATGACGATCCCCGGACTCGCGCTCTTCTATGGCGGCATGGCACGCTCGAAGAACGTGCTGTCGCTGCTGATGCAGGTCTTCATGACCTTCTGCCTGATCTCCCTGCTCTGGGCGATCTATGGTTACAGCCTCGCCTTCACCAATGGCAACGATTTCATCGGCGGTTTCGACCGGCTGTTCCTGCAGGGACTGACCACGAGTTCGGTGGCGGCAACGTTCAGCAAGGGCGTGTATATCCCTGAGTACGCCTGGTTCATCTTCCAGCTCACCTTCGCCTGCATCACGCCCAGCCTGATCGTCGGCGCCTTCGCCGAGCGCATCAAGTTTGGTGCGGTGCTGCTGTTCGTGGTGCTCTGGTTCACTCTCTCCTACCTGCCGATGGCCCACATGGTCTGGTGGTGGGCGGGCCCGGACGCGTACACGGACCCGGATGCGGCTGCCGCCGCGACGGCCACCGCGGGCTTCCTGTTCCAGAAGGGCGCACTCGACTTTGCGGGCGGCACTGTCGTGCACATCAATGCCGGCATCGCGGGCCTGGTGGGCGCGCTGATGATCGGGAAGCGCATTGGCTACGGAACGACTTCGATGGCGCCGCACAACGTGCCCATGGTCATGATCGGCGCGTCGCTGCTGTGGGTTGGCTGGTTCGGCTTCAACGTGGGCTCCGGCCTCGAGGCGAATGGCTTCACCGCCATGGTGTTCGCCAACACGATCCTGGCGACGGCCGCCGCCGCACTGGCCTGGTCGTTCGCGGAGTGGATCCACCGCGGCACGCCCACGATGCTCGGCGCGGCCTCCGGTGCAGTCGCGGGCCTCGTCGCGATCACCCCCGCCTGCGGCTGGGTGGGCCCGATGGGCGCCATCGCGATCGGGTTGATCGCCGGCCTCGTCTGCCTGTGGGCCGTCGCCGGCCTCAAGCAGAAGCTGGGCTACGACGACTCGCTGGACGTTTTCGGCGTGCACTGCGTCGGCGGCATCCTGGGGGCGTTGCTCACGGCGGTGTTCTGTTCGCCCGCGCTGGGCGGCACCGGCGTCTACGACTACGTCGCGAACGCCGTCGCAGACTACTCGATCGCCACCCAGTTCAAGGCACAGCTGTGGGGCGTCGTCGTGGCCCTCGTCTGGTCGGCCGTGGTCGCCGCGATCTCTTTCAAGATCGTCGACCTGGTCGTCGGCCTCCGGGTCGCCGAGGACCAGGAGCGCGAGGGTCTCGACACGGTCTCGCACGGCGAGCGCGCGTACAACTGACGGAGTCTGTGGAGGGCGGCCGGTTCCTGGTCCGGTCGCCCTCTCCCCGCTTGCGGACGCTTCGGCGTCCGCTTTTTTTTCGGGGCGCGCGGCAGCACGTCGCAATTCCCGGCCCTGGCGCGGACCGCCGGGCGGCACGGCGGGGGCTTCCTGCTAGACTCGGCGCGCTGTTACGGAGGCTGCCACGATGAAGCCCACTCTGACCCTGCTGTTTGCCCTGGTGCTTGCCGCCGGCGCCCACGCGAGTGAGGTGTACCGGACGAAGGACGCCAAAGGCCAGCCCGTCTACACCGACAAGCCGGTGATGCTGCCCGCGGAAAGACTCGACGTGAAGACGTCCTCGACTGACGTCGTCGAAGCGCGGCAACGCTACGACGAGCAGATGAAACGCTACTCCGAAGCCGACAAGGCCCAGGCCGAGGTGGCCGCGAAGGCCGCAGACGCGCAGAAGGCGAAGGAGCTGACTGCCGAGGACCGCGCAAAGCGCTGCCAGGAGGCGCGACAGCGCTACGAGTCGTACATGAACGCGCGCCGACTCTACGAGCCGGGCGCGACGGAAGGCGAGCGCCGCTACCTCACCGACGCCGAGATCGACGCGGCGCGGGAGAGAGCGAAGAAGACCATGGAAGAGTTCTGCAGCGGTAACTGACCGTGACGCTCGCGACCGGTTTCATCGGGCTCGGCGCCATGGGGCGCGGCATGGCACGCAACCTGCACCGCCTCGGGCTGCTGCGCGGCGTCTGGAACCGGACCGCATCCCCCGCGCAGGAGCTCGCCCGGGAATTGGGCATCGAGGCCGCCAGCAGGCCCGCGGCGCTGGCAGCAGCGTGCGACGTCCTCGTGCTTTGCGTCTCGGCAGATGGCGACGTGCTCGAGATCGTGGACGAGATCCTGCCAGCCGTGCGGCACGGGGCGATCGTGATCGACTGCTCGACCGTCAGTGCCGACACCGCACGTGAGGCCGCGCGCCGCCTGGCGGACGTGGGGGCAGAATTTCTCGATGCGCCGGTGAGCGGCGGCGTCGAAGGCGCACGCGACGCCACCCTCGCGATCATGGTCGGCGGCTCGGAGAGTGCCTTCGAACGGGCGCAACCCGTGCTGCGCGCCATGGGCCGCGCAGTCACCCACTTCGGCCCCAGTGGCGCCGGCCAGGCGGCCAAGGCCACCAACCAGATCATGTGCGCCGGGATCATCCAGGCGGTCGCCGAGGCCATGGCGTTCGCCAAGGCCGAGGGCCTGCCGCTCGACCAGCTCATCGACACGCTCGGCAAGGGCGCGGGGTCGAGCTGGTACTTCGTGCACCGCGCCCCGAACATGGTGCGCAACGAGTACCCGGCCGGCTTCAGGGTCGTTCTGCACGAGAAGGACCTGCGCATCTGCCGCGACATGGCCGCGAGGCACGGCGTGCAACTGCCCGTGGTCGAGACGACCCTGCAGCACTACCGTCGGCTCGTCGAGCAAGGTCACGGCAACGAGGACATCTCGACGATCTTCCGCCTCAAGGACGCACTGTTCGCCGTGGACGCGGCGCCGGAAAAGGGCCCGCCCGCTCGATGAGCGAACGCCCCCCCGCGTCCGACGCCGCGGGAGAACCGCGCAACTTCTACCTGCCGGATTTCTGCGAAGCGCGTGCCGTGCTCGCGATCGTGCTGATCGCGGCGCTGCTCGCCTTCGTCCTCGCCCTCGCGCGCCAGTCCATGCACGGCGCGTTCTGGACGGACCTCGCCTGCATCTCAGCGTACCTGCTGTGGGCCGGGCTGCTTTGCGCCGCCGTCCTCTGCAAGGCCAGGCCCTGGCTCGCACAGCGTTCCCCGCGCGCCGCCTCCGCTGCCGCGCTCGGACTGATGGTGGGCACGGTGGCGCTGGTCTCCGAGGCCGTCTACTGGTTCGGCCGCTATTGGGCGACGAGCCTCGGCGCGAGCTCCAGCCTGTTCCCGGAACATCACTGGTCGTTCCTGCTGCCGAACCTGCTCATCGCCACGATCGTGGGTGCGCTTGCGCTGCGCTATTTCTACGTCACCAATGAATGGCGGCGCAGCGTGGAGCTGGAGTCGCAAGCCAGGATCCGTGCATTGCAGGCGCGAATCCGGCCACACTTCCTCTTCAACAGCATGAACACGATTGCCGCGCTCACGCGCTCGGATCCCGCCCGCGCGGAGGAGGCCATCGAGGACCTCGCGGACCTGTTCCGCGCGAGCCTGAGCGAAGCGCGTGCGCAGATCAGCCTGCGGGAGGAGCTGGAGGTCGCGCGCATCTACCAGCGCATCGAGCAACTGCGGCTCGGCGACCGGCTGAAGGTTCGCTGGCAGGTCGCAGAGCTGCCCGCCCGGGCCGTCGTGCCGGGTCTGCTGCTGCAGCCCTTGCTCGAGAACGCCATCGGCCACGGCATCGAGCCCCTGCCCGAGGGCGGCACGGTCCTCGTGGAGGGCCATCTCGACGGCGAGGAGGTCACCATCGAGGTGAGCAACCCCGTGTCCCAGACCGCGCGTGCGGTGCGATCGGGCAACCGCATGGCGCTCGACAACGTCCGGCAGCGGCTCGAACTCGTGTTTCCTGGACGCTCTTCGGTCGTCGTGGACGATGCTGACGGCGACGTCTACCGCGTCCGGCTGCGGTTCCCGCTGGTGGTCGGGACGACCGGCGCGGCAGGCGGGCCGTGACAGCACGGGGCGAGCCGTCGGAAAATGGCGGCTTGCCCATGACAGCCAGCTCCCCTGCCCCCGAGCGGATACGCACGCTGATCGTCGACGACGAACCGCCGGCGCGCGATCGCCTGCGCCGCCTGCTCGAGGAGATGGGCGAGGTTGCCGTCGTCGGCGAGGCGACCAACGGCCGTGAAGCGCTCGAGATGTGTGCCCAGCTCGACCCGGACGTGGTCCTGCTCGATATCCGCATGCCGGGCATGGACGGGATCGAGGCGGCCCGGCACCTGACCGCGCTCAGCGATCCCCCCGCGGTGATCTTCACGACGGCCCACGACGAACACGCGCTCGAGGCGTTCGAGACGCAGGCAGTGGGATACCTGTTGAAGCCCGTCCGGCTCGAGAAGCTCGCGCGCGCGATGCGCCACGCGGCGCGGATCGCGGCACCGCAGCTGCTCAGGCTCGCGGAGCAGTCGCAGCTCGGGCGGAGGCGGTCACAGGTCTGTGCGCGACTCGGCGAGCAGCTGCGCCTGATCCCGCTGGAGGACGTGTACTACTTCTCGGCCGACCAGAAATACGTCACCGTACGCCACCGTGGCGGCAGCGACCTGATCGACGAGTCGCTGCGCGCGCTCACCGGGGAGTTCGCGCCGGACTTCGTGCGCATCCACCGCAACTCGCTGGTGGCGGTGCGGCACGTTCGGTCGCTGGAGCGCAGCCCCGAAGGACAATACCTCGTCCGCTTCAAGGAATTCGACGAGGCGCTGCCGGTGAGCCGGCGACATGCAGCGGAAACCCTGCGGCAGATCAAGGGTGGACATTGATGAGTGGACCGCAGGACGACGTGGGCGAAGCGACGGTGACCCTCGCAGACGAGCGTACTGCCGTAGAACGACGCTTCTACGTGCGAGTGGGCGCGCTGCTGATGCTCGCCGCACTGGGCTACCTCGTCTGGCGGATCATCACGCCGCTGTGGCAACCCCTGCTTTGGGCAGCGCTGCTCGGCGGCATGCTTGCGCCGTGGAACGCACGGCTTGCGCGGCGGCTCGGCAACCGGCCCCGGCTCGCCAGTGCCTGTACCACGGCACTCGCAATCCTGCTGCTCCTGGTGCCGGTCGCGCTCGTCGCCGGCTCGGTGGCTGCGCAGGCCGCCCAACTCGTGAAGTGGATGGATGGGCAGGTGCCGCAGATGGGAGGCGTCTCCCAGCTCGACTACTCGCGGGTGCCATTGCTGGACGAGGCGCTGGTCTGGCTCGACCAGCTGGCAGGCATCTCCGCCGCCCAGCTGCAGGGATGGTTCATCGAGGCAGTCCGCAATCTGCTCGAAAAGCTCATGTCGTCCGGTGGCTCGATGGTGCTCGGCGCGCTCGGGACGTTCGTCAGCTTCATGCTGATGCTGTTCGTGCTGTTCTTCGTGCTGCGGGACGGACCGGTCCTCGCGCAGCAAGTCGTCCGCATGCTGCCGATCGAGGCGCGTCGTCGTTCGCGGCTCTGGCAGCACCTGCAGGACGTGACCCGCGCGGTCTTCATGGGCATTGGGCTCACGGCGCTGATACAGGGCATCCTCGTCGGCGTCGGCTTCTGGATCGCAGGACTGCCTTCACCGCTCGTATTCGGCGTGCTCGGCGCACTCTTCGCGCTGGTTCCCGTGGTGGGCACCGTGATCATCTGGGGTCCGGGCGCGATCTTCCTCGCGACCCACGGCGATTCCGGGCACGCGATCTTTCTCGCCGCGTGGGGCGTGATCGTCGTCGGCATGGTCGACAATTTCCTGCGCCCGATGCTGATCTCGGGCCAGGTCCAGGTGCCCACGCTTGCCGTCTTCATCGGCGTCATGGGCGGACTTTCCGCATTTGGTTTCATCGGCCTCTTCGTAGGCCCCATCGTCCTCGGGTTGCTCGTGGCACTGTTCCGGTTCGAGAGCGAGGAACGGATTGCCACGAAGGCACCCCGCTGAGCGCAAGCATCGAGGAGCGCATCTTGTCCAATCCGCTACGCATCGCCACACGTCGCAGCAAGCTCGCGCTCTGGCAAGCCGAGCACGTCGCCGCCCTCCTGCGCGAGGCGCATCCGCGGACACCGGTGGAGCTCGTGCCGATGAGCACCCAGGGCGACCGCGTGCAGGATCGCGCGCTCGCCGAGGTCGGCGGCAAGGGTCTCTTCGTCAAGGAACTCGAGGTGGCAATGCAGGAAGGGCGCGCCGACGTCGCGGTGCACTCCATGAAGGACGTGCCGAGCGAGTTGCCGTCGGGATTCTGCATCGCGGCCGCCCTGCCTCGCGCCAATCCGCGCGACGCATTCATTTCCCTGCGATTCAAGCGGTTCGCGGACCTGCCGCAGGGTGCGCGGGTCGGCACCTCGAGCCCGCGACGGCAGGCGCAGTTGCGCCACGCACGCCCCGATCTGGGCCTCGAACTCCTGCGCGGCAACGTCGACACCCGGCTGCGCCGGCTCGAGGAAGGCAGCCTCGACGCCATCCTGCTCGCATGCGCCGGGCTCGAGCGCCTGGGTCTCGGTACGCGGATCACCGAGGAACTCGATCTGGACCTCTCCGTGCCTGCGGTGGGCCAGGGCGTGATCGGCATCGAGTGTCGCGAGGACGACTCGCGCAGCCGCGAAGCGCTACTTGCACTGCACCACGAGGATTCGTTCGTGCGCCTGAGCGCGGAGCGCGCGTTCGCCCGGACGCTCGGCGGCAGCTGTCACTCGCCGATTGCCGCGCATGCCTCGCTGGAGGGATCCGCCCTGGTGTTGCGCGGTTTCGTCGGCGCCCCCGACGGGCGCGAGGTCTACCGCGACAGCATCCGCGGCAGGCCGGAGGACGCGCCAGCGCTCGGCCGACAGCTCGCCATGCGCATGCAGGAGGCCGGTGCCGGGAATCTGCTGGACAGGCTGCGCCGGGAGGCGGTCGCGCAGCCGTGACGCCTCCGCTCGCGGGCCTGACCGTCGTCGTCACGCGGCCCGAGCGGCAGGCCGCGCGGTTCGTCCAGCTGCTGAAGGAGGCCGGTGCAGTCCCGGTCTCCTGTCCGACGCTTGCGATCGACCCGATCATCCTCGACGCCGCGTCGCGGATTCGTCTCGCGCCGGATGACTACGACTGGGTGATCTACACGAGCACGAATGCGGTCGAGCAGGCCTTCGCGCAGTTGCCGCGGCCACGCAAGGCCAGAATCGCCGCAGTCGGCCGTGCAACGGCCCGTGCTCTGCGCGACGAGGGTCTCGACGTGCACGCCACGCCCGAGCAGGTCTCGAACTCGGAAGGGCTCCTCGCGCTGCCCGAGTTCGCGGGCATTCGCGGCCGCCGCGTCCTGATCCTGAAGGGCGTCGGCGGAAGGGACACTCTGCGCGAAACACTGTCCCGCCGCGGCGCAGAGGTCACAGTCGGCGAGCTCTACGCGCGCACGGTCGCAGTACCGGCACCCGGTACGCTCGAGGAACTGCGGCGCGCCTGCACGACGGGAGTCGCGGTGGTTGCGGTGACCAGCGTGGACGTCCTCGATGCACTCCTTGAACTGGTGCCGGAGACCCGGCTTGCGAGCCTGCGCGACACGCCGCTGCTGCTGCCGGGCGAACGTGTCGCGGCAGCGGCGCGGGATCGTGGCTGGCGTGGGCCGCTGGTCGTCGCGCCGGGCGCGGAAGATGCCACGATGATCGATGCGCTCGTGCGCGCCAGGGCAGCCGGCGGAATTCCGCTGCCTGCGTGATAGGATCGAATGCAGTGCCTGAAGCGCGCACGCGCGACTCCCGATGCCCGCTGAAATCGAATCCCTGACCAACGACATGGCCGCGCGCCGCACCGGCAGCGGCGTGAGCCCGATGCTCGTCGCGCTCGCGGTGCTCGGCCTGCTGCTCGCGGCGTACGCCCACTGGCGCTTCGGCCAGTTCGCCGATCGCATCGATCGCGTGCGCGCTCAGGTGGTCGAACTGAGTGGCGAACAGGACCGGCTCTCGAGCCAGATGCAGTCGCTTGCGACGCGCCTCGAGGCGGCCCAGGACGCCTGGCGCAGCGAATTGCACGGGCTGCGCGAGGTCCCGGCGCAGGTGGGCGAACTCGGCCAGAGCGTCGAGGAGTTGCGCGCGCGGACGGAGTCGCCACAGCGGGCCTGGGTTCGTGCGGAAGCGATGTACCTGCTGCAGCTCGCTGAACGCCGGCTCGACCTGGAAGGCGACGTGCCGACAGCGATCACGGCGATGGAGTCGGCGGACGCGCGGCTCGCGGCCCTGAACGACCCAGCCACGGCGGAGGTTCGGCGCCAGCTCGGGCAGGAAATCACCGCATTGCGCGCCGTGCGGTTGCCGGACCTGACCGACGTGTTGTCCCGGCTCACTCGTCTCGAGGACGCCATCCCGAGGTTGCCCGTGCTCGGGATCCCCGTTGCGAAAGGCCACCGCACGGAAGCGGTGGCCCAACCGCAGAACGCGTTCGCCCGCGCCCTGCAGCGTCTCTCGCAGGCTGCACGCGACCTGTTCTCGCTCAGACGGATCGACCCGGAGACCGCACGCCTCGTCACCCAGGAAGAAGAATCGCTGCGCAGGCAGCACCTCGAGCTGTTGCTGTTCGCTGCCCGCATCGCCGCCATGCAGCCGGATGGCGCCGCTTATGTGCAGTCGCTGCGCGCCGCCGAGACGTGGCTCGCGCAGTTCTTCGACACCTCTGCGCCGGAAGGGTTTGCAGCACAGGCCGAGATAGCCGCCCTGGCCGCGCTCGACATCGATCCTCCTCGACCCGACGTTGGCGCGGCCAGCCGCCTGCTGCAGCGGGTCATCGGCGGCGGCGCGACGACCCCATGAAAGGCGCTGCGATCATCGCGTTGGCGCTGGTCGGCGGCGGCCTGCTGGCGCACGTCCTGCTGGCCGACCCGGGCTATGTCGCCATTCGCGCGGGCCGCTCGCTGCTGGAAACGACACTGCCGGTCTTTCTCCTGGTCCTGGCCGGCGGGTACTTCGCGCTGCGCGGCATCACCGAAGCGGTAACCGCACGACGGCGACTCGCGCAGCTGCGCACGGAGCGGCGGCGCCGGCGTGCCCGCGACGACACGCAGCGTGGACTCCTCGACCTCGCCGCGGGCCAGTGGAAGAGCGCGGAGGATCTGCTCTCGCGTTCCGCGCCGGACGCCGATTCCCCCGCCGCGAATTACATCGTTGCCGCTCGCGCGGCCGACCTGCTCGACGCCGTGGAGCGCCGCGACGAGTGGCTGTCCCGCGCCCAGGACCATGCGCCGGAAGCACGTGCGGCGGCGCTCGTTACGCTGGCGGAGATGCAGATGCGGCGCGCGCAGGACGAGGCCGCCTTGCAGACCCTGGAGCAACTCGACGCGTCCGGCGACCTGAATTCACGGGGCCTCGAGCTCATGGCGCGCCTATATCAGAAGCTCGGGCGCGGCGAGCAGTTGCTCGCCCTCGGGCCGCGGCTGCGCAGCGCCAAGGAATTGCCGGAGGCGCAGGTGAACGAGCTGCTGGCGCAGGTCCAGCTGGAGGAGGTGCGTGCGGCCGGCGAACGTCGTGACCAGGCGCGGCTCGAGAAGGCGTGGTCGGGGCTGCCGCGCGGCGTTCGCAAACTCCCGCACTCGACGGTCGCGTACGCGCGCGCGGCAATGGCCTGCCAGGACCATCCGACCGCGGAGAAGGCGCTGCGCGAACTCATCGACGAGACCGGCGACGTGGGGGCGACCCGCCTGTACGGAGAGTTGATCCTCCCGGATCCGCTCGTGCCGCTGGAGCGCGCCGAAGCCTGGCTGCGCAAACGACCGGAAGACCCGGAGTTACTCGGCACCTGCGCGCGCCTGTGCCTCCGCGCCGAACTTTTCGGCAAGGCCCGCAGTTATCTCGAGGCGAGCATTGCGCGCCGCCCGAACGCGGAGAGCAGCCTGATCCTCGCGGATCTGCTCGAGCAGATGGGGGAACCGGAGCGTGCCGCGCAGTCGCTGCGCCAGGCCGTGACCCAGTCCGTCGGCCGGCGGCCCAACCTGCCGCGCGTGCGGCTGCGACGCTACTGACGCGGGGCTCTGCAACGCTGCGCCCG
>Ga0316600_10000233_pt1 | contig 31003 bp, 28 predicted proteins | sample OWC_soil_day5_CT_FD_207652 | JGI IMG/M metagenome (GOLD analysis project Ga0316600, IMG submission 207652) | Wetland soil microbial communities from Old Woman Creek delta, Ohio, United States - OWC_soil_day5_CT | ecosystem: Environmental > Terrestrial > Soil > Wetlands | place: USA: Ohio... | reverse complement strand
TCGCAGGCGAGGAACAGTCCGCAGGGACTGTTCCTCGTCGCTGTTCAGCCCCCCAGGGGGGCGACACAGCACCGAGCGAGCGCCTGCGCGCTCGCGAGTGGCCGTCGAGCGCGATGCCCCCTGCCAGGCGCATCGCGACGCCAGTGGACCGGCAGAGCCGGCTCCACGGCGTCTGCTCGAAGGCGACTGGTGCGTGCCTGATGGAGGCGTTGCATGATGGCCCTTTTGGAGGTCACCGATCTGCACGCCGGCTACGGCCGCGCCGAGGTGCTGACCGGGCTGAGTTTCGCGCTCGCGCCGCGACAGGTGGTCAGCGTGATCGGTCCCAACGGCGCCGGCAAGTCGACCACGCTGGCGGCGCTGATGGGCATCCTGCCCTATCGCGGCCGCGTGGTCTTCGACGGCCAGGACCTGGCCGGCAGCACCCTGGAGGACCGGGTGATGATGGGCCTGGCGCTGGTGCCGGAAAAGCGCGAACTCTTCGGCACCATGCCGGTGGAGGACAACCTGGTGCTCGGCGGCTACCGCGCGATGAAGCAGCGCGTGCCCCACTGGAAGAACGCGATCGAGCGCGTGTACACGCTGTTCCCGCGGCTGAAGGAGCGGCGCGCTCAGCTGGCCGGAACGTTGTCCGGCGGCGAGCGGCAGATGCTGGCGCTGGGCCGGGCGCTGATGTCGGCACCCAAGCTGCTGATGCTGGACGAGCCCAGCCTGGGCCTGGCACCGCTGGTGGTGCGCGACATCTTCGCCACCATCGAGCGGCTGCGCGCCGAAGGCACCAGCATCCTGCTGATCGAGCAGAACGCACGCGCCGCGCTGGCGGTGTCGGACCACGGCTACGTGCTGGAGACCGGCGCCTTCGCGCTCGACGGCCCGGCCGAGGCGCTGGCCCACGACCCGCGCGTGATTGAGACCTACCTCGGCGCGCAGCGAGGCTGAGCAGCCCAGCCGCGATCACCCAGTGGTGTCAAGCCCGGCGCGCCGCGGCGGCGCGCAGCCGCCGGCGCCGGATCCACCACACGCGCAAGGCCCAGACCCAGGAGACCGCGAAGTAGGCCAGCACCCCGGTCGCGCTGGCCATCAGCGCTAGACCCAACACCAGCGGCTTGCCCACGCCCAGCACCCGGCGCTGTGCCATGCGCCACCAGCTCTCGCCGGGCACGGCGGCCGGAGGCGGCGCGGTGGCGGGCAACGCGTCCGGCTCGCCGGGCTTGCCGAGCACGAAGCTGCCCAGCTGCCAAGCGACGTAGTACACCGGAGCGAAGGTCACCGGGTTGGTGACCAGCGTGCTGGCCACCGCGGCCGGCACGTTGGCACGCAGCGCCACGGCCGCGGCGGCGCTGAGCGGGATCTGCGCCAGAGGGATCAGCAGGCCGAAGAACAGCCCCAGCGCCACCCCAAGGGCCAGGCCGCGGCGGCTGACGTGCCACAGCCGCGGATGGTGCAGGGCCGGGCCGATCCAGCGCAACCAGCGGTTGCGGCGGATCGTCTCGGGGTCGGGAAGGAAGCGTCGCATGTCGTGCAGCAGGTCCGAAGCCGCGGCACGGCGCCGCTCGCGGGAACCGCCTGTGACCCGCGACGCCGGCGCAGGTTCAGGCGGCCATCACTTCGGCCATCGCCTGCGCCGTGCGCTCGACGTTGCCGCTGTTCAGGCCGGCGACACAGATGCGTCCGCTGCGCACCAGGTAGACCGCGTACTCGTCGCGCAGCCGGTCGACCTGCGCGGCGCTCAGGCCGGTGTAGCTGAACATGCCGCGCTGGCTCAGGAAGTAGCCGAAGTCGCGGCCCGGCACCTTGACGCTGATGACGCCGTGCAAAGACTTGCGCATGGCCAGGATGCGCTGGCGCATCGCCGTCAGCTCGGCCTCCCACATCGGGCGCAGGTCGGCGTCGGCCAGCACGTGCGCGACGATCTGCCCGCCGTGGATCGGCGGGCTGGAGTAGTTGCGCCGCACGGTGAACTTCATCTGCCCGAGCACATGCTCGGCCTGCTTGGCATCAGGGCAGACCACGCTGAGCGCGCCGCAGCGCTCGCCGTAGACGCTCATGCTCTTGCTGAAGGAATTGGCGACGAAGAAGCTGGCGCCGGCCGCCGCCAGCGCGCGCACCGCGTAGGCGTCTTCGACGATACCGTCGCCGAAGCCCTGGTAGGCCAGGTCGAGGTAGGGGATCAGCCGGCGCTGGATGAGCAGCGGAATCAGCTCGTCCCATTGCGCGCGCGTCAGGTCCACGCCAGTGGGGTTGTGGCAGCAGGCATGCAGCAGCACCACGCTGCCGGCCGGCAGCTTGTCCAGCGTGTCCAGCATCTCGGCAAAGCGCACGCCGCCGTGGGCCTCACCGTAGTAGGGGTAGCTGTGCACGGCGATGCCGGCGCCTTCGAACATCGAGCGGTGGTTGTCCCAGGTGGGGTCGCTAACCCAGACCTCACTCTGCGGGAACCAGCGCTTGATGAAATCGGCACCCACCTTCAGCCCGCCGGACGAGCCGACCGACTGGATGGTGGCCACGCGCTTGCCGGCCAGCACCTCATGCCCGGCGCCGAACAGCAGCTCCTGCACGGCCTGGCGGAAGTTCGCCGCGCCTTCGATCGGCAGGTACGGCTTCGGACCGCCCTGCGCCACCACGCGCGCTTCGGCCAGCTGCACCGAGCGCATCACCGGGATGCGGCCCTGCTCGTCGAAGTAGATGCCGATCGACAGGTTGACCTTGTGCGGCCGCGGATCGGCGTTGAAGACCTCGACCAGCGCGAGGATGGGGTCGCCCGCGAAGGGCTCGACATGCGCAAACATACTCATCTCCACTTGTTCGGCACGCTGCCAGGCAGCGCAGGACGTGTCGAGCGCCCGCCGCGGAACCGGCTTGGCTGGGCCGCTGGCGGCGCCCCCTTGAGCAAGGGGAGCGCCGAAGGCGCTGCGGGGGTGGGTCATTTCGCCGCCAGGGCGGCCTCGATGTCTTTCCTGATGGAGGCCGGCGTGTCGGTGGGCGCATAGCGTTTGATGACCTTGCCGTCGCGGCCGACCAGGAACTTGGTGAAGTTCCACTTGACCGCCTTGCTGCCCAGCAGCCCCGGCGCCTGCTCGGTCAGCCACTTCCACAGCGGATGGGCCTGTGCGCCGTTGACGTCGACCTTGGCCATCATCGGGAAGCTGACGCCGTAGTTCAGCTGGCAGAAGGACTCGATCTGGTCGTTGGCGCCAGGGTCCTGGCCACCGAACTGGTTGCTCGGGAAGCCCACCACCACCAGACCCTGGTCGGCGTATTCCTTCCACAGCGCCTCGAGCCCGGCGAACTGCGGCGTGAAGCCGCATTCGCTGGCAGTGTTGACGATCAGCAGCACCTTGCCGCGCTGCGTGCTCAGGTGCGCCGGCTTGCCCTGGATGGACAGGGCTTCGAAGTCGTAGATGCTGCTCATGGCTGCTTTCAGAGGCGGTGGGTGGGGCGGGCGCACAAGTGCAACGCCATGATCGGGCTATCGCCCTGTCGCTTTCGATAATATCCGCACAGGCATCCCCGTGCCGCCTGGGCACACCCCCGCTGATGACCCCGACCCTGCGTGTGGCGCTGCACGGCTTCAGCGACTTCGAGCAGCGCGCGCTGGGTAGCTTCTTTCGCCTGGCCGCCCCGCCGGCGCTGGGGCTCGAGTTGGTGCCGGACATCGCCTCGGCGCAATTCGTGGTCGCCGACGCCGACCACCCCGGCACGATCGAGGTGCTGCTCGTCGCCGCCCGGGTGGCCGACACGGTGTTCATCGGCGCGCACGCGCCTCAAGGCGCCGCGGCCCGGCTGCAAAGGCCGATCGACGCGCTGCACCTGCTGCGCGAGATCGAAGCGCTGGCCGCACAGCGCGTCGCGCCACTGGCCGAAGCAGCCGACCCCAAGCGGCCGGAGCCGGCCGCCGCAGCGGTGCCGCGCGTTGCCAGCTCCGACATCGCGCCGCTGGAGGCCCCGGCGGCCACACCGCAACCCGCACCGCGCCGGCGCGCGCCGAGCTTCAGCGCGCTGCTGGTCGACGACAGCGCCATCGCGCTGCGCTACCTGCAGGTGCGGCTGCAGCGCATGGGCATGGACTGTGACCTGGCGCCCGGCAGCGCCCGCGCACTGGAGTTGCTGGCGCAGCGCGCCTACGGCTTCGTCTTCATCGACGTGGAATTGGGCGAAGGCAGCGCGCTCGACGGCCTGGCGCTGTGCCAGCACATCAAGCGCCAGCATCGCCACGTTGGCGGCCGCAGCCCCGTGCTGGTGCTGGTGTCGGCGCACCATAGCGAGGTGGACCGTGCGCGCGGCGCCTTCGCCGGCTGCGACCACTACCTGGCCAAGCCGGCCGAGGATGAGGCGCTGCGCCAGCTGCTGTCACGACACCGGGCTGTGCCGGCACCCCGCACGGCGGGAAGCTAACGCTCGAACACCGACAGCAGCGCGGCCGAGACGATCAACGCGCCGCCCGCCACCAGCGGCAGGCTCAGCTGACCCGCGCCCAGCAGCAGCGAAGAGACGCTGGCAAACAGCACCTCGGTGACCATGACCACCGCGGTCGCGTTGGCGCTGAGGCGCGCGGCGCCGTACTGCAGCGTCAGGTTGCTGAGCAGGAACATCGCGCCCAGGCCGAGCGCGCCGGCCATCCAGGGCCAGGCCGGCGGTGGCGGTGGCGGCACCAGGCCCTGCGCGCCCAGGGCCAGCGCCAGCAGCCCGGCGACCACCGCCCCACCCAGGAACATGGCCAGCGCGCGCGCCAGCTCCGGCTGGTGCGCCTCGCGGCGCAACATGACGTTGTTGAGCGCAAAGGCAAAGCCCCCGAGCACGCCCAGGCCTTCGGCCAGCGTGCCAGGCAGCGGCAGCGCCCCGCCCTGCGGCCACAGCACGATGGCCGCGCCCGCCAGGGCCAGCAGCACACGGACGCCGGCCAGCGGCGTGAGGTGTTCGCCCAGCACCAGCCGCGCCAGCATCACGGCCCACAGCGGCATCAGGTAGAACAGCAGCACCACGCGCACCACGTCGCCGATGGTCACGCCCCAGTTGAACGCAGCGTTGGTGGTGCCCGAGGCCAATACCAGCCACCACAGCGCGGGTGCGCGCAGCAGCTGGCCCCAACTGGCCGGGCGCCACAGGCTGATCAACAGCACCGCCAGCAGGTAGATCAGTGCCGTGGCCCACAGCGGGTGCAGGCCCTGGTCCTGCAGCTGGCGGAACGGCCACCACGACACGCCCCAGGTGAAGGCATTGAACAGCAGGCCCAGCACGGGCCACAGCGCCAGGCGCGCCGACGCGGCGGCCATTCAGTGTTTGTCGGTGCGGGCGATGGCCAGCAGCCGCTCGACCTCGTCGAAGTGCAGCACGCAGTTGCGCCGGTGCCAGCGGCGGATCTGCCACATGATCAGCGCCACGCCCAGGCCGAGCACGGTGATGACGCCGAAGGGGGTGGCGCCGAACTTGGTCATCACCGCGTAGAGCGCGCTCAGGCCCAGGATGCAGGCCTGCTCGTTGAAGTTCTGCACGGCGATGGAACGGCCGGCACCCATCAGGTTGTGGCCCCGGTGCTGCAGCAGCGCGTTCATCGGCACCACCAGGTAGCCGCTGACCGCACCGAGCAGGATCAGGAAGGGCACCGCCACCCAGACGTCGGTGACGAAGTTGAGGCCGGCGATCAGCAGGCCCATGGCAATGCCCATCGGAATGGTGCCGGTGGCCTTGTCCAGCCGGGTGTGCAGCGCGGCCACCACCGCGCCGACGGCCGTGCCGATGGCCACCACCGCGCCCAAGGTCGAGGCCTGGGTGACGTTGTAGCCCAGCGCCACCGCGGCCCAAGGGAAGACGATGACACGCATGTTGCCGCCGATGCCCCAGAACAGCGTGGTCGTGGCCAGCGAGATCTGGCCGAGCTTGTCGTTCCACAGCCGGGCATTGCACTGCGAGAAGTCGCGCACCAGGTTCAGCAACTGGCGCGGCATGGGCTGCAGCGGCGCCTCGGTGCGCGGGATGTACAGATTGAACAGCGCCGCCACGAAGTACAGCAGCATGATGGCGGCGATGGCGCTTTCAGCCGGCGTGTCGATGCCGGTGTCGATCATCGGCAGGTCCAGCCCGAGCATGAAACCCGACACATGCCGGCCCACCAGTTGCCCGCCGAGCACGATGCCGAGGATCACCGACAGGATGGTCAGGCCCTCGATCCAGCCGTTCGCCTTGACCAGCTGCGACGGCGGCAGCAGCTCGGTGAGGATGCCGTACTTGGCCGGCGAATAGGCCGCCGCCCCCAGGCCGACGATGGCATAGGACAGCAGCGGATGCGCGCCAAACATCATCATCAGGCAGCCGACCACCTTGATGGTGTTGGAGACGAACATCACCTTGCCCTTGGGCACGGCATCGGCAAAGGCGCCGACGAAGGGCGCCAGCAGCACATAGAACAGCGCGAACATCGACGGCAGTGCCGCCACGTGCCAGGTCGGCGCCCTGGACGCGTTGAGCAGTTCGATGGCGGCCACCAGCAGCGCGTTGTCAGCCAGCGAGCTGAAGAACTGCGCCGACATGATGGTGGAGAAGCCTTTTTTCATCCGCAACGCATCGTTGTCGCGCAGCACCGGTGGCCAGGGTGCACGCTTGTCTCCAGAAAGGGCAGCGGTTTATAGCATGTGCATATCTGCAGTCCGGCGGCATAAAGCCCGGCCGCGCGCACTGGCAAAATGCGCCGCGACCGTGCCCGTGCGCGGCATGGAGGAGTTGCAGTGCCGCGTCCGATCGAAGCGCTGATCCACACCGCGGCACTGGCACACAACCTGGCGCGCGCGCGCCAGGCGGCGCCGGACGCGCGGGTCTGGGCGGTGGTCAAGGCCAATGCCTACGGCCATGGCATCGAGCGCGCCTACGCCGGGCTGCGCGGCGCCGATGGCTTCGCGCTGCTCGACCTGGACGAGGCCGAGCGTCTGCGTGCGCTGGACTGGCGCGGCCCGATCCTGCTGCTCGAAGGCTGCTTCGAGGCCCGCGACCTGGAGCGGTGCTCGCGCCTGAACCTGTGGCACGCGGTGCACCACGACGCACAGATCGAATGGCTGGCGGCCCACAAGACTCAAGCGCCGCACCGCGTGTTTCTGAAGATGAACAGCGGCATGAACCGCCTGGGCTTCACGGCGCAGGCGTTCCGCTCGGCCTGGGCGCGGCTGAACGCGCTGCCGCAGGTGGACGAGATCTCGCTGATGACACACTTTGCCGATGCCGACGGCGAGCGCGGCGTCGCCCAGCAGGTGGCCACCTTTGAAGCCGCCAGCCGCGACCTGCCGGGCGAACGCTCGCTGAGCAACAGCGCGGCCACGCTGCGCCATGGCAGTGCGGCGGCCGACTGGGTGCGCGCCGGCATCATGGTCTACGGCAGCGCGCCGGACCACCCGCAGCACGACATCGCCCACTGGCAGCTGCGCCCGGCCATGACGCTGCGCTCGCGCCTGATCGGCCTGCAGATGCTGCAGCGCGGCGACAGCGTCGGCTACGGCAGCAGCTTCGTGGCCGACGCGCCGATGCGCATCGGTGTGGTGGCCTGCGGCTATGCCGATGGCTACCCGCGCGCCTGCGCCACCGGCACGCCGGTGCTGGTGGACGGCGTGCGCACGCGCACGGTCGGCCGCGTGTCGATGGACATGATCACCGTCGACCTGCAGCCGGTGCCGGCGGCGGGGCTGGGCAGCGAAGTCACGTTGTGGGGCGAGGGGCCGAGGGGTTCGCGCCTGCCGATCGACGAGGTGGCCCGTGCCGCGGGTACCATTGGCTACGAACTGATGTGTGCGCTGGCGCAGCGGGTGCCCACGCGCATCGATGGTTGATTCAGCACACGCAAAGGAACCGGCATGGGCATCATCGGAACGATTGTGGTTGGTCTGATCGTCGGCGCCATTGCGCGCTTCCTGATGCCCGGCGAGCAGAAGATGGGCTGGATCCTGACCATCCTGCTGGGCATCTGCGGTTCGGTCGCGGCCGGTGTCGTCGGCCAGGCGCTGGGCTGGTACCAGGCGGGGCAAGGTGCAGGCTGGATCGGCTCTGTCGTCGGCGCGCTGGTGCTGCTGTTCGTGGTGCAGAAGTTGCGCGGCAGCTCGGCAGCGAAGTAGGGGGCCGCCGATGCTGCGCCGCCTGCAGCTCGACCCGGCGGAGATCGAGTTCACTGCCATCCGTGCGCAAGGCGCCGGCGGACAGAACGTCAACAAGGTTTCGAACGCGATCCATCTTCGCTTCGACGTGCGCGCCTCGTCGCTGCCGGATGACGTGAAGGAGCGGTTGCTGCGCCAGGCCGACCAGCGTATCAGCAGCGACGGCGTGATCGTCATCAAGGCGCAGCAGCACCGCAGCCTGGAGATGAACCGCGCCGACGCCTTGCAGCGGCTGACGCAGATGGTCCAGCACGCGGCCCATGTGCCGCGCGTGCGCCGCGCGACGAAGCCGACCCATGCCTCCAAGCTGCGCCGTCTGCAGGGCAAGACGCAACGTGGAGCGATCAAGGCCGGACGCGCCAAGCCGAGCGGCGAATAGCCCGGCGGCGACAATCGCCGCCATGGCCAAGGACAAGACCCAGTACACCTGCAGCGACTGCGGCGGCAGCAGCCCCAAGTGGCTGGGAAAGTGCCCGCATTGCGGCGCCTGGAACACGCTGCAGGAAGCGCGTGCCGAGGGCAGCACGGCGCACCGCTTCCACAGCCTGGGCGGCACGCAGCCGGTGGCCACGCTCAGCGAGATCGTCGTCGCCGAGGTGCCGCGCACCCCTACCGGCCAGGACGAACTGGACCGCGCGCTGGGCGGCGGCATCGTCGGCGGCGGCGTGGTGCTGATCGGTGGCGACCCGGGCATCGGCAAGAGCACGTTGCTGCTGCAGGCGGCCGACAGCCTGTCGCGGCAGATGAGCGTGCTCTACATCACCGGCGAGGAAAGCGGCGCGCAGGTGGCGCTGCGCGCGCGCCGGCTGGGCCTGGACGGCAAGAAGGTGCGCGTGCTGGCCGAGATCTCGCTGGAGAAGATCCTGTTCGCGCTGCAGGCCGAAGCGCCGGACTTCTGCGTCATCGACTCAATCCAGACGGTGTACTCCGAACAGCTGACCTCGGCGCCGGGCTCGGTGGCGCAGGTGCGCGAATGCGCCGCGCAGCTGACGCGCCATGCCAAGTCGGCCGGCACCAGCCTGGTGCTGGTCGGCCATGTCACCAAGGACGGCACGCTGGCCGGCCCGCGCGTACTGGAGCACATCGTCGACACGGTGCTGTACTTCGAGGGCGACACGCACAGCAGCTTCCGCCTGGTGCGCGCCATCAAGAACCGCTTCGGCGCCGTCAACGAGATCGGCGTCTTCGCCATGACCGAGAAGGGCCTGAAGGGCGTGGCCAATCCCTCCGCGATCTTTCTGTCCACGCACGGCGAGCCGGTGCCGGGCAGCTGCGTGCTGGTCACGCTGGAAGGCACACGGCCACTGCTGGTGGAGATCCAGGCGCTGGTCGATTCGGGCGGGCCCAGCCCGCGGCGGCTGTCGGTGGGGCTGGAGCGCGACCGGCTGGCGATGCTGCTGGCAGTGCTGCACCGCCATGCCGGTGTGTCGTGCATGGACCAGGACGTGTTCGTCAATGCGGTGGGCGGCGTGCGCATCAGCGAGCCGGCGGCCGACCTGGCGGTGCTGCTGGCGATCCAGGGTTCGCTGCGCGGCAAGGCGCTGCCGCGCGGCTTCATCGCCTTCGGCGAGGTGGGCCTGGCGGGTGAAGTGCGGCCAGCACCGCGCGGCCAGGAGCGTTTGCGCGAAGCCGCCAAGCTGGGTTTCAGCGTGGCGGTGGTGCCCAAGGCCAATGCGCCGAAGAAGCCGGTCGAGGGCCTGACCATCCATTCCGTTGAACGCATCGAGGAGGCCATCGAGGCCGTGCGGGGGTTGACATGAGCAATCCGATCATCGGCTGGGGTCTGGCGGTCCTGGGCATTGCCGCCGGCTACGTCGGCTGGGGCTGGCCGGGCGTGCTGCTGGGCTTCACCGTGCTGGTGTTCTGGCTGCTGCTGCAATTCAGCCGCTCGCTGCGCGTGCTGAAAAAGGCCGCCGGTGCACCGGTGGGCCATGTGGACAGCGCCGTCATGCTGCACAGCAAGCTGAAGACCGGCATGACGCTGTCGCAGGTGCTGCCGCTGACGCGCAGCCTGGGCACGCGGCTGTCCGACGCGCCCGAGCGCTGGGGCTGGGCCGACCCGGGCGGTGCGCGGGTCAGCCTGGAGTTCGACGGCGGCAAGCTGCAGTCGTGGACCTTGACGCGTGACGAGCCCGCGGCCGAAGGCCCCCCTTAGAATCGGCGCCCACCCCCATTTGTCCGAGGACGAACCATGTCCATGTCCGACCGCGACGGCAAGATCTGGATGGACGGCCAGCTGGTCGATTGGCGCGATGCCAAGATCCACGTGCTGTCCCACACGCTGCACTACGGCTGCGGCGCCTTCGAAGGCGTGCGCGCCTACAACACCGTGGGTGGCACAGCCATCTTTCGCCTGCGCGAGCACACCGAGCGGCTGTTCAACAGCGCGAAGATCCTGCGCATGAAGATCCCCTACTCCTTCGAGCAGGTGGTCGAGGCGCAGCGCGAGGTGGTGCGCGTCAACCAGCTGGAAAGCTGCTACATCCGCCCGCTGGTGTGGATCGGCTCCGAGAAACTGGGCGTCAGCCCCAAGGGCAACACCATCCACCTGATGGTCGCCGCCTGGCCCTGGGGCGCCTACCTGGGCGAAGAGGGCATGAAGCGCGGCATCCGCGTCAAGACCAGCAGCTACACGCGCCACCACGTCAACATCACGATGACGCAGGCCAAGGCCGTCAGCAACTACAGCAACTCGATCCTGGCCAACATGGAGGCGCTGGACGACGGCTACGACGAGGCGCTGCTGCTCGATGCCAGCGGCTTCGTCAGCGAAGGCGCGGGCGAGAACCTGTTCATCATCAAGAAGGGTGTGGTCTACACGCCTGACCTGTCGGCCGGTGCGCTCAACGGCATCACGCGCGACACCATCTTCGCCATCTGCTCCGACCTGGGGCTGACGCTCAAGGAAAAGCGCATCACCCGCGACGAGGTCTACATCAGCGACGAGGCCTTCTTCACCGGCACCGCCGCCGAAGTCACGCCGATCCGCGAGCTCGACCGGGTGGAGCTGGGCAGCGGCTCGCGCGGGCCCATCACCGAGAAGATCCAGGCGGCCTTCTTCGACATCGTCAACGGCCGCAACCCCAAGTACGCCGAATGGCTGAGCAAGGTGTGAAACGATGAGCAAGCCGATTGCCGTGGTCGAGGTGGCCGCCAAGGATCTGCAGGGCCCGGGTGTGGTCTTCTGCCCCAACCCGACGATGGCGCTGTGGAGCAACCACCCGCGCGTGTACATCGACGTGGCCACCACCGGCGAAGGCAAGTGCCCCTACTGCGGCACGGTCTACCGGCTGAAGGCGGGCGAGAAGCTGCACGCCGCACATTGAGCGCCGGGGCGCGCGCCGTGACCAGCGACGCCCGTGGCGAGGCCGCCGCCGACTGGCACGCGCTGGCCCACGAGGCGCTGCTCGACCATGTAACCCGAGGTGATGCCCGCCACGCATTGAAGATGCTGCTGGCGGCGCTGTCGCGGCAGTTGCGCCGGCCCTGCCGGCTGCGCGCCGAACAGGCCGACGGCACGCTGCGCTGGCAGCTCGACGCCTCGCCTGGCCTCGGCAGCGACACCATGGACCCTGGCGATGCGGGCGCAGTGCAGCAGATCGCGCTGTCGCGCCTGGGCCGGCACGTGGGCACGCTGCAACTGCTGGGTGCCGCGGCGACCGGGCACGACGTGACGCACCAGGCCGCACAGTTGGAGCCGGTGCGCGCCAGCGCCGCGGCGCTGCTGCTCAACGACGCCACCGTCGGGCAGCCGCCTCCGCGTGCCGGCTATGTCGAAATGATCCGCAGTGCGCTGCATGGCGGTGGCACCTTCGTATGGGAATGGGACATCGACACCGACTGGCTCAGCGACATCGACGAGGGCTTGCAACAGCTGGGCTACGACGCCCAGCAGATCGGCCGCACGCAGGAAGACTGGAACCGGCTGATCCACCCCGACGACGTGGCCGCCAACCACGAGGCCTACCTGCGCCATGTGCGCGGCGAGGTCGATCACTACGAGCACGCCTACCGCATCCGTGCCCGCGACGGCAACTGGCGCTGGTACCAGGAGCGCGGCCGCGTGGTCGAATGGCACGACGACGGCCAGCCGCGGCGCATGGTCGGCACGCAGACCGACATCACGGCACAGCGCGAACGCGAACAGCTGGCCTCGCAGGCCGCGGCGCGGCTGGAGCGCATCGCCCTGCACGTGCCCGGCATCCTCTACCAGTTTGAACTGGACGCGCAGTTCGTGCCGCGCTTCCCGTACCTGAGCGAGCGCGCACGCACGCTGCTCGGCCTGGACCCGCAGCGCGCGGCGGAAAGTGCCGCGGAGCTGATGGCCCGCATCGACGCTGCGGATCGCGAGGCCGTCACCGCCAGCATCATCGAATCGGCGCACCGGCTGTCGCTGTGGCAGTGGGAGTTCCGCGTGCGGGCCGCGCCCAACAGCCTGCGGTGGATTCGCGCCTCCTCGTCGCCCACGCGCCGCGCCGACGGCGGCACCGTCTGGCACGGCTACATGCAGGACGTGACCGAGCTGCGCGAGCTGGAGCATGCCCGCCAGGACAAGGCGGCCGCCGAAGCGGCCAACCGCGCCAAGACTGAATTCCTGTCGCGCATGAGCCATGAGCTGCGCACGCCGCTGAATGCGGTGCTGGGCTTTTCGCAGCTGCTGGAGATCGACCGGGCCGACAGCCTCAGCGAGGGACAGCGCCGACGTGTCAAACTGATCCGCGAAGCCGGCGAACACCTGCTGCGCATGATCGGCGACCTGCTCGACCTGACGCGCATCGAAAGCGGCAGCCTGCAGGTGCAGTTCGACGCGGTGCCGATGCGGCCGCTGGCCGAGGAGGCCATCGACATGCTGCGTCCGCAGGCTGCAGCCGCGCAGGTGCGCCTGGCGCTGCAGCTCAGCGGCCCCGACCTGGCCGCGCACGCCGACCGCACGCGCTTGCGCCAGGTGCTGCTCAACCTGCTGTCCAATGCCATCAAGTACAACCGCGCCGGCGGCAGCGTCGACATGCTGATCGCGCCGGCACGGCCGGCCGAGGGCAAGGCCTGGCTGTCGATCACCGTGCAGGACACCGGCATGGGCATCGACGCGGCCGACCTGCCGCATCTGTTCGAGCCCTTCAACCGCTTGTCGCAGAAGCGCGGCAGCGTCGAAGGTACCGGGATCGGGCTGAGCATCACCCGCGCGCTGCTGACTTTGATGCACGGTCGCATCCAGGCCAGCAGCCAGCCTGGCGTCGGCTCCACCTTCCACGTGCTGTTGCCGCGGGCCTGATCGGGCCTGCTTCGCCGCCCCTACCTACAATGCGCGGCCATGCCGCACGATCACGAGTTCATCCTGACGCTGTCGTGCCGCGACACCACCGGCATCGTCTACGCGGTGTCCGGCCTGCTCTACCAGGGCGGCTGCAACATCATCGATTCGCAGCAGTTCGGCGACCTGGCGGGCGACGACGCCACCGGCTTGTTTTTCATGCGCGTGCATTTCGCCGCGCCGCCGCACCTGGCCAGCCACGATGCGCTGCGCACGCTGTTCGAGCACACCAAGCAGCAGTTCGGCATGGAGCTGCAGCTGTACCCCGTGGCACAGCGCGCGCGCGTGCTGCTGCTGGTCAGCCAGCACGGGCATTGCCTGAACGACCTGCTGTTCCGCTGGCGCAGTGGCCAGCTGGAGGTGGACATCGCCGGCATCGTCTCCAACCACCCCGACTTCGCGGCGCTGGCACAAAGCTACGGCATCGCCTTCCACCACCTGCCGCTGCCCAAGGGCAGCGACGTCGCCGCGAGGCGCGCACAGGAGCGCGAAGTCGAGGCGCTGATCGAGCGCGAAATGGTCGAGCTGGTGGTGCTGGCGCGCTACATGCAGATCCTCAGTGCCGATTTCTGCGCGGCGCTGAAGGGCCGCGCCATCAATATCCACCACAGCTTCCTGCCCAGCTTCAAGGGGGCGCGGCCGTACTTCCAGGCGCACGCGCGCGGCGTCAAGCTGATCGGCGCCACCGCCCACTACGTCACCGCCGAGCTCGACGAGGGCCCGATCATCGAGCAGGACGTGCAGCGCGTCGACCATGCCATGTCGGCCGAGGACTTCACCGCCGTCGGCCGCGACATCGAGTGCGTGGTGCTGGCGCGCGCGGTGCGCTGGCATGTCGAGCGCCGCGTGCTGATGAACGGCCACAAGAGCGTGATCTTCCGCTGACCCATGCCGCACGACAAAGCCCGTACCGCCGCGCTGCTGGCCTCGCCCGACGATGTCGAGGCGCAGTTCTACGAAGCGCTGCAGAACGCCGACCTGGACAAGCTGATGGCGGCCTGGTCCGACGACGACGAGATCGCCTGCGTGCACCCCGGCGGGCCGCGCGTCACCGGATACGCCGCCATCCGCGCCAGCTTCGAGGCCATCTTCGCCAACGGCGCCGTCCCGCTGCAGCCGCAAGGCGTGCGCCGGCTGCAGTCGCTGGGCTGCGCGGTGCACCACCTGGTCGAGCAGGTCCGCATCGTCGACGCGCAGGGCAGCCGCAGCGCCTGGGTGCTGGCCACCAACGTCTACGTCAAGACCGCCCAGGGCTGGCGCATGGTGGCGCACCATGCCAGCCCGGGCAGCGAAGGGGCCGAGCCGGCGCCGGGCGAGACACCGTCGACCCTGCACTGACAAGCCGGGCGGCGCCGATGCAGCATTTCCGCGCCCCGCGCTGGCTGCCCGGCGGCCACCTGCAGACCATCTGGCCGGCGCTGTTCTCCAAAGCCTCGCCTGTGGCGCCACCCGCCTACCGGCGCGAGCGCTGGAGCACGCCGGACGGCGACTTCATCGACGTCGACTTCGTCGACGCGGCGGACGCCGCGGCACCGCTGCTGGTGCTGTTCCATGGCCTGGAAGGCTCGTCGCGCAGCCACTACGCGCTGGCCTTCGCGCACCGCGCCGCGCTGCTCGGCTGGAGCTATGCGGTGCCGCATTTCCGCGGCTGCTCCGGCGAGCTCAACCTGGCGCCGCGGGCCTACCACTCAGGCGACTTCGAGGAGATCGGCTGGGTGCTCGAGCGGCTGCGCGCGCGCCAGGCCGCGCCGCTGCTGGCGGTGGGCATCTCGTTGGGCGGCAACGCGCTGCTGCGATGGGCCGAGGAAGCCGGCGACACCGCCGCCGCCACGGCACGCGCGGTGGCCGCGGTGTGTTCACCCATCGACCTGGCCGCCGGCGGCCATGCCATCGGCCGCGGCTTCAACCGGCAGGTCTACACCCGCATGTTCCTGCGCACCATGAAGGCCAAGGCCCTGCGCAAGTGGCAGCAGCACCCGGGTCTGTTCGACCGCGAGCGGCTGCGCGCGACGCGCACGCTGTACGAATTCGACAATCTCTTCACCGCCCCACTGCACGGCTTTCGCGACACCGACGACTACTGGGCCCGCGCCTCGGCCAAACCGCACCTGCAGCGCATCCGCATCCCGGCGCTGGTGCTGAACGCACGCAACGACCCCTTCGTGCCAACCGCCTGCCTGCCCGCGCCGCACGAGGTGGGGCGCTTCGTCACCCTGTGGCAGCCGGCGCATGGCGGCCATGTGGGCTTTGCGCACGGGCGTTTTCCAGGCCACGTGCAAAGCCTGCCCGAGGCGGTGACCGGCTGGATGCAGACCACCAAACGCTGACGGCCGGCGTGGCGGGTTAAGGTTCGGAACATGGACCAGATCGTCAAGGCTGCGATGCGCAAGTGGCCGACCGTGCCGCACTGCTACGGCTGGCTGGCGCTGGACGCGCGCGGCGACTGGTACCTGCGCGACGAGCCGACGCAGGCGGCCGGGCACTTTCCGCGGCCCAAGGGCAGCCGCATCGAGCATGAAGGGCTGCGCGAATTCATCGAGCGCAACTACGAAGCCGACGCGCGCGGCTGCTGGTACTTCCAGAACGGGCCGCAGCGCGTGTACGTGGAGCTGGAGGCGGCGCCCTGGGTGTTCCGGCTGGACGAGGGTCCGGCCGGGCCCAGCGGCCGCTGGCGCATCAGCCTGCCGGGCGAGCGGCAGGCCCGGTACCGGGCTGCCTGGCTCGACGAGCGCGGCCGCCTGTTCCTGGACTGCGACCTGGGCTTCGGCCTGGTGCACAGCCTGGACACCGACGTGGCGGCATTGGCCATCGAGGCCGGCGACTGGCAGCCACGTGATATGGAGTTCGCGCGCATGCCGGCGCATTTCGGCTATGTGCTGCGGCCGCAGGCCGACGGCCCGGGGTCTTGAGCTGCACGTCCGAGCCGGCACGTCGCCGGCGTGAAAAGGCCGCCCGCAGGCGGCCTGTCGTGGCGCTGCGAGGCCTACTTCGCAGCGCTGGCGGCCGACGCTGCGGCAGCCGGTGCCTTGGGCTCGTCGAGCTTGGCACCGCTCTTGTTGGCCATGAAGACCACGGCACGGCCGATCTCGAAGTCGGAGAACTCGCCGCCGCCCTGCGCCGCCATCGCGCCCTTGCCCTTCAGCGCGGATGTCACCAGGACTTCGTAGCCGGTCTTGATGCGCGGGGCCCACGCGGCCTCGTCGCCGAGCTTCGGCGCACCCGCCAGCCCGGCGGCGTGACAGGCCGAACACTGTGCGGTGTAGACCTGCTCGCCGGTGCGCAACTCCACCACGGCCGAGGCATCCTTGAGCATGACCACGCCCACGGGCTGGATGCGATGGGCCACGGCTTCCTCGCTCATGGCCTCGGTGCCGGCACCGGACTTGTCGCCCGTGGCCACGAAGTTGACCAGCAGCACGATGATGGCGATGGGCACCAGGAACGAGGCCACCACCGTCCAGATGAGCTGCTTGGGCGTCTTGATCGGGCCCTCGTGCGGGGCGTCGTGGTCCTGGGGGTCGCTCATGAAGTCCTCGGTGGCAGCACGCCGAAGCCCCTCGGTCGCCGGCCCGTGTGGGGCATGCTGCAGTGGACGGGTCGGCCAAAGCCCAAAATTATAGCGGTGCGCTCCCCGGCCGCAGCTTGCGTCCCAGGCGGCGCAACCCCCACTGATAGAATCCAGCGCCTGTCAGCACCGCGGCTGTAGCTCAGTGGATAGAGTATTGGCCTCCGAAGCCAAGGGTCGTGGGTTCGATCCCCGCCAGCCGCGCCAGGCCTCCGCCTTCAGGCAGCGACCGATCCGAATCCGCCCTTCAGGCCCCGACATGACCACGTCCTCTCGCTCCGTCACCCGCCGCGCCGGGTTGATCCTCGGCGTCGCCCTGCTGGGCGCGTGTGCCGCGCCCACCGTGTTGAACACGCAGTGGGCGAACCCGCAGTTCGCAGGCAAGCCGCCGATGCGCTCGATCCTGGTGCTGGGCATCACCAAGGACCCGACCAACCGGCGCAATTTCGAGGACCAGATGGTCGCGCAGCTGGCCACGCGCGGCGTCAAGGCCGTGCCCTCGTACCGCTTCGCGCCCGATGCCGGCGCGATGGAGCAGGTCAAGCTCGAGCAGGCCGTCCGGCAAGCCGGCGTGGCCGGCGTGCTGCTGACGCGCGTGGTCAACGTGACCGAGCAGGTCAACGTCACGCCGGGCATGGTGATGGGCCCGCCGATGGGCTACGGCTTCGGCGGCTTCTACGGCTACTACGGCGGCATGTGGGCCACCAGCTACGTCATGCCGCCCACGGTCTACACCACGCAGCACGTGGCCGCCGACACACGCCTGTTCGAGACCGCCAACTACACCCTGGTGTGGTCCGCATCGACCACCACCACGCCCAGCGGCGGCAGCATCGGCTCGATGTTCGAGCAGTTCAGCAAGCTGATCGTCGATTCGATGGCCAAGGACGGCCTGGTCTGACGCGCCGGGGCGGCCGGATGCACCCACGTGCCTTCGCCTGCCCTGCACGCTGGCGTCAGGCGCTGGCCGTGCTGCTTCTTGTGCTGCTGGCCGCCTGCGGCAGCACCCACAGGCCGGGTGCGCCGTCCGCCACCGCCGCGCTGGACGGCCCACCCGCCAACCCGCCGCCGGACCTGGTCTCGCGGCCCGACCCGGAACCGGCGGTCGAGCCGATCCGCAGCGGTGGCCCGAACAAGCCCTACGTGGTGCTAGGCCAGCGCTACACGCCGCTGACTGCCGACGCGCCGGTGGTCGAGACCGGGCTGGCGTCGTGGTACGGACGCAAGTTCCACGGCCGGGCCACTGCCAGCGGCGAGATCTACGACATGTACGCCTCCAGCGCGGCGCACCGCACGATGCCGATCCCGAGCTATGCGCTGGTACGCAACCCGGCCAATGGACGCGAGGTGGTGGTTCGAGTCAACGACCGCGGCCCCTTTCACAGCGACCGGGTCATCGACCTGAGCTATACCGCCGCGCTGAAGCTCGGCGTGCTGCGTGGCGTGGCGCCGGTCGAGCTGCGACGACTGACGCACGACGACATCCGCAGCGGCCGCTGGCGCGGCGAGTCGGCCTGGGCGCAGGCCGAGGCGCGGCCGATGCAAGTGCCCACGGAATCCACGGCCGCCGCACCGCCCGTGGACCCACCCCCAATGGAGTTGCCCGACGCCACCGAGACCTCGGCCACGGCGCGCGCGCCCGCGGCCGCCGCGCCAGGGTTCTGGGTGCAGCTCGGCGCATTCCGACAGCGCCAGGGTGCGCACGAACTTCGCGAGCAGCTGGCACGCGAACTGGCCTGGCTGGAGCCCTGGCTGGCGATCTTCGACGACCGGGCGCTGTACCGCCTGCAGGCCGGGCCCTATGCCTCGCGGAGCGAGGCGCAAGGCACGGCCGAACGCATCCGCGGCGCGGCCAGCGTCCAGCCGATGGTGCTTCAACGGCGCTGATCGACTGCGGCAACGCAACAGTTTTCAACCTAGGTGTGCCGCGCCCCCATGTAAGGGCCTAAAGTGCCCGGTCCAGCCGCACCTTCATGCGGCGTGCACAAGGAGACTGCATGGCAACCAAGATCGCGGCGGCAGCGAAAGCGCGTGGCCTGTCATTGAACATCGGCCTGAACAGCGTCGGCGGCGCGCACTACGGCGGCTGGACCGGCCCGCTCGCCGCGTGCGAGTTCGATGCCAAGGACATGGGGGCGCTGGCCACCGGCCGCGGCATGAAGGCCACGGTGCTGCTCACCAAGGACGGCACCCGCGCCAAGGTGCTGAGCGCGCTGCGCGCCGCCGCCAAGACGCTGGTCAAGGGCGACTTCTTCTTCCTCACCTACTCGGGCCACGGCGGCCAGGTGCCCGACGTGTCGGGCGAAGAAGCCGACAAGCTCGACGAGACCTGGTGCTTGTACGACGGCCAGCTGATCGACGACGAGCTGTACCTGGAGCTCGGCAAGTTCGCCACCGGGGTGCGCATCCTGGTGCTGTCCGACAGCTGCCACAGCGGCACCGTGGTGCGGGCCGGACCGCCCGCGCTGGGCACCCCGACACCGGAGCTGCGCTCGAAGATGATGCCGCCGTCGGTGGCGATGCGCACCTACGAGGCGCACAAGGCCTTCTACGACAAGCTGCAGATGGACGTGGCCAAGGCCGAGGGCGGCCCCGACGACAAGGCCGAACCGGACGAGGTGCTGGCTACGCTGACGGTGAGCACGCGGCTGACGAAGATCGCCAAGCGCTTCAAGCCGCGCGCCATCCTCATCTCCGGCTGCCAGGACAACCAGAGCAGCTACGACGGCGCCCACAACGGCGCCTTCACCGGGCGGCTGCTCACCGTCTGGAACCGCGGCAACTTCGACGGCAACTACGCCACCTTCCACGCGCACATCAAGAGCGGCATGCCGGCCATCCAGACGCCGAACCTGTTCACGATGGGGCCGGTGGCCACCTTCCTGAAGCAGAAGCCCTTCGCCGTCTGACACCCGTGCGCCAGGTCGCCGCAGCCGGGACGTCGCGCTCCGGTGGCGGCTGAACGCGGCTCAACCAAGGAGCAGTTCATGGCCAGCGAGATCATCTTCACCGTGCCCGGGCAGGCCCAGGCGACATCGCCCGCGGCGCAGGGCCTGGGCGGGCAGGTGCGCGCCTCGGTGCGCGTCGGTGCACGGCGCGGCACCGGCGACAGCGTGCGCCTGACGGCACGTCCAGGCGAGGACGTGGTGGTGTTGAGCATCGCCAATGGCCCGACGCTGGTGCTTCACCCCGAAGCCGCTCGCGACCTGATGCGCGCGCAGGCCGGCAACGCCCGGCGCGGTGGCGCCGAGCCCAGCGATGCGGATGCGGTGGAGGTGCCGGCGCAGCTGGGCTGGCAGGGCCTGGACGATGGCAGCACCACCCGTGGCTGGCTCGGCCAGGTGGTGCTGAGCGCGTTCGACATCGTCAAGGGGCTGGTGCTCGACCATGCGGTGGACATCGTCAGCACACTGGCGGTGAAGAAGCTCGACGGCAAGGTCGAGGCCGGTGTGTATGAGCTCTCGCCGACCGAATTGCCGCCGTTGAAGGGCAGCGGCCGCAAGCGCGAGCAGCTGCCCCCCAGCGCCGATGGCGCGCCGCTGCTGGTACTGCTGCACGGCACTTTCGTCGACACCGCCAGCACCTTCGCCAAGCTGTGGACGCTGCACCCGCAGGTGGTGGGCCGGCTGTTCGCGCATTACGGCAACCGGGTCTATGCGCTGGACCACCCGACGCTGTCGCAAAGCCCGATCGCCAACGCGCTGACGCTGGTGCGCGCCTTGCCGCAGGGCGCCCGGCTGCACCTGCTGACGCATTCGCGCGGCGGCCTGGTGGCCGAGGTGCTGGCACGGGCCTGCAGCGCAGCGCTCGGCGCGGCCGAACTGGCGCTATTTGCCGACGTGCCCGAGAGCCAGGGACAGAAGGCACTGGACTATTCGCAGCACCGCAAGGACCTGCAGGCGCTGGTAAAGGAGGTCCAGGCCAAGGCCATCCAGGTCGAACGTGTGCTGCGCGTGGCCTGCCCGTCGCGCGGCACGCTGCTGGCCGGCAGGCGGCTCGACGCCTACCTGTCGGTGCTGAAGTGGGGACTGGAGCTGGCCAGCCTGCCGGTGGCGCCGGAGCTGGTGAGCTTCCTGAGCGAAGTCGCGCAACGCCGCACCGACCCGGCCGAACTGCCGGGGCTGGAGGCGATGACGCCGGACAGCCCGGTGGTCAAGTGGCTCAACGGCGGCGGCGAGCCGCTGCCCGGCCAGCTGCGCGTTCTGGCCGGCGACATCGAAGGCGATTCGCTGATGTCGTGGGTGAAGACGTTGCTGGCCGATGCCTTCTACTGGACCGACAACGACCTGGTGGTGCAGACGCGTTCGATGTACGGCGGCACGCCGCGCGCGAGGTCCGGCGCCAGCTTCGTGCTCGAGCGGGGCGCCAAGGTCTCGCACTTCAACTACTTCGCCAACGAGCGCAGCGTCGCCGCCGTGGCCAGCGGGCTGATGGACGAGCAGCCCGCCGACTTCCGCCTCATCGGCCCGCTGTCCTGGGCCGGGCAGGACGCCAGCGGCACGCGCGCGGCGAACGCCATCGCTCGCTCGCGCGGGCCCGACCGCGCCGGCGTGCCGGCCGAGCAGCGGCCGGCGGTGGTGGTGCTGCCCGGCATCCTGGGGTCGAACCTGGCACTGGACGGCAAGCGCATCTGGCTGGGCCTGCGCCTCATCGGCGGGCTGAAGAAGCTGGCCTGGGATCCGAACACCGCCGACCGCGTCACGCCCGATGGCGCCATCGGCCTGAGCTACGACGACCTGATCGAGCACCTGGCGTCGACGCACGAGGTCATCGAGTTCGCCTACGACTGGCGCCGGCCGGTCGAGCAGGAAGCGCGCCGCCTGGGCCAGGTGGTGGCCGAGGCCCTGTCGCGGCGCGAGGCCAGCCAGCAGCCGGTGCAGCTGCTCGCGCATTCGATGGGCGGGCTGGTGGCGCGCACGATGCAGCTCGAGTGCCCCGACGTCTGGGACCGGCTGATGGCCCGCGACGGCGCGCGGCTGCTGATGCTGGGCACGCCCAACGGCGGCTCCTGGGCCCCCATGCAGGTGTTGTCCGGCGACGATACCTTCGGCAACACGCTCGTGGCCTTCGGCGGACTCTTCGACGATGCCGGTACCCGCGCGGTGATGGCGGCCATGCCCGGCTTCTTGCAGCTGCAGGCTGGGCTCACCGACCCCGCACTGGCGCTGGACCAGTCGGCCACCTGGCAGAAGCTGGCCGATGAGGACCTGCGCCTGCTGCGCGAGCGCAGCCGCTGGCACAGCGACGAGCGCCAGCTCAGCGTGTACCGCTGGAGCGCGCCGCCGCAGGCCGTGCTCGACCAGGCCGTGGCCTTGCGGCGCCGGCTCGACGCGCAGGCCGCAAACCTGGGCGCGATGGCGCAGAAGTTGCTGCTCGTCGTCGGACACGAGAAGTTCACCCCTGCCGGCTTCCGACTCGGCCAGGAGGGCCTGGAGTACCTGGATACACCCGATGGCGGCGACGGCCGCGTCACCCTCGGCAGCGCGCTGCTTCCCGGCGTGCGCACCTGGCGATGCGATGTCGCGCACGGCAAGCTGTCCGACGCGTCCCACGCCTTCGCCGCCTACGTGGAGTTGCTGGCCGGCGGCGACACGCAGAGCCTGCCGCGCCTGGAAGCCAACGCCGCGGGCACGCGCGGCGGCCCGGCCGAAGCCACCGAAGCCTCGGCGCTGGTGCCGAACCGTCCTTCTCGCGGCAAGCACAACTCGCAGCCGCCGTCGCTGACCACCGACCTGTTCGCACGCGAGGCCCGGGCCTCGGATGTCTCGGCGGCCACGCCGACCCTGAGGCTGTCGGTGTCCGTGGTCAATGGCAACCTCAAGTTCATCAACCAGCCGCTGCTGCTCGGCCACTACATCTCGACGCGCCTGAGTGGTACCGAAGCGGTGGTCAACGCGCTCATCGGCGATGCCATGGGCGAGGCCCTGGGCGCTGGCCTGTACCCATCGATTCCCGGCACGCACCAGGTCTTCGTCAACACCCGCATCGACCCCGAGCGGCCGCTGGCGCTGCCGCAGCCTGCGGCGGCGGTGGTGGTCGGCCTGGGTGAGGAGGGTCGACTGCGCCCGAACGACCTGAGCGACACCGTGCGCCAAGGCGTGATGGCCTACGCGCAGCGCGCCAGCGAACAGCCCGGCGGTGGCGCCACCGGCTTCGAGCTGGCGGCCACGCTGGTCGGCAGCGGCGGCATGGGCGTGCACGTGGGCAGCGCCGCGCAGGCCATTGCCCAGGGCGTGGCCGACGCCAACCAGCGACTGCGGCGCAGCGGCTGGCCGCTGGTGTCGAGACTGCTGCTGGTGGAGCTGTACCTCGACCGCGCCACCGAGGCGCACAACGCGCTCGCCGTGCTGGCCGAAGCGCGGCCCAAGGACTTCACGCTGCAGCCGACGCTGGTGCCGGGTGTCGGACCGCTGCGCCGCCCTTCGGATTCGGGTTACCGCGGCGCCGGTTACGACTTCATCACTGCGGTGCAGCGTTGCGACGGGCCGAAGCAGCAACCGGTCATCGAGTACACGCTGGACACGCAACGGGCGCGCAACGAGGTGCGCGGCCAGGCCACGCAGGCGCAGTTGGTGGATGAGCTGGTGCGCGTCGGCGCCGACAGCGACAACACCGACACCCAGATCGGGCGCAGCCTGTTCCAGCTGCTGGTGCCGGTGGAGATCGAGCCCTTTCTCGCAGGCTCACGGTCCATCGTGCTGCAGCTCGACAAGGACACCGCGCGCTTTCCGTGGGAATTGCTGGACACCGGCGATGCGTCGCACGGCGGCGCCCCGGGCGAGCGGCTGCCCTGGGCAGTGCGCACGCAGGTGTTGCGCAAGCTGCGCACCGAGGATTTCCGCGCCCAGCCGGTGGGGGCCGGGCGCGAAGGCGGCGTGCTGGTGATCGGCGAGCCGCAGTGCGACAAGAGCAGATTCGCCGAACTGCCTGGCGCCCGCGCAGAAGCGCAGGCAGTGGCCAAGGCGCTGGGGGTGCCGGCGCTGATCGAGCCCGATGCGCTGCAGGCGGTGAATGCGCTGCTGGCGCAGCCGCTGCGCGTCGTGCACATCAGCGGCCACGGCGAGCATCGCGACGACGGCACGGGCGGCGTGATCCTGTCCAACGACACCGTGCTCGGCCCAAGCGAGATCGGCGCCATGCGCAGTGTGCCCGAGCTGGTGTTCCTGAACTGCTGCTTCATCGGCCAGATCCACGCCGATCCGAATGTGCAGCGCAATGCGCTGGGATCGAAGCGCGCACGCTTTGCTGCCAGCATCGCCGAGCAACTGATTCGGGATGGCGTGCGTTGCGTCGTCGCGGCCGGCTGGGCCGTGGAAGACGGCCCGGCGATGCTGTTCGCCGTGTGCTTCTACCAACGGTTGCTGGCCGGCGACCGATTCATCGACGCCGTCGGCGCAGCGCGACTGGCCGCGTGGGAAGCGCGACCGGCCGGCAACACCTGGGCCGCGTACCAGTGCTACGGCGATCCGGACTGGCGCTATGTGCCGCCCGACGAGCACCAGGCCGCTCAGGCGGCCGTGCTGCCCGATGTGGCCTCCGCACCGGCGCTGGCCCTGGTGTTGGAGAACGAGGCGCTCGACGCGCGTTATGCCAATGTGCGTTCGAAGGACATCACGCGGCGCCGGCTCACCAAGCTGCGCCAGCTGCAGGCCCGCTACCAACCGCTGTGGGGCGGTATCGGCGCGGTGGCCGAGGCCTTCGGCCTGGCCTATTCGGAATGTGGCGATGTCGACGCGGCCATCGACTGGTACCGGTGCGCCGTGGGCGCGGCCGACGGCAGCGCGTCGATGAAGGCCGCCGAGCAGCTGGGCAACCTGCTGGCGCGGCGCGGTGCCCAGCGCGACGATGCGGTGCAGGCGCGCGACGAGATCCGCTACGCCATTCGGCAGCTGCAGCAACTGGCCGACCTGCAGAGCACCGTGGAGCGAGAGAACCTGCTCGGTTCGGCCTGGAAGCGACTGGCCTTGGTGGAGGAAGCCGGTGCAGCCGAGCTGGCGGCGCTGCAGCGGTCGCAGCAGCACTATGCACGTGCCGAAGCCATGGCGCTGGCCAGTGGTGCGGACGACCTGTTCTATCCGATCATGAACGGGGTGGCGCTGCAGCTGCGCATAGCCGCGCTGCAGCGCCAGCCGAAAATCGAGCTCGATGCGGTACGCGTGGCGGCGGCGCTTCAGTCCTTGCAGGCCAAGAGCGTCAGCGCGCCGGATTTCTGGTCGGTGGTCGCGCTGGTGGAGATTCAGATGCTCGAAGCCATGGCCGCGGGACGGTTGGCGGCCGCGGGTGCCGGCATCGAGCTCGGCTTCGCCGCTCTGGCGCAGCGCGCGCCGGCCAAACGCATGTGGGCCTCCGTGCATGACCAGTCACGCTTCGTATTGCAGCCCTATGCACAGCAGGCCTCGGCCAGCGAGGCCAAGGCAGCGACCGCCATACTGAAGCAGCTGAGTGCGCTGGCCAGCTGATGCGCCGAGAATGACAGCATCCGAGGAAATGATGTCGACGTGGCAGACCGACGGGCGCACGCGGGCTCGGCCCGGGCCGAGCCCGCGTGGCGCCGGACCCTACCGACACCCCCATCGCCTTGCCGCTGCCTTCGAGCTGACCGAACGCGCATGAAGTCCTGCTTCGTGATCCAGGGCTACGGCCGCAAGACCGACTACCGCGACGGCCGCGTGCTCGACCTGGACGCGTCCTACGCGATCATCAAGGACGCGGTCGAGGCGGCGGGGCTGGAATGCATCCGCGCCGACGAGATCCAGCATTCCGGCACCATCGACCTGCCGATGTACCAGTGGCTGCTGAATGCCGACCTGGTGGTGGCCGACCTGTCCACCAACAACTCCAACGCGGTGTTCGAGCTGGGCGTGCGTTATGCGCTGCGGCCGCACGCCACGATCATCGTCGCCGAGGAACAGTTCCAGAACCCCTTCGACTTCAGCCACATCGCCATCCGCCGCTACAAGCACCTGGGCGAGGACATCGGCGCCAAGGAGGCGCGGCGCTTCCGCGACGAGCTGAAGGCCGCGATCCAGGCCATCGCCGCCGAACGGCGCATCGACAGCCCGATCTACACCTTCCTGCCTACGCTGCGCCCGCCGGTGGACCAGAAGGCGCTTGACGAGGAGGCGCTGGCGCCCTTTGCCCCAGTGCCCACGGCCATGCCCGCCGCCACCGAGCAGGTGCCACCGCTGTCCACCCTGCTCACCAGGGACGGCAGTGCCGACACCGAGGCGGTGGACCTGAATACCAAGCAGCTGCTCGAGCAGGCGCAAAAGCGCATCAACGACAGCGACTTCGCCAGCGCCCGCGTGCTGCTGGACGAAGCGCGCAAGCGCCGGCCCACCGACAGCTTCGTCATCCAGCGCCTGGCGCTGGCGATCTACAAGAGCAAGCAGCCCGACCCGATGACGGCGCTGAACGACGCGCTGGAGGTGCTGCGCGTGCTCAAGCCGGAGACCTGCAACAACCCCGAGACGCTGGGCCTGTATGGCGCCATCCACAAGCGGTTGTGGGAGATCAACCCCAAGCCGCAGCTGCTCGACATCGGCATCACCGCCTATGCCCGCGGCTTCGCGCTGAAGCAGGACCACTACACCGGCATCAACTTCGCCTTTCTGCTCGACCTGCGCGCGCGTGAGCACCTCAAGGCCGGAATGCGCGACGACGCCATCACCGACCACACGCTGGCCCTGCGCATGCGCAAGGACGTGGCGCAGCTCGCGCGCGCCCACCTGCAGCGCTTGCCCGAGGAGATCGGCAACGAGCATTTCTGGGTGCTGGCGTCGCTGTGGGAGGCCGCGCTGGGCACCGGCGACACGGTGGCGATGGCCGGCTACGAGGCCGCCTTGCGCTCAATGAAGGTGGCCGACTGGATGCAGGACACCTGGCAGTGGCAGGGCAAGAAGCTGCGCGCGCTGCTCGAGGAGTATGCGGCGCTGTCGCAGCAGGCCTGAGCGGCCCGGCTCAGCGTCCGCCCGTGACGTCGATCACCGCGCCTGTGGTGTAGCTGGAGTCGTCCGACAGCAACCAGACGATGGCCTGCGCCACCTCCTCGGCGCTGCCGGCGCGCTGCATCGGCACCATCGGCGCGGTCTGCTTGACCCGGTCGGGCAGGCCGCCGCTGGCATGGATCTCGGTGTCGATGATGCCGGGGCGCACTGCGTTGACACGGATGCCTTCGGTGGCCACCTCGCGCGCCAGGCCCAGCGTGAAGGTGTCGATGCCGGCCTTGGCCGCCGCGTAGTCCACGTACTGGCCCGGCGAGCCCAGCCGGGCCGCGGCCGATGACAGGTTGACGATGACGCCGCCGGTGCCGCCGTGCCGGGTGCTCATGCGCTTGACGGCCTCGCGCGCGCACAGGAACGAGCCGGTCAGGTTGATGGCGAACATGCGCATCAGCCGCTGCAGGCTCATCTGATCGACGCGCGCCGGCATATCGACCACGCCGGCGTTGTTGACCAGGCCGCCGAGCGCGCCGAACTCCTTGTCGACGGTAGCGTACATGGCCAGGACCTGGGTCTCGTCGGCCACGTCGGCCTGAACGACCAGCGCGCGCCGGCCTGCCGCGCGCACCTGCTCGGCCACGCGCTGCGCGGCCGCGGCATCGCGGGTGTAGTTGACGGCCACGTCCCAGCCGCGCTGCGCGGCCAGGAGGGCGGCGGCAGCGCCGATACCGCGGCTGCCGCCGGTGATCAGGAGGGTCTTGCTCATGTGGTCTCCGTGAGATGGGTGGCCGGCATTGTCACGGCCGGCCGGCCAGGTCGAACGCAAACGTGAGTGTCAGGTCGACCACCGGGCTGCTGAGCTCGCCGTCGACCGCCTTGATCCAGCCCGCGCCCAGGCGCAGCGACAGCGGCTTGCCCAGTTGCGCGCCGACATAGGCCATCGGCTTGACGATGGCGCCGCCGCCGGTATCGACGCCGCCACCGCCAGCGGCGCCGGCCAGCATTTCGGCCCCGGCCAGCAGGTCCGGCTCGAAGCGCCATTGCCCGCCAACGCCGAACAGCCCAACGGTGTAGGCGCCGGCACCGCCCTGGTAGGCGCTCTGTACCTGGCCGGTGAGGTACAGCGCCGGGCCTATGAAGCGGGTGTACTTGAAACTGACGTTTTGCATGCTGCGCGAGCCGCCGTCCTTGCGCGCGGCGTCGGTGTACATCTCCACGCCGGCGGACCATTCCTGGCGCACTGGCACCGGCGCCACACCGGGCAGCGGGTCGAGCGCCCAGCGCAGCGCCAGCGAGGCGAAGGGCGCGCTGAAGTCGCCCTGCGGCGCGCTGGCCCAGCCAGCTTCCACGCCGAGGCTGAAGTCGCGCGACAGCGGCACGCTCAAGTCGACCGCCGCCTTGCCGAGCAGGCCGCCACCCATCGGCATGTCGCCGCCGCCGCCCATGCCGAAGGCCAGCCGGCCGCCGAGCGTGATGCTGCCGTCGCCGAGCGGGAACTCCGCCCCCACCGACCCCAGGATCTCGGCATAGCCGTCGACGCCACCGCTGGCGGCGCCGTTGGCTTCCAGTCCGACGTAGACGTCGGGCCACAGGAAGGTCTCGGCGCGCGCGCCGATATAGCCGATGTTCGACGGCAGCGGCGCGCCGCTCGTGCCCAGGGTGCCGCTGCGCGGCCGGTACACGCCGCCGACAGCGAGCATGCGGTCGAAGCCCATGCCGCTGCGGGTGGGGCCAGGTCGCGCCGGCATGGCGGTGCCCACCGGCAAGTAGGCGAAGCTCATGGGCATGTCAAACACCACGCCGACCTGGCTGCTGTCGATGTCGCCGTTGGGGAAACTGACGCTCGACACCGACACGCCGGCGCGGAAAGGGCCGAAGTCCCACAGCAGATTGGCATAGGGCCGCAGCATCAACCCGCCGCCCACTGGTGCGGCCGCACCGCCACCACCGCCCACGTACAGCCCGGCCTGCAGGTTCAGCGGCCCGACCAGCTGGGTGCACAACGCGGCTTCGGCGCCGATGGTAAAGAAGCCGCCGCGCTGGCCGCTGGCCGCGCCGTAGACCGCCGGCCCCAGGCACAGCCCGGGCCGCGCCTCGACCAGGTAGGCCAGGCCGACCAGGCCCAAACGCTCGTCGCCGGGCAGGGTGATGGTCTCGTAGCCGATGCGTGCCGAGGCTGGCGCGCTGCGCCAGTCGCCGGCCGAAGCCACCTGGGCGAAGGCCCATGCCGGCAAGAGACAAAGCGCGGCGGTGAGTGCGCGGCGCTGCAAGTACGGAGGGGGGGGTCGTCGGGAGCTCATGCCCCCAAGTATGGACAGGACCGCCCGCCCCGTGGGAGCGGGCATGTCTCGATCTCAGACTTGCAGGACCCGCCCTCGCACAGTTCGGGCCCTTCGAGCAGCGCAGGTCCGTGCGCAGGCACGGCCCTGCGTCCGCTCTCAGCCCAGCGGCACCGGCACGAAGATCTGATTGCCCTGGCGCTGCACCAGCAGCGCCACGCTCTTCGGTTGGCTCTTGAGTACGCCGCGGATCTGCTCGATCGAACTCACCGGTTTGCCGTTGATGGCCAGCAGCACGTCGCCGGCCTCGATGCCGGCGCGCGCGGCAGCTCCGCTGGCCTGTTCGACCACCAGGCCACCGTCGACCCTGGCCTGCTGCTTCTCGCCCGGCTGCAGCGGGCGCAGCGACAGGCCCAGGCGGGGGCCCTGCGCGGCGTCTCCGCCGGCATCGGCCACGGCTTCGTCGGCCGGGGTCGCGCCGCCGAGCTTGGCCTCGATATCGATGGCCTTCTGGTCGCGCCACACCGTCAGCGTGACCTTCTCGCCGGGCGCTGCCATGCCGATCACGCTGGACAGCGCACCCGAGCGCTGCAGCGCCTCGCCGTTGACATGGGTGATGACGTCACCCGGCTTCAGGCCGGCCGCAGCCGCGGCACTGCCCGGCGCCACCTGCGCCACCAGCGCGCCGTCGGGCCGCTTCATGCCAAAGGACTCGGCCAGGTTCTGGTTCAGGTCCTGCACGCTCACGCCCAGACGGCCGTGGCTGGCCTTGCCGGTGGCGACGATCTGGTCCTTGACCTTCAGTGCCACGTCGATCGGGATGGCGAAGGCCAGGCCCTGGTAGCCGCCGGTGTGCGAGTAGATCTGCGCGTTGATGCCGATGACTTCGCCATTGCCGCTGAACAGCGGGCCGCCGGAGTTGCCGGGGTTCACCGCCGCGTCGGTCTGGATGAAGGGCACCACCGCATCACCGGGCAGCGAACGGCCCTTGGCACTGACGATGCCCTGCGTGGCCGTCTGCTCGAAGCCGAAGGGCGCGCCGATGGCCAGCACCGGGTCGCCCACGCCCAGCTGCTTCGGGTCGCCCAGGCGCACGGTCGGCAGGTCCTTGGCCTCGATGCGCAGCACCGCCACGTCGGTCACCGGGTCGCTGCCCAGCACCTTGGCCGAATATTCGCTGCGGTCGCTGAGCTTGACCTTGACTTCCTTGGCATCGCGCACCACGTGCGCATTGGTCAGGATCAGGCCGTCGGCGCTGATGATGAAGCCCGAGCCCTGGCCGCGGAACGGCTGCGACGGCGCCTCGCCGCGCGGGCCGCCTTGGCCGTAGCCGGGAATGCCCTTAAAAAACTGGAAGAAGGGGTCGTCCTCCATGCCCGGCGGCAGGCCGCGGCCGTTGCCGCCGCCTTCGGGCTTCTGCGTGCCGGCCACGGTGATGCCGACCACGGCCGGCCCGAACTGCTGGACGATGGCGCGGTAGTTCGGCACCTGGCCGTTGCCGGCGATCATCGGCACCGGCGCAGGCGCGGCGGTGGGCGTCAGCGCGGCCACCTGCACGTCGCCGCCGGTCTGGGCGCTGGCGGGGGCGGACGGCAGCATGTCGGCCTTGGCCGCATGCAGCCACTCGGGCTTCAGGTTGAAGGCCCCGGCGGTGCCCACGGCGAGCACGCCGGCAACGATCAGGGCGGTGTTCAGGGGTTGGGTCTTCATCGGATTCCTTCTTCGGCACATCGCGGGACATTCCGCATGCAGACGAAGATAGGGATCCGGGGTTA